>VFSW01002452.1_pt1 | contig 27993 bp, 19 predicted proteins | sample 5358111 | NCBI WGS metagenome assembly VFSW01 (sample SAMN11554181, study PRJNA540505) | mine drainage metagenome | isolation source: sediment from site ElyBrook_90M | place: USA: Ely Copper Mine, Vershire, VT | collected 2017 | reverse complement strand
CCCGCTTTCCGCGCAGTGGTTGCATGCCAGAAGCAGGGGAAGCTTCTGCATCGACAAAATACTGGCCGCCGGCACTGATCCGACGCACGACCCGATCGTAAACAACCCGGTCGGGCCCAACCCACCCATCGAAATCATGTTGCGCCGGGACTGTGCGCAATTGACGCTTGCGCTTCCCCCAACGGCGCGCGAGACCGCGATCCAGCCCAATCACTACGTCTGGATCGTGCCCGAGTTCCCTACCCTCGAAGAGCCGCAGCCCATTCCGCTTTCTCCATCGGAGGAATCCGGGAGCGATGCACATATCCTCGCGCCTGGCAGCTATCGCGTTTACACCCTTCTCTCCTCCGCCGATATGCCCTACCGCGACGCCGAGGCTATGGAGAGAATCGCCGGCTCCGGGCAATCTCTTACGCTCGCTCCCGGCGAACATGCAAACCTGGTTTTGGAGCTACCGAAAGGGGAGGCGGCCTCTCAGCCATGAAAGCCACGCGGACCATCCCGCTCCTCATGATGCTGGCCTGGCTCTGGCGGCCCGCGCAGGCGCAGATTCCTCCAGTTTCACCTCCGGCACAGGCCTCCCAATCTGACGTACGCAAGCCGCTCTACCGCATTGCCGGCACCGTCGTCGATGCGGTCACCGGCGACCCGGTGGAACGCGCCACCGTTTCGGTAGCAACCACGCAGACCCATCATTCACTTGAAACCTCGCAGACCGGCGAGGATGGCCATTTCCAGCTCACTGGTCTTCCGGCTGGAAAGTACGCGCTCACCGCGAACAAGGTTGGCTATCGGAGCACGGACTTTGACCAGCACCAGACCTTCAGCTCTGCCATCGTGACCGGCGAAGGCCAGTCCACCGAGGATCTACGCTTTCCTCTTACACCAGCCGCTTCGCTTCGGGTTCATGTAATCGACGACTTCGGTGAACCGGTGGAGGGCGCCGTGGTAACTCTCGCCCACCGCGTCCACGGCACGGGCATCGGCGACATGCTGGTGCCTCACACCTTCCTGCCCACCGGGCTCGACGGCGCCCTCACTCTCTACATGCTCGATCCTGGCGATTACTATGTGGCCGTCTCCGCTCACCCCTGGTACGCCATGCACAACACAATTGAGCGTAGCGCCTCCGGCGAGCCTCGTTCCGCCAATCCCGCGCTCGATGTGGCCTATCCGGTCACATTCTTCGACGGCGCAACCAGCGAGGCCGGCGCCACCCCGATCCATCTGGTTCCAGGCGCACGCGAACAGATCACCGTCGCATTGCATGCCGTGACGGCCCTGCACCTCTCCATCCCGGCAATGAACGCCCAAGGACCCGGTGAGGAGCCTGGGCCGCCAACACAGGCCACCTTGCGTTCCTGGCTGTTTGGATCCGATTTCGATCTGGCCGAACACCCCGAACGGGAATACGATGAGAGAGGCAATCTCACTCTAAGCGGCATTGCTCCCGGCGCCTATCAACTGTTGGAAGGCGACCCGCCGCGTCGAGTCGACTTGAATCTCAATGGCTCCACTGAGATTGTCGGCAGTGCCGGTGCCGGCGCAGCTGCTCTCAAGGCAGCCATTCGCGCGCCGGATAATGGAAGCCTTCCGCAAGAGCTCAAACTCCTATTGAATTGGCAGGACAAAGTGCATCCCCAGCTTTCGCACCTGGCCGACGTTGAGGCGGGGAAATGCTCCTTCGAAACACTTCCGCCTGGCGATTGGGAGCTTCAGCTGCTTGGCAGGTTGGCACAGGTGCCGATTCTCTCCATCTCTGTCAATGGCAGGACCACCGCTACCAACCACATCCACGTCGGCGAAAAGCCCATCGAACTTGAGGTCATCGCTCACGCCAGCGCGCTCCGCGTTGAGGGCTTTGCGCTAAATCAGGGTCGCGGACAGCCCGGTGTGCTCGTGCTGCTCGTACCCGTAGACCTGCACGACCATTCCGACTGGCTCCGCCGCGACCAGTCCGACTCCGATGGCAGCTTCAGCTTCCCTGGCGTCCCGCCTGGCAGGTACACGCTCATCGCCCTGGAAGATGCCTGGGATCTCGAGTGGCAAAGCCCGGAGTTCCTCTCCCGCTTCCTCGCGGGCGGTGTCGCGGTGACGATCCCCGATCAGCCCACTGGCATTTATCGTCTCCCGGTCGCCGCGAAGATCCAACCTTCACGTTCGCAGCCTACCACTTCCCATCCCTGAAGCAGGCGCGCGGCGAGCCCTCGTGCAGGTAGTTCATTACCCAATGGGCCGGGGAGAGCATGCTCACCTCGAATCGGTGACAACCAATCGAACCTGATCTTTGGCAGCGTGCCCATGCCGCAGAAGTCATCCATCAAGGTGTGGCAAATCGCCTATGACTTCAGTGAGGACGGATAGAGGTCCTCAATTGTCGGCTATGTGGGAAGTTTCCAAGCGGGGTTGGCGCTGTTTGCGGCGGATCGCGGGCAGTCCGGAAACGGACGACGGCCTATTTTGCCGCCCGTGTGCCCCTGCCGGGGCGTCTAACTAGACTTGCAGGCAGGGTTCATTCATGACGCTTTCGCGATTTCGCACGTCGGCGGTGACTTCGTCCGCTGTTTTCTGTCTTCTGGCCGCGCTCACGCTCGCCGCGGCGCGCGCTCAGGCCCCCGGCAGCAGTTCTTCCTCCAAGCCGGGCAAGGAGCAGAGTTCCTCTTCGCAAATGATGCAGCAGGAGAAGGCGCCGTCGCTGATCGATCCGGCGGGGCCCACCATCTCGCTGGTCAGCTCGGAGCCGCTGTTTCTGATGGCGGCCGCCTTGAACGCCTGCGGCTACGACGAGGGCCTTGAGGAGAGCGAGCCGGTGCGCAAGCGGGTGCGCGACGAGATGAACGATGCGCTGGCCCGCAGCGAGGAGTCGCGCGCCGCCCGGGACAAGATTTGCCTCTACATTGCCCAGCACCGCATGACCGGCTCGCAGCACGATATTGCGCAGTACATCTCTCTGGCGCTTTATTTGACGCCGCCGCCGGAGATCGAGACATCGGACGATCTGTCGGAGATGCCGCCGGATTCCACCCAGGTGGTGGAGATTGTGCCTCTGTTGAAGGACTTTGTGGCCGACCTGGACCTGCACGGCATCTGGCTTTCGGTGCACGGCATCTACGACCGGGAGGCCGAGCGGCTGCACGATCCGCTGTCGAAGATGATTGTGGGAACCAATCTCTACCTGAAGATGCCCGCCTCTACCTACCAGGGGCGGCGGTTCCTGGTGGTGATTGAGCCCATGCTCTCGCCCAGCCTGGTGAACGCGCGCGTCTACGGGACCGATTACATTGTGGTGGTTTCGCCGGTGGATGGGAAGATTCGCATGACCGACGTGCGCCACACCTATCTGCACTACATGATCGAGCCGCTGCTGAACGCCCGCGCCAACGCCATCGACCGGATGCAGCCGATCCTGAAGGAGATACGGGAGGCGCCGCTGGAGTTCCGCTACCGCTCCGACACGGTGCCGCTGACCATTGAATGCCTGATCAAGGCGATCGAGGCGCGGACCATGGATACCGGCGTGCCGGAGTACAAGATTCCGGCCAACGCCGACCGCTCGGAGCTGCCGCGCTATGAGCACGAGCGGCAGATCTACCAGCAGAAGGTGGATGCGGTGCGCGTGGCCACGGTGCGCCACGACATGACGCAGGGATATGTGCTGACGCAGTATTTCTACGACTCGCTCATAGGGTTTGAGAAGGATCCGGCCAGCCTGCAGGACACCATCGGCGAAATGGTCTACAGCATGGATGTGGACCAGCAGGTGCATCGGGCGCGGGACATTGACTTCGACAAAGAGGCCGACGAGGAGGTGCTGGGCCGCAGCCAGCCGCGCAAGCTCACCGGGCTGGACCTGGCTGAGTCGAGGCTGGCGGCCGGCGACACGGCCACGGCCACCGCCCTGGCGCGGCAGGCGCTGGCGGAGCGCTCCGATAGCCTGGAGTCGGTGGCAAATGGAGCGCGCGCCAACTTCATCCTGGCCCGCACAGCCATCATGACCGGCCATCCGGACGAGGCCATCGACCATTTCCAGAAGACGCTGGCCACCAGCAAGGACCAGCGGCTGCTGGCCTGGTCGCACATCTATCTGGGCCGCATGCTGGACCTGGACTGCAAGCGGGACGAGGCCGAGTCCGAGTACAAGCTGGCGCTGACGGTGCGCGACGGGCAGCAGGATACGCGGCTGGCGGCCGAGCGCGGCCTGAAGGCGGCCTATGCCGTCAGGGGGCACAGTTGCGACGAGGATGCGGACGATGACGATCCGGGCGCGGCCGGCGCAAAGCCGGATGGGACCGCAACGCCCGTAACGGCACCGCAGAAACCGCAATAACGCGCCAGCGGCGGCAGGAAAGCCGCGGCATGGCGTCTAATAGAGGGATGGGAGCACGGCCAGGCGGAAGTCCGGCGCCGCAGGGCGGTCCCGACAGCAAAAATCAAGGCAGCAGGAGATCGAGGCGCTTGTGGAAGCCGTTCTGACCGAACTGGAAGCCTCACTGGGGCATGGTTTTGCCAGTCCCGAGCTGCTGATGCGCGCGCTGACCCACCGGTCCTTCGCCAACCAATGGGCGGCGAACGAACGGGCGGCCGGCGAGCGTGCGGCCGGCCCGGGGAGCGAAGAGCTTCACGACGCGGGAGACAACGAGCGGCTGGAGTTTCTGGGCGATGCCGTGCTGGGGCTGGTGGTAGCGGAGGCGCTGTTTGCGGCGCATCCCGATTGGCACGAAGGCGAGCTGACCAGGGTTCGGGCGCAGTTGGTGAGCCGCAAGCACATGGCGGACGTGGCCTTGGAGATTGGCCTCGGCGGCCACCTGCGGCTGAGCCGCGGCGAGGACCGCGGGGGCCTGCGGAACAAGGCCACCGTGCTCTCCAACACCATGGAAGCTGTGATGGGGGCGCTGTTTCTGGATGGCGGGCTGGAAGCGGTAAGAGACTTTGTCCGCCGGCATGTGATGGGCGAGGCGGCCGAGCAGTTGGCCGCGGAGTTGCGCTCCGGCGAGGCGCTGGGCAACTACAAGTCGGCGCTGCAGGAGCATACGCAGCAGGAACGGGTGGGCACCCCGGTTTACCGGGTAACGAGCGAGAGCGGCCCCGACCACCGCAAGCGCTTCGTGGTGGAGGTACGGCTGAAGGCCGGGGACGGCGCGGCCAGCCCGCCGCTGGCGCGCGGCAAGGGCAGCACCAAGAAGCTGGCGGAGCAGGACGCGGCGCGGCAGGCGCTGGAGCGGATGAAGGCAGAAGAGCTCCGGTTGGCCGCGGGCGGCGAGGAGAAGCAAGCGGCGGAATGAGTACCCCAGCTCAAGCACCGGGCCACGAAGAAACCCACGCGGCACGCCTCCGGCTTCACCTGCCCACGGTGCCGGAGGCGCTGGCCTCGCTGTTGCAGACCGTGGTGGTGGCGCTGTTTCTGCTGACTTTTTTGCTGGAGCCCTACCTGATCCCGTCGGAAAGCATGGAGCATACGCTGCTGGTGGGCGATTTTCTGCTGGTGAACAAGCAGGTGTATGCGCCGGCAGACCGGCTGAGCCGCTGGCTGCTGCCCTATCGCGATGTGGCCCGCGGAGACATCGTCGTTTTCCATCATCCCCGCCCTCCGTTTCTGGTCAAGCGGGTGGTCGCGCTTCCCGGTGATCGGCTGCGCATCTCCGACGGGCGGGTGATGGTCAACGGAGTGGCGCAGAATGAGCCCTATGCGGCCTTCGAGCCGGCGGCCAGCAATCCCTTCCGCGACGACTTTCCCGCCAAAGTGTACACCGACCCCGAGGTGGATCCGCTGTGGTGGCGGCAGATGCAGAGCCTGACCCGCAACGGGGAACTGGTAGTGCCGCCGGGGAAGTATTTCGTCCTCGGCGACAACCGCAATCACAGCCTGGACTCGCGCTTCTGGGGCTTCGTATCCCGCTCGCAGATTGTGGCCCGCCCGCTGGTCATCTACTTCTCGCTCGCCCGGCCCTCCAGCACCGATGTGCAACAGGTCCCGATCCAGGCCTCGGATGATAGACTCGGACACGACAGGCAGCTTTCCGCCCGGCTCACGGGGTTTGCGCGCTGGAAGCGCATTTTCCACGTGGTGCACTAAAAGCAGGGGTCAGAGATCAGGGGTCAGAGATCAGTAAAAAACCCGGTCCGCCAACCACCGTTGGGTGACAATTGATCCACGACTTACAATCTCTGCCCCCTGATCTCCGATCTCTAACAATGAGCGACAGGATGACGAAGAAGAAAACACCGAGTTCCAGAATGCCGTCTGAACCACCTGCCGATGCGGCCGAATCCCCCGTTGAAACCAGAGTGGAAGAAACGCCCTTCGAGGCGCTGGCCAGCATCTGCTCGGTGCTGGTGGTGGGCCTGTTCATCCTCACCTTTCTGGGCCAGAACTTCGTCATTCCCTCCGGATCGATGGAGGACACGCTGCTGGTGGGCGACCACCTGGTGGTGGATCGCATCACGCTGGCCCCGCCGTCGAAGTGGATGCCGCTGGTTCACTACCGCGAGCCGAAGCGCGGCGATATTGTTGTGTTTCTCAAGCCGGCCGCGGACCCGGACCCGGTGGATGGTTCGCCCACCTATCCGTTCCTGGTCAAGCGGCTGGTCGGCGTTCCAGGGGACCATATTCACCTGCGTAACGGCGTGGTCATCCTCAACGGCGTAGCCCAGAATCCGCCCAGGGACAGCAAAGAAGGGCCAACCGCGTTCAAGGATTTTCTCGACGAGTATCCCTCGATTCCGCCGTCGACCGACATCGGCGCCACCGAGGCCTGGAGCGTGGATTTTCCCAACCACGTGGAAAACGGGGACCTGGTGGTGCCTCCGGGCAAGTACTTCATGATGGGCGACAACCGGCACAACAGCCTGGACTCGCGCTACTGGGGATTTGTGCCCAGGGAAAACATTCTGGGCCGGCCTCTGTTCAACTACTGGTCGTTCATCACCCCCGAGGATCAGTACGAGCAACCGGGGCTGGGCAACAGTTTGGCCTGGATGGGCCACGTGGCGCTGCATTTTTTCACCGAGACGCGTTGGGGCCGGACCCTGCACCTGATAAGGTGAAACGCAGTTAAGACCATGACGGAAGACGTGCGAGGCCGGCGACGAAAGCGCTTGCGGCTGTGGGTGGGCCTGGCGGCGATCACGGCCATGCTGGCCATCATCCTTGTCCCGCCGCTGGTGAGCATCAGCCGCTACACTAGCCGTATCACTCAGCTCATGTCGGTTTCGCTGGGCAGGCCGGTGCGCCTCTCGTCGGTGGAACTGCGGCTGTTTCCCACTCCGGGGTTCGTGCTGACTGACCTGACGGTCCAGGAAGACCCGGCCTACGGCGCCGAGCCGGTGCTCCATGCCAACACGGTCAAGGCTTCCATCCGGCTGCTGTCGCTGTGGCGTGGACGGCTGGAGATCGGCACCGTGAGCGTGGACGAAGCCAGCCTGAACGTGGTGCGCACGGCCGATGGCCACTGGAACCTGGACCCCCTTTTCCGCAACGCCGCCGCGCAGGCCGGGCCGGCGGGCGGCGCCCAGGGGGAGCCCAGGCGGGCGCTGCCTTATCTTGAGGCGACCAACTCCCGCATCAACTTCAAGCGCGGCGTGGAGAAGCTGCCATTTTCGCTGGTGGAGGCCGACCTGTCGTTCTGGCAGGAGAAGCCGGGCGACTGGCGCATCCGGTTGCGCGGCCAGCCGGCCCGCACCGACCTGAGTCTGGACCCGGCCGACACCGGACTGGTGCGGCTGGAGGCGAGCATGCAGCGCGCGCCCGAGCTGCGCCAGATGCCGGTGCATCTCGATCTCGAATGGCGCGAGGCGCAACTGGGCCAACTGGCGCGGCTGGTGATCGGCTCCGATCCCGGCTGGCGCGGCGACCTGACCGGCGAGGTGCATTTGGACGGGACGGCGGAGGCGGCCGGCATCACCACGCGGCTGCGCGCAACGGGCGTGCACCGGGCCGAGTTTGCTCCCGCGGCGCCCATGGACTTCGACCTGAGCTGCGGCCTCAGGGTCCACTATTCGAAGCGCTCCGTAGAGAACATCACCTGCGAATCGCCGCTGGGCGACGGCCGCGTGCGCCTGGCCGGTGACCTGCCCGGCGCGGGAGCGCCGCCTCATCTCTCCGTGGAGATGGACCGGATTCCGGTGGCGGCGGGACTGGACGCTCTGCGCACCATCCGCAGCGGCTTCGGCCCGGGCCTGGAGGCCAGTGGGTCGATCAGCGGCAAGCTCAGCTACGCGGAGGCAGTGGCCGAGCCGCCCGCTCCCTCGAGCAGCCGCGCGAAAAAGGGCCCGTCCAAGGCGCATGCGCCGCCGCCCGGGCCCCTGACCGGCAGCCTGATGGTGGAGGGATTTCAACTGTCGGGCAACGGGCTGAGCACGCCCATTCAGGCTGCCAGGCTGGTGCTGGAGCCGGCCATGGGCGCTCCGCGGAGCCCGGCGCAGGCTCCTGCCTTGCCGCCTGAGGAGCCGGCGGCGCTGGAGACAACGGTGGACCTTCCAGCCGGAGCTCCCACTCCGCTTGCCGTCACGGCGCGGTTGGCTTTGTCCGGCTACCGCCTCACGGTGAAAGGGCAGGCGGGTGTTGCGCGTGCCCGGGAGATGGCCCACTTGGCTGGCATGACGAATGCTGGAGCCCTGGACGCAGTGGCCGGCGAACCGTTGAGTGTGGACCTGGCCGCCGAGGGACCCTGGCTTCCGGCCGTCGATACCCTGAGAGGAACCGTGGGACTGCACAACGCCAACTGGAAGGCCGATTACCTGGTCAACCATGTGCAGATTGCGCAAGCGACGCTGCACCTGGGAGAAGCGCAGCTTGAGTGGGATCCTGTGGTTTTCTCTTACGGCCCGGTGAAGGGAACGGCGAGCCTCACGCTCCCCACGGCCTGCGCGGCATCCGAGCCCTGCCTGCCCCGGTTTGAGGTGCGCTTCGGCGACCTGGATGCGAGCGCGCTGCAGGCGGCCATCCTGGGCGCTCGCGAGCCGGGAACCTTGCTGTCTACGCTAATTGCGCGGTTGAGGCCGTCAGACGCGGTCGGAGCGCCGGCCTGGCCGCATCTGGAAGGAACGGTGAAGGCCGATTCGCTGGTTCTGGGCCCGGTCAAGCTGCACGCGGCAACGGCTACGCTGCGGATTCTTGAGACAGGCGCGGAGATTACCGGCCTGGACGCGGACCTGCTGGGCGGCCATGTCCATGGCGGCGGCACGCTGCAGACCGCGACTGGCGCAGGCAAGCCGGCCTACACGCTGGAAGGGCACTTCGACAAGCTCAAGCCGGCTGAGGTGGGCCAGTTGCTGGGGTTGCGCTGGTCGGGCGGCGATTTTGCGGCCGACGGCAAGATCGACCTCGCGGGCTTTACCGACAAGGACCTGGCGGCCTCGGTGAAGGGCGCCTTGCACTTTGACTGGCGGCGCGGCGCGATGACCGGCGCCGGACCGGGAGCGACTGTTCCCGCAGCGCTGGCGCGGTTCGATCGCTGGACGGCGGACGCGGAGATCGCCAATGGAACAATTGCGCTGAAGGAGAACCAGGTGCTACTCGGTTCCCGCAAGAAATCGGTCGATGGCTCACTGGCCTTTGGCGACCCGCCTGAAGTCAGCTTTGCGCCGCCAAAGGAGACACCGGCAAAGAAGTAACAGATGGCGCAGTAAAAGGCGATGCCGGATGGTTGAAGCCATCCGGCATGGCCGTCTTGCATTGCGGGTTAGAAATGCGCGCCATGGTGCCGTCTGCGGTGATGGAAGCTCCTGGGGGTATGCCAGCAGGTAGCTGTGGCACGCTGTGAGCCGGAGCGAGCGGTTGAGGTGGATGATGGTCCAGGTCTCAGAATCAAGACCCCGGGACCAGGCACCCGGCCCGGAGCGGCGCCAAAGCATCGCTCCGTGCAACGGCCGCCACAATCAGAATTGATAGGAGATGGTGCCGTAGATCGTGCGCGGAGCTCCGGGATACGCGTTGATGTACCCGCTGGGAGGGTTATTGGGATTTGGCGCCATCGCCGCAAAGTAGCCGCCGCTGGAGATGTATGCGAATTCGTTGTACTGCGAATTTCCGATATTCATCATATCCACGCGCAAGTTGATGGACTGCTTTTCAAAGAGAGTAATGGGAGCGTTGAACGAGAGATTCGCCGTCGTGTAGGCCGGCATGGTCTGCGCGGTGGGCGCGCCGGAAAGGTTCGACCACAGGTGCTGCGAGCCGGTCGACTCCACCCAGAAGCGCGGCTCGACAATCACGTGGTTATTGTGCTGGATCCCGTAGTAGACGCCCGTATTCAGCGTGTAATTCGGGACATAGGATACTGGGAGGCTGTTGTAGTACGCGCAACCAGCGGCGAGGCCAGTGGGATTCGATGATGTTCCGCACTCTGAGACGGGTCCACCCGTGACGTAGGTTGAAAAGCTCGAAGCTTCCCCTGCGAAATTGAAAAAGAAGTGAATGTTGCTGCGCGGATCGGCGTCGAAGAAGGCGTCTACGCCGTGGTAGGTGGAGTTGCCGCCGCTGGTCAACTCTACCCCGGCCGCTGTTTCGACGTCGATCTCCTGGTTGGTGTAGTTGTTGTGAAAGTAACTGACACCGGCGATGAAGTTTCGGAGCCCCGGCGCGTTGGTAAAGTGGACCTTGCCGCCGAATTGAGCGTAAGCGCCTTTGGCCAGGATGTAATAGTTGGGATTTACGGACTGGAACATGCCGCCGCCGCCGCCCAGCGCGGGGCTGCGATAAGTGGTGTCATAGCCGCCGTAGATCGTGAGCCACTGCCTGGGCGTCACCGAGGCGTCGATGCCGGGCTCAACAGCCGAGCGGCTCTCATGCGCCCCGCAGAGGGAACCCTGGTCTTTTGCGGAGCTGCCATCGGAGGTCTGGACAGGAACTCCCCAAATGTCGAAATAAGGGTCGACCGCTTGTGCTTGTGCGAGAGTATCACTGCCCTTAGGCGTCGGGTTCAGCGAGCAGTGGGTTTGGTACACAGGAGCGGAAGACGCGACGGGGGGTCCAGAGGATGAAATGGGGGACCCAGGTGTCTGACTTGAGTAGAAGTACATGCCCGATGCGAACGTGAAGTCACGCGCCGCCTGATCGCTATAGCTGGTGCTGAACCCGTCCACGCGCACGCCGGGAATGATGTGAATCTGCGGAATGGGGTGAATATCGTCCTGGACAAAAAAAGTTACGTTGTCCTGCTGGAAGTAGCCGGAGCGAAACTTGGAGCCTGCGCCGACGATCTGCTGAGCGCCGCTTCCTCCTTCGGCGGGATTATAGAAGAGGTTGTGCGCGTTATAGACCTCGTGGATAAGGTAGCCACCGAACTGGACCGTGTTGTAAGGCAGGACTTGGGAAAACCCGATCTGGTCGCCAAACATGTTGCTGTGCGGGTTGTTCCACTCGTCCACCTGGGCGCCCTGGGCAAGAGCATCCTGGTTGCGTCGGTGAAAACGGCGAATGTGGGTGTACCAGGCCGAGTTCTCAAGCGTGGATGTATGACTCAAATACATTCTCTGACGCGCATAGGCCATGAACGCTTCATTGGTGTCGTACTTGTTATAGTCGGCGAAGGGCAGCGAGCTGAAGAAGCCGCTCGTTGCCTGGCTGTAGTGAATACCGGAGCCGGGTTCGACGAGTCCCACATCGGTGGTGGGAATGACCAGGGCGCGATAGCCACCGCCCTTCGCGTAAAGGACACCAAACGCAAGACTGCCCGCTGAGAACGTCTTGACGGTCTTGCCGAATACCGAGCCGTTCTTCGAAGGATCGCCAAAGCCGTCCGGCGCGGGGCGGTAGTCGTCGCCGCGTCCGACGCCGCCGCCCAGCACCGTGGACCATCCTTTGAAGTTCCCCGTGTTGCCTACAAAGGCGAAATTCTGCTGCCCCCAAGGGCCGTCTGTCGCGGCGACACTGAGGTGGGTTTCTTCGGTCGGCTGAATGGGCGTGTACTCCACGCGTCCGCCTACGTCGGTGTACCAACGGTCCGCCGCCTGGCCGGGGCCGTATGTTACCTGCACGTCCTGCATCATAAGGTTCTGCGGCATGGTTGCCGATTGCCACAAACCGGTCGCCGGGTCAGCCACGGGAATGCCGTCATACGTAATGCCGAGTGAGCCCGGCGCCGTGAAACTCGTCGCTTCGCCTGCCCAGCCCTGTTGGATTCCGTTCAGCAGAACCGTATACTTCGTCCCGCCGGTCTCTCCATAGCCGACCACGTTTGCCCCAGGGGTGGATTGAAGCACCTGCGCGCCGCCGGCCACCGGACCAGCGGCATCCAACTGCTTGCGGTCGAGCACGCGAACCGTTTCTGGCATCAGCATCACGTCTTCGCGGGTGGGCATGGGCTTGGCCTCGGGGTCAACGGTGCCGCGAACGACCACGCTCTCAGACAAGGACGCCACCGTCATTGTGGCCTTGATAGTGGCCGAAGCCTGCGCCGTGGGGGAGACGCGCTGCGTGAATGACTCGAATCCCGACTTTTCAACGGTGACAAACTTGGGACCGGCTTGCACGTCCTTAAAGGCGAAGCGGCCTTCCGCACTCGTGGTGGTGTGTATCTCCTGGTTGGTTGCCAGATCAAGAAGCGTAACGGCGGCGTTGGCGATCGGGGTGCCGGACGAGTCAAGGACCTGGCCCTTGACCTCCGTTGGCTGGGGAGCTGCTGCGCCCCAGGCCAGCAACGAAGAGACAAGGAGCAATACGACGGCTAAGGGTTTGAATTTACACACGATTGTAGCGTCCTCCTGAAAATGGCGTTCGATTGAATTCATTTGCCTTGTCGTGCGGGGAACCCTCCCGCCTCTCTGGTTGGGGAAGGTGCTGGGTTCATTTCATGCGCTTCGTTTTACAGATCGGTTACTGCGCAATGAATGAAGGATGAATTCGAGCGATCGGAGGGATAAGTCTGAATACGGGATATCTTGTGTCTCTTATGCAAGATGGGGTTCGGTGTACCGTCGGAAGAGGTGCTGCCCCTGTAGGAACGGCGGCAGGGTCGATGCATGAAAGAGCAGAAGAAAATCCAGGAGCGGGCAATCCGCTCAGAGGAGTGAGGGGGCTGAATCCGACTCCAGGTAAAATGGGTACATGGCATTATCGAAAACTTCTTCCCCTGTCCAGATCCGCTGCAAAGGCATTCTCTTCGACATGGACGGCATCCTGATCTCGTCCATCGGGTCAGTGGAACGCAGTTGGACACGGTGGGCGCGGCTGCGTGGCATGGATCCGATGTACGCGCTCAGCGTCGCTCACGGCTGCCGCAGCATCGACACGATCGCCATCCTGCGGCCCGACCTGGACCCAGACGCCGAGACGCGGATGATTGAAGGCTTTGAAATCGAAGACACGGATGGGGTAGGAGTGCTACCCGGCGTGGCGGCGCTGCTGGCCGCCCTGCCCACGGACCGCTGGACGGTAGTTACCAGCGCCACCGAGCCGCTGGCGCGGGTGCGGCTCGCCGCCGGGAACATTCCCCTGCAGGAGCAGATGATCACCTCGGAGAGCGTCAGCGCGGGCAAGCCCGATCCGGCGCCTTACCTTGCCGGCGCTGCGCTGCTTGGACTCCGGCCCGAAGAGTGCGTGGTCTTTGAAGACGCTGCTTCCGGCGCGAAGGCCGGTCGGGCCGCCGGCTGCACGGTGGTGGCGACGACGTTTTCGCATTCGGCGGCATCCCTGGGCGCAGCGCACTACCTGATCGAAGACCTGAAGCAGATCGAGGTAGCGAGCCTGCCAGGCGGCGAGGGCTTGCTGCTGACTTTCCCGCCTTTGACGCAATAAGAGCGGCGAACCCCAAAGGCGCGCCAAGGATGCAGGAGGCGGGGCACCATCATGCGTTGCGGTACAAGCAACTGTGCCGGGTGAAACTCAAGCCTCAAATGGCGCGTCAGCTCTTCGCGCCAGTGGTGGCCGGCTCACCGTCTGTCTTGGTTGCTGCCGTGCCGGGCGCCGCTGCAGGGGGCTCGGCTTGGGTGTTCAATCGAGCCTGCGCGGGCGCCTCTGCCCCTTGCTCCGGCGCCGCGGCTTGCGCTGGGGCGGCCTGCGCCGCGACCTTGATGTTGAGGTAGCCATCGACGGCGGCAACGCTGGTTCCCAGCGTAGCCGCAATCAGCGACGCGCTCTGGCCGGCCCGATGCATCATTCTCGCCTGGGCGACCGAAGACAGCTTCACGGTGTCTGCTGCAATACAACTGGAGCCCTGGCTGTTGTCTGGTTTTGCGCCGGGGCGGCCTTGGCGGTTCCGGCAGATGGTGTTGCGTAAGACGGCGTGGCGCTGGTTGCTGCGATGGATGCCATGGTGGCTCCTCCCGGTCGGGCAGGACATCTCTCCAGATCCGGCGCCCTTCCGGATACCGCGTCTGGAGAGTGCCCACAATGCCTGTACCAGCTCTATCGGCGCACAGTTGGCGAGCATGAGCAGCCGGGCGTGGATCTCACGAGCCGCTCTACTCGTCGGCCTCGATGCGGCGGCCGTGCGGGTCCTGCAAGGGGCGGGAGTTGACCCTGAAGAGGGCGGCAAAGGCTCGCAACTGATCGCGGCTCAGGGGGATCTCCTGCTCGAAGATGAACCAGCGGACGCCCTCGGTGCAGGGCGGCGTCGTGAGTGACCCCGTATAGGTCCAGTATCCCCGGTCTGCGGGCAGCAGGCCGCCGGGATTGACGATCTCCGGGACCTTCTCCGTGGTTCCCGCCTTCGTGGGCAGGTGCGGCCAGAGCGTGGCCAGCACGGCGTTGGCCTCGCCGCGGTTCTCGGTCAGGCGAATGGCGATCATCGCCATCTTGCCGTCGGCGCTCTTGTGGACGAGGTGGATGTCCATGTCGGTGAGTTCGCCCTTGACGGCCTCCTCGCTGGGGTGGTGGAAGTCGAACTGGACCAGGTCATAGCGCACCCCCCCGGCAACGATATAGCTGCCGGGGTTGACGTGGACGACGATGGTGTGACCCTCGTGCTCCATGGTGACCGGGCCGGCCATGTAGTGAAACTCGATGGGCTGGAGAGCCTTGTTCAGGCGCGCCCCGCGAATGTCGATGGGTGACTGCTCATGGCCGCGCGAGCAGGCCTGGTAAGCCGGGTCGAGTTTGCCCCACGCCAGCGCGCCGCGCTTCCCTTCGTAGTCCCAGGGGGCGGTGGTTTGGGCGGCGGCTTGCATGGCGGCGAGGGTGACCAGGGCAACTACAAGAGAAGCAAGTGCAGGAAAACGCATCGATTGGTCCTCGAACAAAGGGCGCTCAACACGCCAGAAAGCATTCTAAGGCATTGACGCGCGGCGGAAAAAAAAGGAATGGGACCCATCGTCCGGACGGGTCCCATTCGGTTGCAAACGCTTGGGATGCGTGTTACTTGGCCGCGACTGCTATTCCCGCCTGCTCGGCCAGAGAGGCGGCCTTGTCGGTCGCTTCCCAGGTGAACTCAGGCTCGGTGCGGCCGAAGTGGCCGTAGGCCGCGGTCTGGCGGTAGATGGGGCGGCGCAGGTTGAGGCTGTCGATAATCCCCTTTGGCGTCAGCGAGAAGTTCTTGCGGACCAACTCGGTGAGCTTGGCCTCGCCGATTTTGCCGGTGCCGAAGGTCTCGATGCGCACGCTGACCGGCTCGGCGACGCCGATGGCGTAGGCAAGCTGGACTTCGGCGCGGTCGGCCAGGCCGGCGGCCACGATGTTCTTGGCGATATAACGGGCAACGTAGGCCCCGGAGCGATCGACCTTGGTCGGGTCCTTACCCGAAAAGGCGCCGCCGCCGTGACGGCCCGCGCCGCCGTAGCTGTCCACAATGATCTTGCGGCCGGTGAGGCCGGTGTCGCCCATGGGTCCGCCGATGACGAAGCGGCCGGTGGGGTTGATGTGGTACTTGGTATGCTCGTCGAGCCACTCGGCGGGCAGCACGGCCTGGATGACGTACTTGAGGATGTCGGCGTGCAGATCCTCGTTGGAGACGGTCTCGGCGTGCTGGCTGCTGATCACCACGGCGTCAATGCGGGCGGGCTTGCCGTTTTCGTCGTACTCGACCGTGACCTGGCTCTTGCCGTCGGGGCGCAGGTAGGGCAGCTTGCCGCTCTTGCGCACGTGGGTCAGTTGGCGGGTGAGCTTGTGGGCCAGCGAGATGGGCGCGGGCATCAGCTCCGGAGTTTCGTTGGAGGCATAGCCGAACATCATGCCCTGGTCGCCGGCGCCGCCCGTGTCCACGCCTTGCGCGATGTCGCCCGACTGCTTGTTGATGGTGGAGATGACGGCGCAGGTGTTGGAGTCGAAGCCGTAGAGGGCGTTGTCGTAGCCGATGGAGGCGACGACGCCGCGCACCAGGCTCTGGAAGTCAACGTAGGCCTTGGTGGTGATTTCGCCGGCGATGACCACGAGGCCGGTGGCGGTGAGGGTTTCCGCGGCGACGCGGCTGTAGGGATCCTGCTCCAGGCAGGCGTCCAGAATGGCATCGGACACCTGGTCGGCAATCTTGTCCGGATGGCCTTCGGTGACTGACTCTGAGGTAAACAGAAAACGATCGCTCAACTTCAAACTCCTGCCCATTGAAGGGACTCAAAAAGGATGGGCTCGCCGCTGTGACTCGCCCGCGTCGGTCAGGACGCGGTGGCACGGGCAGGCCTGCGCCTGGGATGTACCCATCCATGGTAATCGCAGCGGGCGGAAGTGGGCAAAGACTAACAGCGAATGGGGCGTGGGAGATGCTCAAGGGCGCCGGAAACGGGGTGAACCGCAAGGGCAAACAGACAGGGCCGGCGCAGACAGGGAAGGAAAACGAAGCGAGGGAGCAAGCCTCGGTTAGTAGCCGAGCCAGGAGACGAGGTGGGAGACCTTCTGGTGCGCGGAGGAGACAGCGCCCTGGAGCATCGCGGCCTGGTGAACGGGCAGCACGGTGGTCCACCAGCCGGCGCGGATGCCGAGATAGCGCACGGTGAAGAAGGCGCCCGCGGCCACCAGCAGCAGCAGAACCACGGCCCCTGCCCAGCGCAGCCGCAGCTCCATGGCGTCACGGCGCAGCATCCGGGCTTTGCCCACGTTTTCAGCGAAGGCGGTCCAACTGTGGTCGTCGTCGATCGCGTGGCCGGAGGCCCGATAGGCATTGAGGAAGCGCTCGGTCCAGTCAGTCGGGTCCAGGCCCAGGGCGCCGGTATAGCCGCGCACGATCCCCTTCGACAGGATGCCGCCCGGAAGAAGGCGAAACCGCTCCTGCTCCAGCGCCACCAAGTGGTGCTGGCTGATCTTGGTAACCGCCGTGATGTCTTCAAGCCTGACGCCGCGGGTGAGCCGCTCCATGCGCAGGTCTTCGCCAAAATTGCCCATTCAGTTGCCCATTCTCAACGGCGAAAACGAGTAACGTACCCTAAAGTCACTACTCCCACCTTAAACCTCAATGCGTTTACCCGTCAAACAGATTTGGCAGTTGGCCCTTTATTTTCATCATTCTGGCGTTTTGGAACCAAATTGGGAAATATTGGTGAACTATATACCCCCCGGTGCGGAGGGCCAATGTGATCAGAATCACAAGCATGACGCGCATCCGTCCGCGGCGGAAATTGCCCCGAAGGCCCACTCCGGCGGCCTCCGGCTGATACCCTGAAACCTAGGGAATTTGGGCATCTTTGCCCTTGGAGCAAGGCCCTGGGAATGAACAAGCTCATCTTCGCCAATCTGGTGCACCGGCCGGTGCGCTCCATCATCAGCGTGCTGGCGGTGGCTATTGAAGTGATCATGATTCTGTCTATCGCGGGCGTCTTCATGGGCATACTGAACGACACCAAGCAGCGCACCAACGGCATTGGCGCCGACCTGATGCTCAGGCCTTCGAATGGCAGCATCATGGCGGGAATGAACGGCGCGCCCATGCCGGTCAAATTTGCCGAGGTCATCGCCAAACTGCCCCACGTCTCCGTGGTTTCGCCGGTGATTCAGAAGCTCAACACCAACGGCAAGATCGAGATTTTGTATGGAATCGACTACGCCAGCTTCAATGCACTGAAGCCCTTCGTATTTCTTTCCGGCGGGCCATTTCAAGGGCCCAATGACGCGATTGTGGACGATGTGTTCGCCAACTCCGACCAGGGCTATCATGTGGGCGATACCATCACCGTCATCGATCATCCGTTCCGCATCGCGGGCATCGTGGAGCACGGCAAGGGCGGGCGCAAGCTGCTGCCCATCGATACCATGGGCCCGCTGACCGACGCCGAGGGCAAGGCCTCGCTGTTCTATATCAAGTGCGACGACCCAGCCAACGAGAACGCCGTCATCCGAGAGGTCCACGCGACACATGGCCTGGAGACCTATCCGGTGGAGACGGTGGACGAGTGGCTGGAAGAGATGACGCCGGAAAAGCTGCCCGGCTTCAACATCGCGCTTCGGGTGGTCACGTTCATTGCAGTGGTCGTCGGGTTCCTGGCCATCTTCCAGTCGATGTATACGGCGGTGCTGGAGCGGACGCGCGAGATCGGCATTCTGAAGTCGATGGGCGCGTCGAAATGGACGATCGTGGACGTGGTGCTGCGCGAGACGGCAGTGATGGCGCTCGCCGGCGTGGCGCTGGGGATTGCGGGAACCTTCGCCGCGAAGGCGGTGATGCTCCACGTCTACCCCATGCAGCACTTCGAGATTACACTCCCCTGGATTGCCAAGGGCGCGTCGATTGCGTTTGTGGGCGCGTTGTGCGGGGCGCTGTATCCGGCATGGATGGCATCGCGCAAGGACCCGATCGACGCGCTGGCGTACGAATAATCCTCCGAGGCGATTGTTCACGCCATTGTTATGGATTAACGTAGGGGTGTAAGGAACCGCTCGGGGAAGGCGAGGAGACGATGGCAGCCACAACACAGATCGCGCTCAGCGAATACCTTCAGACCACCTATCGCCCGGATCAGGAATATATCGATGGGGAGTTGCAGGAGCGAAACTTGGGCAAGACGGATCATGCACGGGGACTAGCGCTGTTAGCCATTTGGTTTGGGGCGCACGAAGAAGAATGGCAGGTCGTGGTGACCACCGAGCAGCGTGTGAAGGTCGCAGGAGATCGCGTTCGCATTCCCGATGTGACGCTGGTCCGTCCCGGCGCGCTGAGCGAAGACGTTCTATCCGCGCCGCCTCTGTGCGTGATTGAAATCCTGTCTCCGGAAGACACGTATTCGAGAACCTGGGAGAAGGCGCAGGACTACAGAAAGATGGGCGTCGAAAACATTTGGCTGATCGATCCAGGAACCCGCAGCGGGCAGGCCTCCACGGCGAGCGGTTGGCAAGACACGTTGGAATTCGAAATTGCGGGGACGCCGGTGCGGTTGAGCCTGGCGGACATCTTCAGCAAGCTCGACCGCTCGCGGAGGTCGTAAGCGATCTCAGTCGAGCAGCTTCTCGATCTCGTCCAGATCGAAGCGGGCCGAGCTTCCGGGAAGATCGAAGGCGCGGAGTTCCAGGGGCTCGAGCCTGCCGGCGGCAAACTTGTATTTGGGACCATCCGGATCGATGACCAGAATGGTCTGGATGCCCATGCGCTCATACTGCCCGCACTTGGCCATCACCCGCTTGAGCGTGTCGGTCGGAGAGAGAATCTCAAACACGGCTACAGGCGGATGGGTAACGACCTGCTCGATAGGGCGGTTACGGTCAAGCAGGGTTACATCGGGGACCAGGAAAGTTGTTGGAGCGACCTGCACACGGAGTTCCGGGCGCACGCGAATCTGGCCCTGTTTTGCCTGCTGTTGAAACCAGGCGTAGATTGCTCCCTGCCACGCAGAGTGATCGTTCTCTCCCACGGCGCGTTCCTCAATTTGCCCGTCGACGTACTCGGCATCGGGCTCGAAGGAACTGCGCAGATACTCTTCCACGGGAACAAAGGTTGTCGCGGCTGCCATGGCTCCTCCCCTGTGAAACATCTTACTCCCAGCCGCGATTTTCCGAGGAAACTACTTCTTGTCCAGCGCGTACTCCATCGACCAGATCGACCCTGGGCGCATGTACATGCTGGCGCGGTAGAGGCCTTTGATGTCGTAGGCTTCGGGGGTGCGGAAGAAGTAGCCGCGGTCACGCCAGACCACGTTGTTGACGCCCTTGGCGGTGGCGAAGCCTTCGTCGGTGAGGCCTTCGGCGATCATGTGGCTGGCCACGGCGAATGTGGCGCCGGTCCACACCTCTTCGACCTGCGGGTTGGAGTGCAGCAGGGTCCCGTCGGCGCCGATGCCATTGATGGCGCCCATCTGTCCCATGGCGAACTTGCGCACGTTGGTGTCGTAGACCTTGCGGAGCGCGGAGACGCGCATCTCCTTTGGCACCAGGTCGCCAAGGCCGGTCAAGCCGGCGTACCACTGCCCGGCCAACTGCTCGGCCATCACAGCTTCTGTGTCCTGCCCCTTGACTGCGTAGCGGAAGTACGCGCCGTTCCAGAGCTTTTTCACATAGGCCGCGGCGGCCCGTTGTTCCAGAGCATCGTACTCCCGCGCCGTCGCCGGTTCCCCGAGCTTTTCGGCCATGCGCGCCGTGGCCTTCAGCGCGGCCAGGTAGAGGCTGCCGGTGTAGGCACTCTCGCCGGTGGCGATCCAGTCGTCGTAGGTCTGGTCGGGGAAACCGCCGTTCTCGATCAGGCCGTCGCCGTCGGTGTCGTACTGCTTGAGGTGCTCCATGGCCTGCTTGACGGCGGCCCAACTGGCGCGCAGGAATGCGTCGTCGCTGGCGCCGGTCAGCGCGTAGTCGCGCCACACCATCAGCACATACTTCGAGTTCAGATCGCGCCAGTTGGAGACATCCTGGTAGTTGTACTGGTTGGAGCGGATCACCGGGTCCTCGGTCGGCGAACCCAGATCGTGCGGCGCGGCGCCGGCCACCTTGCGCGTGTACTCCACGATCTTGTTTTCGCGCGTGGACTTCCAGCCCCAGATGTAGTGCTGGGGATCGGATTCGGGAACCGTTGCGGCGTACTCGCGCATCTCCTGCTTTTCGATCTCCGGCCAGAAGCGCAGCAGGGGGAACGATCCGTAGAAGCGCACGTCGAGGCTGCCGTAGAAGGGATAGTCGAAGCACTCCATATAAGTGAAGCTGTCCTCGGCGCCGGGGTGCGCGGCCTCGCCGGAGGCGGTGCGCTCGTGGCCCCAAAGTGTTCCACCGTCGGCCAGGTAATACAGCTCGTTGAAGAGTTCGGCGCGATACCAGGCCGGCTTGCTCTCGTCGCCGGCGATCGGCTTTTGCCAGGCGTCGATGGCCTGGCTCCATTCTTCGTGATGCTCGAGTGCGAGGCGTGCAATCTCCCAGGCATGCGTGCCCTCTGCGCCGAAAAAGCGCGTGTAATGGCGGTTCCACTTGCGGCCGCCCCCGAACTGGATGACTGGCAGGTCCCAGCTGAGGGCCATGGGCACCAGGCGCTTCTCATGGGGAGCGAGGGTGAAGCGCACGGCGAAGGCGCCGGCCAGCGCGTCGCCGCTGGAGGCCACGGGCAGAGCCTGGTTGGGTAGACGGCCGTCCTTCGCAAAGGGCGTCCATACTTCGGAGCCGTCGCCGCTGGCGGGATAGGTGGCCAGGTACGTGACCTCGGCCCCCGCGCCGGGCAGCGTGGCGATGGCGAACTGCCCGTCCCACTCTTCCTCGACAGGGCCCTTGCGAAGCCGGTCGAAGACGATCCCGGAGAGATCTCCGCTTTGAGGTCCGCTGCCAACCGGTTCCGTGACGAAGCGATTGAGGTCCTGCTGGTTGAGCGCGCTGTCAAAGGTGCGCGACGGCGAGCGGAACCAGCCCACCATGTTGGTCCACGAGAAAAGAATGGAGACGGTGACCGCCTTCGACGAGGGATTCTCCGCGGTCCAGCGGTAGACGGCCACCGGGTAGCTGGTCTCTTTGTAGTTGTTGGGCAGTACCGGCGAGAACTGCTCCACGGTCAGCTTCACCGGCAGTGCCTTGGTTCCGTAGGCAAACCAGCTTTTGGGGTAGAGGGCCGCATACTCGCCGTCGCCCGCCGGGTAGCTCCAGTTCCAGTTCTTCAGCGCCTCGCCCTGCGGCTTGCCCACGGCCAGCGCCATTGAGACAGGCGCTCCGCCCTCGGGCTGCGCGAAGACCGCGAACTGGTTGGCCGGCACGTCCTCGTACTTGTGGGTCCCCGTCTTCAGGTGCCAGCGCTCGAACTTGCCGCGCTCGCTGCGCGAGAAGGTGCCCGCGCCCATGCCGCCCACCGGAGCGCCCTGCCAATAGCCGTCATCGATGTTTCCGTTGTGCTCTTCCGCTCGTTGCGCGCCGGGATTCGAAGGCGCCGTTCCGATGGGGATGCGCCACGCCGCGACGGGAATCTGGTTCTGGCAGAAGACGGCTGACGGTCCCGTCACAAGGAACAGGAGTACTGAAATAAAACGTTTGATTTTCATCTCGGGGCCCTCCATGCTGAAAGCAGAAACATCATACACCGCGGCGCGAGCGGGTTGGAAACATGTGCAAGCCGGCCAGGCTCCGGCGCAGCTTGCCGGCGCTATACTCGGAACAATCCCGCGCGGCAACCGTCAAGGTTGTCTCATCCAGAGGGAGAAACGCCGCCGATGCTGTCAAAACGTGCGTGTTACGCGGCCTGGCTGCTGGCAATCGCCGCTTTTGCGATTCCGCATGCGTTGAACCTGCGCGCCGATTTCCCCAACCACTCGCCGTGGTGGATGGACTGGGCCAAATACACCGATGAGGGCTGGTACGGCAACGCGGCCATCCGTCAGCACCTCTTCGGAAACTGGCATCTGGCGGGCGACTTCAATCCCGCTGTGGCGGCGCCGGTTTGGCCGTTTCTGGAGTGGGTGCTGTTCTTCTTCACCGGCGTTACCGTCGAGGCTGCGCGCGGGCTGGCCATCGCATGCTTCTTTTTGAGCCTGTTGCTGAGCTACCTGCTGCTGCGCTCGAGCGGGCCGCGCTGGATGGCGCTGCTCGCCCTCACCCTGCTGGTCACCAGCCCGTTCCTCTACAGCTTCAGCCGCCTGGCCATCCTGGAGCCGCTGCTGACCACCCTGACGCTGGCTGCCTTGAACCTGGCGGTGCGGCTAGCCGGCGTTCGCCGTCCGCTGCGGGTTTCCGCGGCCATCGGCCTGCTCTTCGCGCTGATGCTGCTCACTAAGACCACCGCTGTCTTTCTTTTGCCGGCACTGCTGTGGGCGATGGTGCTGCCGCTGTGGCAGCGCCGCGAGCCAATCGTGCGCTGCCTGCTGGCCGCGGCCGGCGCATTTGCCGGGAGCTTTGGCCTGTGGATGGCGCTGGTCGCGCACGCTGGGCTGCTGGCCGACTACAGATACTTCTTCGCGGTGAACACCTACCCCAGGCCTGGAGAGTTTTACTGGCCACTAGTCAGTCTCTGGTGGTCGTTTCACGGCGGGCTGTGGGTAGACCGCATTCTCTTCCCGCTCGCGGTACTGGTTGTGATTGCAGCACTGCTGGCGTGGCGCAGCCCGAGCGCCCGCTTTCTTCTGCTCGATCCAGTCTTCGGGGCCTCGGTGCTGGCTGTCGGCGGCACCCTCCTTTTCATGACCATCCAGAACCATCCGCAACCGCGCTACTTTGCCGTGGCGGCTTTCTTCGTCTCGTTTGTCGTGGCGCAGGGAGCGGCGGCGCTGCTGGAACCGGCCACCGGGCCGGATGGCTTGACCGGCGACGAACGGTTGGCTGCGCACGCGCGACCTCTGCTGGGATGGGCGCTGCTTGTGCTGGTCGCCACGGCCGCGGGCATCAACAGCGCCTGGACGCTGGACTACGCAACCCATCCGGAGTACACCTTTGCGGATGCGGCCCGGCGCATGACCCGCTATATCGACGAGCATCCCAACGGCAAGCCGCTGCTGGCGTGCGTCAGCGGCGACCAGATCACCCTGGTTACGCATCTGCCCACCATCAACGATCAATTCATCGCTCCAAATCAAGTCATTCCCGACCTGGCCGCAAAGCTGGGCGTCTACCAGCCAGGCTGGTACGCAAGCTGGAACAATCTCGATCAGGGAGTGCTTGAAGACCTCCACAGCCGCTACTCGGTGGAACAGGTAGCCAGCTTTCGCGCTTTCGACGACCCCGCGCGGAACCTGCTGGTGCTCTTCAAGCTGCATCCCTGGCCCGGCGGACGGGTATACGATCCAGCCGATCAGGACCTGCGCCATCCCTTTCCCCAAGACAAGATCGAGATCCCCATGCCATAGCGGCCGCAAGTGCCGCGCATTCATGGACTCAAAGGTTTTACCCGCGCACTTTAGCGGGGCTGAAGCGGCGCTCGGGAGCGCATGTTTCAAGCCGATAACGCCCCACACGCCTCCCTGTGACTGCAATCACTCGACAGCGGTCCATACGGATGATAGGCTTCCGGTGACTTTCCCCCAGCGCTCTTCGGGGTCGCGTTTTCTGGGGTCGTTCGAGATACGGCTTCAAACTTAACTCGGGAGGACTTGTGACTGTAACGAATTGGGTGGAATTTTTTCTGGGAGTGAGCGTGCTCTCGCTCATTGTGGCCTTCATCTTTGCACGCAGGGTGATCGGGCCGGACACGGGAACTCCGGAGATGCTGAAGATCGCCGCCGCCATCAAGCAACGCGCAGAGGCATTTCTGAAGCGCAGGTACAAGACCGCGGCGGCCGCTTTTGGTATGGGCCTGCTGCTTTCCGCATTTGCCCCCGCAATCGCTCATGCCCAGCCGGACCACGCGGGCGGCGGAGGCGAAGCCAACCTGGTGCTGCCGGATCTGTCGACCGTTAGTTTTTTCGGCATGAACGGACATGCCCTTCTGATGATCGGATTGCTCTTCTGCGTTGGCGGCCTGTTGTTCGGCCTGGCGATCTTTGTGCAGTTGAAGAACGCGCCGGTCCATCGCACCATGCTCGAAGTCTCCGAACTGATCTACGAAACCTGCAAAACCTATCTGATCACTCAGGGCAAGTTCATTATGCTGCTTTGGGTTTTCATCGCGGTCATCATCTCGCTGTACTTCGGCTGGCTGGCCCCGGTGCCGAATAAACCGATTATGGTCACGTTGCCCATCATTTTGTTGTTTTCGCTCGTCGGCATCGCGGGCAGCTACGGCGTGGCGTGGTTCGGAATCCGCGTGAACACCTTCGCCAACTCACGCACCGCCTTTGCCGGATTGCGCGGCAAGCCGTATCCGATCATGGCGATTCCGCTGAAGGCCGGCATGAGCATCGGCATGTTGCTGATCTCGGTTGAACTGCTCATCATGCTGTTCATCCTTTTGTTCGTCCCGCGTGATTACGCGGGCCCATGCTTCATCGGATTCGCCATCGGCGAGAGCCTGGGCGCCGCGGCCCTGCGTATCGCTGGCGGCATCTTCACCAAGATCGCCGATATCGGCGCCGACCTGATGAAGATCGTCTTCAAGATCAAGGAAGACGATGCCCGCAACCCGGGAGTCATCGCAGACTGCACGGGCGACAACGCGGGTGACTCAGTTGGCCCCAGTGCCGACGGCTTCGAGACTTACGGCGTCACCGGCGTGGCCCTCATCACCTTCATCCTGCTGGCAGTCAAGGATCCCACGATACAAGCACAACTCCTGGTATGGATCTTCGTGATGCGCGTGGGAATGCTGCTTTCAAGCGCCGGCGCGTACTTCCTCAATACAGCCATCGCCAGCGCGAAGTTCAAAGACGCCGACGAAATGGACTTCGAGACGCCACTGACCTCGCTCGTATGGATCACGTCCATCGTCTCCATCATCCTCACCTACATCGTCTCGTATCTCATGCTCCCCACGCTGGGCGACGGAACGCTCTGGTGGAAGCTGGCTTCCATCATCTCCTGCGGAACCCTGGCGGGCGCGCTCATTCCGGAATTGGTGAAGGTCTTCACTTCAACCAAATCCACCCACGTCAAGGAAGTCGTCAAATCGGCGCAGGAAGGCGGAGCTTCCCTGGGAATCCTGTCGGGATTCGTGGCCGGCAATTTTTCGGCCTACTGGCTCGGACTGAGCATGGTCGCACTCATGGGACTGGGCTATTACTTCAGCATGGGCATACCGGACTCGCAGAACAATCCAGCGGGAATGATGCTGGCTCCAGCCGTCTTCGCCTTTGGTCTCGTGGCCTTCGGCTTCCTGGGTATGGGTCCGGTTACCATCGCCGTGGATTCCTATGGGCCCGTCACCGACAATGCTCAGTCCGTCTATGAGCTTTCGCTGATCGAAGACGTTCCCAACATTGAAGCGGAGTTGAAGAAGGACTACGGCATCGATGTGAAGTTCGAACGCGCAAAACACCTGCTGGAAGCCAACGATGGAGCCGGCAATACCTTCAAGGCTACGGCAAAGCCGGTGCTCATCGGCACCGCCGTGGTGGGTGCAACCACCATGACGTTCTCCATCATCATGGCTCTGACCCACGGACTGACAGACAACGTGAATAAACTCTCCCTGCTGCACGCGCCCTTCATGCTTGGGTTGATCTGCGGCGGCGCGGTCATCTTCTGGTTCGCGGGTGCTTCCACACAGGCGGTCTCCACCGGCGCCTACCGCGCGGTTGAGTTCATCAAGGCAAACATCCACCTGGAAGGCGCGGAGAAAGCATCCGTGACGGACAGCAAGAAGGTTGTTGAGATCTGCACCAAGTACGCGCAGAAGGGCATGTTCAACATCTTCCTCGCTGTCTTCTTCTCGACCCTTGCGTTCGCGTTCATGGAGCCGTTCTTGTTTATCGGCTACCTGTTCTCGATCGCGATCTTCGGCCTGTATGAGGCCATCTTTATGGCCAATGCCGGTGGAGCATGGGACAACGCAAAGAAGATCGTCGAAGTCGACATGCACCAGAAAGGCACGCCTCTGCACGACGCAACCGTCATCGGAGACACCGTCGGCGATCCGTTCAAAGACACTTCGTCGGTGGCCATGAACCCGGTCATCAAGTTCACCACGCTGTTCGGATTGCTCGCCGTCGAACTTGCCGTGACGTTGAGCGCGAACAACCCCATGCTCACACACGTGCTGGCCGTCGCATTCTTCCTGGTGTCGGTGTTCTTCGTGCACAAATCGTTCTACGGCATGAGGATTGAATCCAAGGGATAGCAACTGAAGCCTGTCTTGCAAGGTAATGAAAACGCCGCCTGAAGCTGGGCGGCGTTTTCTTGGGCGCGGTAAGATCGCGTTTGCGATGGCGCCCCTGATCCTGTGGCTTGCAAAGCCCTGCCAGCCCGCTTGCGCGGGAGGGCAGGACTGCTGTGGCTTTTTGATTGATTGCCGTCGGTCAGCTTATTGTTGCAGTAATCGCGGACAGAGACCGCCGCTGCAGACCGGCTGCATCGAAGTTCCCCGGTTCCAGCCACGCCTCAAACGCCGCCTTGTGCGCCGGCCACTCGCTGTCCAGCATGGCAAACCACGCTGTGTCCCGGCTCTGCCCTTTCACCACCAAGTGCTGCCGGAAGATGCCTTCGAAGGTGAAACCCAGACGCAGGGCCGCGCGGCGGCTGGGTGCGTTCTCCGCGTTGCACTTCCACTCGTAGCGCCGGTAGCCCAGGTCCTCGAAGATGTGACGCGCCATCACGTACATGGCTTCCGTGGCTGCGGTGGTGCGCTGCAAGGCCGGCGCGAGCAGGATGTTGCCCACCTCGACCACGCCGTGGCTGGGCTCGGCGCGCATGTAGCTGGCGTAGCCGGCGGCTTTGCCAGTCTGCTCGGGCACGATGGCCAGAAAGACGGCAGCCGTTGCGGCCTGCTTCTGCTCGATGCCCTGTCGCAGCTCGGCCTCGCTGCCATAGGGACCGTCGCCCATCCACGTCCACAGCTCGTCGTGGCCCTTGACTGCCTGCCACAGGTCCGCGGCGTGGCGCTCGGCGTTGAGCGGCTCCAGGGTGACAGTGCGGCCGCGCAGCGTGATGGGCGCGGGGGCCGGAACGGACTTCCAATGGAGCGGATTCGAGGCGGATGTAGGCACCCAACCAGCCTATCAGCCGTTGGCCCGGCCGGATTCGCCCTCCGGCCAGCTGCGCACGGCCGCTGACGCAGTTTGACGAATTCCGCCCCAGCGGAGACAATAGAGGAGTTGCATCCCAAGCAACATGTGGGCCTGTGGCGCAGCTGGGAGCGCGCTTCCATGGCATGGAAGAGGTCG
>VFSW01002451.1_pt1 | contig 27993 bp, 39 predicted proteins | sample 5358111 | NCBI WGS metagenome assembly VFSW01 (sample SAMN11554181, study PRJNA540505) | mine drainage metagenome | isolation source: sediment from site ElyBrook_90M | place: USA: Ely Copper Mine, Vershire, VT | collected 2017 | reverse complement strand
CTTCGGGTAGAACTTCTTCTACTAGCTCTTCGATTGCAGCATCAAAGTCTGCAATATCTTGTGCTTCTTCAGGATCTACTGGACCTGTTGATGTGCTGATAATTCCGCCTGGTACTGGCATCATTCTTTCTCCTTTATCCATTGTTCGAGTGAGCAAATTACCCACGCTTTACCTATGCTGCTGTTGCGACGCTTCACTATTACGTAAGCCGGTGGCACTTCCCCAATGCCTCTAGCCTTTGCATAGTTCTGCGCCTCAACCTCAGCCTCAGCCCAGAACTCTGGTAAGTTCAGGGCCTTTCTGTTCTTTAACTCTAGTATGTAGGTCTTTCCCGCGACCATAACTACTAGGTCCCCTTCATCCTTGCTTCCGGCTTTAGTCAGGCGCTCCGCCAGGACACCTGGTATACCTCGCAAGAATTTCATTACGTCAGTCTCAAAGACTGCGCCCTTTACTCTGTCGTACCTACTCGCCATCTTCAATAATCCATTCTTCTAAACAGTCATCGCACAGACCGTAAGTATCTGACACCCATACAAGTTCTGTTGAGGTACAGCTATCGCACTTCATCGGTACCCGTATCGTAGATGGCATTGCCATCCTCATCTACCTTAATCTTAAATACTTTAAGTTCAATCAAAGCCATCACCATATTCTTCATATCGTGCTCTAGCTGGTTGACCCTCTTCTTCAAGTATTGGATCTCTGTGTTAGCCATTGTCTTCCTCCATTAAGTACTGTGCATACTGCCTAAATAATTCACACGCTGTAATGCCACGGTTGCGTGCCTCTTGGTGGATAGCATCACGCTCTGCTTTAGATAGTCGTACCTGAAATGTAGTGCGCTTATCTTCCTTGTAGCGTGCAGTCCACTTGTTAACTGTATGTGTACTCACTTCAACTCCTTCTCAATAGCCTGAATAGTTTCGCAAGGATAATATCCATTTCTGATAACACCATAAACTTCAATGCGGTCATATTGACATACACAGTTGTTTTCGGCATCAGGCTTATGCAATTCCACTACCGCACGGAGGGCATTTATTGCACCTGGCTCAATCCAATTCCAATGTCCAATAATGTCTAACAATTCATCGTGTGTCACGCATCTACCTCATTCCCATACTCATCAACAATATAATCACCAGTGTACCCGTAGCGTGCATCTCTGGCTAGCATTGCGCCGAAGGCATTGCGGTCTGAGATCTGGCAGGCACCATAGTTTACGTTCAACCCTGCATAGTCTGATGCGTCAGCTGTGTGTGGACCAAAGCGGTTCTTCACAGCAGCAACGTTCAACTCTGCATTAAGTGGGTCATAACCTAGGGTGAGAATCAGTGCAGGTAACTGACTGACCTTACCGTGGATAGCACGTCGTGCTGGTGGTCTAGTAGGTGAGCCATACTCTGACTGCTCAGAGACGTGGTGCAGTACTAGGACACACGCTTCAGTCTTGCGTGCCATATCGTGAAGCTCCATCATAATGACACGTAGACCAGCCCACTCGTTATCAGTCTCTGCTGCTACGTTCATTAAGTTATCTATAACTATTAACTCTGGTGCCTCACCGTATAGTTCTACGTAGGCTTTAATCTCTAGTTCAATATCATCTAGTGATGGTGATGAATCAAAGACCCACTTGATGTGCTTCAGTTTGTCAAAGTGCTTGTCGTAATAATGGCTATCAGCCGATAGGTTCTGCTCAACTGTTGTCTGGTTATGACCGGATGAGTGTGCTGCTGCACGCATCATCACGGTAGTTGTATCAGTATCAGCTGAGAAGAACAAGGTAGGTACGTTCGCCTTGATAGCATAGATCAAAGCAAACATAGACTTACCAGCATTTGGTGCGGCTGCTACCATACAGACCTGTCCTCTACGGAACTGAATCTGTTTGGCAGCTAGCCCTTTCCAAACATCAGGTAGAGGTGTTGCTTTGGTGAGGACTGTACCCCACGCCCGCTGCAATGTTAGCATTGCCTACCTCCTCTACGATTATGTTGAGACGTACACGAATCGGTTCACGCTCACCTTCGGTAAGCCCTCCCCAGATCCCATAGTTCTCATACTTTAGCCCCCATTGTTGACACTCAATCTTATGAGTGCAACTATTACAAACATTCCTAGCTATCTTGGCTTCCTCTGATTGGAAGTTGATAACAGTTAAACCTAAACTGCCAGCATCTCTTTCAGGAAACCAAAAGTTGCCACCAACTGAAGCGCAGCTTGGGTCTTCATACTCCCAAGGACCGCGCATCTAACTAGCGAACCCAGATAGTGTCACACTTGTCTGTCGCACCCTTTGGCGCAGCACACATCCAGCCCTGCCAAGGACCCTTAGCCGATACGCCTGACTTGAATGCCATTGCACCGTGACGGCACTGCTTGCCATCGCCTGCTGCTGTAACTGTTGCGCCCGTAGCTGCTGCCACAGAACCTGAGCCGAATGCCTGTACTGGGTTTAGACCAGCTGCTTGAAGTGCAGCTACTGCTGATGCTGTTGCAGAACCACCAAGGTCTGCACCTGTTGACTTGATAAGAGATGCAACCATTCCAAGATCTGCAAGACCCTGCTCTAGTTCACGTACATCTGTTGCATAAAGATTGATAAGAGTTCCATCAGATAACTTGTAGTTAATCTGGAACTTAGTTGTATCTGGTGCAGCCATTTATTTTCCTCCATTAGTTTTGATGTTTAGTCTTACTGATTCATTACCAACAACCTTTGGTATGAACCCTAGAAGTTTCTCAACTTCCTTACTATCAATAGTCTCACGACCCTTAACAGTTGTCCAGCTTATTTCAATACCAGATTTAGTAACTCCAGTACTGCCTTCGAGTGAAGCCTTGAAGGAATCCCGTTCCTTCTCCAGCTCCTTGATCTTTGCATCTAACTGTAGATAGTGCAAAGCATTCTTGTCAACTTCATCGTCCTCAATAACTACTTCACTAAGGACGATACGTTCTTTTTTTAAGCCACCGCAACCCATCTGCTCAGTAGCATCGTAGTACTGGCAGTAGTCCTTACAGAAAGATTGATCCTTCTCAGGTTCAGGTAGTGTTGTTGATGCCTTGACATCATTCAACCAGGCAAATGCTTCTAGTGCAATAGCCTCATCGTAAGGTTCTGTGTGTACCTTGACATCCTTCTCAGCACCATCACGTGCAATAGCTACTAGGTTAACTGTCTTGACATCGTAACCATTCTTAGATAGTAGATAGCCGTAGACCTGTACCTGCCAGCGCTGTTGCTTTGATGGGAAGTAACTAAGGTTCTTAACCTTGCTAGTCTTCCAGTCAATGACTGCGCCAGTACTAGGTACAAATAAATCTACGTGTGCTTTCATATCACCGAATGCAACCTCGGTCTCAACCAAGTACTCTTTGCCATCAGGATCAATATGACCGATAGCTTCTTCAATGGCTGCGTGGATAGCAGTTCCCATTATCGCTGCTAGCTTTGACTGGTTATCGTTAGTCTCTGGCTGTGCATTCAATCGGTACCAGACCTTACGCTTGCAACCACCAATCTCTGATGGGCCTACCTGTGTCTGTGTACTACGAGAACGACTAGCATCCTTGGTATGTAGTACGTGGAGCAGTAGCTCCTTTGGATCTTCTATTGCCATTCAATACCCTCCTTTAATAGGAACATCGGTACCATTGAACGACATACACAAGTAGGAAAAAACTTGTCTTCCTCAAACTCTTCTGTTGTTTCTAATGTTATGCGTGACGTTTGACAACCGCCACATTCATACCTGTAAGTCTTCATTTCCATTTGTTATTGTCCCTCCAGACAAGCCACGTATCAAAGCCGTATGCTCCAACAAAGCCTAGCAACAAACCAAATAAGAAAGCAACAACCATTTTAATCTATTTCCTTTTCTGTTTCTTTTTCGTTGAACAACCACTCACGTAGTTCTGGGTTATCTTTAAGTGTGTCCACTATGTGGTATCCCACTAAGTCGCAGACTTCTTCTACATCAAATCGTTTACGTAACGAAAGCATTGACTCGTGAATAACAGCGTGCGTTACCTCGTGCATCAACACGTGAATCATCTTATCTTCAGGTAGGTTGTGACGCATACTAATCCGATTGTTCTCGGATACGGTCACACCGTAACTGTCTTCATCGTGGTGCTTGTAGTCAATCTTGTATCGTTGACCGAAGATCTTTACCGAGTAGATTCGAGGCATACCCAAGGATAGCACGGCGTGTCTAAGTTCCTATACCAAGCTGGGTATGTCTATAATATGAGCCGTAGGCGAATAACGGTACGGCCCTAGAAGGGCCGACAGAATGGAGGCCCTGACTATGCGGCTCCGTCTACTCACCCTGCCAAGAATGCGTGGCCGTCGTCGGCTCTACGATGTACTTCCTGAGCCTTTCGGGGCCGATCTGAGGGCCTTTGGCCCTATCCACGTCTGTTCCTGTGGGTCCCAAGTCTTTAACGTGGCAGCATCCTTTGAGGATTACGAGCTAACTTGGTATGCCCTTGACGCTACCTGCTTTTCCTGTGGCGCACTAGTCGTAGTGCCTTGCCCAGTTGACAATCCAAACAACATCTGATTATTATTTAACCACTTAACAAGGGGAGCAGCCCTTGAGAGTGCTGGACACTACCCGCTTTGACGGCCTTACCTGATTGGGTTCAGGTATAGGAAGATATAGCGGGTATTGTTCTTTGTGCTACAATTTAATTACGACGGGTCAGACCGGTGATCTCTACCAGGGGTAGTGAGTCCTAGGCACCACTAATTCGTTGGCCGCCTGGCCCCACGTTTCGCGGCGTGGGGTTCAGTGCTTTTGGGCATAAAAAAAGAAGCCCCCCACCCCGAAGGGTGGAGGGCTATAGCCTCGCAGTCAATACTTACTTCTTTGGTGTAGCAAATCCAAACACTCCTGATAGCACAGCCCATAGGACTGCACGGTAATCAAGGTCAAAGTTACTTGATGCCCACGCTGCAAGGAATGCTCCTGCTGCTAGGAATACTGGGTTCTTCATAGATGCTTTCATTTTGTCTCCTTCTTAGGTAGCGGCTTAATAGCTGCCTTTACTTTGTTGATCTTTGGTGCGGCACCAAGCCAAGGGAACCAAGGTGAGGTGTCATCTCCACAAGTTTCCTTGATAGAAATATGAAGGTGATGCGGGTGCTTATTAGGTCCGGTGTAATCGTGATTACCCTTTTCCTTTGACCAAATCTTTCCGTTGAATATCAAGTACTTCACACGTGGGTCTGACTGCAACTTGATAAATGCAAAGGCGCAATCAATACCGAATACTGGGTCGTGTGTTACATCTACCGCATAGCCTGAGTTGTGGTCAGAGTTTGGGTTCTGCTTGACGTGTGCCTTAGATGGAAGCAAGCCATCGCTTGCCTTCTTACGACCTGGCTTAAGAGCTGTAGCCTGACGCAGTACTGCAATAGCAGCAGGGCTTGCCTTCTTTGCTAATGGGATCATTACTTATCCTTTGTAATAATATCGTAGATAATGTCTACCTTTGTCTCGACCCTGGTGAGGCGGTCATTCATACTGCTACCACTGTTGGGTTTAAGTTCTGCTAAATAGTGCTTAATAACCCAACGAATAGATGCACCTGCTGTTACCACTACTGCTAGTGCTCCTGAGATTGTGGTTGCCCAGTCTGGGATAGACATTGTCAGCTCCTATGCTGTTCTAATTGTGATGAGGAAAGTGCCACCAAAACCTGAGTAGCGCTTATCTGTCGGTGTCTTGTTAATGAAGTCCATCTCTTCAATGAGACCAAGGTATGTCTCACCTGTACGGAAGTCCTCGACCTTAATCAAGTCTCCGATGTCTTCAATATTCTGCATAGTCTGAATACGGTCATAGGTATATCCCTCGTATCCTGTCTGGTTTCCAAACTTGTCCATCTCGTGGTCATACATAGAGATTGGGTATTGGATAAGGCGCTGACGTGGAATAGATGGCAGCGTATTAACCTGGTATCCAGTAAAGACTGGACCAGATGTATCACTTATTGATGAACGGGTAAAGGTAAACTGGAACCCAAGGAACTGCTGTGCTCCGTTAGGGTAAGTGATACCTACCTGTGTCAGGTCTGAACCCTGTGCAAAGACACCAAGGTTGTAGCTCTTATCGTTCTGGTCAATAGAGTTAATCTGCAAGCCACCGTTAGTTGTATTAAAACGTGGTGTCATAAACTTGAAGATCTTATTCTCAAGTGTGTTGTAACGGATATAACCAGTACGCATAATGCCTTCAGGTACTAGGACATCTGGTGACTCAAGATAGATAGAACCGTTGGTTGTACCGTTGTTGGCTGTACAAAATACCAGGCGATTAGTCTTACCAAGGAATGAACAAGATGTGGTAGTAAAGCCAGTCAGTGATGGGTCATACAAATCCCAAGCATAGGCAAAGATATTGTTAAGGCCAACTGGCTGGCCAAGATCTACACGGCTTATACCAGGATTGCCATCAACGTTGGTAGTAACCCAGAGATACTTGTCGTATCCTGCTACGTCATAGACTGGCTGCTCTGATTCAAAGAGTAACGGACCGTATGAGATAGACCCATCTGTTACTGATACCTCAGCGATACGCAAGCCAAGGCTTGTACCGATAGCCATATACCCAAGGTAGTAATAGATACGGAATGCAATCTCACCTACTGGCAGTTCAGCTGCAGTAATAGCAGATGTCAGGGTAGGCATAGCACCAGATGTATTCAGTGTGAACTTCTGGATGGTTGACTGGATACCGTTATATCCTGCAAGGTAGATAGCAGCACCGCTTGATGTGATGCTGGTATAGACAAAGTTAGAACTAGGGTGTGTATAGACAGCAGTAGGTAGAGCTGTTGCTGATGTAGCAAACTCATAGACTGAGTTGTTAGCAGCAAGGACTAGACGCTCCTTGGTGAACTCAATGACTGCGTTGGTAACGACAATACCGGTAGCATTGAACATAAGGGTAGGTGATACTGTGTCATCATCTGTAAGTAACTTCTTATAGACGTGCATTTTGTTAGCACCAGATGTAACGTTAGTTACCCAGTATGCATAGGTTCCATCATCACAAATAGCATAAACTGGGTTAGGTGTTGAGTCTACAAAGTGGGTAAGTTGTCCACCTGAATCAATCTTATCTACATCGTACTTATCCCAGAGTAGGACTGAATCCTGTGTTACTATACCTGTAGTTGCAACAGATGTGACGTTAGCATTTGTACGTGCGTAACTGATAGTGGTAGAGCCAACCGCTGTCAGTACATATGTACCGTTGAAGATGTCGTCAATGTTATCAACGGTAATAGTAGATCCAGTAGTTAACTTATGGCTACCAATAGTAAGAGTTGCTACGTTAGATGTTAGCGCCTTATTAGTTACACTCCAGCTTGGACGGATAGTACGCAAGATCTGGAACGGACGTTTATTAGGTTGCAAGTCACCTGTTGTATAGTGGGTTGTAGTAATATCTTTAAGGAGTGTTACTTGACCCTTATCCCATACGTTACAGCCCTTAGACCAGGTGTACTGGAAGCGTAGTGATTCATCCTGTGCTGGCTCAAAGAACTTGATACCTTGACCAAAGTGGAATGTAGACTGGCTACGTAACCACCAACCTGTGAGCGTCTGCTCACCAGGCTCACGTGTCATATCAACTTGATTCTTACGGTACTGCGCTGTGACACGACGGTAAGGCATCTCATCTGTATTGTTAAGAAAGAATGGCTGACCTGCTAGAGCAATATCAAATGCAACACCACTGGCAGCGTATGCTTGATTGCCACTAGGGTTTGATAGTGGCATAGGTAAAGCTTCTGTGATATCCGAACCAAATGGTGCCACGTATTACTCCTTAATGTAGGCATAAAAATATGAACAGTTTAGCCTCGTGTTCAGGAGGTAATACAAAGAGTTGTTACTCTGTTAGTGCTGCTACTTCTTCACCAGTAAGACCGAGTGCTGCGAGCTTTGCCTGTGCGTTCAGCTTGGCATCTGCCTTAGCCTGCTCTGCGGCCTCTCGCTCTGCCTTCTCAATAGCGGCAGCCTGTGCATCAACTGCACGCTGTTCAATCTCTTCCGGTGTCAGGTCCACATAAGTCTGTGTACCTTTAGCAAGATCTACGATTAACTTCTTATCAGCCATTATTCTTCTCCTTGGATTATTACGTGTGAAGCATCTGGACAAGACCAACGACAGGTCTCTTCGTCTAGTGTTACTAGGTCTGGGTGGCAGTCAGGCTTTGGTGCAATAAACGCATCGCGGCCTTCATCATACTTATACCCAATACCTGCAAAGTTCTTGCGGATGTTGCCGTTGTAGCTGGTCTTGATCCAGCGACCACCAAGGTTATCCATAAGCCAGTCGTAACCCTCATTAGGGTCACTGTTGTTTCCTACTAATACTCGGAGAACTGTGTTATCTCCATCTACTTCTGCCCAATGTGACATTCTATTTCTCCTTTATACTGCGTATCTAATAATGATAATACCTGAACCGCCTGCTGCACCATTTCCTGAACCGCTAAGCCCAGCTCCTCCACCGCCACCACCAGTGTTAGTGGTACCGGCTGTTGCATTTAATGAAGTTGACGACCAAGAATAACCACCTGTACCGCCACCACCTGTGCCACCTGCACCACCAGGGCGGTTGTTGCTGGCTAGGTCGTAACAGCCACCACCGCCACCTCCTGCATAATTACCAGAAGCTCCCGTTGAAGTAGCAGATGCCCAAGAAGAATAAGATGTAGAACCAGCGCCGCCAGCTGCGCCGCCTGAGCCACCGGCATTAGCACCAACGGCAGACTGACCACCACCACCACCGCCAACACCATAAGATGATGAAGTGGTTCCAGATCCACCGGCTGAACCTTGTCCCGATGTGCCAGCTGCTCCAGATGTATTTGTTGTAAAAGATCCACCGCCGCCAGAGCCGCCAGTTTGTGCAGCGCTAACGTTAGTTGCTCCTTTACCGCCACCCTTTACAAGGGTTAATGCTCCAAATTGAGAATCAACACCAGTCGTATTGACTGCGCCTCCTGCTCCTACGGTGCAAGTATAAGAAGTCGTACTTAATGATTGAGACGTAAAACCAAGAAGACCACCTGCTCCACCACCACCGCCACCAAGATCATTACCACCACCACCGCCACCAGCTACGACTAGCACATCTGCGCTAAGTCCCACCTGTGGAGTAAAGGTTCCATTGCTAAGGAATGCGTGGTACCAGTAAGTGCCATCAGTTGCAATGACGTTACCGCCGTCTGCCTTTGGTGCAGTAACAGGTGTAGTACCTACTGCTGCTATGCCGTAAAGTGAGAAGGTTGAGTTGGCTGCAAAATTAAGACTGCTGTTATTGTAAAAACTAAGTGATGTAATGGCAGCAGTACCAGACCAGAGCAAAGCACGCATTGTTGCGTATGCAGTTGTTCCATTGTTTTCTGTAACGCTTTCAGAAGATGCAGATTTCTGGCTACTTGATGTATAGTTTGGAATATAAATTTCTGTACTAGAAAACGTATTTGCTGTATCAGAAGAACCATTTGTTGTACCCCAGAGCATAACTGTATTGCTACCCGTAGCAGAACCAACAGAACTTCCTGAACCTTGAATCTGTCTAAAGGTGTAGTTAGAACCTGTATCTCCATTGATACGTCCATACATATCAATAGGTCCACCTGTTGCGGTTCTTGCACTAATAACAATCTTTAGATCAGTGTAACCAGTCTGAGGAATGTCGCTGAAGGTAATACTGGCAGCGCTGGCATTCAGCTCAATTCTTTCGAGTAAAACATAATTAGCCATTTAGATTCCTTTACTTTGCGTATCTTACGATTACTACACCAGAGCCGCCGTTACCAACTTTAGAATATGCAACACCTGAACCACCGCCGCCTGAACCTGTGTTGATTGCTCCAATAGTTGCGGTATCTGCGCCGCCATTAGTTCCAGTTCCTCCACCACCATAACCGCCAGCACCGCCAGTAGTTGATGCACCACCACCGCCACCACCTGCAAAGTAGTAACTAGAAGAAACTAATTGACCTAACCCGACGACTGGCGCTATAGCGTTAATAAGAGAGGAAGTAGTACCAACTCCACCAGCTCCACCGGTAGTACCGGAACCTGCACCGCCATTCGCGGCGGAACCCGCACCACCACCAGCAGCCGATCCGCTACCCGAACCGCCAGTATAAGTAATTCCAGCCGCACCACCAGTAAGAGGTGCTACTCCACCATAACCAGCAGCAGCAGAAAGAACAGCACCAAGCGATGAAGCACCACCGGTTGAGCCAGTTGAACCGCTAGTAACTGTTCCTGCTCCACCCGCACCTACTGTTACTGCATATGCAGTTGCTGTAAGATTTGTTCCAGTTAAAGAAGAAACTTGACCTGCTCCACCACCCGGTCCCCAAGAAACTCCGTTTGTACCACCGGATGAACCGCCTCCACCTGCAACTACCAATACGTCAGCACTGATTGACTGGCTTGGTGTAAATGTACCGTTGCCTGCAAAGACGTGGTAGAAGTAAGAAGCATCCTGGTAGATAGTTCCACCAGTTGCCTTGGCACCGACTGAAGCTGCGGCTATGCCGTAAAGAGTAAAGGTTGAGCCTGCTTGCCAGGTTCCATAATATGGAGTCAAGGTAATTGTTGAAATTGCAGATGTTGAACGATAAAGACCAAAACCACCGAGTACTATATTGCTAGCATCTGCTTCTTTGTATAGCACTGTTTTATATGTTGTTGAATTGGAATAACTCATAAAATCCATTATTGTTGCAGACTTTAATTGAGTGTTTCCGCCTTGAGCTGTGGAAGAAATACCAATTAAAAAATTAGCTGCTCTACCTGAACCGGTACTAGAACCATCTCCGTAAACTTCCACACGAGAATACAGGGATGTGGCATCGTTGTTTAACTTTACAACTGCATAATCAACGTTGTTTCCAGTGTCAGTTCTTCCCTGCATAACTAAACGAAGATCTGTATATCCTTGAGGAATAGATGAAAATGTTATACTTGCTGCTGTGCTCGTAAGTACCTGTGTTTGCAATGCCACATAAGTATTAGTTGCCATATTATTTTATCCCATACAGTGCGAAAGAAGAATACTGAGCAAAATTACCGCCAGTTGTAACTAGTGTGATTTGATTGATAGCGTTTGTGCTTACCCAAAGACCGCTGTTTAGGTTTATTTCGCCTGTCCCTGTTCCACCACCACCGCCGCTTAAAGCGCGCATAGTTTTGTTTTTACTAGTTGATGCATAATCAAGCACATCTATAACGGCTACTGTTGGATAAGCAGTACTTGTTCCTGCACGATAACCAAAAGCGTACATTGATGTACGCGATGTTAATCCATCAGCAGAAGGAGAGCTACCATCACCATTGACAGTGTGCATAGCGTAACCAGAAGTTACTCCGTTAAACTGCACCCCAATAGCGTTTGCGCCAACTGTTGCCAATTGTATTCCACGAATCTGAAGGTGCTTATAGCCTGAAGGTATGCCTACAAAATCAATTGATGCAGCACCACCTGATGGCACCGTGACGGTAGCTAGTGCATCATAGGCACCGGCAGGCGCCCAGAGGTGACCTGAGATCTGGGAAGCCCAGATACCTAGAATTGGCATTAGGCAAGGTCCCCAATCACGGTGAACGTGTTGGTTCCTGTGCAGACAATGCTTGCAGCTGAATACTGAGTACGAAGCTTTGTACCAGTACCAGTAAAGGTTGTAGTACCATCGCTAGCGATAGTGACCTGACCTGTACCCAACTGCTGGATGTTTACAGTCTGACCAGTAGTAAAGACACCGTTAGGAATGGTTAGCGTGATACCAGATGAGTTAGACAGAGTAACCAACTTGTTAAGATCAGTAGCACCGATTGTGTATGTGGTACCAGTCTGCGCGTTAAGAGTAAGATTAAGTGTTGGTACTGCTGCTGCCCACGATACTGCGCTACCATCTGTCTGAAGGTACTTACCGCTGTTGCCAGTCTGTGTTGGGTACGTTGATGGTGTTGACCACTTAACGCCCTTAGTCTGAGCAGAGTCAGCTGTAAGAACTTGACCATCTGTTCCTACTGGCAAGTTAGTGACAGCACCTGCTGCTGTTGCTACAAAGGTATCACCCTTTGCTGTCAGCGTTGATGGCTGGACTGCGCCATTAAAGTAATCTAAATCTGATGCTGTGAGTACGTGACGAACTGTGGCTCCTGCTGCGTGAGTAATAGCAGTTGACTGTGCCTGACCACGAGTTACCGTAAAGGTATCACCAGAGTTTGCAGTAGCAAAGACAATCTCTTCGTTAGAAGTATCAGGGTCAATAGCCAGCGTAAACTGGTATGTACCTGCTGGTGTAAGCGTTACTCCGCCAAGGAGTGCAGCGCCTGTACCAGATGCAACGTTGAGCGTTGTCTGAACACTGGTCATCTGTGCAGATAGGGTCGTCTCTACAGAGATCGAACTGTATTCTCTTATCATTATGCTGCTTCCTCTTTATCGTGAGTAGTGAACGCGGATCGGGAAACGATCCTGAAGCTTGGTTGATTCTTCTTGCAGACGCTGTTGGTATAGCGCAAAGATGTACTTGGATGCAGTAGCACCGGCTGTTGATGGAAGCTTTGTATCAGCGTTATCTGCTTCTGCTGACATCAAGTTAATACGACCTGTATCAATATACGATAGGAGTCGGTACGCAGCACCAAGGGTGACAACATCTCGTGAGGTCTCTGGTAGGCCCGTAACAGTAGCAAAGTCATCATTGCTGTTAGTGAGAGCACTTGGGATGACTGAATAGTAGACTTGTACTGTACGGCCAGGGACAACCTTGTCATAGATGTTAACCACCTTAGTCGTATCAAATGCTGCTACGTTAGCCATACGGTCAATACCCCAGCGGTTTACCGGTAGCCATTCCTTAGAAGGGCCAGGTGTCTGCCAAGAGATGTAGAGTACATCACGTGCATCATCTGGTAGTGGGTATGCAATCTGTGCTGCGTTGTATGGGAACGTTACTGACGATACGCCAAAGAGCTTTGGGTACAAAGAGTTGATAGTGTCGTTAAGAGCCTGCTGAATAGTAACCTTTGGAAAGGTTGGAGTCAGAGTAACCTGAGCGTTCTCTGCGTGTGGGCTGGGAGTAGTTCCCATAAAGCCACGACCAAAGCCAGGGATTACATTAAGGGTAAGGTTGGTCTTATCAAAGCTTGATACAAAGATAAGTTCATCGTCAATCTGGACGATACCCTTAGCAAGGTTATCTGCTTGACCAATCTTGAATGTCAAGTCCGTGGCAGAGATTCCACCTGGTGATGCAAGGTTAGATATACGATCTTGGCGCAGGCTGTAACCTTGAAGGTTAGTCTGCACCTCGGACATCATCTGACTCAGTGTTGGCATTCTTGCTCCTATAGAACGTTACGTTGCTTTGTAATCTTTCATCATCAGGCGATATTGCTAACGCCTTGAGGCCGTGCTCTAGTGCTGTCTTATAGTCACCTAGTTGCCACGCACTGACGGCAACAAGATCATCGGCCATATGTGTCCACGCCCATCCTTCAGCAAGGAACTCCATAGGTTTTTCATTGAACTGCAAAGCCTGCTTTGCAACTAAGTTGCACTCAGCCCATTGCTTTTCCATATAGTAATAATTAGCCAACGCCAAGATTGATTCTCTGCACTGGTACTCTTCAGTGGCTTTGAGGAACCACTCTTCTGCATTAGCAGAATCTGTCTTACCAAGTATTCGGCAAGCTGCGCTACGCTCTTGAGGAAAGATAGACTTCTCTAAGTATTGCTTAAGAGTTGTTGTGGCTTCTTCGAAGCGTTGGTAATAGGTATACTCACGACCTAAGTAGTACAAGTTTCTGGCATCAGGGTTTTCCTTGACTGCCATCTCTAGTAGCGGTAGGTACTGCGTGCGAGATGTTTCCTTGTTCTGATGATGGTGAATTTCAAAGCCGGTAATGCGTTGCTTGACTTCTTCGCCTTCGCCATACCACTGAGGTACTTCGTGGATTGGATAGTTCCATCTGATACCAAATCTGCGGTGTACTTTGAACCCATCAAACTCGGTATCAACTGAGCCGTCTTCCTTGAAAGCTTCGATACGTCTATACGTTGGACGATCTATGCCAGCGATAAAAGCTTCATTCAAAGCCTCACGCCAACCAGGTGCAAGCACCTCATCTACATCAAGGGCTATGCAATAGTCCACATCATCTGGTACTAGTAGTAGCGACGCATTCCTCGCATCATCGAACCTAAACGGACTGAGAGCAATCTCGTGAACCGTAATTCCAAGACTTCTTGCCAGCTCAACCGTTCCATCCGTTGAACCTGTATCTGTGAGGATGTGGTAGTTAGCGTCCTTACTGGACTCATACCACCGTTCAATGTACTTCTCCTCGTTTTTACAGATTGTGTATACAGCTATCTTCATACTTGACAGTATATCAGAACTATGCTATGTCGCCTACAATGAGGAACGTGTTGCTTGCTGTACATACAACAGATGCTGATGACCACTTAGCACGTAGCTTTGGTGCAGTTGCTGTCGCACCTGCTGAGTTAATAGTTACGCCAGATCCCTGAGCAAAGCTCACCTGACCTGCGCCATACTGAGTAACGTTAACGATGTCGTTAGCGCTAAAGACTGATGGTGGAACTGTGACTGTAATTGCTGAAGCATTGTTAGCAGTTACCATCTTGTCCTTATCACCGATAACTAGCGTGTAGGTAGTACCAGTCTGTGTGTTAAAACCTGTGAGGTTTGTACCAGTTGCACCAGTAGGTCCGGTAGGACCTGTAGCTCCTGACGCACCTGTTGGTCCGGTAGGACCAGTTGCACCCTGAGAACCTGTTGCACCAGTGGCTCCAGTTGCACCTGTTGGACCCTGGCTTCCTGTGGCTCCAGTAGGGCCTGTAGCCCCTGCTGGTCCGGTAGGTCCTGTTGGTCCAGGTACTGTGCTTGCGGCTCCTGTAGCGCCTGTAGGACCGGTAGAACCGGTACTTCCTGTGGCACCTGTAGGACCAGTAGAACCTGTAGCGCCAGTTGGACCTGTTGGCCCAATCAAACCTGCAATACTAAAGTTCCAAGCGTTGTGAGATCCGCTGCCTACTGCTGTATCAACAGTAATAATGATTGTTCCACCGCCGACATAGTTAGCGGGACCTTCCATATAGTAGGTTGGGGTATCAGAGTGGATTGCTCTAACTCTGTCGCCAGTAATAAATGCACCGGCGTAACCGCCAACCAAAGTAAAAGTCTTAAGGCCAGTACCAATGGTAATAGTTGAAGTAGAAGTTACCCCTGAGTAACCTGGCCCTGTTGCACCAGTTGGTCCTGTACTTCCCGTAGGTCCTGTGGGTCCGGTGGAACCAGTTGATCCAGTCGCTCCAGTAGCCCCTTGAGGTCCAGTTGACCCTGTCGGTCCTGTAGGTCCCACGCTTCCTGTAGCACCTGTAGATCCAGTCGCTCCTGTGGCACCTGTTCCTCCTGTAGCACCCGTTGGGCCAATAGGCCCTGTAGGACCTGAAGGTCCTGTGTTACCTGTTGGTCCTGTTGGACCGGTAGAGCCAGTACCACCTTGTGGTCCTTGGTCTGCTGAGAAGATAACGGAAGTCTGCGGTTGAGCAGATTCAATAATTACGATTGTCTCGCTCATACAGTAACTCCTCCAGTTACTAGGAACTTACCTTCTAAAAGTCTTGTTGTTGTACCTGAGTACAGCATTAGGTCATACACGTATGACTCTGGCTTGATGTTTGTTTCTGTCGCAGTAAAGGTAACTGTTACGTTAGCTTCTACCGAGTTAATAACAATCTTACCGTTCTCTGTTGTAGCAAGAAGAGTAGTTGTATTAGAACCTACGAATGGTCGCACAGTCATAGTTGCTGTGTAACCCTCAAGATCCCAGTTGACTCCGTTAGTCTGTGGGCGAAACTGAAAATTAAATGTTGTAGCCTGTGGGCATACTAGGTTGTAGGTTGCTGTCATTTAAGAAAGCACCTGACGTAGCGCTGCTGCTGGCTCAAGCTGTGTAGTACCAGCCAGTGAGTTGCAGACTCCTGCAATATCAAGCCACTTGCTGCGGTCTGTAACACCATTGATAAGGTTGAGTACCCCTACTAGGTCTGTTACTCCACTAGTTAAACTTACTGACTTAGCTGCAGCCCAAGCCTGTGCTGCTCCTGCCTGATCTTTGTAATCTTGGCGAGCAGGGTAGGTGCCACCGTTTGCTAGACGATTAAGCTCGTCGTTGAGTGTTGACCCATATATTCCTAATGACACCTACTCTACCTCACTTCTTCTTCGATTGATTGCGCTTAGAGATAGCCGCAGCTTTCTTCTTAGCGTCTTCTTTACTAGATGCACCCCACGCCTGTAGTGATAACAGCAAGCGTGTTGGTTCTCCATTAGGCTTTCGTTCTGGCCCAGGAGCATTACCCATACGAGCAAGGAAACTTGCTCTGCGTGGGTTATCGCCAGCTTTCACTGGTGGCTTTAGGTTTGACCCTTGAGCCTTAGCACTAGCACGACCCTTAGCGTTAAGTCCGCCTTTAGGGTTCTTGCCTTCTGCTCGTTGCCACGCTGGAGTTGCCATTGTTAGCCCATCTTCCTTTTAGTACCCTTAACCTTCTTAAGGTTTGGGTTAGCCTTCTTAGCAGACGCACTCGCCCCGCGAGCACCCGCAGCTAAAATAGCGCCAGCGTTCTTCATCGGGATGCCCTGCTTCTTTGCGATTGACTTCTGGGCTGCTGCAAATCCCATTCCCTTTTTCGCTGCCATTATTCGGCTTCTGACTTTTCGGTGAGTTCATTCATCCAAGTCATTTCGCCTTTGCCAGCGCCTGTTTCAAGATCATCATATGTTGCGTAACCGCAACCGCAGTTAGCACACATTACTTGCTCACTGACTTCTTGCCGTGAGCAAATGTTGCCATACTGCCCTTTGTTGTTTGTGACTGTCCACCGGCAGGCATAGAGGCAGGAATCCCACCCTTAGATACTCTGTCGAATGGTACGAAGTCAGTTGACTGTGACTTGTCGCCCTTATCTGCCATTTGTTTCTCCTTGTTTATAGTGCGTTTCCGTTGAATGCAACACCGGTATCATTTGATAAACGGACTGCTGCATCAATATCTTTTTGACGAGTAGAGATTGGCTCTACTCCCTGACGCAAAGCGTCGTAATAGGAACCTAATTCCTTATCGTGCTGCTTGGCTGTCATCACTCCATCGTGACGTGCTTCGCCTACTGATAGTTGTAGACCACCAAGCTTGCATCCAAAGCAACCATCTACTTCTTCTGGGTGAACTGTTCTGCGATGTAATGTCATACGATTGGCTCCACATAATCTCCGTAGCCTGCTGCAATCAAGATTGCTGCCTGCTCATCTGTTATCTCTTGTGTATGCCCACCCAAGATGTACCAGTCTGCATCTGCCAAAGTATTCTGATATGGATACATAGTCGCTTCGACTTGACCATTGATATAGATAAGAGTTACACCACGTGCAATATCAGTCAGGTAAGGGTTGATCTCACCGTCGTATGTACCACCTGTGATGGGACGTCCTGATAGACGTGAGTACTTATCAGGCCAGGGTTGGCCTGCTCCCCAAGTCTGATACTCCCAAGGTGTTGTTGCTTGATATGCCATTAGTTCTCCTTAGTGAACTTACTGATAGGCAGGGCCACGTATTTGCCGTAGAAACCCTGCCCACCCGTCAATCAACTAATGATTAACCGTTTGTTGCTGCAGTCTGGATCTGGTAAAGAGCCGCTGTACGCAAGAGGTTGAATCCACCGAAGTAGTACCAACCGATTGTGTGGTAGCGACGCAATGCGTCAATCTGTGGACCGACAACTGTTGAGATGTCTTGTCCCTGTGCTTCAGCAAGTGCTTCACGACCAGCGATAACAGCCTTGTAGACGTTAACTGATCCTGAGTTAGCTGCGTAAGGCACACGTGGTGTCTCCACTACGAATGCACCTTCGATTACACCAACTGCGCCAGCCACGAATGGTGTGCGGTCTGTGTATGCTGTGAGAGCCTGGAATCCACCAGTACCTGTCTCAGCACGGAGGTCAGCAGTCTGACGTGGGTGAAGGTAAGCTGAGTAAAGCTCACCGATACGTGGAAGAGCCTTGTTTGTACGAAGCTCTGTGACAGCCTCACGGATGTCCTGAACGCTCATCTTCATTGCTGAAGTGATTGTGTTTGTTGATGTCGCTGTACCTGCGTAGATGATGTTAGTACCTGAAGTAAGAACAGAAGCTACAACTGCGTCAATAGAGTCAGCAGCGTTGTAAGCGATGATGTCAGCAAGAGCTGCATCTACATCGTTGAAAGAAGTCATATTGAGCTTCTTTGTTGTTGTTACGGCTGAGCCGTATTCGTTGAGTGTTACTGTAATCTGGTTAGGATTACCAAGAGCGATAGAAGATACATCTGATGTTTCTGTCAAAGTCGTTGTCGCCTGAGCGAGGTCTGAGTAGATTGAGAATACAACTGATGAACCTGGCATCGCCTGCTGTACCGGCTTAACATCTGCAAGAGCACGCATTACTGGAATGCTACGAAGTGCCATACGAACGTACTGATCATACGCTGTTTGGACAAGGTTGCTAATAGCGGATGTACCGGTGAGTGTTCCACCTGGAATTGCCATTTAGGTATTGCCTTTCGGTTGTTGGTTAGAGTCCAGACTGATTGAGAATGTCACCAAGCTCTTCAGGTGTCTGCGCCGAAAGAATCTTTCGTAGCAAATCCTCTGATGAGTCAGGGGTTAAACCCTGCTCCGTGGTCTGGTTCATTCGCTTGTAGGCAGCAATATCTGCTGGATCTACATTAGGCTGGTTGTTAGTTTGAGTAGCTTGGAATCCAAAAACGTCTCCGTTTTCATCCAGCCACTTAGACAATGACTCCTCAGTTGGGTCAATGTCCGATGGAATGAATTTAGCAATTTTGCTATTCACTCCACGAGCTTCGAGGGTATCTTTAATTGCGCGCTCACGTTGTGCTTTATTAAGGCTTTCGAACTGGGAACGTAGTTCCTGTAGTTCCTTATCCTTCTGCTTTGTTGCTTTACGCAACTGCTTGACTAGATCATTACTGTCATTCGACGGTGTAGTGAAATCGTCGTCTTCATCCTCGTACTCGAAATTGGACATAGTCCATCTCCCATTCATTTTAGTTTGAATCGCAGACCACATATAGATTTGGGGACCTCTATATGGCTTCTACTACCGGGGTTACTGTCGCTCCACTAGGCCGGTGGTTCTAGTGGCAGGCTTTATTTAGTAGGAGCCGTAACCCGACTGGGTTGCTCCATATGGGTTGGCTCGGTCACGACCAAGTGCTCCAACTCCTGATGAACCGCTAAACTTTGCGGTCTCAAGCTCTGATAGTTTTTGACGCTTCTTCTTTGCTTCAGCTGCATTACCGAGTCCGTACACTTCAGCTTCTACATCTGACTGTCCATATGGACCTTGATTGTAGATTGCAGCAAGTTCGCTTCCACGTGGTACTGTCTCTTTAATAGTTTGAGCGCCCTGGCGTGCTTGCTCTGCCGTAACACCCATACGTTGAAGTTCTTCAGCTCGTGTTTGATCCGCTGTTAACCCAGCGTTAAGATATTCTCCGCCAATCTTGGCTGCGCCAATCTTAGACTGGATCTTAGTAAGAGCATTCTTTGGGTCAAGTACATAGGCAAGAAGGTCGCCACGATTAATGTCTGGATAGAACTGCTTAATAGCGTCCATATATGCTTTAGGACCTTTATCAATTACGTCTGTTGCTTGCTGTACACGGTTCTCTAATTCAACTGCTGATACATCGTTAGCAATAAGATCTGTGAATCCAGCCTGAGTTCCCATAGCATCCTTCTCCCAGTAAGAAGCAGGAAGTCCATAGTTACGCATTACATTTTGATAAGCATCTTCCTTTGCAAGGTAAGAAGCTTCATCAAGTGCTGTAAGTCCCTTGGCAATACGTGCAGCATTACCAGCAAAGCGCTTCTTGTAAGCGTCTGTCTCGCGTAGTTTGATAGTAAATTCCGAAGGAGAAGCACCGGAAGTAATAAGACCCTTGAGTGGTTCTACCAAGCTCTCTAGTCCATACTGCTTAAACTGTGAGTAGAGTAAGTCATACGCCGACTGACGCTCACCTTGTTTGTTAGCTGCGTTTAATGCAGCTTGCTGTTGAGTAGCAAGTGCGCTACTAGACGTGTTGTTAAGCGAAGCCTGATATGTAGCATACGCTGTTTGGTCTGTAAACTCTTTACCGTCTGTTGCAGTATAAACTCTTTCACCAGACTTGCCTTTAGGGACAATGATTTGACCAGTTGCAGGGTCAATCTTGTTTCCTGTTTGGTTTGATACGTCTCTGATAAGTTGCTGTGCTTCAAGGATTGAAGGGTCTACCGCTGGTATGACATCTTCTACAATTTTTTCTTTCATCAGTTACCCCTGGAATCCAAAGTCACGAAGAACTTGTAGCGCTGAATCTGCAACATCCTTCTTTGCGTTTTCTGTATACTGCCAACGATTATCTGCCTTAAGTAGCTTCTTAAAGTCATAGACGTTCATATCGCCCTTTTCGTTAATAGCACTACGAAGAGTTGGGTCATTAAGATCAATGCTGTTTGGGTCATCAATTTCAAGGACGCTAGCCATAGTGTTCTTGTATGGCGCAAATACTTGGTCAAGGTTATAGCCCTGACCTAGTAGGTCACGTACATACTGTGGCTGGCCCTGTGCTGCTAGCTTGCGTGCATCTTGTGCAAGACGGTTAGCATCAATAGTTCCCTTTGCAAGACCTTGTAGAACTTGTTGCTCATTTGCTCCACCAGGAAGAATGTCGCTAACCTTAAAACCGTTAGCCTTAGCAACAGCTTGAATGTCTTGGTAATCCTTAAGCGCCTGGCCTGAGTAACCTTCAGTTACTTGACCGCCAAGAGTAGATGTAATAGGACGGATGGCTGCAGCAATAAAGTCTGTAGTCATAGCGTCGTCAATGCCGACGTTAGTAATGTACATATTCTCGGCAGCCTTGCGAAGAGCTTCAGGGTCAGATGCTAAGCCAGAACCCATCGTGCGTGCCTTGTCAGCAAGCTTGCGCTCAAGAGTTGAGATTTGTTTTTCGTAATCAGTAGAACCATTTGCCTGACCAGTCTTTACTAAGTCCTGGTAGTTAAATAGTTGGACGTAACGATTTTTGATTTCCTGAGAATTTTTACGGAACCAGTTGTCATCACGAATCTCTTTGCGAAGCTTCTCTGGAGTCCAATCTTCTTTTACGTACCGCTCAAGCAAACGCTTAAGGCTGGGTACGTTATTAAAAATCGTTTCAGGTAATGAGAAGTCTGTTGCTGCTACATCAAGGGCAGCCGCTTGCTGCTCAGAATCTGTTGGAGTTTTAATACTGGTACCAGAAGATCCTGTTGATTTACCCTTAGAACTTCCAGTAGAACCGGTAGAGCCAGTAGAACCAGTAGCTCCGGTAGAGCTAGTAGGACCTGCTCCTGTTGTAGCAGTTGGTGTTAGAGGTGTACCAATCTTTCCACCGGGTGCAAGAGCACCTGGTAGACGTCCATCGGGACCAACTACGCCAGCTTTAATAGCAGCATTACGCGCCTTAGCTAAAGCATTTGATGCTTCTTGAATAGCTTTCTTGTCACCGCTATCCTTGGCGTATTGAAGCTCTTCCTCAGCATATGTAAGATTATCAGTTGAAGTCTTCTTTGACTTATCAGAAGTTTCTTTTTTAGTTGTTACTTCTGCAAGAGACTTGGCAGCAGTTAACTCAGAAGATGTTTTAGCAATAGCATCTTTGACGGCCTTGTAATCAGGATCATCTTGAGCCATAGACTTAAGAGATTCACGCTGTTTTGCAAGAATGTTTGTTAGACGCTTAACCTTATCCTTAGCAGCTCCTGCAGATAATGGCTTATCTTCTTTTGTCTGAGTAGAGCTTTTATCTGCTGTTTTTTCCTTAGTAGCAGTAGGTGTGATACCAGTCTTTTCATACCATTGACCCCAGGTTGTTACACCTGCAGGTGGTAGGAACTTAGAAGTAAGACGCTGGAAAGGTGTGATCTTATCGCCAGGCTTGTGCTTTTGACCCTTGAGCCATTCCTCAAAATCTTTACTAGCCATTAGCGCAGGCCTCCTAGTTCTTCCATCATAACCGCATAAGCGTCTGTAGCACTATTGGTTTTAGCCTCAGCTGTGTTACCGATTTGTTCCCTTACAAACTGCTCTTCATCAATGCCACCCTTAGTACTGGTAGATCCATTAGATGATGTAGTTAAAGTTGGTTCCTTTTTCTGCTGTGCATTAAGAAGTTTTGTATACTTGGAATGCTCAGCCTTAGTAAGCTTACGTCCCAGTAGATCTTCAGCAACTGTGTTAAGAAGCTTAGCTGTTTGTGATGGGCTAGTAATGTAAGTCTGTGCAGTAGTTGTTGGACCACTACCGCTTCCACTAGAACCGCCATCAACTAAAAGACCTGTTAGTACATCAAGGCGACCTGCAGGCTTTGCAGTGCCAATGATCTTGTCAATAGTCTCTTGTTGCTTGAATGCTTCTTCAAGTTTAACCAAGGCTGTGTAGTACTTAGTGTCTATCTTGGAAGATACTTTACCTGTCCAAAGACCGGCAGCTTTAAGCTTTTCCGCTAGGGCAAGACGTGCTTCTTCGGTACCGGCAGCGATGTCCTTAACAAACGAGTTAAAATCTGTCTCAGCCATCGGTATCTCCTAGTAGTGAGGCAAACAAAGTATTGTATGCACTCATAGTATTTTCGTTCTTCTTAGCTAGTTCACGCATCTGCAAGATTGCGTCATCCTTCATAAAGGATACAAGGTTAGTTGTACCCGATAGGTTAGACAGCGCATCCTTTTGTAGAACAAATGAATCGTAAATATCTAACATATCTTTAAGTGACTTCTGAATAGGACCACGCACTGTAACGTTTTTGTCATTAAGCATATTGCGAAGATCAGTAATAGCATTCATACGTTCAATAGCTTTCTTGCCACCCTGTGCAAGCTCTTCTTGAACTAATGGACGACCAGCCTTAAATACTTTAGCCCAGTCTTGGAACTCTTGGCGAGCCATTGAGCGCTCATAGTCTGTAGGCATATTTTGAAGATTAGCTTCGTACTCATTCTTCTTGCCATAATAGGTCTGAAGATCTGCTGCTGTCTGTACTTCACGAAGGTAATCGTCAACGCGCTTGTTGTACTTAAGACCCATATCCTTCATAGTCTTGTAAGCATCCCAGGAGAATCCACCCTTGTGAGGGATTAGGAATGCAGCACCCTGTGGGTACTTATTAAACAGATCTGCGTTTTGCTCTACAAAAGCGCCAGCTTCTTCTGCGTATCCAATGACTGCAACTGTCTTCTTTTCAGATTCTGGTACAGTGAAAGGAATTTCATTAGGGAAGAGTTCAACCCACTTAGCCATAGCCTTGTCGTAGTCCATATCGTACTTAGACAACAAACCGTTCCAAGCTTGCTTGAAGTTTACCTTGCCGTTATCACGAACCCACGCAGCCATATCATCCTTAAGTTGTACCTGGGGTGACGCTGGCAAAATAAAGCCGTAAACAAATCGTGTGCCAAGAATAGAAAGCGTAGTGTTCTTGATCTGCTGACGATAAGTTTCCTGCTCCTGAATTGAAGGAGGAATAAGGTTTCCAAATTCATCGTACTTCTTAGGAAGTCCGTGACCTGATGCCTCTAAATATGTAACAGCTTTGCGCCACGCTGACGCGTACTGTGAGTCACGCTCATCCTTGTTCATAGCTTCGTATAAACGGTTGATGTGCGCTGGCAAGAATGATGATAGGTATGACTGCCCAACAGCGTACTTACCAAGACCAAGCTCAACAATTCTATCTGCTGAACCTGGGTCAAAGATACCCACAAGGTTAGAAACTGTCTTGATAGAGATACCAGCTAATGGTCCATTAAATGTAGGCATCAATGAATCTTGGTTCAAAGATGGTGTCAGCATCTTAATCTGAGCACCAAACTCAATAGGCATTGGAGTCTTAAACTCAGCATCAATACCTACTGCCTGCATTACGCCTTGTACCGCACGGTAGATAGGTTCCATACCTGGGTAGACAAAGTACTTCTCGCCTTGATCATCTTCCTGTACCCAACCATTATGGCTGACACCGTCAAATGTAAGTGCTGCTTTACGGATAGACATTGGGTTATAACGTACCGCACGATAGATGCGACGATAGAAGTCTTCAGTCGCACGATAGAAGCGTGAGAAGTTACGAGCACTAAAAGCAATCTGTGTACGAACCAATGGGTTATCCACGTATGCAAGAGTCTGTGCTACTGCACGCTCTTCTACGATGTCAGCGAACTGGCGCTTTGCACGCTCTGTTGCGTTGGCAACCTTTGTAGGGTTAGCGTTATCTACCTTGCTTACGACAGACTCAATGTACTTAGCCTCAAGACCAGTAGCCTTCATCTGCTTACGCATACGGATAATCTCTTCGAAGACAATAGGCTGACGTGACATACGTGCGTTAGCCATACCAAGCCAAGTCCAACCCTTGGTAACTGTAGATGCTGTGACGTTGCCTGAGTCAGACACAGGTACCAATGTTGGTCCTAGTACATACTCTGGAATGTCATCAGCTTTTGTTGGAAGGTCATCAAGTGAGAGCTTGCCTGATATTACCCAGTCGCCTTCAGCATTCTGGATACGAATCTTGTTGAGAAGATCTAAGTTAATTTCTTTTTCGCCACCAGCTGTGGTGCCGCGCTTTTCAAAGATTTCTTTAGCACGCTTGTAGATAATTTCTGCGTGCATACGCTCATCAATACCTTGTGCTTGAAGCTGTGCTTCTTTGCGGAATGATGGGTTCTTAACCATCCACTCTTGAATCTTAGCAATAGCAAGTTCCTTGTTGTCAAGGTTTGCAATAGCAACAGCACCGAGGTTGTCGTTAGCGTAGTAGTTCATACGCATCAACCAAGTGATCATTGATGCTTCATCTTGTGAGCCTATGGCTTGGGGAACGTAATCGCCTTTGCCCTTAGCAATAGCGTACTTCTTAGCCTTTGGATCTGTGATGATAAGTTCTTCGGAACGCACTCCGTGCTGACGTGTAAAGACAGTTGAACGTGTGACTATGTCACCGCCGGTGGCAAAGTTAAAGCCACCTTCTGATACGAGTCCTACGGTGTTGTCTAGGTTTCCATAGACAATGTGCTCTGCAAGGATAGCTGCTTCGTCTTCAAACATTGGCTTCATACCGATTGCTTTGCGGTAACGGTTAATGCGACCAGATGTAAGAGCCTGAGCCATAATCTGGCGTGTCTGCTGTGCAGCTCCACCAGCTGTAGCGTTCTTCAACGCTGCAATCTCAGCTCCGATAGCAGCCTTTGTTTCAGGATCTGTAGCTGCCTTAAACTCTGCTGACTTGATACTAAGCTGTTCCTTTGAGGTACGAATCATATCGTCTACTGCGGTAATCTGCGCTTCATACTTTGCAGATTCACCCTTGTTAAGGAAACGCATAACTGTACCTAGTGCGTTGTCGTTCCAACTTCCTGATACACGTGCTGCTTCAAGTGCAGTGTTGACACGTGTTGAAAGATAGCGAGACTTAGCAAGTCCCCAAGGTGAGCCGCCAACTGCAAGGTGAACCATAAGGTCTTCACCTGCGTTACGAATAGCATAACGTGGACCAGCGAGGGTAAGGAATGACCAATACCCGGTCATCTTGTCAACCCACTCTTTATTGGCTGTGTTCATTATCTTACCAATAAGACCAGAGCGTGCTGCTGCACGATCAATGTCTACGATACTAGGCATAGTCACCAAAGAGTTAAAGTCAGATGGAATAGCGCCTATCTCAGCAAAATCATCAGCAAAGTTATTTGTAGCGAATCTGGCCTTGCTTCCGCTAAGTGTAGACCCGCCTAGCTTCTGACCGGCTTCAGTAAGGTTAAGGCCACGTACCTCTGAGATGGTATCCCAGATTCCCTTGACCATTTCCTTACGCTTACCGACGTCATCAACAGATTCAAAAGTAGACGCAATCATCTTTGCATCTTGCTTCTGCATTACAAGACGAGCGAAACGATATACCTGAGTTGAGGCATCCTTGGCTGTTACGTCAAAGACATCATCCTTAAACAAAGGAGCAATATTAAACTTAGACTTAAACTTATCTAGGCGAAGAGCAACCTGCTGCATAGAGGGACGTAGTACGTTCTTTGCGCTGTTTGCTTCCTTGATACGCTGACCGATTAAAGTTCCGTTTTCGGAAAGAGTCTTGATAACTCCATCAGTGCTACTTGGAGCACCGTAGATGTCATCAATAATACGTGATGCGTACTTGTCCATATCAATGACTTTGTCAGCAGCCGTCACAATGTCAACGCGTGCTTTACGAGCAAGATCAAGTGTAGGAAGAAGTACACGCTTGCGTTCAGCAGAACCCTTAAGAATTGTTACAGCTTCTTCAGTGTTAAGGAAGTAAGCCTTAGCTGAATTAACGTCAGTGACTTGAGCCTTCTGAAAACTACGCACAACTTCTGGCCCAAACTCTGGTGCCATAATTTCAACTTCACGACGTGCAGCTGCAATAGCTTCTGCTGATGCGCCTGAGTTTTGTGCTTCAGTAAGTTTGCCTAGCTTAGCTCCGTATGTGTCCCAAAAGCTAGTAACGCCTGCCTTGGCAAAGTAATCTGCTACTTTACCGCCACCAACTACTACGTCTAATGAGTACTTACCAACCATATAAAGACCACGAAGTTTTGATCCGACTACTATTGGGTCAGCAAAGAGGCGATACATACTGTCAGTTACACCTGATGTTAAGCTATAAGCAAGTCCAGATTTTTCCATTTGCTCTGGCAAAAGAAAGTTAGCAAGCTGACGGCCTGGTGAGAACTTAGAGCGATCTACTACTCCGAGTGTTTCATTCCAAAGAGCACGCTCTTTTTCAACGTCAACAACACCTGGAATAACTTTGTTATTAGGGTCGTCAAGCATTAAATACTTTTGTTGTTCAGGAGTAGATGACTTCCAAATTGTTGATGGATCTTCACCCGACTTAATACGCATAGCAAGGTCAACTGCAGTCTGGCCGTACATAGCTCTGGCCTTATCAATTCGGCCTTCGTTGTAAACCTTGTCACCCTTGTCATTTGCTTTATCCCAGGCAAAACCAACCTGACCTTGAGATAAAGGAATTGCAACAGCGCGATAGGCACGGGTGGCTAAATCAGAACTTTCAGTGACTCCCCACCAAATTGTTCTAGCGGTTTCTACTGGAATCCAAGATGCGTAGTGCCACGCAGTTCCCAGCCAACCACGAGATGGTTTGGTTATAGTGTCTTCTGTACCAAACTTATTAATAAGGTCAGCTTGCTGATCTGCTGGAAGTGATGCAGCTTTCTTACCAGCTACATCTTTAGGAAGATTAGTAAGTTCCTTATGTACGAACAAAGCTTTGACTAGATCATCAGCCTGTTGTTTTTGTTCACCCTGAAGATTGGCAGCAATAGCTGCAGCTTTAATGTTATCGGTCACTAGTTACCTCGCGCTAATGCTTCTTGGTACAGAACCGCAATCTCTCCTGTGTTATCAAATGGAAGCATCTGTGCCAATGTATCTGAAAGCTTAATGCTTGCTTTCTGCATACCAAGTGCTGAAGAACCTGGGCCTGGACCCATATCAATACCTGCTGTAATAGGTTCATCAGGACGATTGGTTGGATCATAAAGACCTGGAACACTTGGTTTTCCGCTAGGAACCTGTGGTGCCTGTGAAAGCAATGGAGACTTTGGTGCCTGTGAAAGGGGAGCACCTGACTTGGCATCCTGATATGCAACGCCATCGCCATAATTTTGTGACTTATATGAAAGGTCGGTACGCTTTGAGAATTTACCAGGACCCGCTACACCCTTTACTGGGTTTGTCGCTTCATCAAGCGCCATCG
>VFSW01002449.1_pt1 | contig 28003 bp, 46 predicted proteins | sample 5358111 | NCBI WGS metagenome assembly VFSW01 (sample SAMN11554181, study PRJNA540505) | mine drainage metagenome | isolation source: sediment from site ElyBrook_90M | place: USA: Ely Copper Mine, Vershire, VT | collected 2017 | reverse complement strand
CGTAGAAGCTCAGGTAGAAAAACGGGTAGAAACGACTCGTCGGATACGGCGGCTGGTAAGGCTCAACCGCCCACTTCTCAACACCTTCGAGAATCGTGCGAATCTGCCGATCAGTGCGGCACCAAACCTCAACGACGTGATAGAACGCCTGACTTTCGTTGTTGGATTGGTTCTCGGTGAACGCCTGCGCATTCTCCGCAGTGAGCTGCCCCTGCGGCAGAATGTTGTCCACGTCGCGCGTCGCCGTATCTTTCGGCGCGCGCTGGTAGTAGAGCTTCGCAGTCTCCAGGTCCTCGGGCGTCATGCGCGGGAAGCGCGCGAGCACGTCCTCTTTGTCGAGGAACAGCTCATGGCCGTTCCAGTCCGCATCGAGGTGGTCCTCGATTGCCTCGACATCGGTGCTGACCTGGATGTTTTCGGCGGCGATGAAGTCGATCACCAGCATCCGGTTGACGCTTTCTTCGAGCTTCGTCTGCAAATCCACGATGAGCGCTTTCTTCGATGCGATCAGCGAATCGCGGCTCTCATCGCTCTCCCCATCCACGTCGTCAATCTGCGCCTGCGTGGCCTCAAGGCGCGCCAGAAGCTCCTTCGCATCGTTCAGCGCCGTCTCGACCTGCGGGAGCGGCACTTTCTCGGAGACCATCGTCGCCTTGATCCAACCTTCCGCGACGCTCAACGTCGAGCGCACCTGCTTGCGGGCACGTTTCTTGAGCTTCGCGCGACGCCACAGGTTGCTGATGACAATCTCAAGCGTGCGCGCGAACGCTTCGCTCTGCTCGGTGTTGTCGTTATCGGTCTGCGGCGCCTTGCGCACGCTCACGTCCGGGTCGCGCGCGTAGAGCAACGCAGTCAGAATGTCGATATACGCGCCAATGATGTTGGTCGAGACCGCCCATGACGGGTCCGACGTGCCCGCCGCGTAGCGACGGTCAACGGCAATCTGCTTGCGGAAGTTCTCATCGAACTTGCGTCCCTTTTCCCAGCGCCTCCACCAGCGCTTGACGTCGTTCTTTTCCGCTTCGGTGGCTTCGACAGTCGCCTGCTCGCCCGGAGTTGGGCCAACATCAGAGGGCTGCGGGCCGCTACCGCCGTCCTGTTGTGGGTCGTCCTGGATACCCTCGACTTGCATGTCAAATCGTCAGGATGACGCCGACGGCGAAGCCCGCCGCGGCCCCTGCGAGCGCCCACACCCAAATCGGGAAGTGCTCGATGTGTGTCAGCGCGCTCTGCGCGTCGGCCTTGACCGCGTTCGCATCGGCCTTCACCGTGCGTACGTCGGCCATTGCGGCGCCGACATCGGCGTTGAGCGCACCCTTGACCGCGTTCACATCCGCGATCGCCTTGGCTACGCCCGCGTTCTTGAGCGACGCGGCCTCCGAGATGCCCTTCTGCATGGCAGCCGCGGCGTCGGCCCGAACAGCCTCGATATCCGCAACGATCTTCGTGCCCGTTCCGGCCGATGAGGTGACTTGTGGCATTGGAGACTCCTACGCAGGTTTTGGACGGCGGCGCTGAGTGTAGCGTGAGACGCTGCTGGGCGCTACCCGGGGGGCTGGCGCTGTCAAGGGGGGTGCTGCCTTGAGCACCACGCGCTTGACGGCAGTCGCCGGAGACGGCAACGAGGACTCGACCCCACCCCCGGACGCTTGGGCCGCAAGTGACGGCATAGCGGCCACGGGCTTACGCGCCGAGGGGGGTATCGGTTCCCCTTGCAGCGGAACTCCGGGCGATGAGCGCATGTAAACCATAGGCCCCCGACGATAGCGGTGGCCGAATGCGCTGTCAAACTAACTGGTAAAGCGCACCTTGGGCTTCGTGCGCTGATCGTTCCACTCCAACCACTTCTCGGTGAACGGAATGAGCTGCGGCCGGCTCTCAACACGCGGCTCGCTGGCGTTTGTCATCTGATCGATGCCGCGCCCGAGTAAGCCGCACACGTCAGCTGCGTCATCGTGCGCCGCGGCCGGGAAGCCCACGAGCTGATCGATCAGGCGTTCCCCCCAAGGGCAGTTGGGGATCCACACCGTTTTGGCGCTGACGCGCGCGTGGAAGCTCATGAGCTTCGCTTCCTTGTCCGAGATCGACGTGAGGGCTTCCATCGCCACGTACTTCTGGCGCTCCCGCATGCGACGGCGGATCGCGGGCGCGATCGCTTTGTCAATCAGACCGCCCTCATGCCACCAGCGGCGGCAGCGCGTGCGCGCGATCATCGTGATGAAGGCTTCAATCGATGCGTCCGTTTCCTTCTGCCCATACCACCAATCCGTGATCCACAGATCACCATCCTTGTCCATGCCGGCGATGCCGTGTTCGGTGAAGTCGCCATCTTCGTTGAGCGTCGCGTAGTCGCTCGCGCCGTAGTAATTCAGCGCTCGCGGATGCGCCCCGAGTTCGTAGCGCTTGAAGTCCTGCCGAGAGAACTGGACGCCTTCCTTGGGTGCCGGCCGCTGCTGAAAGAGAGCGCTCCAGGTGCGCTGCGCGCGGGGGTTCAAGCGCCACTTGTCCCAGTGCGTCGGCGGAAACCATTCGGGCCACAGCGGATCGCCCGGCGCGCGCCCGAGCGGATCATCGGGGCGCTCCGCGATCGCGGGCAAGCACACGACACGCCACAGCTGTCCGTCGCGACAGGGGATGAGCCCGGACTCCCCGTTGTACTTCTCCGGCAGAATGCGGCCGGCAAGATCTCCTTCGTTCCAGCGGGTTTGAATTAGTACAGTCCAACCGCCAGGCAACAAACGAGTCTGCACAGTGTCAATGTACTCTTCGTATATTTTGTCCTGCAGCGTCGATGAGTCCGCCTGTTCGCGGTTCATCACCACGTCATCGAGCACGAAGCCGTTTGCGCGGTTGCCCGTGATGCCGGCGAGCAAGCCCGCGGCCATGAACTCAGATCCGTTCGTGAGCGACCACTCGTCGACCGCGCGCTGGTCATCGAGCAAGCGCGGTGTCGAGTCCCAAATGCTCGTGTACTGCGTCTGCTTGCAAATCGCACGAGCCTTGCGCGACTGCTTGGCTGCGATCGTGGTGCCGTAGGAACCGAGAATAATCCGATGCCCAGGCCACTTGCCCATCGCCCATGTTGTGCTCACAACACTCGCATAAGTGGATTTCGCAGATCCCGGAGGGGCGAAGATCATCAAAAGCCCGTTGGGCCGCATCATAGTCTCTTGGATGGCGCTCATGATGACGCGATGGTGGTGCGCCACGCGCGTCTCGATGGGGCGGAAGATGTCGTTCTCTGCATCTGTACGCGCAGGCGCCCCGGGGATCTCGATGCTCACGGCATAGTCTACCAGTGCATTTCGCGCGCGCTGGCGCCGCAGTAGCTCACGCGCAGCCTGCGAGCCTTCGATAACGGCGTTGTCAACCGCGTCGGATGCGCTCATATGCTGCTTCAACGTACGCCAGGAGCTTGCGAGCGCCTTCTGGCGCATCGCCCAAGAGCCCAAGGGCGGAGTTGCATTGATGACAGAGCCACCCACGAAATACACCTGTCAAATGACAGTGGTCAAGGCATAAACGCACATTCGGTTTTCCGCACGCTTCGCAATTGCAGGGTTGCGTCCACAGAGGCGCCGGAAGGCCGCGTTGTTTACGGCCCAATTCGCGATAAAACTGCGGCGCGGCTGCTCTCTTTGCTCGCATGCGCTCGCGCCCAGCGCTCCGCAATGATTCTGCGTGCTGCTTGTAGTACTCACGTGAACGCTGTCGTTCGTTTTCGATGTTCTTCTCGCGCCATGTTTTGAAGTGGACGCGCGCACGTGCTGCATTGCGTTTTTTCATTCGCCTATTCTAGCAGCGGGTCCCGGTCGTGCGCGAGTTGCATGAGTGCCGGCTGGGCACTATCAGCTTCGAGCGCTCCCGGCAACGGTTCGGCTTCGATCACGCGCATCAGATCCTCATCGCTCATCCGCGCCAGCTGCTCGGCAACCTGCCTGCTCATCGGGACTTGGATCACGGCAGAGACTGCGCGGCCATGGCCGCGGTCAAGCAGGCTGTTCGCGGCCGCGATGCGGTCGCTATCCTTGAACGCATTGGCCGCGGCGTCCGCCAACGTGCCGATTGCCAGCTCCGTGTGCTCACGGGCCAGTTGCGATGCGTCTCGGATGCGGCGTGCCTTTGTCATGGGCTCAGGGTGCCCCGGCACTTTGCATGTGTCAAATCGCCGCGGGTTTCGGGGTACCCCCCGGTCTGCAGATTTGCACGTCGCCGCGCGCTTTCTGGATACCCCCGGCTGCAGATTTATCCAGTGCTCAGTGCTCAGTGCTCAGTGCTCAGTGCTCAGGGCAGATTGCTGATTGCAGTTGCAAGGTAGCGTGAGCTTCCCCTGCGCCCACGCAGGTTCCTCGTTTCGGGCCTAGCCCCGGTGGCAAATCCGCGTAATCGACGGCCCATAGCGGCACCGCGCTGCGCATTATGTCAACAGCAACGTGCGCCGCGCCCCAGCTGGCGGCTCGTGGCCGTTTGCCGAGTGCAAATTGCGGCTGGGAGGGCCCCCAGTGCGAAATACCAGCGTAACCCCTTGATTATATGCGTACTTCGCATAATGGCTATTACGTTAAATGCCATTTCGGCGCGGGATCCACCAAGGTGGACGGCAGGCCGGCAGGCTGGACAGCACCGTAACTTGCTGATTACCCAGTCCACTGTCCAACTTGTCCAACTTGTCCAACTTGTTTAGGAAAGGTATAGAGAGCATATTGCATTGCAGCATATATATATATATATAGTGCTCCATGGACTCTATAGAAGTCGGTGGCCAAAGGTGGCCAAGTTGGACAGCACTCTGCAATTTCCCATTGCAATCAGTCACTTGCGCGCTGTCCAAGTTCGGCGCCGCGCGCGCAGCTGTCCAACTCTGTATATCCATCCAGTAAATCGCTTTATTCCTGTTTGCATTCAATAACTTGGATGTGGCTCATACAGTAAAAGACTGTATAAGAATCAGCCCGCGAATGCGCACCTATTCCACCACATTCGAGGCGCTGTACATCCGGCCAGTACTGTACATCCGAACAGTTCCAAAGATTAAATTTCGCGTGAATCTGTGGATAACCTGTAGATAAATGCGATGTGGCATGGTTCTTTCGTGCTCTTAGGGTAGAAGCACCGATTTTTCACCACGGAGTACTGCACCATGACCTACTGCAAACCGCTACCCGCTGACCTGCAGATCGCAGCGGCGTCGCTTCTGGCCGTGCGCCCGCGCGTGCTGCCGGGCACACGGGTTATTCCCGATGCGTTCGCGCGCCGCGTCTATTACCGCGCGGTCAACGACGAAATGATGCGCCTGCGCCTGGACGATCCTGCGACGATTGCAGGCTTCTGCGAAGCCGCAGGGATACCAGACTAAGGGGTAGTCGGCTGCGCCGTGTGGCTGCCTTCTAATGCGGCCACACCTCAGAGCCAACTAGCGCTCAACGGCGCCGGCCCGATGCCCGGCAACGATCGGAGTACTTGACCATGGAACTGATGCAAGCCCATGAACAATGGATGACGCGCCCGGATGACGAGCGGTTCACTTCACTGACCGAACTGGCAGCGCACTGCCAATTCCTGCGCGAGCACAGCGCAGCGCGCACGGTGTCGAGCCGCAGCCTTGAGGCGCGGCCAATGGAAGGCAGCGCCAAGGCGCTCGCCCTGATTGGCCCTGGCGGCAATGCCGTGGCCGTATCCAACTGGGCGTTCGGCCAGCTGGCGCAGCGCGGGGCGGCTCCAGCTGGGTATCTGCGGACGTTGCCGGCCGCGCTCGCTGCTGACTGCATCAACTACGGGCTGAAGTTCTCGCGCGAACCGGAAGAGATCGGCGTGCTGCTGTACCAGAACGGCGGCGCTCCCATGTTGCGGGCAGCCACCGGGCCGAACTACGGCCGCGTGTGGAACGCGACCATTGCCGACGCGCTCGTGCGGCGCTTCGGCGACGGCATCAGCGGCGACTTTCGCGTGCCGGTAGAGTTCGGCAGCACTGGTGGCGCGCACCCCGGCGTCACCAAAGAAAACACAACGATCTATGCCGGCGACCGGGATATGTTCGTATTCCTGGCCGACGAAGAGCGGCGCATCGAGGTTCCGAACCGCCGCAACGGCCGCAACGGATCGCTCGCGCGCGGATTCTTCGTCTGGAATTCCGAAGTAGGCTCTAAGACCTACGGGCTGGCGCATTTCCTGTTCGACTACATGTGCGGCAATCACATTGTATGGGGCGTCGAACAGTACGCCGAGATCAGCGGACGCCATACCGCCGCCGCGCCCGATCGGTGGATTGAGAGCGTAGCGCCCGCGATCGAGCGCTTGTCGCGCGAGAGCGCTGCGCCAGTCGAGCACATGCTGGCATCGGCGCAAGCGAAGAAAGTCGAGAACCTGGATGCGTTCTTGGCGTCCCGCTTCACTCGCACCGAAGCATCGGGCATCAAGGCTGCGCACATGGCAGAAGAACAGCGGCCCATTGAGTCGCTGTGGGACGTGGCCGTCGGCGTGACCGCATACGCTCGCGGGATCAGGTTCACGGATGACCGCGTGACGCTGGAACGGGCAGCGGGCAAGGTCTTGGACTTGGCGCTGTAGTAGTTGGTCCGTGCGCTCGGCCATGGGGTCGAGCGCACCAGCGAACTGCCACGGCATAGGAGCATGAGACCATGAATGACAGAGACTTCCAGAACTGGAACGCGAGCGCCGACACCGTGCGCGCGGAAGTTTGCAATGCTGTGCGCGCCGCGTTGCTTGAGGCGCATTACCCGTGGCACGTTCACGTAGGGCAACCTGAACTGGCAGCGCGCGTGCGCGGCAGTTGGATGACTTCCGAACGCGGCTCGTTCTGGGCACGCGGCATTGACGGGCGCACGTACTACGGGGTCCACAACGGCACCGGCACGTACTGCCGCATGCGGCTTTCCAAGGCGAATCGGGAGGACTGAATCGTGCAATACGTTATCAAAAACGGGCACGGCAAGAGCATTCAATCGCGCGCACGGTTTCCCGACTATGCCCGCGTCGCGCAGGAACTGCTGTCGGCCGACGCCGTGCCGCCGTTCACCGTCTGGCGGCATGACACGATACACGGGGGTGACTCTTACGATGCGATGCGCACGCGCCGCTTGTGCGAGGGTGTGCGCCTTGCTTTGGCACGGCGGTCGGAATTACGCGGGCCGCATTCTTAGGAGCAACAGACCATGGCTATCCTTCACATTCAAACACTGATCGACAAAGGCGCTTGCGACGAGCAAGTCGGGCTATTTCGTCGGACTGTCGGCGAGTCCGTGGACATCACCCCGGAGTGGTGCGAAAGCGTTGCGAATCTCTTTAGCTGGGATTGGGGTGCCGTGCATTTGCTCTCCCCGACCGCCCAGGCCGAGTACGAGCGCGTCACAGGGGGCGCCCGGGCCGAGTACCGCCGCATCAAGGCGGCCGCGGCCGCGTTGGCCGAGTATGAGCGCGTCGGGGCGGCCGCGTTGGCCGAGTACCGCCGCATCAAGGCGGCCGCGCGGGCCGAGTACCGGCGCGTCTGCGTCCGTGCGTTCGGCGCAGCGTATTGCGAGGGGTCGGCCGCACTGATTGCCGTTTAGCAAAATATAGGAGCAAATGCCCATGTTGACCAAAGAATACGCCGATTTTCTGCGCGCGGCCGCGCAAGGGCCGTCTACGATCGATCCCAAGTTGATCGAGATCGCATCCGCGATCGAATACGAGATTCGCAGCACGGCCGATCGCGACGCCAAAGACGAGGCGCTGCAAGACATTGGCGAGAATTGCGCCAAGTGCCTCGCCGAAATGGTGGCCGCGCTGGAATGCGACTATGACCGGCGCATGGAGATGATCGCCGAGCGCGATGAGATACTCGAACGCCGAAATGATAGCGCGGCATGCGCGGCCAGTAGAGCTATCGCGCAATATGAACTCGACAGGTGGGATGCCGAAAACGCTGAAGAACTGGCGAGCTTGCAGGCTGCAGGCGGCGACTGCGAATCGCGCGAGGACGCCGAACAGCGCATACAGGAAGATCCGCTCTCGATTGAACTCGCAGGCACATGGGTACTTGGCGAGACTCCGGTCGCCGATCGCGCCTATATCCTACTTGGGACTGGCGGACCTGCAACGCGCATTGTCTGCGAACTGGATCAGCACATGGAGCCGAGCCGCGCATGGATTGAGGCGCAGGACTGGGGCACGCCGTGGACCGAATACCGCGGCGACGCTATCAGCGACGATGCGCTGCTGACCTATTGCGGCTGCCTTTACTTCGGGGAGGGATAGACCATGACCGACAAACCTATCGAATGGGCCGTTAGCAGCGGTTCTGTTGTACTAGCTATCCGATTCGAGGATGCTTGCACGCCGGCTCATCAAGGTGCATGCGATGATGACGTAGCGGCCCTGCGTGCGCAGCCGTACGTCAAGGATCAGTTAGACGCATTAGACGTCGAGACAGTAGCGGCCGAGATCCGCGAATATGGCGCATGGGATGAGACCGAACTTGTCGACCATGAGGCGAATTTGTTGCGGCTGCTGTGGATTGCCTGCGGTGACATCCGAGGCAACGCGACAGAATTATCCGACAGCGACGAGTGAGCATTGCAGCCGGTACCCTCAAACGAGAGTACCGGCGCCAATGCGCATTTAACCGCAGAACATAGGAGCATCTGGCCGTGAAAAAGCTCGCCGCGGACTTATGATGACTATCACCGTCTACGATCACATGCCGACCGGGTTCCGCGTCGCGGTAGGGCTCCCGCTCGATCATGCCGCCAGCGACGCTGCGACGGTGCGCACTTATGAGAGTGCGGCAGTGGCGTATGCGCTTGAGGACGCGCCCGCGATCCGCGCCGCGATCCTACTGTGCGCGCCCGATCTGGATCAATTCTTAACGCTGGTTGCACATACGCACAGGGCGCTATGCGTGCGCGCGCCGATCGCATCGGGCGACGCGGCTCTGCGGCCTTCGAGGACGGCTGCCGAGAGCTGGCACGGCGAGCCGTTGATAGAGTGCGCCAGCTGCGGGCACGCATTCACCACTGACCAATTCTATGGCGCGCCTCACGCGAGCGTCTGCGCTGATCTGATTCAACTGTAGGAGACACCATGACCATACTCTACAAACTCACGGACACCAGTCAAGCAATCACAAGTGACAGGGGCAAATAGCATGAAACGCAAAGAGTTCGAGGACGCTGTAGCGTTGAAGATTCCCGAATTTACCCGCGACATACGCGACGAGGATCGGGCGACGTGCTTCGACGATGAGCCGAGTATGTTATTGATAGTCGGCGCCAATGCGGACAACTGGAGCATGGCAACAGCGCGCGGCGGCGATCCGGCGACCGAGGCCGCATATGTCGCGCAAGCCCGCGTGCCACTTTACCGGGACAGCGTGCCAAGCGATACGGCGGCGCTGATTGCTGACGCCCTCGAAGAGACCGACCCCGCAACGTGGGGCGATGAGTCGCGGCCGATCTTCGAGGACGAGCCGCCGCGCTTTGTGCTTAGTGCCGGGCGGCACATCACGGACACCCTCACGGGCGATGAATTCAACATAACCGGAACTCGTGTCAATGACGGCGCGTTGAGTTACGATCCGACGCGCCTGGACGCGCTGGCGCGCGAGATTGTCCAATTGCTGAACAGTGAGCATAGGAGCACCAAAGAATGAAGATCATTTTCCCCTTCGAGCACGCACCCACAAAACCGCTGGCGGAAATGCCCTTTGGCGCCGTCTGCGAGATACCGGGCGCTGATAGGTTGTATTTGGTAGTGGCAGCGATAGACATGCCGGATTGCCGGCTCCTGGTGTCGCTGGACCAAGGCATCTTTCGGCGCCCGGAAAAATCGCTGGCCGTTGTGCCGGTCGATGCCGAGCTGCATGTGCGGGATGCGCGCCTGTGCAGAATCCCCGGAGAGATTGACGGCAAGAAAGCGTATTGCACGCTCCATGAGGGGCACGCGGGCGCGCACGGCGTTGAAGTGCCCGCGCGTGCAAGATGTGGCAATCGACGCCCGACAGCGCAGACACGAAAATAATGCGTCAGTGCTACCTAAAATGGGGTCATCAAGGGGATTGTCGTTTCATGGTTGGGCCCGCGCCATGAGCTTCGCGGGATTGGTATTGATCCTTGTGCTTATCGTGATGTGGATGGATTGAGCCATGCGCGACATGCAATTACCGGCCGCGCTCGCCGAACACGCGCGCCGCAAGGTGCGCATTGTAGCGGGCGAACGCGGTCCGCACGCCGATGCAATCTTCGACCTGTTGGCGCTCACGCGGCGCGACTGGACATTGCCAGACTGGGGGCTGGCGCTGGTTGCGTTGGACCGTTGCGAGCTGTCCGTGGCTGATTGGTTTCTTACACTTTGACAGGAGCACACTTTATGCGATACGCAATTCTGATGACGCTGGCCGCGCTGGCTGGGTGCGCGACGACTCCGCAGTATCCCGGCTCATGGAGCGCGCCGAGTGGTTTTAGCGCCGTGTTCGCGGCAATGGGCGCAGGCGCTGCGCCGCCGATTAACGTGCCGATGCCGCCGGTCAACTACCAGTGGGGCATCGATGCGTCGCTGGCGCAGGAAATGCTGGGCAATCCGTACTAGGGAGTACACCATGTCAAAACTGATAGCGGTATGTGCGCTAGCCGCGATGTTGAGCGCATGCGAAACATGCCGGGAGCACCGCGTAGCCTGCGCAGTGGCTGCCGTGGTTGTGACCGGCGCCGTGGCCGCGTATGCTGAAAAACGCGCGAATCACATCAATCTGAACGATCACGATGCCGATGAGGGCTATCCAACCTGGACACTGAGGGCGATCCCATGAACGCCGCCAAGGTAGCGCTCAGTGCGACTCTGCTGATGCTCACGGCATGTGAGACGTGCCGCGAGCACCCGGTAGCGTGTACGGCGGTCGCTGCGGTGGCCGTTGGCGTCGCGGCAGCGGCTGCGGAGCACCGCATCGACCGACGCCCTTACATCAAGGATTGGAACCCGAGCGCAACGGCGTGGGGGCCGCAGTACTGATGCGCCCGAACGCTATCAAGTACGCAGGCCACCGCATCGAACGCGCGCACGGTCGCTATTACGTCTATGACGGCGCGCATTTTGTCGGATCGTTCGACACCTTAGAGGCAGCCTGCAACTGCATATTAGCGCGCGTCGCCGCGTGGCTGCCGTGACAGACATTCCGCAATTGGCGGCTGCCGTGGCTGTTCTCATCGTTGCATTGCTGTCGATGCCGTGAGCCGAACACACCTCAACGAGGTATGGCACAACATCAGGCGCCGCGTGAAGGGGCTGCACACAGACGGCTGCGGTCGCGCTATCTGGCGCGGGCTGCCGATTGGCTTCATGGACTACCAGGACTTCAAGGACTGGGCGCTCGCGAACGGCTACTTTCCGGGCGCCTCGCCGGATCGCATTGACCCCGCACAGGGCTACACGCCCGAGAATATCCAATGGATCACGGCGCAGGCGAACCGCACCAAGGCGCGCAATGCGCACAAGGCAACGTGCCGTTGCTTCTGGTGCAAGAGCAAAACAGCGTAAGCGCCATCTGACATAACATATGTGGGATAGCGTACAGACGGCGTTAGGGAATGCTTCTAAGGTGGCGTCACGCTGGGAACCAGCGTCAACCACCAAAGGAGCATATGACCATGAGCACCGAACCGAAAACTTACGTGTACACGCCCGCAGACGTGGCGAGCCTCACCAAGAGCTTGCTGACGGCTCAGGGCAATCTGGCGCAGGGACGCCAGACATACCTGCGCGCCCTGATCGGCACCACTCAGCGCGAGCTGGGCGCGCCCCAACGCAAGAACGCAATGCCCGCAAAGCCCTTAAAACCGGATCAGATCGCGGAACATCTCGGCGCGCTGGAGCGCGTCCATGAACGTTTCTACGCTGCAGTGGCGGCTGCCGCAGCGGAGGGGCTGAAAGGTCCAGACGCGGCAATCCACCTCAACCGGCGCACCAATTTCGCGCGCACGGCGATGAGCGCCATCCGCAACTACGTGCGAGCCGGCAAGGATCTCACGTATCTGGTGACTGCGCGCGTGACCAAGGATGGGCTGCGTGTGCCGCGTCCAGCGCGTCCGGTGACGCCGCTGCGCGCGAAGCGGCGTGTGGAGAGCCGGTCCAAGACATTCATTGCCAGCGTGCTGGAGCTGGCGGAGGTGGACAGGCCTGCGGCCGTTGCCGAGATCGAACTGGTGATGGGGCAGCTGGGCGCGGAATTGGCAGCGCTCGGAGTGGCGCCGGTACGCAATGCAGGACGCGCTGCCAAGACCGGAGCGCCGCTGACAATCGGTGGGCGCACATTCGTCGCGGTCACTGATACGCAGCGCCTGCGGGCTCAGGCGCGGCCGTCGTGAACCGGCCCGTACAACCCGTGGTCGTCGTGACGCTCACCCTCGAACAGCGCGCGTGCATCCTGCGCGCTGTTCGGACGCGGCGTATAGAGCTGGAACAGGAGATTGAGCGGCTTGTCGAGGTCGCTATCCCGACTCCTGAAACCCGGACGCATGCCATTCAGTGCCGCGTGGAGCTGGAGTGCCTGCAGAACGGCGCCAAGGCACTGTGGGGCGATCCCTGATCTAGTCTGCTTGCCGAGATTGCGCCCGCTGAGTTGACATACTCAGGGGGCGCCTTTATCGTGGCACCCTATGCCCTGCCACGATTCCTCCTTGTGAGTTTTGCCGAGTACGCTGCCCACGGCTGGCAACTGTGCGCGATCGACAAGGGTCACAAGGGACCAACCTATGCGGGCTGGAACACAAAGCCCATTCCAGCCGACGCGCTCGCCGGCATCGACGGTGCAGGATTGCTCCATGCCCTGAGTGGCACCTGTGCGTTGGATCTTGATTCAATCGATTCCGCGCGACCGTGGCTCGCCGAGCGCGGTGTGGACGTGGACGCGCTGCTGGCCGATCCTCGCGCTGTGCGTATTGAGTCCGGGCGCCGTGGCCGCTCTAAACTCCTGTACCGGCTCACAACGCCCATGCGCACCCTCAAGCCGGAAGGCAGCGGCCTGGAGTTGCGTTGTGCTACCGCCGACGGCAAATCGGTGCAGGACGTGCTACCCCCTACTGTGCACCCGCTCACGAAAAAGCCCTATATCTGGACATATTCCGACCCACTTGTCGGCAACTGGCGTGCATTACCGCCGATCCCGGCGTCGTTGCTGGCCCTCTGGCGCCAGCTCACCGCCGAGGCGCCCCCCGTAGAGCCCCCTGCGCGGAGCGCTAAGACATCCGAACTCGAAGCGCTCATAGCGCAGCGCGATCCCGATGCGCCGTATGACGATTGGCTGAAAGTCGGCATGATCCTACACCACGAGACCAGCGGAAGCGCTACGGGTTTTGCGTTGTGGGATCAATGGAGCGCGAAGGGCAAAAAGTACAAGGGCTCCAGCGATCTTAAGATGCACTGGCTGACGTTCAATTCCAAAGCCAAGCGCGTGGTCACTGCCGCATCCCTGCGCCAAGAGACAGCGGCCACGGCGGATGAGTTCCCGGATGAAAGTGCAAGCGCGCCTGCTACGATAATTCAGAAGGCGCCCCGTGGCGCGCGCCAAGCGTCTGCGCTGGGGCTCGCGATGAAAAGCTCCGGCATTCCGCACAGCAACCTTCTCAATGCTTCCAAGCTTACCGCGAACCTACTCGGTGGCCGTCTATGGTTCGATGAGTTCCAGGGCAAGATGATTATCCAGTGGGAGTCAGAACGGCCGCGCCCCGTCGTGGACGTAGACATCGACACGCTTCAGCGCATGCTGCAAGCATCGAAGCTGGATTGCGTCAGCGCGAGCACCGTGGAGGGGGCTATGCGACTGGTGTCGGGGGCGGACAAGCGCAACTGCATCACAGATTGGTTGTCATCGCTGACGTGGGATGAAACACCACGGTTGGCGCAGCTGATGCCCCGAGGGTTCGGTACCCCGGATGAAGAATATTACCGGGTGAGCGGCGCAAACTGGCTCATTGCCATGTGCGCGCGAGCTTTCCGCCCCGGCTGCCAAGTCGATGAGGTACTGGTGCTCGAAGGCCCGCAAGGGAGCCGCAAATCGAGCGCGCTGCGCGTGCTGGGAGGCGAATGGTTCAAGGAACTGACTGCAATCCCGGACCACAAGGATTTCGAACAACAGTTGCGGGGGGTGTGGCTCGGCGAGTTCCCGGAGCTGCATAGCTTGCAGCGCGGCCAGATCGAGCGCATCAAACAGTTTATCACCAACCGCGAGGACCACTACCGGCCGAGCTACGGCAAGCTGGAAGTGGACCTACCACGGCGCTGCGTCATGATTGGCACAACCAACCGAAACGACTGGAATCGCGATGAGACAGGCGCCCGGCGCTTCATCCCCATTGAATGCGGTACGATCGATCTAGGGTGGCTGGAGACCTATCGCGCGCAGCTATTTGCCGAGGCCAAACGCGCATTCGAGGATGGCGCTACGTGGCATGAATGGCCGCTGGAGATTGCCCGCGAGAAGCAACGCGAGCGCATGGCAGAGGACTCATGGGAGGAAGTCGTTGCAAATCATGTTCGCAGCTTCAAGCTCACGCGCGTCACCGTAGGAATGCTTCTGGAGCAAGCAATCCGGGTAGAAGTGGCGCGCCAGGGGGCTGCAGAGTACAACCGCATGGGACGCCTCCTGCGTTCCCTCGGTTTTCGGAAGCAAGCACGCGCACGGCGTAAGGGCGAACGTGTCATAATCTGGCACACTCCTGATTACCTTCTCGAAACGACTGACCCACTTCTTGCGTGATTCTTTTTGCGCGTGTATATTCGCGCCACAACGATTTTCCCAAAGCCTCAACCGGAGTATCCAATGTCTCTCGAAAATGCTCTTGCGACCCTTGCACAGTCCATTGATGCCGTCAGCGCCGCGTTGACGGCGAGCGCGGCGCCTCCGCTGCCGGTGAACAAGGCCACTGTGGAGCGGGATGTGCCCCCGGCCGCGCCGACGAAGCCGACGAAGCCGACGAAGGCCGCGCCGATCAAAGCCGCGCTGAGAGAGCTTGCGCCGAAGGTTCCTGCGTCTGCCAAGGAACCGGAAGGCGAGCCGGAGGTGACGCTGGCGCAAGTGAGCGAAGTCATCGGAGAGCTGCTGCAGGCAGACCAGCGCGACGCGGCTGTCAGCTTGCTCGGCGAGTTCGGAGCCAAGAACGCCAGCGGTCTGAAAGAGAGTGACTACGGCGCTTTCCACACTCGCGCCCGCGAGATCCTGGAGCTAGCGGCCTGATGGACGTAGGCGCTGGGGCGCGCAGCCTCCTGAATCTCTTTGGGATGGCCCTGCTTTCGCGGCTGCGCGCCGCTTCCAAACACAAGCCCGGCAAGCATTTCCGTGTGAAAGGCTCAGCGGGCAAAAAAGGGCGCAAGCGTCTGCAGCGCGCTACCGGCCCCGGCTCCTACGCTGCTGGATCACCCAACCAACTGCTGCGCGCTGAGCGCGTGCAAAGGATGTTTTATGACCCTTCACCTTAAGAAAGCCGAGGGCGCCGAGCGCGAGGCTGTGGTGAACTTGGCAAATTTTCTCGGGACTGCGACATTCGGTTTCGTGCACAACCGCGAGGTATATGAGGATACGCGCCTGATCCTGAATGGCGTACTCGCGTTCGCGGCTCGCAACATCTGCGCCTTTCATAAGTGCACGGAGGTGTCGCTCTCTGAACTGCTGCGTAACGTGACCGAGGCGCTTGCAGCCAATGCCTTGGCCATTGAGGCGCACGACAAGGCGCCCGATCACAGTGGTACGCCGCACGACGATGATGGCGAGCCGAGCCCGCGCACCCACTGATGGGCGCGCATTCACTGTTCGCGCCGTCGGCGGCGGCACGCTGGCTTAGTTGCCCCGGTAGCGTCGCCTACGATCAGGATGACGCAGGTTCCGTCTACGCAGACGAGGGGTCCGCTGCGCACATCCTGGCAAAGCGTGCATTCGACCACGAGCGCCCCGCTGCGTTTTTCGTCGGCGAACAGATCCAGATCGGCGGCCGCGTGTTCACCGTCGATGACGACATGGCCTACTACGTTCAGAAATATCTGGACGAGATCGGTATGCGCGCGATGGGCGGCGTTCTGCTCACTGAGCAACGCCTTGACCTTTCGGAAGTGCTGCAAGTCGCGGGCCAGTTCGGGACTTCAGATGCCATCATCATTCGTCCGCGCGACGAGCAACTGATTGTCGCAGACCTGAAGTACGGGCGCGGCGAAATCGTCGAGGTAGAAGGCAACCCGCAGATGATGCTCTACGCCCTCGGCGCGTTGGAGATGGCCCTTCTGTTTTGCGAGCGCATCACGCGCGTCACACTTCTGGTGTCGCAGCCGCGCGTCGGGGACGGGAGCGCGACGGAGTGGACGACGACGCCGGAAGCGCTCTATGAATTCGCCGCCCTAGCGCGGGGCGCCGTGTGCCAAGCACTCGAATGTATGACCATGAACGACGCCGAGGTCACGGCGTATCTGAACCCAACCCCCAAAGGTTGCCGCTGGTGCAAGGTCGCGGGCACTTGCAACGCGCTCGCGGCGAAGGTTCAAGAGGAAGTGCGCGCGGACTTCGAGGCCATCCATGCCGAGGCCCCGAGCGTCCCGGACCAGAACGCGGAGCTGGCGTTGCGCTTCAACGCGCTCCCGCTGATCGAGCACTGGTGCGTAGCCGTGCGCGCTGAGATTTCCAAGCGCGTGACGGAAGGCCAAGAGATCGTGGGCACGGACGGCCTGCCGATGAAACTTGTGGAAGGCCGAGCTGCCAAGCGCGTGTGGACCGACAAGGCCGGTGCGGAACTGGCCCTTGTGGGTCATCTAGGCCCGAAGGCGTATGAGCCCCAAGAGATTATCTCGGTGGCGGCTGCCGCGAAGCTGCTAAACAAAAAGAAAACCAAGGCGGTTTGGGACGAAATACTGCAACCGCTTGTGCGCCAGCCTCCTGGCAAAGTGCACTTGGCGCTCGGCAGCGATCCACGCCCCGCATTTGTGCCCGCTGCGGCCGCTGCGGAATTTGAAGATGAGTCAACCAACCCGGAGGAATGACGTGGAAAAATCGACCCATACGGCTGCGCTCACTTCTGACGACAGCGCGGCGCTGCGCGACATCGTAGCTGCGGTCCGCCAACTCGCGACGGCGCTCCAACAGGTTCCAATGGCCCCACTGCCGGTGAATGCAATCATGCCGCTGGTGGTTCTCATTCAATTGGCATCGTCGATCGAAGGCCCGAACGCCAAAGCCCAAAAAGGAAAACTCGAAAGTGTCTAAACACTGGGTACTGTTCTTTGCCGACAAAGAGGACGAAACGCTCGCGTACATGGCACAGGAACGTGACGTAGACGGCAAGCTCAAACACACGCAATTTCCGCTGCAGGCCATGCAATTCGATAGCGCCCGAGCGGCTTACGATTTCGCAGCGGCGCACGCGGCCGCGTTTGATCCGCCCAAGCATGTCCAGTTGCGTCGCGCACGCAACTTGCTTGACTGGCGCGCGGGGATGCGCTGATGGCGAAGCCACGCTCGAAGTGGGGAAAGTATGGCGACCGAGGGGACAACGACTCGGAAATGGTCGAGCGTGTCTACTACAAGCGCACTGGACGCGGCCGTCGGCTTCTTGTCACCGAAGCGGTCTCTGTGCGAGAATACAAGGCGTCGTTCAGCGAGCCGAAAGGTTGGCGGCACGGCGCAAAAATAGCGCGAGCGTAAATTGCAAATAGGAGTGCGAAAGTGAAACTGTTACTCAAGAATGTTCGATTGGCGTTCCCCTCCATCTTCGAGGCCACGGCGCCCAAGGGCGGCGGCAAACCGGCCTTCTCTGCATCCTTCATCCTTCCGCCGGGGCACCCCGCGCTCAAGGAACTGGAGAGCGCGTTCGCTGCGCTGTCCAAGGAAAAGTGGGGCGCGAAGGCAGATGCGATTCTCAAGGGTATGAAGGCGTCCGACAAGCTCTGTCTGCACGAGGGCGACACGAAGGCCGACTACGAAGGCTATGCTGGCAACTATTTTGTCAGCACCCGGAGCAAGACACGCCCCAACGTGTTCGATGCCGACCGTTCAGTGCTCAGCGAGGCCGACGGCAAGCTCTATTCGGGCTGCTACGTCAACGCCAACATCGAGCTGTGGGCGCAGGACAACGAGTTCGGCAAGCGCATCAACGCGCAGCTGCGCGGTGTCCAGTTCAAGGCGGATGGCGACGCGCTGGCTGGGGGCGCGCGGCCGGCCGATGCAGATGAGTTCCCCGACGAGATTGCCGCGGACGGCGGCGATGATCCAGCTGCGTAGGCGGATAGGGGCGATCGGCGTTTCGTGGTGGTTACGCCGGTCGCCCTTTTCCTACGGTAATTTGCATGCCCCTTAAACTCTGGATTGACACAGAGACCCGCAGTTCGATCCCGATCAAGCGCGGGATCTACCACTATGTCGAGGACGTGACTGTCATCGTGGTGCAATGGGCGCTCGAAGGCCAGACTGTGCGCGTGTGGGACCGCCTGGAGCACCCTACGCCACCGGCTGCCCTGATCGATGCGCTGACTCGCGCGCAGGAAGTGTGGGCACACGTTGCAGAGTTCGATCGCACGGTGCTTCCCACCATACCAGGAGTTCCTGTCGTGCCCCTTGAGAAGTGGCGCTGCACAGCCGCCCTTGCGCGGATGCACGGACTTCCTGGCGGCATGCAAAAACTGTGCGCGATCTTCAATCTGCGAGTAGACCAGGCAAAGGATAGTGCCGGAAAGGCACTCATTCAGCTGTTCTGCGTTCCGCGCGCGGACGGCAAGTATAATGACCACCGCACGCACCCGGAGCAGTGGGCGCAGTTTGTCGCCTACGGTGCACAGGACGTTGTGACGATGCGCGTGCTTCACCGCAAGATCCCGCACTGGAACGCGACGCCCCGCATGTGGCGCGCGTGGCACCTGGACCAGCGCATGAATGACCGGGGGGTCGGTGTGGACGTGGAGTTGGCGCAGAGCATTCTTACCTCCGTTTCCGCCGCGCAAGCGCGGATGCGAGCGCGCACTCAGGAACTGACGGACGGGGATGTCGAATCGACAACGCAACGCGAGCGGCTGCTGGCTTACATGGCCGAGTACAAGGTCAGGTTGCCCGATCTCACGGCCGATACGGTCGAGCGCCGTCTCGAAGATGAATCGCTGCCGGAACACATCAAAGAACTGCTGCGTATTCGGCAGCAGGCCAGCAAGTCAAGTAGCGCGAAGTGCAAACGGCTTCTCTCATTGCAGACGGAAGGACGCCTACGCGGCCTTTTGCTCTTTTGCGGGGCCGCGCGCACGGGGCGCTTCAGCGGCCGCGTGTTCCAGCCGCAGAATTTGCCGCGCCCCAAGCACAAGCAGCCAATGATTGACGCCGCCATCAAACTGTTTAAGACCGGCGGCATTGAGCTGTTGAACCCCGACGAAGTGCCGGGGCTTGCGTCAAGCTGTATGCGCGGCTTGTTGGTAGCTGCGCCCGGTCACACTTTGGTTGTGAGCGACTACGCCAACGTTGAAGGGCGCGCGATGGCGTGGGTTGCCGGCGAGGATTGGAAGATCGAAGCCTTCGCGCGCTACGATCGGCGGGAAGGGCCGGATCTGTACAAAGTCAGCTACGGCCGCGCTTTCAATATTGACCCGAGCACGATTGCTGACGAAGGCGACCACCGGCGCCAAATCGGCAAGGTCATGGAGCTGGCCCTTCAGTACTACGGGGGCGTCGGGGCCTTCTGCTCGATGGCCGAGACCTACGGGCTGCGGCTAGAGGAAATGGCCGACGCCGCGTGGCCCGTGATCCCGATCGAGACGCGCGAAGCCGCCACGCACGCATACCAGCGCGCGGTGAAGCAGCGGCGCACATATGGCCTGGACGCGAAGGTGTGGATTGTCTGCCAATCGCTCGTGCTGCTGTGGCGTGCAGCGCACCCCGCCATCACCGCGTTTTGGGGCGCGCTGGAAATAGCGATGCGCTGCGCGGTGAAGAATGAGGGCAAGCCGTATCGCGCCGGCCGCGTCGCAGTCGATCGCGTGGGCGCATGGCTGCGCATCCGGCTGCCGAGCGGCCGCTATCTGTGCTACCCAAGCACGAAACTTGACGATAGCGAACAGTTGTCGTTCGTCGGCGTGAACCCGTACACGCGCCAATGGGGGCGCCTTTCGACATACAACGGCAAGCTGGCCGAGAACATTACGCAAGGAATGTGCGCGGACATCCTGATCGATGGGCTGCTCGGCGCCGACGATGCGGGCTATGGGCCTGTCCTATCTGTGCATGACGAAGTGATTTGCGATGCGCCCTTAGGAAAAGCAGATGACAAGAAGCTCAGTGCCGTGCTCGTTGAAGCGTGCGCGCTGTGGGCCGACGGAATGCCGATGGCGGCAAAAGGATTTACTCGTGACCGATACAAAAAATGAAGCTGAGCTGAAGCCGTGTCCCTTCTGCGGCTCGACGCTGCTGGCGTTCAGCAAGCTCGAAAAGTTCGTGAGCTGTACCGCGTGCGGAGCTGACGGGCCGATCGTGCGTACCAGTTGGATCGGGGCAAACCCGCGCGGCCCGGCGCGCGATGCTTGGAATAGGAGGACGGTGAAATGAAGCCGATCACTGCAGACGACACCGCGCCGGAACCCCCACGCGAGATCCGCGAGTCGAACGTTGAGAGGTCTCTGCGCGTCGGCGTGGAAGCGCTCAACGGGCTGTGCGAGAAATTCTACGGCTACGGACGGCCCGATCGCATCATCACATGGCCGACGGGCGAGATCGAGTTTGTCGAGACAAAACGCCGAAAAGGGCGCCTCGCCGAACACCAGAAGCGCGATCACGCGCGGCGCCGGGCGCGGCGCGCGAAAGTGCTAACTGTGTACACACTCAAGGATGTGGAAACGTACCTGTTCACCTATCGCGGCATGGCAAACGTGAGGATAAACGAATGAAACGCTCTACCGTTATGTGGCTCCTGACCCTCTCACTGCTCGCCTTTTGGGGGCTTGTCGGGCGCATCCTTTGGGAGTTCGCGCACTCATCGGTCGGATGAAAGTTCTAGTCCCACGAGAGCCGCAGCGGGATGCGACTGCGTTCATTCGCAGGACGCCGCGCTGCGCGCTGTGGGCCAGTATGGGCGTCGGCAAGACGACGAGCGCATTGCTGGCGCTCGACGTGATGCGCGTCACCGGGGATGTGCAGTCCCCCACACTGGTTCTCGGGCCTGCGCGTGTAGCGCGCGACACGTGGCCGATGGAAGTGGGCAAGTGGGCGCAGTTCCGACGTATGCGCGTAGTCCACATTGGCGGCCCTCCGAAGCAACGCCTCGCTGTCCTTGCGTTATTGACCGCAGACGTGTACACGATCAGCTATGAACTCGTGCCGTGGCTCGTCGCACACTACATGGGGCGCTGGCCGTTCCGCCAAGTCATCGCAGATGAATCTGACCGCCTCAAGGGCTTCCGCGTCCAGCAAGGGGGCCATCGCGCGCACCAGATCGGGCGCGTCGCTTGGACGCTGGTAGACCGATGGGTGAACCTGACGGGAACGCCGACGCCCAACGGGCTCAAGGACCTGTGGGGACAGACGTGGTTCCTCGATCGCGGCAAGCGCTTGGGCAAGAGCTACAGCGCTTTCATGACGCGCTGGTTCTACACGGACTGGGATGGCGTTGTGCGCCCGCAGTCGTTCGCGGGCGAGCAAATCATTCCGCTGCTGCAGGACATCTGCCTCACGCTCGATGCGAAAGACTACTTCGAGCTGCGCGAGCCGCTGCTGCGCCCGATCACTTTCCGGCTGCCCCCGGCTGCCGCGCGCATCTACCGGGACCTGGAGAAGAAGCTGTTTGCGGAGCTGGCGTGCGGCGCGAAGGTCGAATGCCTGTCAAGCAGCGCGGCGGACGCGAAGTGTATGCAGGTTGCCAATGGCGCCGTTTACACGGAATACCCGGATTGGCGCTCGGTTCACAACGTCAAGCTCGAAATATTGGAAAGCATCGCTGCGGAGTCGAACCGGCCGCTCCTGATCGCGTACCAGTTTCAGAGCGACCGAGCGCGCATTCTCAAGGCATTCCCGAAGTTCGTGGACATCAGCACGCCGAAAGGGATGCGCGCGTTCATGAGCGGAAACACCCCCGGCGGCGTTGCCCATCCTAAAAGCATGGGGCACGGCATCGACGGGCTCCAGAACGTCACGAACATTCTGGTGCGCTTCGGGCACAATTGGGACATGGGGCAGCGAATGCAAATGCTTGAGCGTATCGGGCCAATGCGCCAGTACCAGATTGCGGGAGCTGCTGCAGACCCTATCAAAGTCTACGATATTCTGGCGCAGGACACGATCGACGAGGATATAGTAGCGCGCCATCGCACGAAGCGCATGGTGCAGGACGTGCTGCTAGAAGCCATGAAACGGAGAGGATAATGGCACAGACAGTCAACGGGTCACTGACGGAAGCCTGGGCGAATATAGCCATTGGCTTCAGCGTCAACTACACAGCGAACCTGCTGATCCTGCCGTTCTTTGGGTTCCACACCTTGACAGCCGGCAAGAATTTCGAGATCGGACTGCTTTACACTGGGATCTCCCTGGTGCGAAGCTACGTCCTGCGGCGTTGGTTCAATTCCCTGAAGTTCGGCAACACGGAGCGAAGATGAGCAATACCTACTTCCTGGTCCTGTGCCGCGCGGTGGACATTCTCTGCTGCACGGTGCTCTGGCGCGACTATGACATCACCATTTCGAGCATTTGCGGTCTCGCGCTGCGCAAAGAGCGCGCTGGCCTTCCCGCCAGCAAAGTGCTCTGTGCACTCGGCCGCGCCCTCAACTGGCTGCAGACGGCGCATTGTGAGCGCGCAATCGCTGCTGATCTGCTACGCATCCGGTTGGCAACGTCCATTCTCACAGCGCAGGTATTACCATGAGCCTGCCTAGCGACCCTGGTGAGCGCAAGGGCCTTCCCTTGTGGGACTATATGTTCGGGTATTTCCCGGACACGTTTCTGGCCGAGGTAGCTGTCGCCGTCGCCGGCAACAAGCAGCACAACCCCGGCGAGCGCCTGCACTGGGCGCGTGAGAAGTCATCGGACCAGCTCAACACCGCGCTGCGCCATCAGTTCGATTACGGTACCGGCACGAAGAAAGATACCGACGGCTGCTGGCATCTTGCCAAGGCGATTTGGCGATTGCGAGCGCAGCTCCAGCTCGACATCGAGGCGGACCGCCGAGAGCAAGCCGCTAGGGCGCACATGAGCGAGCTGAAGGCAACGCTGTATGCGAGCGCTGCTAGTTTTGACGATCCCCTTGGTTTGGGGTTATTCTGACCGTCCTACGCGGGAGACATGAAATGGCGTCTTTCAACGTGAAGAAAGGGGCGATGCACCGGGATCTCGGCCTGAAGCCGGGAGCCAAGATCACAGGGGCAGACATCAAGAAGGAAGCGGCCAAGGGGCCGCTCGGTGAGAAGCGCGCCAACTTCGCCCGCATGGCGAAACGGCATTTCAAGCCGCTCGGCGACCACTTCAAGTAGCCTGTGTCTGCGCCCCCGCTGGCGATAGAACTGTGCCAGGAAGCAGTCGATGCGCTTCAAGCATTCGGCTCACAATCCGCAGCTGCTCGTGCGCTGGGCTTACCCCGTCCGACTTTTCTCGCACGGCTCGCCGAGGCTCGACGCCGCGGTGTAAAGCCGAAGGCACAGGCCCTCGTCGCAGGCGCCAGTGCTGCTCCGCCCCCCGGCTACAAACTCAAAGGAACGTCCACACTGTACGACGGCGACGGGGTGCCACGCCTGCAATGGGTCAAGACAGACGCGGCGCTCGAACAGCTACAGGCCCTCCAGCGCGCAGCGCTCGCTGGCATGTGCGCAGAGCTGAAGCCGATCGCACGCATCCCGGCTCCGCGCTCGACCATCGAAGATTTGCTCAATCTCTACACGATCACAGATAGCCACGTCGGGATGCTGGCCTGGAAGAAAGAAAGCGGCGAGCCGTGGGATCTGGAAATCGCTGAGGAATGCCTTACGCAGACTTTCACCTCCATGATCGATGCGGCGCCCCCGGCAGCCGTTGGCGTCGTCAACCAGCTGGGCGACTTCCTGCACTTCGACAGCCTGCAGCCGATGACCCCAACGAATCACCATATGCTCGATGCGGATTCGCGTTACCAGAAGGTCGTCGAGGTTGCGGTGCGCATCCTGCGCCGCATAGTTTCCCATGCGCTGAGCCGGCACAAGCGCGTCGTGGTTTACATGCACGAAGGCAACCACGATCCGGCAGGCTCCGTGTGGCTGCGCGTGCTGTTCAGCCAGCTCTATGACAAGAACCCCCGCGTCTATGTCGAGAAGTCACCCCTCCCTTACGTGGTGTACTTGCACGGCGAAACGCTGCTCGGCTTCCACCACGGGCACATGACGAAGCTGGCAAACCTTCCGCAGATTTTCGCCGCGCGCTTCCGCAAAGAGTGGGGTGCCGCGAGCCACTGCTATATCCACACGGGCCATCGCCACCACGTCGAGGAAAAAGAGCACCCCGGCGTGAATGTGGTGCAGCACGCTACCTTGTCGGCGCCGGACGCTTACGCGGCGCGCGGGGGCTGGCTGTCGAAGCGCCAAGCTACATCAATGACTTACCACAAGAAGCGCGGGGAGATCGCCCGCGGGATTTTCGTTCCGCCCGAACTGAAGTAGGATGGGTACTCACTGAAGGGGGTTCCATGCCAAAGCCGTTCGCCCGCGCCGTGCGCCGATCGCCCTTGTGCGATCCTCAGCGCTTTCGGGTGTACCGGATGGAATCGGAGTCGATCGGCGCGCGCAACTACATGCGCATGAGCCGCGCTGATATTGCCCGTTTCGCTCGGGCAGTCTGCCGGGCCTACCGCATTCGGCCGGTGAAGATCCGCTACCGGGATCTCGGGCGCTGGGGCGCGCAGTGCGTCGAGCCGAACATCTTGGAGTTCGGGAACAAGGCGTACAGCCGCGATCTGATTACGGTGGCGCACGAGCTGGCGCACCATCTGCACAATTGCATCGCCGGAGACGCCCCGCAGGCCGCGCACGGCCCGGAGTTCATGGGCTGCTACCTATCCCTGTTCGACACGGCCAGGATCATCCCCATTTCCGCGATGCGGCGCGTTTGTGCGCTGCACAATGTCGCCTACGTCGATCCGGGCGACCAGAACGCCTTTTCGTCGCTGGTCAGGGCGGTGACAGGAAAAGGGCAGCCTCGGCCGCGCGCCGGGCGCTCAGGCCGGCGCTAGGGCGCCCCCTTACCTTATCCCACCGAGCGAACTGCTCGGCCGCCTGGTGGGGGCAGCCGATGTTCAGGAGGCGCATGAGGGTGCTGTTGGCCGCGGCCGTGCACCCGACGTTGAAGGCGAAACACACCAGGGCGTCAAACTGGTTCTGCGTGACCGGGATCCGGATGGCCCGGTTCATTTCGGCCACAGCTGCCCCAGTGTCGGTGCGGAATGCCGTCTCAGCCTGCTCAGGAGTCCACAGGATCCCCTCCACGACTTCAGGGCCTGTATGGCCCCAGCCGACAGTCCAGACGCCGCCTTCGTCCTGGTAGGCTGCCAGGCGCAGCTTCTCGTAGCTCTTGATGAGCGCTTCGCCCTTCGGCCCAAGCTGCATCACGAGGGCGCCTTCCCGAGAAGGAGGTGGATAAACCCGGCGCCGATGGCAGCGGCCGCCGCCGCAATGCCGCCCCAAATTTTGGTGGTGGTGCGCTGCCGCGCGACGGCCACTTCCAACTCGACTACCTTCTCCGTGAGTTTGGCGTGGTGCACCAAATGCTGCCCGAACTGCAGCTGCTGGGCGTCCAGGCGTCCGACGAGTGCGCCAATGTCGCCGCGCAGCCCCAAGAGGGTCGCGATCACACGGTCGTCTCGGATAGCTTGATCGTCGGACACGGCATACCCCTAGCGTTCGCCCGAGAAGCCGCCCGGCGCAGCGGGCAACGGCGGCACTGAAGGTTTCGAGTCCAACGCAGCGAAGGCTTCGTTCACCCACGCGACGTAGCGGGCGAACAGTTCCGCGCGAGCCTGCGCCTGCTCCATGTTCGGGATCGATGCGCTCTGCGCAATGTTCAGGACGAGCTGCGCATCGTTCGGGGTGAAGGTGCTACTTTGGGGCATTTGCATTCTCCATTTCGGATCGAAGGGCTCGATTGTCAGCTTGGAGCGCGGCGATTTGCAGGTCGGCGTCGCGCGCTATCTGGAGGGCGGCGTCGGCGAAGCGCTGTAGCGTTGCAACAGTTCCCGCATCTTCGTTTCGGTTTGTGGGGGCTGCGTCTCGACTTGGGTTGCCGGCGGCGGCAGCGGGCACGGGGCCACGATTGCGTGCTGGGCGGCACAAGCCGACAGGCACAGGAGCATCAGTGACAGGTAGAGCGGCTGCATGGGTGTAGTCCCCCTGAGCAATGGATGTGGCAAGGGCAGCGGTAGTTTGCAGTGCGTAGTCGCGCTGGATCTGAGCATCAGCAGCACGGGCGTCGCTGGCCTCCACGCGCTGCGCGCCGATACCGCGCTCGTGGTGAACGAACCATGCACCATAGGACAGCAGCCCGACGATGAGCGCGCCGTAGAGTGCATCCTTCATCCCGAGACCGGCGAGGAAAGGGGGCATATCAAGCTCCGCTCTTGGCAGCAACCCACTTCTCGAACGCATCGCCGACACGAAACGCAGCGAGCACCGGCCCCGCCAGCCCTATGAACTGACCTCCTGACATGCGCCCAGTGAACAGCGCCGCAGCACCGACAACGAGCACCAGCACCGCGAGGTGGTAATGCTGGTCGAGGAACTTTGCCATCACGGGGGTCATGGGAAAAATATGATACAGGGGGAAGGGTTGCCGCGCAAACTAATAGCCAAGCGGCATCATGAAGCTCAATGGGATGTAGTCGCTGCCCGTCGCGCTTACTAGCCCCTTAAGGCCGCTCGCTGCCCAACCCCCCGCGGTTCCCAAGCTTGGGGTTATTGACGCCATTCCTAAATTTCCAAGCTCGAAGCAAAGTGCACCCATACCACCTGAGCCCTTGAATATCTGCCCGTAGACATTCGTGTAGGTATAACCGCCGCCGTTGACAGCCGTGCAATTCATAGTCAGGTCGATCGGATAAGGCGGTGAGATAGCGAGCGGCAAGCCGAGTGCCACGCTGCCAACTATGAACTGCGCGCTGTTGCTGTAGCCGACGCCAGGGCCTGCTCCGAAAGATGAGTGGTTTGTTGCCGGAAACAGAATCGTTACAAGCTGGCCGATTCTGGACCACGCGAGCGTAGTGGTAGTCGGGGGTGTTGAAAAGCCAATCCACGACGCTGCATCGATTCCGGCCTCCCCCTGCACAGCGCCGGTAGAGCCCGAGAACTTGTACCAAAACGCCGTGGCCGCGTGCCAGATGTAAGAAACGCCAGAACCGCCCCCGAAGGAGGATGCAAGCGTCGCATCGATATTCTGTCCGGCGTTCGGGTTCACGGTGAATGCAGCGATGTCTGCACTCGTCATGATACGAACGATCTGCCCATCGATCGGAGACGCTGGCATTGTCACTTGGCCGCTGGCAAGATCCGATGCGGGCGTCAAGATCAAGGTGCTGCAGTTGTTTGGGATCGTGATCGAGAAGCCGGTCGCGGGCGACTGGACGCTGCAGGAGGTATCGGCTTGGGCTGCTGCGAAGCTGATATTCTGGTTGATATGGACCTGAAGGTTGCTGAGAATCTTCAGGATCTGATACCAGCCGCCGTTGTATTGCCACAGCTCGGTTTGGGCGCCGGCATTTTGCAGACACGTCAGCGTAGTATTCGTGGTGTCATAGATAGTCAGGTTTGGCCCTTGCTGAATCAGATTTGCAGTCGAGCCCGCGCGCTGGACAAGGGCGTCCGCGCCCTGCGTCGCGCCCGATCCCCCGCTCTGAACCAAGAGCGCGCCGGTTGCGCCACTGACGCCGTTGACTGTCAACGTAGAACCACTTGCGGGCGCGTTGATTGTGGTGCCTCGCGTCGTCGCCACTTTCAGAATCTGATTCCACGCGCCGTTGTATTGCCACAGCTCGGTTTGGCCGCCGCTTTGCTGCAACAGCGTGTT
>VFSW01002448.1_pt1 | contig 28008 bp, 22 predicted proteins | sample 5358111 | NCBI WGS metagenome assembly VFSW01 (sample SAMN11554181, study PRJNA540505) | mine drainage metagenome | isolation source: sediment from site ElyBrook_90M | place: USA: Ely Copper Mine, Vershire, VT | collected 2017 | reverse complement strand
CTACGCCAACGGTGCGCGCTCCATCATGCGGCCAAGCCACGCGATGCGCCAAGCCGTGCGCGTCGATACGACCTGCGAGCGCTGCGCCTGCGCCGTGAAGTGGAACCAGCGCCGATACGTCCGCGACCCGGCGACGGGCGCTCCGCAAGCCATCTGCCGCAAATGCAAAGCCACGGACCCAGGCGTATGAGGGTGACGCGGAAAATTTGATCGAATACTTAAAAGCCCGTTAGGGCTCTTTTTTCTGTGGTTGTTTTGGAGACTTTAGTTATGTTTCGTAGCCCCGAAGGTAGATCGTGATTCTGGGGCGATAACGGAGTGATAGCCCCCTTGATTTTCAAAAAATCACTTTCTTTTCTTTTTTACTTTTCTTTTCTTTTGAGTATATAAAGGCCCCCTTCGGGGGCCATATCAAAAGTACTCATTCTATAGGCTAGTCATCGCGCGCGTGAATACATATATATAGTATATAGGGGACGGTTTGCCTCACAAATGGAAGAGGCGGCCATTGCCGCCCCCTCGGTGACCTCAAGTTGGAATCGGAATACCTCGGGCATCTAGCCAGGAGTGGATCGCGCCGAGAATCTCTCCGGTTGCTTCCTTGGAGATTTCATATCTGCCGGCATCCCCGAATCTCCCGCGGCTGCCGGATGTGCAGACATATTCGGTTCCATCATCTTTGAAGCCATGTCCTACTCCGTGGAGATAGAACTTGTTATCAAGGGAAATGTCGGCAAAGCCGACCAATCCTCCCTTCGATTTTTCCCCTTTGAGTTGGTAACTAAGCAAGTTAATGTCTATTCTCTCTCACCTCCTGATTCAGTTTCCGGAGCCAGCCGGAGCCAGCACCTTACCCCAATATATCATATCAATATACCCCCGTAAAGGCCCTCCAGAAATTATTTTTGAGCAAAAATGTAACTTCAGGGCATTCTCGTGACCTATATATATGGGGACCCTAATTTCTGACCGAAGGAGAACTTGTGCTATGCCGACCGAAAAAACAGGTACTGCGATCCTGCACCTTATGGCCGCGAGCCTGAAAATCTCGAAAGCGGGCCAAGCCCAGCCTTCAGCCCTTTCTGATGCGATCTCGAAGTTGGTGGCTCTAGCTGCCTTCAGCATGGATGATCTCAGCGGGGCAACCAAAATCATTGAAGATTTCATACACCGGATCGAATCCGACGTGAGCGACGAAATCGCTCCGCATGTGGCTGCGCTCAAAGCCCTCATCCAGAAAGACGTTCCGTCCTTCTCCATTTTCCGCAAGGCAGAGGCTCAGAGCCCGAGCCCCTTCAAGGAGTAATCCATGTCAGACCGCACTCTTGCAACGACTGACCTCTTAGAGTCGCTTGCCCTTTCTGGTACGGCTTCCGTAACCATCCCGATTCCAGCAAATACGCAGAACCTTACGGTTGCGGTTAGCGCCCAGTATGCCGCCGTTGCTGCGACTTCCGGTATTCAGGCCGCTTTTTTGACCAGCGTTGATGGCACGACCTTTGTTGCCGCAAACGAGAAGAACATCACAGTTGCCCCGGCCGCGACGGTTCTCGGCCAAGGCAAGGTTACTTTCCGCCTAGGAAGCGACCCCTATCGCTTGGATGAACCCTCGTATCTTAACTCGATTAAGGTCACGCTTACCAACCTCGACGCCACGAACGCCGCCGTTGTCGCGGTCAGCCACGAGGCTGCAAACTTCTCCCTCTAGTTAGAAAACACAGTAGGTAGCCCGTCATTAAAACAACACTGTTTGTATTGGGCGAGAGCGAACCTGCTGGATAGAAGCGAGATGGGGGTGCTGATGCACCCCTGATTTTTTGGAAAGAGAAGCATGGAAATAGATCGTAAAGTATATTTGCAAATTGGGAATCTGCGGACAGAGTTGTGGGCTTATCGCATTACGGATTCTGGGATATTCTTCATCGAGGCCACTGACAAGAACGAATCAAGCGGCCAAGTGAACTTTATTACCAACGGAATTATCCTCAACGTCGCGGGCAAGGAGTTTCGTAACCATGATATTGGACAACTTCTCGCACAGAACGCCATAGATTCTGTATGGAGCGGCGATCATGCCTAGGCACGATTATACATGTTCTTCTTGCGAAACCACAGAGGAACGCACAATCAAGTTTGAAGAGTGGGGCGAACCCCAGCAGTGTGGACGATGTGGCGGCGCTCTTAGCCGCAGTCTCTCTTGCGAAGGTGTGGGGGTCACTTGGCATTGCCCTGGCGGTACTCATGGGTTCGCCGGGGGAGGACGCATCCCCAAAACGCCATTTGTAAAAAATCCAGGGCATAATCCGCCGCGATTAGCAGACCTCGGACTGACCAACGAAGATGGCGAAAAACTCGGAATACACTAAATGGCAGAAGATGCAATTGTAAGTGACCCGTGCCAGGTAATTGTGAAAGACCAGTCAACCGGGCAGAAGCGCATTTGCGGAAAAGTATTTCCATCATTGCGGGCTCACTTGAAATGCCACAACAAAGAATATGGATTCAAATGGTCTGTTGGGAAATACAAAAAAGAGTTTCCCGATCATAGCCTTGGTGCCCCGATGTATCAGGCTTCGCCGGAGATGCAAGCAAAATGGCTTGCCGCAAGAGATAAGGGAATTGCCGACAAAAAGGCGGCCAAAGAAATTCTCAAAGATTCCCCCCAACCCAAAGAAGAATACGCAGGCCAGCGTGATTCAATGGTTCGCCCACAGTATTTCATTGACGTGGACAAACGATTTGACGAACTGTGGGACCAGGTAAATCGAGATTTGCCTGCCCGGCAAATTGCGATGGAAGCGGCGCGGGCAGAACAGCGCATTGAAGAAATCAATCGTCGGTATGATTCAGCATTTGCTCGGGGTGATTACAAGCGCCTTGGCGATCTCATGCGAGAGTTACAGGCACAACACAAGATTCTCATTGAGTGCATGAATGTTCTCGACCTCACGGTTAAGAATCGCAGAGAGAAGAATCAACTCGGTAATGATACGGTTGCACAACTCATAAGCAACTACGCAGGAACTCTTCGGCGTATGACGCCGGAAAAACGCGAAGTGTTTAACAATCGCGTAAAAGAAGTTCGTCGTTACATGGCAGAACGAATCCGCCAAAAAACTCTAGCTGAGATCGTTGACGAAGCCATTATTGAAGAAGAGCAGAAGCCCATGAGTGAAGCGGATTACGATGAGCAAATTCAAAAGTACATCGAAAAGGTCGGCACCAGATAATCTTCCCGATGAGTGGAAGTCAATAAATGACATCCCGAGTATCGAAGAGATGATTGAGAAGATTCAGTCAGACCCGATATTCGCAGACGCTTTCTTCTTCCAAGAAACCAACAATCCAGAAAACGCGGCCGATGGAACGTATCAGCCACTTGTTGATTACCAAGGACTTGCTTTTCAAGAGTTCGACAGGAATCATATTGAATGGATGCAGGGAGCTAGAGGGTCGGCAAAAACCTCAACTTTTGCGCGATGGGTTACTGCATACTGCTTGCGTTTTCCTGGCACCAGAGTTGGTCTTTTCGCTCCATCATTCCGCCAGTCAAAGCAAATCTTTGAATACTGCGTAAATTACATGCAGGCGAACTTCGGCGTTGCGTCTCAAATTTATCGACTTGAGAGTGAATTGGTTGCCGAACCAACGCACGGCAATGAACCGATAATGAAGTTTCGGAACGGTTCATTTATCGAGCCCCTACCCTCGGGGAGCGGCAGTAAGCTCCGCGGCCGCAGATTCAACATCATCGGCATTGACGAAGCATACAATCTCGACCGTGAGTTTCATGTCAGTCACGTAATGCCAATGGGTAACGTCAAAATCGGCGGCAGGCCGACAAAGATTTTCTACCTGACAACTTCATGGTACAGCGACGTTTACTCATATACAATTTTACAGAGCATCGCAAGGAATGTCGCAAAAGGGCGACCAGGATACGGTATCCTTGACATTCAGTTAGGCGATGTTCTCAAGAGCGGTTTCCCATTTGACAAGCAGTACATTCTTCATCAACTTGAAGAGCGTAGTGACCCGGAGACGGGCAAACTTGATGATGACGGGAAGATGACGTTCTTCAACGTCTGGATAAAATCAGGCGCTACATTCTTCACTCCAACGATGGTAAGGGATTGCCAGCGTTCGGACATTCCTGTTATTGCGAAGCGGCCAGAGGGAGATGAAACTCCTACCGTTCTCGGCGTTGACCCCGCAACGACGGGAGAAGATAAATGCTCGATGTCCGTTATTGGTTGCCCCGGTGACAATGAACGTAGACTTCGTGCCATTTATCAATACAAAAAATTGATGCCAGAAGAGATTGCCGGCCAGATTCACAAACTTACCGATCTTCACGGCAGCAAAGTCATCGTCATGGATAAGTCTGGATCGCTAGGCTTGATCGTCGCCGCGCTCTGTGCTAGAGAACTTCAGTTCATTGACGGGCAATGGCAGAAGCGCCAACCGATTATGATTTGGAGCCATCCTGAAGCAAGAAACGCAAGAGCGCAAATCGTTCTTACATTTCCCTCAGATGACAGAATCCGCCTCGGTGTTATGGGTCCTCGCGTTGATTCGGCTCCGCAGGGAGAACTCGACCTCAAGAACACAATGCTGATAAGCATGAAAAACATGTTTCAGAATGGCAAGTTCTTCGCACCCAAGATGGTCAAGGATGAGGACTATTACGATTCCGAAATCGGGACCATCATGGATGAAATTACGGAGTCACTAGCACAGTTCCCGAAGATAGATCGCAAACGGAAGCCTGATGGCAAGGAACTTCTGGTTGACTACCGCGGCAACTTCCATTTCACAAGACCAGCACATGATGATGGTGCTTTCTCAATCATCTATGCAAATTATGCGGCCAATATCCATTATAGGATGCTGGAGGGCAAACTGAACAGAGATGAGGTTCCAGCTCTTTGGGGTTCAAGTGCTGAGAATGACATGAGACTTCAAAGCCATAAAATCGTACTCCCTAATCTATAAGGAATCGGTGAACTTGATGATCCTAGATTCCTTTGGCCGGCCTATCCAAAAGGCCGAGATGGAGACTATGGCGCAGCGCGGGATGGTCCTGCCTGCATTCGCTCTTTTCTCTGACGTTAATCAGAGTGACGAACTTTCCCAGGATTACAGCCCCTTTGTGGTTGGCACGAATAGCGGATTTGACCGCAGCGAAGAACAGGCGGAGTGGGCTCCTGGCGGAACGCCAACGTCACCTTTCGGAAACCTGAACCCGCGTTTCGCGCACAAGAACCCGATCTCGCAGTTAAACGTCCCGAGAGATACTCGCGGGCTGATGACGCTTTCGCTCGAACATGCTCAGGGGAACTATATTGTTTCCAGAGCATTGCGTGTGAAGCGGAACTTCGCATTGCGTGATATGCAGTTCATCGGCACTCCGACAACCCGTGAGTTTTATACCAAAGAGTGTCAGCGCCTTCAGGTGCGTAAGATTCTTTCGCACATCTTTCGGTACTATTGGGCAACGGGGAGAGCGGTCGTTTACTGGGGAGATGAGCGGCCGATTCAGCGATTGGCACTTCTCGATCCCCGCTTCATTCTCGTGAAGCGCGTTCTGGGGCAAACCAAGGTATTTATGATACCAGACCCCAGATGGAAAACCATCTTAGAGAACGTAAATGGTTTGAGCGCAGAGATAAGTGCAGAAGCGAAGTTTCTCAAGAAGTATCTTCCACGATACTGGATAAAGTCGATTCAAGCGGGTGAGCCAATCCCACTGAAAGACAATTCCTATGCCCTCATTGAGAACGACCTGGAAATCTTTGCCCTTCGCGGCATTGATGCTCCGTCAAATGTTCCGTTACAGCCCATTTTCCCGAATCTAGCAATCATTGACATGATGACGGCAGGTGACTTTTCAGTTGCCTGGATGATTAAGTACATGATTGCTCTCGTGAGCATCGGCGACCCCAAGGCGGAAGGTGCGAATTATGTTCGTCCCGACCAGAAGGAGCTCAACAAGCTCCAGTCTTGGATGCAACGACCTGACTACTCAATCTATGCGTATGTTGACCCAACGGTTGATGTGCGTTTCGTGGCCCCGGACCCTGCTCTTTTCAGCGATGTAAAATACAAGCATCATGTAGAAGCAGTTGAATGGGTTATGGGAGTTCCTCCCGTATTCAGTCGCACAGATGGCAACTTTGCTACTTCCTCGATGAGCATTAAGCCATTTCGGGAAGAGATTGAGTTTGCTCGCAGGGATGTGGAAGACCAGTTCTTCTCCAAGTTGTTTCCCGAGATGCGCGAAGGTCATACAGGCCGCAAATCCGGCGGCAAAGACCCCGAGATTTCATGGGATAACGATTGTCTTAAAGATGATCGCGTACTCATTGATGAGATAACAGCGAAATATGACCGTGGTGGTGTTTCTGTTAGGTCACTTCTCGCCGGCAAAGCCGAAGAGTTCCCTGTCGAAATCCAGCGCAAACTCGAAGAACTCAAACTCATGAAGGAACATGAGGGGATACTCGCGCCAGCTTACGATGCTTCTCACGGGACCCAAGATGATACAGAGGGTGGTCGTCCGACCACCGGCACTTCACCGCCAACACCAGAGAGCGCATTGGGCCAAGCACCGCGGCCAAGCCGAGGTGTGTAGATTCGTGTGGCGACCAATTCTATGTCTGATGGAATACGTTGTGTCGCATTCCTAGCTAGTATAGCATGACACATGAGAGGAGAGCAATGTCTCAATTCATTGAGCGGTTCCGGGCTAAGCGTCCGAACAGTTCTCCTCTCACAGCACCAGTCCCAGATGATTCGTTTACCTATCTCTTGGGTCGCGCAGTTAGTGTGTTCCCGGAGATCAACGGGAATAATGCCGCCTTCAGCCGCGATGACTTTCGTAGCACTGCTGGCCTCAAGTCACTTATCGGCACACCCTTCGGATTCAAGGTTGGCCTCGTAAATGCCAATCACTCCATCGGCCCCGGAAAAGCCAACATGGTTCTCGGAGCGATTCGTGAGGAAGCATGGGCTAGTGATGGTGTTGACATCATTGCTCAAATCGACAAGCGCCTCTGCGCGGCCTATGATGTAGAGCCAGAAGAGTTCATGGAAGTCGGTGGCTTAAACTCATTTAGTATTGAGATCGCGTGTGATCGCGACCGTTCAACGTATATTGCGATGACAAATCCGGCGTCACAGACAATCGAAGACCAGACAGTTTTTAGTGCAGAAGAAGCAGAAGTGCTTGGTATTCGTAGAACAAGTTTCGTTGATCCTGAGCCCTATCTCTACGAGGGCAAGCATTTAGTGGTTGAGCTATGCTCTCCGATTCGGTGCCGCGGTGTGGCTGTACTGCCCGACCCGGCCGACAAAACAGCCAACGTATATGAGGTGGCGGCAGCAATGGAAAAATCTCTTAAAGACCAGATGAAAGCCGCTCGGGCCGATGAGCACGGCAAACGCAAGCAGAAAGTTAAAGATGCCCTATCTAAGCACGGTATCGGCTTAACTGATGAGCAGGACAAGGACATGGATAAAGCCCTTGGGATTGGAGAAGATGGTCCGTTGGATAAGTTGATTGACCGCGTAACGGGGGTTGATGAAGAGAGTGCGGCGAAGCACGTCGGCGGCGTCCTCGTCCCTAAGAAATATGATGCCATAGATGATGCGGATTTTGCCGATCCTGGCTATCGCGGAAAGAAACGCTACCCCGTAAATGACGCAGAACACGTTAGGGCAGCAGCCGCATATTTCGGCAAACCAGCGAATCGTGACAAGTACACTTCAGAGCAACAAAAGCACATCCAGGACAAGATCGACGCGGCCAAGAAAAAGTTTGGCATTGACGATGAAGAGAAGTCGGGTTTTTCTCTCGCTGATATGTCTCCGGCCCCGGTTCCCACTCCAAACTATGCTGACGTTGATTCATTAGATGTTGACTCTGCTATGGGCGCAGATATGCCGGATGATGCGTTCGCAGACAATTACTTTGACCCAGAAGAAGTGGGTGACAAGCGAGCATATCCCCTTTACGCTTCTCCCCGCCACTTTGTTGAATCAAGACCCCATCCCGCGCTTGTAAAGGCAGCTTTGCAGGCCCATGCAGATGGCAAGATTCACAATCCAAAGTCAGCCCTGCAAAAGTTACGGGTTGCACATTCTCAATTGCATGGAGCAAATATGACTGACCAAGATAAGTCGGCGGCTGAACAGGCCCAGCTACAAAGCAAACTGGCTGAAGTTCAAGCTGCGGTTGAGGGTAAGGATGCAGAAATCACCGCCCTCAAAGAACAGACCGCCCAGTTGGCCCAAGAGAACGCCGCGCTCAAGAGTGCGATTGAGTCTAAGGATGCCGAAGAGCGGGCAAATGCTCGCCTAGCCAAACTCTCTGAGATTGATGGTTTTACTGTCAAGGACGAGGAGAAAGCCGGGCTGATCGAGACGCTCAAGAGTGAGGATGAACTTACTTTTGAGAATCGTGTTCTCAAGGCAAAGGTCACTTCGATGGAAGAGGCCGCGAAAAAGAAACCCGTTACCAAAACTGATGAGGAAGATGCAAGTCTCCTAGCAAAAGTTGCGCTTGGTGACATGGACATTTTCCCGACTGGTGCCCCCACGAACGGTGAGGTTAGCATCTACTCGGTAATGTAAGGTCCCTCGGACACTACATGGACGCTAAGGCGTCTTTTTTGTTTTCCCTCGTCTCCATTAGAGGTATAGCATATATGCTAAAACCAGACCAAACCTTCGAGGAAAGGGACCTGCTAAACGAGTTTGTAATCTCGGATACGGCCGTTGCAGGCACTCTCCTCACTCGCGATACGACTGATACAACGGTCGTAGGTATCGGTGGCTGTCCTTACGGTCACGTTACTGCGGGTTCGATTTCGGTTGCCAGCGACCGCGAACTCGGCGTTCTTTTCTATGATGTGACCGCAACTGGTCCGTCGTTCTTCGATCAGGCCAGCGCCATTCTTGACCTGTCCTCGGCGCAAGGTCAGCCTTGTGCGCTTTGGAAAATCACTGCGGGCATGATTTTCTCGACCTCCGCGTTTGTTGCCTCGGGTACGGGAGCAATCACGGCTGGGCTGGCTTCAGGTAATACCGCGCCAGACACCCTTCTGGGCATTATCAACGGTCAGTATGCTTTGGTTCAGGGCTCCGGCGCGGGTTCCATCCCGCGGGCCAAACTGATTGGTAATACGGTCATCAACGGTGTCCAAGCCATCCGCGTTCAGGTTCTATAGGAGATTACTGAAATGCTATATTTTGCACAAGAAGGTAATCGTGAACGCATCGTGGCTGCGCGTCAACATCTTAGCGATGTGATGCTGCGTCCCCGCTCTGAGCGGGTGGCGGCTAGAAAGAAATGTTACGAAGAGCAGGCCGGTATGGCAGGCGTCGTGACCATCAACCAGGCAGATGCGACGTTTATTGACTTAAACGTACATGCGTTTGACCAGATGGGTCAGGCGTTTGCCGAGTTCGCTGCGTTGCAATTCGGCCAGGCGGCTGTCTACAAGACGCGCCAGGAATACGCAATCGGCGTAAACATGGGGCATCTCGCAGGTGGTCCTCCGTCCGTGTTGTTCCACACGAGTCAAGCAGGCGTTCAGGTTCAGCCCTTCACCTACTTCTCGGAAGAGTTCCTCGTTCCCAATCTCGTGAACGCACAGTTCAACCTCGAAGCGTTCAAAGAGCGCGACATTGCGCTGGCCCGTGTGGCCCGTGACATGCGCCTTGCGCGGCAACAGTACATCATCAATACGATGTTGAACCAGCCGCTCTCTCAGAGCATCGCGGCCTCAGTCGCAGCCTACTATGCTCTTGCGGCTCCTTGGGCGAATCGTTCCGTGTACGTCCTCGACCCCGGCGTTGATTCCGGTTCGGTCGTGACGACGAACACGATCAATGATAGCACCGAAGGCGGCCTCACGAAGAACGTCTTCCGGTCGATTCGGTCCTACTGTAACCGGGCTCCTCAGATTGACGACGAAGCCACCTCTCCGCGTTCGCTATTCATCCCAATCACGGGCGCACCGTGGGAAGCGTACTGGAACCAGGCCAGCATCGTTGGCTACAGCGCGACGGGCAACTCGAATCTTGACACATCCAAGGCAATTCCTGCTAACAAGTGGGATGAGGCTGTTGGCATGTCATTCGAGCGCAATGGCGCGTACATGAACTGGTTTGGCACTCAGGTATTCGTGCAGCCGACCAACGTCCTGCCATCGGGTTACTGTCTGCTTGCGACGAACAAGCCGGCTGTCCTCGGTTGGGACCAGTACAGTGCCTCGGTTTCGGATGAAGAGGGTCGCTTTGGCGACCGTGCGATGAATCGGCGTTACGAAGCGCGTACTATGGCACTCGCGCAACCCGATCCATTGGCCGCTAATTTCGTTGTCCTCAACATCGGCTAGTTAATCCAGTGAGGGTGGTCTTTTGACCACCCTCACAACCTGAAAGTGGAAAAGATATGGCTAAACGTACATTCGTTAAGTTTCGTCACAAGACGGGAACTCTGAAGAACATTCCCGGTGTGGCGAATAAAGAAGATTTGTGCCCGCGCTTGATCCAAGTTGTCGAGCGAGTTGCGGGCAAAGAGCGTCCCGTTCTTAAACTAGACGAGACATTCGTTCCCAAAATCGGGCTACTCGATGAGGAAGTTGAAATCCGACTGACAGAGAAGGAACAGAAACTTCCGAAGGGTGTCCGTGAACGCATCATGGGTCGCCGGGCCGAAGAAGCCGACCTCCGTATCCGTGCAAATGAGATGCTTAAGTCATCCATTAAGTTCTACGAAGACCAGGGTGAGATAGAAGTTCTTGACTGGGAGTATGTTATAGATGACAGTTCTCCCGAAGCAAAGGGTGCCAACATCACCGAACTTTCCGATATTGCGTTGGCGGACTTTGCGGATCGCGGCCTCGTAATCCCAGATTTCTTGAAGAAAACCTCGATGCCGGCTGCGAGTACTGATAAGTCTGGAACGCTCACCAAACAGGTTTTGACCAAGAAAGTCAAATCCGAAGATTGACATGCTCCCCGGCCTAAAGTCCGAGGATTCTGCAACTCGCATTGCTGCGAGAGGCGCTTCCTGCCCCGAGCCTGCCCGTGGGATTCGCGCTACTTGGTTCTCGCGCAACGACTCCCGAAGAGGGAGTCTTACGCGGATCGAACCGCAGCGCCGAACTCCCACAGGTCTCACATGCTCGTATCTGACAAGCGTTACTTCCGGCCAGCCCGGCCGTAGGTTCGCAAGCGAACAAGTTGATTTTATCATTAGGGGGCGCTGCGTGTCAAGCGCCTTATATCCGCAGCCTGAATGACGGGGCTTTACGGCGCACCAGGTAATTTCGGGAGGGTCATGTGGTACTTTTCTCCCTTCCCGCATACCCTGGCGCAGTTAGTTACAGCCTCACGTATTCGGACCCACTCACCGGCAATCCAAATCAGCCCAATCCCCTCGGGCCGTGGAGCAATGTCGGAAGCGGCTCTGTAACGACCCCATCAAACATCCTTGACTCATCCGGGACGCAGAACTTACGTCTCTATCGTGCAGCACCGACCATTGTGGTAAATGGAACGGATTACACCTTCCCGTTCTACGAGCCATTTTCTGTCGCGATGAGCGATCCTGGGGTTTACAAGACTGCACTCTATGACCCTCAAATCACCTCCTTGCTCCCTCAGTTTCGCAAGTTTGTCGGCGATGACGGAATCCAGCAGGTTTCCTCAACGCTCATAAACCTTGATTCCGGGGCAGGGAGTGGGTTACTTCAACCAGACGGTTCTACCACATCATTCTTCCTTGCAGATGTTCCAGATGCGATTCCGGCAATAGTTCTTGAGGGAAGCGTGAGCGTTGTAAAAAACGGCCTCACACTCAGTCTCAATACGGATTACTACGTCATCTATGATGCGGGTCAAGTTGTTTTCGCGACAGCTCCCCTATCATCTGATACCATTTCGATTGCCTTTACTGAGGTTCGTTACACAAACCGAGTCCTCAATGCCGCAATGACGAATGCGGTTGACCGTTTAGCGGCCCTGGGAGTGAATGGATACGGAATTAGCTACGACAACAACGTATGCTTAAGTTCTTCATCTCTCACTACTCCTGGATTGCGATACATCGTTTTTCTAACCGCACAGAAGATACTCGATCAAGCTATCATCTGGGCAAAAGCGGCGGCCAGCAGAGCATACAAAACAGGCGACTTCAGTATGGATACTGCTCCTACCCGTATTTTAGATGGTATGAGTAAGCAGTCATCGAGTGACTTCATCGAATTGAAGGATGCGGTTGATTCGTTTATTAGGGTGAATACGAACTCGATGAGCTATGGGGAGTATGATAGTTTCCTGAGTTTGGGGGGCATGCTTCCATCTTGGAGCGCCATGTGGATTGCCGGGTTCCCATTCTGGGTTTAAAGAAAAGGAATATGCGATTGTGAGCAGTGTCATTCACGGGCTCGGTTCCTTTAAAGATGACCCTATGCTCATCTGCGCGGCCGCAGAATACATCCAATATCACACACCGACAGTATGGGCTTAACTTAGTTTATGTGCCCCAGTCAGAGTCATGCTCCGATTATATCGCTATAATCAAGGAGGTCTAATTGGCTTTTCCAATGGCTATCCCTGGAAGCGGCTTGTGGCATCTTTTTGCTCCTGATGCCGCAAATGATGGTGCTTGTGATTTGTGCGGCGCGACGATTAGCCAACACTACATTCCCTAAATCTCGGATCGCACGACAAGGGGTGCAACATGCTTGATAAACGTGCAATTATGCGCGATCAGCGTGTAGCCCGCATGGGGCTTTCGCGTCGGATTCGATTGAGGATTCGTTCCACCTCGGCTGCTTCGGTGGCCTCGGTCGATCCTCTCTCCGACGCGGCCCCGTCGCCTTCTACTGATACACTCAAATACATCACAGGACAGTTCAACCTATTAAAAACCACCCAGCAATATGATGAGGCGGGTGCCCTTCAACAAGAGCGCGGAGTTGTCTATGTCCACGCTATGTATTTGTCACTCGTTCAGCAAGCCTATTCCATGTATGTCGGTGGAACCGACAAAGAATGGAACTGCGTCTCAGTCCCGCAATGGGATGATGCTCGGTGTGCTATCAAAGTCATCGTGGAGGCATCTTCATAATGATCGCGGGCATACTCACGCAGGCTCAAGCCTGTGACATCAACCTCGCCACTTCAATAAAGCAGTGGCTTTACGTGCAGGTGGTTGAACCTTACAATACGGCATATCCGAACCAAGGTGCATCCCTCCAAAACAATGGAACGTGGAAGGCTGACACAAATGGCTTGGGCTTACTTGAGTCTCTTCCAGATGACAAAGCGATTTATGAGCGCGTCCCGTGTGTGACGTACTGCATAGATTTGAAGCCTGGGAAGAATCCTTTGCCCACCGGGGCCGGGGACGGGGCTAGTTGGGAATATCGAGGAATCTCCTTGGTATGCCTCCCATCCCTTACGATAAATACGGATGGTACAGTTCAAGCAGATAGAGCAAGCCAATGGGCGCTTAAGTCACTTGTAAACAACGCTGTCCTCCGGGCAAATGTGCTACCGATTGTTGACCATTCTCAGGCGCAAAGCGGTGGACTTTATCCACAGATCGGCTACGCAGAAATATCTAGCCAGCAACTTCACGGCATGGAGAAGATTGCCCAGATGCTCGATGCCAACAAGTATCGCTTCGATGTGACACTTGATATTCGGTGGGCAGTTAGCACGACGAACTAATGGCGACTTTGGATGATACGGGCGGTAACGCGAAACTCATGGCGCTCTTTAGTGCATTGGAAGCTCGCATTCCAGAAGAAGCCCTTGCGCCTGCTGCGGTGGAAGTTGCATTAGCCGTAGCGCAACGCGCTCCGACCCCCGAGCAAGAGTTCCAAACCATGATGTATGGCGCAGGTGGGGCTGGTTCCTCATCGCCGGGCCAAGCAGATGAAGATGGCAGAATCAGGTTTAGAAAACCAACAGCAGACTACCTAAAGAACTTTCTGCCAACCAGCTTCAGCGTTATGGGATTATGGGCTGGAATCGGTAATATCGCGATGCTCAATGAGATTTCCTCTTATGAGTATGTCAACGTCCTCCCAGACACGCGATTCGGTCCTGGGGGCGTTCAGCGTCAAAATGCACCGCCGCGAGCGACCTTCACACACCATGTAACAGACCCATTTTGGTGGGCATGGGAAATGGGTGGTGTTTTCATTGTGCAACCTCGGCAATACGAGAAGGCATACGGAAAGCACCAACTGCAACCCGTGCCGGGACTGAAACTGCCGTTAATGACGAAAGTCATCCCAGCACTCTACATGTTTACTGGTACTGATATTGGGGCCATCGTAGATGCGGTTCTGATACCGAACGTGAAGAAGATCGTTCACTCGCTCTAAGATTCATTTCTCTCACATTGTCAGCCGCCGTCAGATAGGTGCGCCTGATGCACTTCCCCATTTTCCTTGCAGGAGATATTTTCTATGGCAGCACCAACTTCCGCCCCGAATCATGCGGCGGTAACAGACCGTCAGGGGCGTTTAACTCTAACGCTTATTGATGATCGCACGGAAAACACGACCTCAACGACAACTACTTCTCCGTTTACTTTCGTATCACGCCTTCAGACGGCTGATGCTCAGAGCCAGACGAAGGTTAACGAAGTCGTTGAAGTCGGTACGAATGGCATTGTCGGGGGTGTTGCCGACCTCGGTGAGTTCAAGGGCAAGTTGACCCGCTCTGATGTGAACTCGGCCCTTCTGGGCCTTATGACGGCCAAGAAGTTTACCTCTGGCTCGCAGACGTGGAATTACTTTGACCTTGCGAATGCGAAGTTTGACTACGCCCGTTTGATTGCGGACCCGACTGGGGCCGTGTACGGTGCGTGGGTTGCGCTTGATGCGGTTCTTTCGGGCGCTCAGTTTGACACGAAAACGGCCGGGCAGGCGACCGAAGACTATGACTCTATGGGACCGCAGCTTGCCTATATCGACGGCTTCCCAATCTCTAAAGTCTATGTTGTTCTCGCTGCGGATGTAACTGCCGGATACTGTACGCTTAGTGGTACTTATGGTACTGATGAGGGTCCTGTTCCCGTTCTTCCTCCGGCCGCAAATCAGCCACCGAATGCGCTTTACGCTTCTGGGCGTTGCTCATTCTTGAAGGTTGCCAGAACCCTTTCTGCTCCCGCGACCATTGCTGGTGCGACGTATGGCATTGGTTCCATTGTCCGCTATCAGGAGAATCAGCCGTACCAATGCACTGATGCTAGCGCGGGTACGATTGGTGCCCAAACCGTAACCCCGAGCATTCTCAAGGGTAACGGAACGACCGAGAATTACATGGGCCCGGAGTTAGTAGTTGGTGCAAACATCACTTTCGATGTTGGCGGAGCAAACGAAGAGGTCTGTGCCATTACGGCCACTACTTCTGCTACCATTACTTTCACGACTACCAAAACCCATGCGGTTACGGCCGTTGGATTCGGGCTGACACCCGTCTCTGGCAAGTGCGTGTATAACCCAATCAATGGAACGATCATCCTCGGTGACACGCTCGTTGCCGGCGACCAGATTCGCGTTATCTTCGCTTCGTATGGAGCGAACTCCGTTCCCACGACCATCGGCACGACTTCGTTGGATAGCACGTCCTTCGCGGGCGTTCCTGGGCGCTTAACGCCAGTCTCCATCGCAGCTTATCAAATCCCTCGCTGCTCGGGTGCGACCATCAAGGTCAACATTGCTCGCAAGCAGGTTCAGGGCATTGGCGAGAATGAGATCGTCTATGGCACCGCAGGCGTCCCGGACATTTCCTACTCTGTTGATGTGGTGGCTACGGACAACTCACTCATCCAGACCCTCGCGACGGGTAGCACCGGAAACGGTGTCGGCGGTGATGTTTACTCTGCTGACTACATTGCGCGTTACATGCTTGCAAATCCGAGTAACTTGGTCGTAAATATCAAGTCTCCTAATGCAAATGACTTCGTGGTGAAATCCTATACGGGTGGTCATCCGGTGTTTGATGGTATCGCGGAAAGCGGCAGCGCCAATGGCGAGTTGACGCAGAAACTCAGCGGTAAGGACTTCGCGGGCACGTTTACGATTACCGCCTACGCCTAACCGAACCAACTAATTTGAATCAATGAAAGAGAGGGCCATCGTAGGGTTATGCACCTGCGGTGGCCCCCTTTTTGTTTTCTGGCCGAAGGAAAAAAAGATATGAAGCAGATTGGCAATTTGTCCCTTGAGGGTAGGCTCTTGAAAGAGCGTTGGTACTCCTGCGGAATGGAGATTTCGCGGCCAGTAGAGTACATGATTAGTGACTCCTATCCCATTCTTAAACGCGATAGGATGAGCGCAAGTTTTGATCCTGTAGTGGCAGATGAGTTTGATAAGGCCCGTCGCCGGGCCCGGTTCTTGCTTTATGAGCAACGCAATCTCGTCCAGGATAAGTGGATTCCACGCTACATCCTAACGCACATCCCATCAAGGGTGGCGCAGACGGAAGCGTGGGTCGAATTAAAGGGACTTCTCGTTGATGGATGCCTTGACAGGCTCTCCGAGATGCTCGTTGCCCTAGCGCCAATTATCGTGGCGAAAGAATACGTTGAGAGCGTTCAGGAAGCCGTAATGCGCGTCTCAGAAATTGAGAAGGAAAAACTAACGGAGTATCTCGGGTTCTTCCACGTTCAGCGGAAACCCGGAGTGCTCTCTATTGCCGAGGAGTGGAGTTAGAAATGGCAACCCTGAAGGAAATGAAAGAGAAGTTGGCGAGTTTGAATCGCCAATACCGCGAGATCGTTTTGAAGTCGCAGGACGGTGAGACAGAGATGCCGGTTTACTACCGGCGACCGACAGAGATGGAGGACGAGATTCTCCGCAAGGCTATGGAGAATGAGTTTGAGGTGATTAAAACCACCCTCAAGCATCCCTCAGATGGCAAGGAATCTCTTTTCGAGCAACTGCTTAAGTCATTTGCCGAAGGGAAGTCTGAGGCTGCGATTGGCTATATTGTCTTGGAGCGCATTCCTGGAATCCGCGAGGCCGCGAAAATGGAAGCCTCCTTGAAAGACCTCGGCGAAGATGCCACGCAAGAAGAGAAAGATGAGTGGCTTGAGAAGTTCAAGGAGCCATTTGACCGGCGCGTTCAGGAAGCGAAGGACGAGTGGAAAGACGTTCCGATAGAAGTTTTGGCCTCTCGTGCGGCTGAGAGCCGAGTAGATGCTATCGCCAGAGATCGTGCTTACGAAATCTATCGTAGGTGCCTCATTGCCCAGTCCCTTTATCTCAAGGATGATGAATCCGACCAGTATGAACGTATTTATGAGGGTGCTGATGAGGTGAAGCGGGACCTTGACAAAGACACTATTGACTCCCTTGCTGGGAAAATTGTCGAAGAGGTCAATCGCTACAAGAACCGCCCTTTGAATTAAGTCGCGGCGGCATCGCGGCCAAGGCTGATGTTATCGCGACAGAATACGGCGGCGGCATAAACACCTTCATAGATTGCATCATCAATCACGATCCTATTTGGGTTGAAACTGCCTATCTCTCCATCGTGCGCCGAAGGCAGATGGAAGAACTGCGAATGATTACAGAAGATGAATGGCCTGACAAGGCATCTCTTCAAGATTATCAGCCCCAGTTCCCAGAGGATGAGAACTTCTACGAACCCTACGACCTTTTACCGCAACTCGGAATGTGGCTGAGAGATCACCGAATCAGACAACGTAAAGAACAAGTCAAGTCTAAGAATGAGGCGAAGAGACAGCAGATAGTCAATCATTTCGGATAAGCAGGTGAACAGTATGGCAGCAATCGACCAAGACTATGTATTAGGTATTGCCGTTCAACTGCAAACGGATTCTGTCGCCGCGTTGGAGGCCCAACTTCAGGCCGTTGCTGATAAGATTAAGCCAATTACGGTTAAGGCCGTTGCCAACGCTACTGCTGGCGGCATGACGGTTGCCACCGAGGCTGCTCAAAAGTATACCGTTGCAATCAATGAGGCGACTCAGGCAACCGATAAGTTCAATACGGTACTGGCCGAGTCACGCACAAGCGGTGCTATCCCGCAACAGGAGCGCATCAACACGCTTCAGCGTGAGCAAACCAGCATCATAGACGCGAACACACAGGCATATCAGGAACAGGTCCAAGCCGTCAGAACGCTCGGGGAGCAGATGAAGGCCAATACGATGCCTCTCGTCAACGGCCAGACCCTCCCTGCGGCATTGCAACAGCAGTCTGATATGATGGCTCTCAGGCAAAAGATCGGTGCCAACACCATCATGGCTCCGAATGATACGCTCTTCGAGAAGCAAAGTGCTGTCTTAGACAAGTACGTTCCCAAACTGAACGCCGCTGTTGCCGCGCAGAGTGAGATGAAATCCTCCTGGATGGGGATGCTGCAAACCGGACCACAGGTTAGCCATCTCTTGGCGAGCATGGGCAATATCGCGACGTGGATGATTGGCATGACGGCCCTTTTTGCGGCCGGGAGCGCGGCCTTTAAGGGATTCCAAGACGCTATCCATTCGCAACAAGAGCAGGTAATCCAGGGCTTCTACTACGGTGCTGCGGGCACGAAGTTTACGCCGGCAATGTCGCAACAAACGATGACTGATGCGATTGTACTTGCCCGTAAATACGGCGACGAAGTCATAAAAACCCAGGAGGCTATTGGTCTGTGGGCCAAGGCAACTCATGGCGAACTTGTCCCCTCACTTGCAATGGCAGACCAGGCATTAAAACTCAACGCCGTTACGGGTATGAATAATGAGGAAATCTATCGTTCAACGGTAGCTGTCCTTGCCCAGTACAGTTTGCCCCTTAGCCGCGTCAACGATCTTTATGATGTTGGCATTGGCTTGGCATTTCGTTATGCTGGTGGCATCAAAATGGTTGGTGGTGAGGCGCAGGATGCTGCCCGCCAGATGATCGAAGGCATGGACACATCCGCAGCCGTAGCATCGAGCTTCGGTCTTACGATGGAGCAGTCTGCTGCGGCCGTCGTCACGCTCTTGCAGGCGGGTAACTTTACGAGCGGCAAATCCGCGGGCCAGAAGTTCAGTATGGCATTTGATACCTTCCGTAAGGGGGCCTCAGAGAAGGCTCTCGCGGAAATGGGCATCTCGACGGTTCATAACAAGAACTTCATGCAAGAACTGTACGCCAAGCAGAATGAGATTGTCCCCGGCACGGGAACGACTCTTGGAAAGATTCTTGAAGCGCACGTTTCACCGTTTGCCATCGAAGCCCTTATGACATTGCTGAAGAATGTCAATCTTTACAAGCAAGCATACAAAGAAGCCTACAATTTTGAGCATTCGCATCCCCTTCAGGCTGCGTATATCCAGTTGCGGGCAACTGATGCCTATAAGATAAATCAGTTAAAGGCAAGTTTCGAGGCCATTTCCATTGTCATAGCGCGGCAGTTCATTCCCGCACTTGGCACCGCAATGGATGATTTCCAGAGAATGGTTCCTGGGATTATCGCGGCAGGGCCAGCTATCGGTGAAATCGCGATGGACCTCCTGAAACTGGGCGTTGTGTTCGGGGCATTAGAGGGAATCAAACTGTTTGCTTCTATGCTATTAACCGTTGGGACACAGGCTAGAACCTTTGCTTCTGCAATGGGGGCTCTTAGCGCAGCAGTTTTGAGCAATTCAGAGGTAACGATTGCATCTGCGGCGGCATCGAATGTTGCCCTATCATCTGAACAGAAAACCGCCATTAGTATGCTTACCAACAATGCGGTTGTTACAGATGGAATGGCCGAGCAGTGGCTCAACCTTGCAACTCAACAGGGCGTATCCGTTGATGTAATAATCGGCGCATTGAGGAAGCTACAATTAGAAGCGTTAACGACCGCCAGGATTACGTCCGCAAGTGAAGATAGCATGGCAACGAACTTGGGTGCCGTTGCCGCGCAGATGGGCCTTGAGGCGGATCAGGTCAAGGCATCCTTTGCTGGTATAGATACAGCAGCCACGGTGACGGCGGGTGCGGTTAAGGCGGCATTCATGTCAGTCATCCCCGTAATCGGATGGGTTGCCGTGGCCGCAATCGCGGCTGTGCAGGCATTCCATTGGGCCATCAGTTCGATGGAAAAGGGTAAAATCTCCAACGAGGTTGTGCTGGCGCAATCTGGTGATTGGAAACCCTTAAATCAAGACGTGCGATCTACCAATGCTAAAATTGCGGAGCACGAAGCACTTATCAGGCGTGATAAATACTCATTGGGGCACACACTCAGCATGGGACCAGGGTGGCTTTCTTCGACCATTACGCGGGTTGGGACTCCAATGCTTGTCAAGGATGTCCTACACAATCAGGACGCGATAGCCCGCGAACAGGCGTACTTAGCCAATCTGAAGAATCAGGTACACCCTCCGCTTAGTGTCGAACAGCAGATTGCTATGGCTCGCAAGGGTGCGCTTCACTCCATGTATGCAACTCCTCCGGGCCAGGATGGTACAGGCCAAACGGTTGTTGCCCCATCTACCAAAGGACTCTCAACGGATTATGGACGCCAGGGAAATGCGATCCAGTCTGTGGCATCATCCTACAAGGCATTACTTGCTCAAAAGAGTGCGGTAATCGACGCAGACAAGTCCGAGGCTGCGAGACTTACCGGACTCATCTCTCTCTACGGGAATAATGAGCAGATTACACAGAAGTTGATTGCTTCGTATAAGCAAGAAGCATCCGCAATCGCGGCAAAACTCACAGTAGAAGAAGGCTATTACAACGCATTAGAGGCTACCATCAGGAAAGATGCAACGGCCAAGACTAAGTACGGTGCTAACACCAAAGAGTATGCTGGGTTCACCCACGATATAAACATGGCGAAGAATGCGGCGTCAGCAATGGTGCCACAGATGCAGGCCCTCAAGGACCTGCTTCAACAGTTGAGCGTGATTTCGGAACCCAAGGCTCTTAAAGCCCTTGTTGATTACCAGCAGAAGATTGCCTCATCTGATGCGCTTGCGGCGTGGCATAAGGCAGAGGATGCGTTCAAGGCGCATCTCATTACGCTCACGGACCTTTCCAATGCCGCTAATGCCTACGCGAGCGCAATGGACAAGGTAGCCAATGCGTATCTAAAGGTTCATATGGTTGCGCCAGCAAATGCCGCCCAATCTAGCGGTTCTGCGGCAACGTCTGGAGCCAAAGCCAAGTTTAGTGAACTTGCTGATTACATTTCTTCTTCAACGCAGTCCCTAACGGACAAGATCATCGGAAATAATCTCGGTATGTCTGGGATACTGCCGGCGGACGCTACATTCGCAAGGGCAATCCGGTCTGCCAAAGAGCAGTTCGATTCGTTTATGAAGCAATGGAACAAGTGGGTTAAGGATGACGGCGCGTCGGCTGGCCTCAACAACGTCAAATCCCTTGCTCAAGCATGGCTGAAATCTGCTGACGCTCTTGCTGAGTACAACAAGAGACTGGCTGAGGTGAAGGCAAGCCCAGGATACGCAGCCGTGACGACACTCGGAAACGATGTTGGTTCATCTCTCACGAGTAGCGTAATGAGTTCGTTTACGAACTCCGACCAGAATCAAATCTACGCCCTGGAAAGCCAAATCGCGGCCCTGGAAAACGAGAAGAACTTACTCACGGGTAAGAACAATCTCGCGGCCAGGATGATGCTTGAAAACAGAATCAGGCAGTTAGAAGCAGACAAGAATGGTATAGACCAGAGAATGCGTCACCCCGCATTTCTCAAGGGCATAGAAGAAGATATGGCTAAGGCTGTAATGAAGGGCCTCACGACCGAACTGACCAAAGACCTTCAAAAAGCCTTCATCAACGCCATTCTGCCGAAAAACCCGGCTGAGAATCCGCAGATCGTAGCGACAACCACGAACACGACTGCGCTTCATGCGGCGACCACTGCATTGCAGCAACTCACTCAGCATCTTGGCGGTACGGGAGGCCCTGCGTCTTTCGGTGGCGGAGGTGGGTCCATCCTATCGTCATCCGGTTCATCGTGGGGCTCAGCATTCTCCTCAATGATTCCAAGCGGGATTGCATCTGCATTGTCAGCATCGGGAGGGTATTCCGCTCCATCAAGTTCATCGAGTCCAGCGAGTTCCTCCGGTGGACTCTATTCCGCGAGCGCATCAAGTGCTCTCGGAGGCGTGGGTCTTGGGGGCGTCGGTAGTGCTATCGGCGCAGGCGCGGGAATCGCGGCTGGGGCCGGGGTTCTCGGGGCAGCATCCTCCCTCTACCCATTCTTTGGGAATGCCTTGGGTACTCCGAACGGACCCGCTACAAGCGGTTCTGGTTCAGGAGGCTCGGGCAGCGCGGGCGCGGGCGGTTACTGGTCAAGCGGCAAAGGAAACGCGCAACACATCATGGCTGGCCTCGGCGGTATAGCCGGGATTATGCAAGGATACGATCAAGGAGGAGCTTCTGGCGCAATCGAGGCCGGGATGGGCATGCAGGCACTCCTTCATGCTATCGCACCGAGTTTCGGTCCGTGGGGAATTGCCCTGGATGCAGCAGCGGCTCTTCTCACCCTCTTTCACCCGCACTACAATCCATCTACTAACCCAGATATGTATGCTTCCTCTGGCTTCGCTCAGGGTGTTGCAGATGCTCAGGGTCAAGCATACACGCAGGCTACTGGATGGGTTTACGAAGATGCGGCTTTGAAACAGCAATTGGGCAACATGACTGAGCTGCAATACCTTGATGCGTGGTATAACGCCTATCCAGGCGGCAACGGACTCAACGAACAGGGCCAACAACTCTGGGATGAGATCGGTAAACTGACTGGAAGCGGTAAGGGTGTAGGCGTCGAAGGACTCCACCAAGGCAACGTGTTTGTCTCTGATGGTAAGGGCCACAAAGTCGGCGAGAGCGGTAATTGGCAGACCGTTCTTCAAGACATTGACACCTACACACAGGACCTTTATGCGTTAGAGAATCAAGACATGACGGGTAAGGGGACATGGGTTTCGGTCAACTCTTACGGGGCCGGAGGCGGCGGAAGCACATCCTTCTCTCCGTGGTATTCCCCAGGACTTTCATCCTCTGATGTTGGCGCTGTGACCGCAATGCCATACCCTCCGTTAAACTCAAATGCGTTTGGCGGTACGTCAGTTAGCCCATCACCCGGTACGCCTTCTGGCGGTAGCGGATACGGTGGTGGTGGTTCCGGCGGCGGTGGACCACAAGGCGTAACACCCATGAATGTAAGCACGGCTGTCTACTTAAATAGCGACGTGATTGCACAACAGGTAAATGCCTTCAACCTGCAACGTCAAGGTTCTGGTTGGGCGATGAACTACTAAAAAGAGCCCCCTGGGGCGTTTCAAATTGGTTTCGTGAGGTTTATGTCACGGGACTGATTTGCCGCGCTCCAGGGGCAAGAGAAGCCCGTTTCTGTGCGTTCTGTGAGGTAAAATAATGACCGCTACGACTCAATACTGGGGGAGTGTTGGTTCCTCACAGAAGATGCGCTTTACCCTCCCAGGTGGCGCAACATATATTCTCACCCGGAACCCGCAAAAATACGGCCTCGTCAGTTTTTCAAAAGCAAAAGGCGAAACTCCGATCTCACCTGCACCCAACCTCCTAAACGGCGGTAGCGAGTTCGCATCAATATCAGTCCCCCTCGAATGGGGCCAGATGGACGAACAAGAATATCTGAATCTCCAGCCATATCATTTACAGCCCTGTACGATGATAGATATGGATGACATCGGATATTTCGGATGGCTTGTTCTCGGCGGCTTTGATTACGCCCTTGGAGTGCAGGCCAAAGTTGGTTCTGTTAAAGCACAGTTCATTATCAGTACACCAGCAAATGGATTATCGAGTGTTGTAAGTACCCTGGCTGCGCCATTGACGGGAAACCTTACTGCTACCGCAACGACGGGTGGTTCTCTCGCGGCATCGACATCTCTCTACTATGTTTTGACGTTATTCTCCATCTGGGGGCAAACGACGATGAGCCCGGTTGTGAGTGTCACCACCGCCGCAAGCGCGGGTGGTGCCGTGGACCTTGCGTGGACAGCTCCTTCAAGTGCCTATTTCAGAAAAGCGCGGCTATGGGTGAGCACTTCAAGTAACTTTGTCGCAGGCAGTTCTTCTCTTGTTAAGGCTGACGTATATTCAGCATGGAATCAAACATGGACGGATTATTGCGGAATCTCTGGTGTGAATAGTAGTGACATTATCCCGGCCACGAACGGGGCCTACACGGGTCAATTCGTTGGCGGAAGATTCGTCAGCGCATCTTAGCGTAGAAGGGAGGAATACATGCAAACAATAACTCCGCAAGTAGCTAGTTTGCTTGCTCTTTCCTCTCGCGTAGCCATAGCAGAAGTTTTGATCCAGGTCCCCAATCCTCAGAACAACCTTCAGGCGGCCGGCCAAATCCTACTCGATGGCATAACCAATTTAAGTATCACGAAAAGTCAAGAGTCTGTTTCTGATACTATTGACATACAGATCGCCAATGGTGATAGTCGATACTCGCCGCTCAGAAGCCTCTCCGCACTTTCTCCCTTCTCAAATACGGGACCCGTCTATCCCGATGTTCTCAAGGTTGGTTCCGTCAATCGCAAGGCACTTGCCTTCATCGGGCTTTCAAACTTTTCTGGTGCCACCTACGAGGCAAGTATCTATCCTCAAGGCACCTACATCCTGACTGATACAACGGGTAAGACGCAGATTGCTGAAGTCTCCCAGAGTGCCAGGGGATATGATATTTCAAAGGAGTTTTCCTTTTCGGTTTTCGGCGGCCTTCCCCACCCACTTTATGGCAACCAGACAGATGTTCGTTATGATGACAACTACAATCTCAAGAACCCGAGCGGTGATCTAAAGACCTACATCTGTGATGGCAAGTTCTTCATGCAGGTGCAATCCGACAATCCCTTTCTTGCCTCTGCGTTCAATAGTGTCTTTAACGGTTCGACGGCCCCGGCGAGCGGCGTCAATGTCTACGTCGGGACTCCAACGGCCCCCTCGGGCACCATCGTAGCCGCTTCATCTTATACATGGAACGCCCAGACTGCAACGGTCGTGTTCGCTACAGCCCAAGCCGCAGATGCGGTTGTGAGTGTGGATGGCGTCCCGCAAGGGATGGCTCCAGAACTCATGCTTTGGCATCTCTTCAATGATTACGGTGGCTACGATCCATCAAACTTCAAATTTGATACGACCAACATCGTTTTGCCGGCCTATGTCGGTGGCGGCGGCAAGACCGTTTGGGACATTGCCCAAGATATAACCAATTCGATTGCACCGCGGGCCGTCAAATGGCGCTTGCGGATGGATGAGTACGGCAACATCCTCTGCTACGAAGATAAGTACGCAGACCAGCCGACAGAGACGCTTGTGGATGAGCGCGATTTCCTCACGCTCTCCTATACGCTTACGGACAACCAACTTGCCAACGTCGTTCGGGCGCAGGCTGCGGCCAACAATGAGCAAGCCATAACGTCAATCTCCTATGATATTGACTCTATCTCACAAAACGGCCAGAGAAAGACAGATGACATATCTACGCAGAGTTTCTTAGCCCTGAGGGGATTGCCTCCGTTACAGGTCAAGTCATTCCTTGATGCCTCAACGGCTGTTGAGTTGCATGACAAGTCTCATCCGACCGTAGAAATCAACGCAACGGTTCTCGCTAATCCAGCCCGGCAGACGGGCGACAAGGTAACGGTTGTAGAGCGAGCCAACGGCCTTTCAGGTCCCTATATCATCGCGGGCATAACGGATACCATTGCGGCAGCGGTATGGACTCAAACCCTGCGCCTTGATGCAGTACAGTTATATGCGAACTACAACATGGGGTTGCCGAGCGCAATTACCAACGGTGCCGCGCCGGGGACAACCGGGGACATCACAAACCAGAAGATCAATGTAAGTGGCAGAACGGGCATCATCAAGTCAGTTAGCGTAGGCGGGACGCAAGCGATTATCAATGGCGGCCAAGCCTATGACAGCAATGGAAACCCAGTCATTCCCATCATTAGCGGAGCGACTTGGGATTTCTCTTTCACGCTCGATCCATCCCAGCAGTATGATACGACATTCTTCCAGTTCCTATTTCTGGAGTGCCCGAATACGCTTTCTTCAAGTGACATTATGGCAATCAGGTTGGCGGATTGGCTGACGAAGGATGGGACTGTCATCCCGGCGGCAACGGTGGGTGCCGGATACACAGATTCTTCTTCACATACTACAGGAACCTCTCTAGCGAGTGGAGAGAGCGCGTATCTCTATAGCAATCTCGTCTATCCCGCTTTTACCAACAGTCTCGCTCCTGGTTACAACTCACAGATGGTGACGCTTAATTGGGCGCAATACATCACAGGACTAAGCGGAGAGGTTGGAGTCGGACTCGGGCCATCTTATACGGGTGCGTATGCATACTTGCCGCAAGCAAAGCATAACTTCGGATTTTATACAATAATTGCGTACAACAACGCAGGTGCCACATCAATTTTAAGGGTTCCTGTGGTTTTAGCGAGCTAGCCGCTAAGAAACTTTAACACGAACAGGGGGAACAAATTATGTACGGTCGCGATCCGTGGCCCGGAGGGTATGGCAGACCCGCGCCTCCAATTTATCCCCCAATCGTACAGCCAACCCCCGTTCAAGAATCTAGTTTCGCATCCGCCGTATTGGCGATGGTTGATGATCCTCACAACCCGAAGGTAGCGACCGTTTACATCGGCAACGCATTGCCGGCCGAAGATGGGTATAGCATTCCCACGAGCATCGGCGTGAAATTGCGAATGGCTCCTCCGTTTTTAGCATGGGTTGCGAGTAACGCATATCAGACTGGTGATTTTGTCAAGGATTCAAATGGCAATTCTCAGCAATGTATTGTTGCCGGGACCTCCGGGGCCACGGCCCCAACATGGGCTACCATTGCGACCAACACGACCGTTGACGGAACCGTTACTTGGGTCATGCTGGCAAGTGCCACATCTCCACCGGCTGGATTTGCCTATTACAACAATACGACGCTTCTGGATGGTGGGTCTAACGTCACCGTTGATGTTGTAAACAAAGTCATCGTTCATATTGACAATGGGGTTTCATCGGCACCCCCGGCCGACCCCTCGGACCTCTTTCAGTTCATTCGCCATGATGGCGCATACAACACGACTGGAAACTTCCAGAATCCAGGCCCCATTGATACGGTCCAACTGCTTGATATGCCGAGTGCAATCAAGGTGAGTGGTCCGAACATATCGTCGGCAACCCTTGGTGTTGCCTCAGAGGGCAATGTACTCGTACACCAGCCCTATACCATTTCTATCAGCGACTGGATCGCGGGCAGTAATCCATCATGGTTTTCTGCTATTCAGGTATATCGGCGAGTCAATGCTACGAGTGACATATCGCCGGCTGGAAGACTGTCACCACAACCAGATTCAATTACATGGACAAGTTCTGTTGATCTTGGGACTGGTAGTAGTAACTGGGATATTGGGTTCTCTTATATCTCGGTAAAAAGCACAGAGTCTACGATTGTGTGGCCCGCTGGGCTCCTTAACATCAGCATCGCGGCTATAATAGCATCTCTTCCTAAAATGCCTTCCGGCGCAGCGATCACCGTATCACCATCATCAGTTACTGAAACAATTTATGAAGCTGGGATGCACACCCTCCTTTCTCCGGTTGTTGGCTATAGCCCTGGAATTGATGTAGACTTTACTCTTGGTGATTCCAACACGCCCCCCGCAACGCAGTGGGGCCTTGGATTCGTTGGATACATCCGCCAGAGTGGTACGACTTCACTGCAACGGGTGGCACAGCCCCCGGTTGCTGCGGCCAGCCTCACAAATGCATCGGCCCAGGTTGTAAGATTCCCGCATGTGACTCCTGGATTTAGCTATGATGCCTTTGTGACCCTCATGGATGACCAAGGAAACGAAACGCCGCAAGTCGCGCTGTTCACGGGCTATGCGGTGCCGAAAGTGGGGCGTGGGGACCCTATCGGCCCGATCATCGG
>VFSW01002447.1_pt1 | contig 28020 bp, 29 predicted proteins | sample 5358111 | NCBI WGS metagenome assembly VFSW01 (sample SAMN11554181, study PRJNA540505) | mine drainage metagenome | isolation source: sediment from site ElyBrook_90M | place: USA: Ely Copper Mine, Vershire, VT | collected 2017 | reverse complement strand
CCAGCTTCTGGGAAAGCAGGTTGGCCCAGTACGATCCGGTCACGGTGCCGGTCAGCACACCGGGAGCGCCGGAAAAATCTCCGGCGCGCTCCGCGGCAGAGGGCACGGGTATCAGGCCCGTGCTCACGCCTTGCGTCATCTGCGTGCCTTGGTAATCGACAAAAAAGAAGGTCTTGTCTTTCCAGATCGGGCCGCCCAGCGTGCCACCGAACTGGTTGCGGTTGTAGCGTGCGCGGTCCGAATCGAAGTAGTTCCGTGCATCGAGGGCGGTGTTGCGCAGGAATTCGAAGGCGCTGCCGTGCAAGTCGTTCGTTCCCGATTTCGTCGTGACCACCACCTGCCCGCCGCTGTGGTTGCCATACTCGGCGTCGAAATTGTTGGTCAGCACCTTGAGCTGGTCAATCGAATCGAGGTTGGGCACGATTGCTATGCCCATATTCACGCCTTCGACCACATTGCTGCCGTTGACCATGAAGCCATTGGCGGATTCCCGTTGGCCGCTCACCGAAAGGTTCCCTGCGTCGAGGTCGCCGGAAGGCGGCGTGCTGCTGACACCCGCCATCACGACGGCATTGGACTGGGCGGAACTTACCGGCACCACGCCCGGCGCGAATGCCATAGTGTCGGTGAAGCTACGTCCGTTGAGAGGCACGGCCTCGACCGCATGCTCGTCCAGCGTCCCGCCGTTGGCTGTTGCGGAGGTGTCGATCTCCACCATGGTGCTCGCCTTCACGGCCACGGTCTCGCTTGCCGCTGCTACGGTGAGCGTGAAGTGGAGAACCGGAGTGTCCGCTCCGACATTCACATGTTGCTGAGCAGTTGAGAACCCTGTCGCTGCACATGTGACGAGGTACTCTCCGGGTGCCAACGGCGCAAAACGAAATCCGCCTTCGCCATCCGCAGCGATTTTGACCTCGTCACCTGTCGCTACCGAACGAGCTGTGATCGTTCCACCGGGGATTACGGCTCCAGAAGTGTCGGCCACCGTGCCCGACAGGATGACGGTCCGCTGAGCAAGCCCTGGGACGGCGAAACACGAGCACAAAAGGACCGGAATGCCAAGCTTGAAGATTGCGAATAGACTGAAGGTCGCCGACCGCTGCGAAGTTCGTGCAGGCTTGCGACCCCACAAAACAAAAGATGACACCGCTGATTTCCTCGACATGGCCGGTCTGATAACCGGCGTACCTTTGCTGTCAGCACCCAAGGCGTGATTTTTGCAGAGCATTGACCCTCCCGATTGGAAATTGCGCTCGTGTTGGCCTACGCTATTGCCGTAGCACAGACCATTTAATTTGTGTTGATTACATCGCTATTTGCGACTGAGTCGCATAAGTGATGACTTCAATAACCCTTATTTTTACTTCCAACCCTATTTAATATCGGACCAATTTGGTCGGGCAGTGACAGAGGTCACAAAACAGCAACTTTATTACCCGCAGTCGGCAGCCAGCACAGGCAGGGTGCGCTTCCAGTTCAATGCTTGACCGGGGTAGGTGCTCTCACTAAGATCGAGGGTCTATGAAGGGGAACAAGAAGGTCATCGCGGAACTGAACGCAGCCCTGCGGGATGAGCTGCTGGCCATCAACCAATACTTCCTGCACTCCGAGATGCTGGAGAACTGGAAATACAGCCGCCTCAGCAAGTACATCAAGAAGCAATCGATCGACGAGATGCTCCACGCCGAGGGACTGATCGAGCGGATTCTCTTCCTGGACGGGACGCCGAATCTGACCGAGCCGATGAAACTTGACGTGGGCCTACACGTCAAGGAACAACTGGAGCGCCAGCTTCAGTTGGAACTCGATGCGGTGGCCTCTTACAACAAATCCATCGCCGTTTGCCAGGCAGAAGGTGACAACGCGTCGCGGAAGCTCTTTGAGAAAATGCTGCACGATGAAGAAGGCCACGTGGATTGGCTCGAAGCTCAACTCCATCAGATCCAGGAGATGGGCTATGAACGGTATTTGTCGGAACAGATCAAAGAGGCACAGTCGTCATAGTTCGACCCTCAAATTGCTGATTGCTGAGGGAAGCGGGCCACACTCGTCCGCAACGCTTCCCGCGTTGAATATGATCCTTACCGCTCCGTGCTCAACCATTACGACTCGGCGATTGCTTAGCGTCCTGCCGCCGGCCCGAAAGGCGCTTAATCGGATTGTCACGTCCAATAGGCTGAGGGCATGGAATCGCAGCTTGCAGGCGGCCGGGGAACGCGGTGGCTTTCAGCGCACCAGCCATCGGAAGGCCTGTTCCACAAATTGCTTCGCATCTTTTTCTATGCAGCTTCCATGAGCAGTGATCAACTTATCGAAATCCCACGAAAGCAACTTCTCAAGTGACCGCCGCGCAAGATTTCGATTCGTGAAGGACAGCCTGATGTCGAGCGGAACGCCGCCACGCGGATAGTCGACGCCCCCAAGTTTTAGCAGAGCATTGCGAAGATACTTACCCTTCACAGCCGAATGCATTTGGATTAAATCATCCAGGATTACCGTGCGAGACTTCTTATGAAAGAAGACAACTTCTTCGATAAGAGGGTTCCCTTTGAAAGCAAGTTGGTTGAAGTCTTCCGCCCAGCCCTGGTCCGGCGTATCCCTCAAAATGCCGGTGAATGCCAGGCAGCCTTTCTTCAGCGTAAATGGGGTGGGTTGTGGAGCCCACAGCGCTGCTTCGGGAAATAGCGAGTGCCAGGCTTCCAGTCGCCAGACGTGCCTCGGGGTCGCTGCGACGAGGTATTTGACAGGGCCCAGTTCGGCGATGCCTTTGAGCGTTTCAAATCGCATAGACACTGGCGAGTCTACCCATAATGAGCCGTTGGCGAGTTTCACGACCGTCATGCGGGTTGTAAACATGACGCCCATGTCACGGACATTCGGGCCGTCGACGATCCATACGTCCTTCGCGACTTCCTGTAGTTCCCGCATCAGGTTAGTGTAATTGCCGCAATTGCACTTCCATCAAAGCCGATCTGCGATGGCCGCTCTTGGTCGGATCCAAGGAATTGGTTGATGGTTACCGGTCTGCGTGCATACGAACCAATTGCGCCCGATGGGTACGGTGTTTCCGTCTTCGGTTCAGGCGGTGAAAGAGAAAGAAAACCGGGCAAGCCAAACCGATTCCCCAATGCAGGATAGAGACAATGGGACGAACTTTATCGTCCCCGATGTAATAGAGCATGTAGCCGCTCACGATCAGCAACAAGAACACACCGGTCAGCACGCCGCCTGACCATCGCCGGCGCTTGTGCGGCCACGCCTTGGTAATGTGCACGCCCCACAAAAGGCCAAACAACCATACGGCGGCAAAAGCAAATGCGCCATGCAGTTTGAGCCACCAGGGTTCAAGCGGATTCGCCGTAGGGCCAAACTCCCCCTGCCGCACGAAGAAGTAGTGATAGAGCAGCCAGAGCCCGCCAGATAGCCACACGCCCGCGCCAATGATATAGAGAGACCATCGCCGTGAGGATCCCAGGCTGCCGAGTTTTCGAACGGGGATACTCATCGGGCTTCGCTTCTCCCCGTTTCAACATGCTGCCATCCGTCGCCTGGATCGTGGATATAAGCTGACGCTCCGAATTCCCGCAGCAGTTCCGCACTTTTCTCTCCCTGTACCATCACGACCTTTGTCAACGCGTCCGCGATCATGCATTGCTCAGCCAATACGCAAACGAAACGGTCCGTCGATACAGGGGCACGTCCGACGCCATCGACATGAGGTCCGCGCCAGCGTCCGCCATGCCAGCGCCGATTTCGATGGCTGCTGCTGCCCGCGATGCTTCCGTCCGTTAATTCGACAACAGGCATAGAGTCCGCCGACGACTCCGCGCCCAATCGAATTGACTCCGCATTTCCTCCCTGTACGCGAATATCTCCTCCGGCATTGACGACGGTCCAGAACGCGCCGCAGGCGCGCAGGCTCTCCGTAGCCCGATCGACGGCGAAGCCCTTTGCGATGCCACCCAGATCGATCCACAGAGGACGGTGAAATGCCACCTGATTGCCGGGCAGCAGTTCAATGTCTTGCCAGGAACCCTCACGGATCTGTGTTGCTCCAGCAGGGCGAGGCAACAGTTCCCAATCCACCAGCTCAGCTCCGACCGAGATATCGAAACAGCCGTGGGACGAAGAGGAAATTCGCATCGCCTCCTGCAAGACGCAATAAGTGGACGGATGCACCGTTACCGGCTTGCACCGTCCTTCCCGGTTCAGCCGGCTCACATCGCTGCTCGCATCGTGAAAACTCATCAGGCGATGGACATCAGCGATTTCCGCAAACGCAGTGTCGATTGCATGATGCGCGTCAGCCTGTGGCAGGCCTTCGACACTCATGCTTACCAACGTACCCAGCCACGGCTGCGCGCGCTCAATGCTCGGATGGTTTGAGTACGATCTCATAGGTTGCCAGGAGGCGCTCGACGCCGTCGGTGATGTGTTTGCAAGAAAGTGTGGCTCCGGATATGTTGCGGATGTTCTTGTCCAGTTGCAGCTTCGTTCCCGGTGCTTTGCCCAGAAATTGCTTCTGCCACTCGGGATCGCGAATCTGTCCGCCGTATGCCTCGCGATATTCAAGAATCTCAATCCCTTTCACAGCGCCGTTTTCGTCAAGACCGAGCGCGAACGGAATGTACTCGTGTTTGCCGACCACTTCATCGACGATGAACCAGCCGCCCGTGGAAACCCGCCAGACCTTGAGCTGCTTGCTAAGCACGTGGACTCCGGAAGCGTGTTCGATGGCTCTGACCTGGTCCTGTGTGAACACGAGCGGCTCCGGGTGGAAAGTTGCTCCCGGAAAGAGCACATTCTGTGCTTGTTCGACCGAAAGGTAGACGGTTGCATAAGCCGGTCCACCCGCAATGGCGATTCCCGCCAACGGCAAAAAGATGAGTCTTGCTTCCATGTATTCTCCTGAGAAATACCAACCGAACTTCACACGGACCCCGCATCTCTTCGCTGGGCGCCGTAGTGTGGATCAGCTCACTTCCGCCTTTCGCACTCCAACGATGGAAATGGCGCCGAGATACTCTCTATAGCGGCGGAAAACCTTCCGCATCGCAAGGATTCGCTGGCGCAGCCTACGGTCCCTGGCCACATTGAAAGCGATTTTCAGGCATCCGACGAGGCCTTCATCCTGCAACATGCGTCGCCGCTCAAGCAGATCGAGATCGGCTTCGCCGCACCAAGTCACTCTGAGCCCGTGTTGCTCAAATATCGCTTCCCACTCACTTCGGCACAGGGGTTGGACTCCAACGTGAATTTCCTTCGACATCTCTGCTTCAATCTCGTGGCGGAGATCATCTGGGAGACGGTCTGGCCGGAAGCACAACTCGTGAATCCCGTACCGGCCGCCTTGGGCCAGGAGCCGACTCGCTTCGGAGACAATGCGTCCCTTCTGCTCGATGCTTTGCATGCTCAGCATCGCTTCTCCGTAAACCACGCTCGCAGACTCTTGCGGCAACCCCGAATGCTCTGCGCTCGCTTGAACGATCTGTGCAGCGCCTCCTGACAGCCGCCTTTCAAGGCGCGCGACGGCGGCAGCATCCCGTTCGACGCCCCAGTATTGGAGAGGATTCTTTCGCTGAACCATTCGTGCCGTTACGCCCAGCCCAGGAGCGAACTCGACGACCCGGTCTTCGGACGAAATAGACAGCGCGTCGAGCATTCGCCGCGTCAGAGCAAGGCCACCGGGGCGAAGTACGCGTTTGCCCGCTCGCGCCAGCAACCAGTGACCTTGCATCCTTTCGAGAAGCTGGCCATCACCCGGCATACCGTGCCGAGTTGCGGAGATTTGTTCCTTGCTGCCGATCGCACCGAAAGCTTCTTTCATGATGTGACTCCCCCCGTGCGTTGCAATTGAATGTGAAAGCCGATCATGGCGAATGATTGCGCCGCCGGCAAGCCCCCCACCGGCAAGATGTTGATGCGTCCCTCGCAATCTTCTTAACGCCATGTACATAAAACCAACCTTGAAGACAATGTCCTCAGAAGTACCAGCCGAACTTCACGCGCACGCGATGGCGCTCGAAGTCGTTGTCCACAATGCGTCCGTCCACGATCCCGCCGGGAACCGTATCCACATGCGGGCTTGCCCACGGCATCTGCTGGTCGTAATTTGCCGTGACGAAGAAGTTCCTTCCTCCGTAATGAACCGTCGGCCCCAGATAATAGCCGCTGTTCGATTCATGGGTGAAGTTGTAGCTGTTAAATTCGCGCTCGTTGTAGATTTCAAACGCGGCCGACCAGTTGCGGATGAAACGATAGGAAGCGCCGAGACTGATGTTGGCATCGGTTTCTTCGTTGATGCCGACCTTGCCGGTGTCTGGGTCTTTTAAGCGACGCCATTCCGGGGCGTAGGTCAGGTTCGCAGCGAGGACCAGGCGATCATCGCGGAAGTTTTTCTGAAAGATCAGCTTGCTTTCCGACTCGATGAATCCTGCTCCAAAGGTCGGCTCCTCGTAAATCGCCACTCCCACTGCGCGTGTGTACGGACTGAACAGGCGGTAGATGGATTCTCCGGAGACGCCGATGAACTTCGAGGCGTTGAAGCGATCGTCAGGCCCAGGATTGTAGTAGGAAAACTGCTCCGGAGGCGTGGTCTGACCGAAAGGGCCATTATGAAAAGCAGCCGTCGAATCGTAGACCTCGTAGAGTGCGAGCTGCCAGTTGTCTCTGACCCCGTACTCTTCCTCGGTCCGGTTCTCCTGCATCCAGAACTTGCCGCCGGGATACTTATGGAAGCGTGTCGTGGACCACTGCTCCAACTCAACCTTGCCTTTGGGCAGCAGATCGGTGGTGTAGGAGAAGCCGAAGAGCGGCTCGTCGGCATGCGCCAGGAATGGCGCCACAGCAAACAGCAGCAGTGCGCAAACGCCAGCCCATACGGCGCGCCCCAGCAGCAGGCGGCCGGCATTGTTCCCGATCAGCAGACGTGATATGACATCAAATAAGGCGTGATTCTTACGGAGCATTGACCCTCCCAATGGAATTGCGCTTTTGCTAGCCTTCGCCGTTGCCGCGGCGAAGGCTAGATTTATGTTAATCTTGTATTTCTAGTTGCAACTAAGTCGCAACTAAAAAGAAACGGACACCTAAGTTCAGCGCACAAACTGTTTCTGAGGTTTACAAATACGACCAAATTGATCCTATATGTGCGAACCATTGGTGTCAACATAGCTGGGCAGGATTTTTGTAACAGTGCAGGGTCTGCGCCAGGAGCCTTTCGCGAGAAAGAACGGAGGTAATATTCATGCCTCTACCTAAGACGGAAATTCCAGGTAGACTTCAGGCACTTTTGTCGGAACGCGGCATTCGGATGACCAGACAGCGCCGCGCCATTCTGCACGTCATCGAGACCGCAAAGAAGCATCTCGATGCGAACCAGCTTCTTCGCCGCGCGCAAAAGACAGACGCGACCATCGATCGCAGCACCCTCTACCGGACCATCGATCTGCTCAAACAACATGGCCTGATCGATGAACTCGACCTGATGCACCTGAGGGGAGAGGCGCATTACTACGAGCGCAAAACCGGCCGCGACCACGTTCACATGACCTGTCTCGGCTGTGGCGGGGTTACGGAAGTGGTGAACGAACACTTCGACGCCTTGAAGGCGCAGCTGGAACAGGATGCCGGCTTTCAGATCCGTGTTGCGCGCCTCGAGATCGGCGGCTATTGCTCGAAGTGCCGCGTTTGAATAGAAGCTATTCGTTGTTCTGATTTCACCGTGCCAAGTATTGGCTGGCTCATCTAAACTGACACTCTCGGCGCTAATAAAGTGCGCCCACTCCACTGGTCATCTCGTAGACCACAAATCCGGGCTACAACCGCGACCGCTGTTTGGCCTAGGTTCCTTCCGCGCGGATGCGCGTTGACTTCTGAGAGGCGCGCCTGTGTACACAACGAGCCTGCAATTCGCCATCCATCTCGCAACCTCGCTGTTGCTAGGCGCCACGGTAGGGCTTGAACGGCAGTGGAGGCAGCGTATGGCGGGCACACGCACCAATGCACTGGTAGCCGCAGGCGCTTCAGCTTTCGTGATGGCCGGCACTCTGCTCGATCACGACCCTTCGGCAGCAGGCCGCGTCGCTTCCTACGTTGTCTCCGGTGTTGGGTTTCTCGGGGCGGGAGTGATTTTCAAGGACGGCGCCAACGTGCGCGGGCTCAACACCGCAGCGACGATTTGGTGTTCGGCTGCCATTGGCGTGCTCGGTGGCTTCGGTTATTTGCATCTCGCGCTGATGGTGGCCATTGCTGTTTTGCTCACCAATATCGTGCTTCGGCCCCTTGCCTACCGCCTTCATCCCGTACTGCCGGCGGCAGAGTCTTCGGAAACATTGTACGAAATTGTTATGACCTGCCGAGGCATGGACGAAACCCACCTTCGGGCACTTTTGCTCGCTACCATTACTGAGGCGCCAACGAGCTTGCAGGCGATTCACAGTGAGGATGAAGAGGCGACTGATCGGACACGTCTCCGGGCGGAGATCAGTACACACGGCCGACAGAATGAGTTGGTCGAGCGAATTGCTCTGCGGCTCTCGCTTGAACCAGGCGTGACGTCGCTAAGCTGGTCGGTCGTACCAACCGCTATGGAATAGCGTAACGGCAATCCCAGGTTCGCGAGAGTCCATCAAACAACCTGCAAGGTTACGGCAAAGATGCAGCCGTGCTCAGCGCGCTCAAACGAAAGATCGCCTCCGAAACTCTTCATCAACGCACGGGAGACGTAGAGTCCCAGGCCGGTTGCTTCCGCGTCCCGCTGGAAAGCTCGGAAGAGGATTTGCGGATCGGCGATTCCCGGCCCCGTGTCCTCAAAACGAATGGCCACGGATCGCGCATTGTGCACAGTGCTGATCTTGATCCGCTTTTCCGGAGCGGATTCCAGTGCGCGGCGGCTGTTCTTCAGAAGATTCAAAAAGACCTGGACCAGCCCATAGTGATCAGCCCACACGGAGCGCGATTGATCGGTTGCCGCCCATTCGAGTTCGATGTCTGAATCTCGGCATACGGTTTCAGTCAGCACCCTCAATTCATCCAACACCGGAGCAAGTTCGACCGTCTGCCTATCTTGTTCGGAACCGCTGGTTGTCAACTCCATGGCCGAGAGTTTTTCCAAGCCATGAATCAGCGTACCCAGGGCCTCAAAGTCCTCATTCCGGTTCAATGCCTCAACGCGGCTAAGGTTCTGGTGAAATACAAGCGCCGCCCCTGCCATGTTCCGAATTTCGTGAGAGACGGCGCTCATCAATATTCGGGCGTTCTTTAGAAGGAAGTCGAGGCTCAAATCCTCGCGGCTAATCAGATCCTCGGAGATGTCAACGATGATTGCGGCGAGCCTGTTTCCTCCTGATTGCGCCGGATATGTTGAGAACCAAGTCCCAGCGAGAAACGGCTTACCGTCCGCGCGTTGCGCGCGACACTGAATGGCGGTGCGGTACAAACGCGATTGGCCGGACTGCAATGCTTTATTCAGAGCCGGGATGTAGTTGCCGAGCGGTTGTCCCCGCAAATCCCCATCTTCCGAGCTGAACAGCTCCCGTGCAGCGTCATTGGCCAGCAGGATTTCACCGGAAGAACCCACGGTCAGAATAGCGGCGGGGCTGCTGTTCACAAGCATCTGAAGTTGCTCTTCAGCCTCCCGACGCTGAAGGCTCTGGTTCTCGACTTCATCCAAATGGGCGAGCACAATACGCCGGTTTCGTAAAAGCTCGAAGAGAAACAAGCCGGTTCCGGCAAAACCAATCCATGAGAACACAAGCCGGGGGATTGCGTTATCGAGAGGCAGGTTACTGAAGAGTTCCTGTAGAATCGCGCAGACGACGGATGTGGCGACGATCTGCCATCTCCCGAAGATGCCGCTGATCAACATCATCGGGAACAGATAGAGGAATCCAATCGAAATGAATGGCCTGGTGTACCAGTCCACTGCGGCAATAATGCATGTCGACGCGGCAGCGGCGATTAGCAAAATGTTTCGATTCGTACGGGAGTAAATCGTAAGAAGGTCCATATTGTCGCGTCCCAATGTGTTGCTGGAGCAGCTGTCTCCATTATTGCTCCCATTTGTGCAGCTATTCCGCGTGGACAAAAAGGAGGCCATTTCTGCCCGAAAGATTGACCGATCGGACAATAAGACCGCGAGTTTCGATCAGGCGGCAATTGCAACAGTTTCAGACGCATTCGGGTTGGGCTCCAGCTTCTCCGTTCTTTGAGATACTTGGAAACCAACAATATATCGCCTCAATTCAATATCCAAAGATACCAACGATCTAGCGGAAATCAGCCTTATACTCTGTTGTTAAGCGCGGTTGGCGCCAGTGCGCGGCTAATTGAGGCCAGCGCCCTCCAGTGTGCAGGTCTTCTTGGTATGAATGGGATCAAGCAGTTCTTGGCAATGCTTTGTCTGTTCCTGACAACATTGCCGTTCAGCGCCCTCGGACAGTGTTCCCCTCCCGGGGCAGAGGTTCATAGAATATACGTCGATTCGCTCGGATCGAATGCCGATGCAGCTTATCTGCGAAGCAAGCTGCTTTTGAGGCTTGAGAGAACGCATACGATACGCATCGTTGACGATCCGGCCGCTGCCGACGTAGTTTTCAACGGCACCGCTGCGATGCAGCTGGTTGGCTACTTCAACTCCAATCCCCGCATCCGATATCGAAACAGCACGAGCGTCCCGGTTTATGATGCGAAGATGACGGTGGAACTTGAAGACAAACAGGGCCGCAGCCTGTGGTCGGGCAATGTGAAGCCACGTTTCTGGGGTTCGCAGTACGTTTCCGATAACGTGGTGAACCAGGCCGCCCGGCACGTTGCAGATGTGCTGCGTGAAGGAAAATGAGCAGCGAGACTCGTCTCCTGATTGTCGATGATCATAGCCTTTTCCGCGAAGGCCTCGCCCGCCTGCTGGCCGCGGAGCCAGGCTTTCAGATCGTCGGGAACTGCGCGCATCTCAAAGACGCACAGGAATTACTCGACAGGGAACAGATCGACATGGTGTTGCTCGACTTTGATCTGGAGACGGAACAAGGTTCACAGTTCCTTGAAGAGATAAAGCACCGAGCGAGCAGACCTAAAGTGCTAATGGTGACGGCGGGCATGAGCAGCGCCTGGATGCTGAACGTGATGGAGGAAGGGGCCTCGGGGATATTCCTGAAACATAGCCCTCCCGCTCAACTGGCCGAAGCAATACGCAGGGTCATGGAGGGAGAGATGTGGCTCGATCCTCGCGTGGTCAGGCCGGTTATCACAGGAGCTGCGCGAAGCGCCGAGCAGAGCCAGCTTGAGTCACCTCTGAGCGCACGAGAGAGAGCCGTTTTGAAAGGCGTCCTCGAGGGAGCAAGCAATAAGAAAATCGGAGCTACCCTGCACGTGTCTGAGAGTTCCGTAAAGGCTGCCTTGCAGCAACTCTTCGGCAAAGCGGGCGTGCGCACGCGAAGCCAGTTGGTGCGGCTTGCACTCGAACGGCATTCGCACGACTGGCTGGCAGATGAACGCAATGAGATGCCCGGCTACCCGGCATCGGCCGCCCAGTCTTAAAAGCTGAACTTTGCGGCCACCTGCGCGATGCGGGGTGAGGCTGCGCTTATGACCTGTCCAAACGTAGAGCTGGTAAAGTTTCCGTTCACCGAACTGGCGCCGTCGAACTGCGCGTGATTGAAGGTGTTGAAGGTTTCCAACCGCAGTTCGAGGGTTCGAGACTCACGAAAGGAAATGCTCTTGAGAAGCGCCAGATCCCAATTCTCGATTCCCGGTCCATAGAAGAAGCGGCGCTTGGCATTGCCCGGAGATCCAAGAGGCGCAGCCTGAAACAGTGCCGCATTGAAGTAGGGCTTCCCATTGCGTGGGTTGTGGTTGATCTCAAGCGGCCCCGGCGTGTACTCCGGCATGTCCGCACCAACGCCGTTCACCCCGTTATTGCCCGAGCCGATCAGGCTGTTGTCGTTGAAATCGAAGAGCGTAACAGGAACTCCGGTGCTCAGCCGAGTGATTCCGGTGATCGACCAACCGCTTATGAACCGATTGGATGCGAAGAACCGATCGAACGGTAGTTCGTAGCGGTAGCTGCTGACAAAGCTGTGACGCAAATCGAACGAACTGATTGAGCGGCGCAGATTGTAGTTGTATGGATAGAGTTGCTCTTGGAAGCTCGATGCGTTGTCCATCGATTTGCCGTAGGTGTATCCAGCCAGCAACGTCGCGCGCTTGCCAGTGTAGTTCAACGAAACCTGGAGCGAGTTGTAGACGGAGTTGGCAAAGTTGTAGAAGTATGCCGTCGTACCGATTGCGTTTCCGAATGGCGCTCGCGTACCGTTGACGACTGTTCCATCGCTCCGGGTGTAAACCTGGTTTTCGCCAAAGGGGCCGCAGGTCGGCGATCCAGCGGCGACTTCGCTTGTCTGGCTCAGGCTGACGCAAAGTGCAGGACTTCCAGGATTCGCCGGGAGCAGAGCGATCAGGTGGTGCCCTTCGCTGCCTGTGTAGTTGACGGTGAGGATCGTATTCGAGCGAAGCTGACGCTGCAGAGACAGATAATAGTTCTCTGAGTACGGCGTGCGGTTCTTGTAGTAGTAGGTGTCGACTCCGTTGACCGGCTCGTATTGCGCCCAATTGACGCTGTAGGGATGCTGAGGGCTCGCGCTGTACGGAGGAACTGTAACGGGGAATGGCTGCGTGTATTGCGTTCCAGTCTGTGCGCCGATGAATGGCGCCTCGAACAACGGCGCCTCCGAACTCACGTAGGTCAGGCCCCAGGGCGAGTCTCCGGTTGCGAACGAAAGCGTGGCGCCCTCGATGGCCGTGAAGTAGCGTCCGAATCCTGCGCGAATGCTCGATGTGCCGGCGCTTCCGAAGAGAAGATGCAACGGTCCACTCGGCGCGCCGGGAGAATAAGCAAGGCCAACGCGGGGCGAGAAATCATTGAGCGGCGTTGGCGCCAGCGTCGACGGAACGCCCGGATCGCCGGCAAAGACCAGTCCGGTCGGCGCGCCAGGGAACTTCTCGGAGTTCGCTTCAGGGGTGAGCTCGGCCGATTGCCCATTCTGCTCGGACCATGGCCGAACGTATTCCCAGCGAATTCCATAATTCACCACCAGTTGCGACGTAGCTTTCCAACTGTCCTGCGCGAATAATCCGATGTAGCGCGAGTCGTCGTGGAAGGGCGGAGTGAAACCCTGCACAAACTGGCTTGGGACGCCGAGCAGGAAGTCTGCGAAAGCAGATCGACTACAACCTGCTGTTCCGCTGGTTTGTGGGGCCTTGGCATGGACGACGCGGTGTGGAACCATGCGGTGTTTTCGAAGAACCGCGACCGGTTGCTGACCAGCGATGTGGCGCAGCGATTCTTCGCCGAAGTGAACCTGCAGGTGAAGTGGTTCATGTCCGACGAGCACTTCACTGTGGACGGCACACTGATCCAGGCCTGGGCATCGCAGAAGAGTTTTCGCTCGAAAGACGGCTCCGATGATGGCGATGGCACAGACTTTCGCGGCCAGGAGCGTTCCAACAAGACGCATGAATCAACCACCGACCCCGATGCCAGGTTGTACAAGAAGAGCTACGGCAAAGAGTCTCGGTTGAGTTATCTGGGCCATGCTCTGGTGGAGAATCGCAACGGGCTGATTGCCGCGGCGATGGTGACGCACGCTGACGGCTATGCGGAACGCGACGCCGCGCTGTTGATGCTCGCCGAGAAGCAACAAGGCCGTACACGGCGCATCACCGTAGGCGCCGACAAGGCTTACGACAGCAAGGATTTCGTGCGCACGGTGCGGGAGTTGAATGTGACCCCGCACGTCACCAAGAACGATCAAGGGCGCAGCAGCAACCTGGACCGGAGAACCACGCGGCAGCCTGGCTATGCGATCAGCCTGAGCCGCCGATGGCTGATCGAAAAGGGCTTTGGGTGGCTGAAGCAAACCAGCCCGCTGCGCCAAGTCAAGTTGCGCGGGCTGCAGAAAGTGGACTGGCTGTTCGTCTTCAGTTGCGCCGCGCACAACCTGATCCGGCTGCCGCGACTGATGGCTCAACCACCGGAAACACTCCGGGAGAAGTGTGCCTGAGCAACGGTTGCAAGCCTCGGAGATGATTCCCTGAGGCTCGCAAGTACCTATAAACACCGGCCAAAACCGTACTTCAAACAGATTTCGAAGGGAAGGAAACGAAGATCGCTGGGAAAGACCCCGCAATCAGGTGAATTTCAACGAGTTCCTAACACAGCCTGCTCTCTTTCCGTGAATGATGGAGTAACGGAATCGTAGCGCCTATCTTCGTTCTGCGGCTCACGCGAAGGAGTAGTAGATCTCAAAGCGGAGGCCGCAGCTGATACAGACTGAAGAACCGGGCCGGCAAATCCGCGCCTTTGGGCCTCAAGAAGGAACAGGGTTCGCTCCTCTTCTCCGAATTCAGAACCCAGGAGAACAATATCTATACCCTCCGGTTTCAATCGTCCAAGGGCCTCAAGAAGACTTGTAGCATGTAGTTGACGCGTGCCCAAAGCCGCAGATGCGTCGTTGTTCTCCAGCCCGCGTCCACAACTCACCAGCAGCAGTTGGCGCTGAGGTCCTTTGACGCCGCGACCTCTGATTCGAGACTGCCGATTCTGTGCTTGCATGAAAGTTTGCCTGCCTTTTCATCAACAGCCCATCGCAATGACCTCGGAGCTCCCCTCGCGTCTACTATTTCGGAATATCGGCCCTGCGCCACCACCCGCCGCCGAGAGCTTGAAACAGCGCGAAGGTGTCAATCCCACGCCTGGCACTAATGTCGTGAGAGCGCCGTGCTGTGCGCGAAGAGCACACCCCCTGCAAAGAGAATGATCCCAAAGATACGGCACCAGCGCACGAACAGAGCTTGACGTTCAGAAGTCATGTAGCGGAGCCGCTCCGATGCCCAAATCTCAGCTGCCCGACGCGGTGAAACTGCGGCAAAGGCTCCGAATGTCACGGCGACAACACTCACCACAAGGTCCGCTGCGGTGAGCTCACCAACAATCAAGAGTGCAGCTAGTTTCGCCTCCATTGTCAGTTCCTTGGAATATCGGTGCGATTCCACCATCCTCCGCCGAGAGCCTGAAACAGCGCGGCCGTGTCGGCGTAGCGATTGGCCTGGGCCTGCGCGAAGCTGATCACGGCTTGCTGATATGCCTGTTCCGCGCTGAGAAGCGCAAGGTAATTGACGTAGCCGGTTTGGTATTGCTTCCTCGTCAAATCGAGCGTTGCGCTGGCAGCATTCTTTGCCTTCGCTGCGGCCTTCAGTCCGTCTCCATCGTGCTGGAGTGCGTGCAAGGTGTCGGCCACATTCTGAAACGCCGTAAGAACAGTGCTGCGGTATTGCTCCGATGCCTGAACATACGCTGCTTTTGCGGCACGTTCCCGGTGTAGGAGGCTGCCGCCATCAAAAATCGGCTGTGTAACCCCGCCCGCCAGGTCCCAGAATCCTGTCCCTGACGAAAACATGTGGGTGAAGACCTCCGCTAAGCTGCCAGCATCTCCGGTCAGAGTAAAACTGGGCAACCGATTTGCCACGGCAACGCCAATCTGTGCGCTGGCCGAATGCAGGTTCTCCTCGGCCTGGCGCACGTCCGGGCGTTGCTCCACAAGTTGCGAAGGGAGGCTCACCGGAAGATCTTCTGGGAGTTTCAGACTTGAAAGCTCGAATTTCTCCGGAAGGTCACGATCGGGGTATCCGCCCGAGAGAGCGGTGAGCAGATCGCGTTGTTGGTCCAACTGCGTCAGCAGCGGCGGCAAGGTCGCCTCGACCTGCGCAAGCTGCGACTCCTGCGCGGCAACATCGAGCCCGGTCACATATCCCTTCGAGTACTGGTTATGCAGGATCGTCAGCGTGTCGGTGTTGATGCGGATGAGTTCGCGCGTAGCGTCGATCTGTGCTCGCAAGGATGCCTCTTGAATTGCTGTGCCGACGACGTTGGAGCTTAGCGTAATATGCGTTGCGGCCAGGGCAAAGCGCGCTTGCTGTTCCTGCGCCTGCAAGGACTCTACCGTGCGCCGGTTCAGGCCGAATACATCCGGCACATATGAAATGGTGACCTGCGGAGTGTAGAAGCTGTAATCCGACGTGCCCTCGGCACTGTTTTGGGTCACGAAGGGGGAAATCAGGTTCGGTGTTTCGTGGCGCGACGCCGTAAAGCCACCTACAATGCTCGGGTAATAGACACCCCGTTGCGCCAGAACATTCTCTCGTGCAACTAGGAGCGCCGCTTGTGCAGCCTTGATGTCATGGTTAGCTTTGAGCGAACGCTCAATCAGATCGTTGAGAGGCTTCGAGTGAAACAGGGCCCACCACTCTCCGGAAATGTCCTGCCCCTGGACGAACTTCTGCGCCTCGCCACCGGCGACGCCAGGTGTGGCACTGGTGGTTGTGACCGGCGCGGGCGTATAACCGGTGACCTGCGGAGGAGCAGGCGCCTTGTATTTCGGCCCCACTAAGCAACCGGTGGTCAGTAGCAAGACCGTAGCCAAGGTGCTGAATCCGATGAGGCTCGAATTGCGGATAGACTTCATACGAATCAATTCCTCAAGGCTTGCGATGAACGGCGGTTCCATTGATCGCCACGTTATTCGTTCGGCGTATGGTTGCGACTCCGCCGATTGCCGGCGGATTGGTACCACGATGCCGCACCGCGGCCAGCGTCTGCGCGACGGGCCGGATGGTGCTATTCCGTCGAATGTCCGTGGCCTTGGAAAGCGCTCCGGTTTGGATGAGGCCGCCTTTTCCAGCACTAGCGGGTTGAAGCGGGGCAGGTCGATGAGGACTTGCGGCACTCTGAAAAGTCGAACCTGCGCGGCCGTTCGAAACTTGCGTGGGGCGAGCCGCTCCGGTCCTGCTCGCATGGCTGACCGCGCGATTCCTAACCAAACCATGGGGAGATCGCTGTTCCTCAGCAGGTCGTGTGTCTCTCCGACTCGTATCGCCCGTAGGCGCGGGGACGCGCTGGCTATCGTGCGGGGTGACGGCGTTTGGCTTGGCTGCACCCGAGGAAGGTGTCTGTTGGGATGCAGGATTGAGCGAGGCTGCATAACTATTCCCGCTTGTCAGCGCGGCGCAGGCAATCAGTGCGAATGTTAGGCGTGTGGTCTTCACGTCGTCGCGCCCTCGTGAGCTGAACCATTCTTTCGGCCAAGAAAGACTACCTTGAGCGGAGGTACGACAAGGAGCAGCATGATCGGGCCGAGCAGCATCCCGCCGACAATTACGGTGGCCAGTGGCCGCTGCACCTGGCTCCCAATGCCCGTTGAAATAGCAGCCGGAAATAGCCCGATACAAGCGGAAAGGCTGGTCATGAGCAGGGGCCGCATCCGCGTTGATGCGGCCTGAAACATGGCTTCCTGCGAGGTCCCGCCCTGAAGCAGCGCCTGGTTGTAGTAAGTGATAATCAGAATTCCGTTCATGACGGAAACCCCAAGCAAGGAAACAAAACCGATGGCGGCAGAGATGCTGAAATCCAAACCCGACACGTAGAGCGCCAGGATTCCACCCGCAACTGCGAAAGGAATTCCCGATAAGGCAAGAAGGGACTCCAGCAGCGAATTGAACATAGCGTAGAGCAGCCCGAGAATTAGGACGAGGGTCACGGGCAAGACTACGGCGAGTCGCTTCTTGGCCTCCTGCAACTCGCCGAATTCGCCCGCCCAGACGAGCCGATAGCCGCTCGGTAGCTTGATGTTCTTGGTAATCCGATCTTGGGCTTCGGCAACTGTCCCGCCCAGGTCGCGCCCGCGGACACTGAACTTGATTGGAATGAAGCGTTGCGTGCTTTCGTGATAGATCCAGGCCGCACCTGTGTCCAGGCTGATGGTCGCGAGCTCGCTCAAAGGAATGTAAGCATTCACGCCACCGACCGTTTGGAATCCGACTTTGATATTGCGTATCTTGTCAATGGTGTCGCGGGACTCCGGCGAATAACGAACCACAAGGTCAAACTGGCGGTCGCCTTCCAGCACCGAGGTTGCCACCGCTCCGCCCATTGCGGCCTGAACCACCGCATTGACATCGCCGGAGTTGAGGCCGTAACGCGCGGCTTTTGCGCGATCCACCGTAATGTTCAGATTGGGCTGCCCCAGGACGGGAAAGATGCCGAGGTCGGCGACGCCACGCACCTGGCTCATCTGATCCCGCACTCGTTCGGCAAGGTTCGTCAGGACCTCCAAATTGGGACCGACGATCTTGACTGAGTTCGAGCCCTTGACCCCGGAGATCGCCTCTTCCACGTTGTCCTGGATATATTGCGAGAAGTTAAAGACAACTCCGGGCAACTCATTCTGAAACTCTGTCTGGATTTGTGCAGTCAAAATGTCCTTGGTTACGCCGCTCGGCCACTGGTCATATGGCTTGAGCGGAACGAAAAGCTCGACGTTCGAGAATGGCGATGCATCGCTTCCATCGTCCGGTCGACCATGCTGCGATACGACGGTAATCACCTCCGGATGCCGCAGGAGAATTTCGCGCATCTTCCCTGCGGCCGCCTCCCCATCCTGAAGAGAAAGAGTGATTGGCATCGAGGCACGAATCCAGAAATTTCCCTCTTCAAGGTGAGGAAGGAACTCGCTGCCCAGGCGCGTTCCCACAAATGCCGACACTGCCAGGAAGGCAATACCGATCCCGACGGCGAGGGCACGGCGGTCCAAAGCGAAGCGCAAAGCCGGGTTGTACGCGCGATGCAACAGACGCACAACGATGGTTTCGGTTTCCTTCACATGCTCCGGTATCAGGAGCGAAGCAAGCACGGGCGTAATCGTGAACGTCGCAATCAGAGCCCCGGCCAGCGCGTAACCGTATGTGCGGGCCATGGGGCCGAATATCTGTCCTTCAACCCCCTCCATCGTGAACAGGGGCACAAATGCCGCCACTGTAATGAGCGCAGAAAACAGAACCGCCTTGTCCACCTGTATCGCACTGACGAGGATCAATCGCAGACGATCCGTCCAGCCATGTACTGGCGTAGCATGTTGATTCAGTTCGGTCGGATCGGGGCCCCAATACGCGCCGGCGAGACGTTGCAGCAAACCCTGCCGATCGTCAGGGTTCGCCTGGAAGTTCCGGAAGATGTTTTCGACCAGAATCACCGCTGAATCCACGATGATCCCGAAATCGACCGCGCCGACGGAGAGCAGATTCGCGCTTTCTCCTGTGATGACAAGAAGAATGATGGCAAAGAACAGGGCGAGCGGGATGTTGATTCCGACGATAACAGCGCTGCGAAGATTGCCGAGAAAGATCCACTGGATCAGGAATACGAGCACGCACCCGAAGATGAGGTTGTGTAAAACCGTGTGTGTGGTCACGGCGATCAGCGACGAGCGGTCGTAATAGGGAACGAGCCTGACTCCAGGCGGCAGGCTTCCGTCATGGTTCAACTGGTCAATGGCCGCTTTGACCTTGGGAATCATGTCGGCGGTCTTCTCCGTACGCCGCATCACCACGATTGCACCGACTACATCGTCTTGCCGGTCACGGCCCAGGATTCCCAGCCTGGGCCGGTAGCCCACCGTCACCTTTCCGACATCCTTCACCAGCACCGGAACGCCGTTGGTTTGGCTCAACACGACATTCTCGATGTCCTGAACCTTGTATCCTTGAGTCAAATCGTCGTTGCCACCATCGTCGATCAGGCCGACGCCGCGAATGTTGATGGACTGCTGACCGATGCTGATTTCACGGCCACCGACGTTCAGGTTCGCGTTGCCCAGAGCAGTCAGGATCTGCGGCACGGTGACGCTATAGGCCTCCAGCTTGCTAGGATCAACAGCGACCTGAAACTCCTTGGTTGGGCCGCCCCAACTATTGACGGCAGCGATGCCGGGTATGGTCAGCAGCCGACGCGCGACGATCCAGTCCTGAACCGTTCGAAGATTGATGATTCCGAAGTGAGGCGGGCCGACCAACTGGTAACGATAGATCTCGCCCGTTGAACTATTGGCTTGGATAGTGGGCACCAGGTTGCCAGGTAAACTGACGTTCTGTTGCATCGCCACCGATGCTTGCGCGAAAGCGAAGTTATAGTCGACTCCGTATTTGAAAACCACGCGCACGAACGACAGGCCGTAAAACGAGGTCGAACGGATCACGTCGATTCCGGGCGTCTCATAGAGCCCGATTTCGATGGGGCGCGTGTAATAGCGTTCCATCTCCTCCGCGGAGAGGCCTGGTGCCTGCGCCGTGATTTCCAGGATGACAGGCGTGGGATTCGGATACGCTTCGATGTTGAGCTTCTTGAAGGCAACGAACCCGGCGGCGCCAAACAACAGCAACCCCAGCACGACAATCGCGCGTCGGCTCAGACAAAATGCGATGAGAGACTTAAACATGTCGGATTGTCTCTGGATGAAATGAAATCAAGCTTAGTCCGATGGTGGCGCCTGGAGCATGTTGCTCAGGAATACAGCGTTGTCTGTAACCACCAGTTCGCCGCGCTCTAACCCGGCGAGCACCTGCACCTGGCCGGCGTTTCGTAGGCCGGTCTGGATGACTCTCTGTACAAAATGGTGGCGATCGGTCGTCACCCAGGCCGTCACGGAGCCATCGGATTCGCGCACCACGCCATTGGCCGGGATCGCAGTGGCTTCTACAGGTTTGTGAACACGAATTGTGAACGTGGCGAGCATTCCCGGGCGCAATTCGTTCCTCGGGTCTGAAATCTCCGAGCGGACCGTTTCCCGATGCGTGCTTGGATCGACCGTCTCGTAGATCTTCGATACCTTGCCCTTGAACACGCGGCTGGGATACGCCATAACTTTGACTTCAACCGGCGCACCCGGATGAAACGAGGGGACATCGCTTTCTGGAACGTCCGCCAGCATCCATTTGACCGTCACGTTCGCAACCGAGTACGGCGCGGGCGCATTCCCCGGCTGCACTAGAAGTCCTGGCGGCGGGTTATAGGCCGTGACTTCGCCCGTGATCGGACTGAGCACCACGAGCTCGGGGTCGATTTTGCGCGAAGCGACGATTCGATCGATCTCGGCGTCCGACTTGCCGAAGACGCGGACTGCATCCCTGGACGCTTTGAGAGCGCCTTCGGCAGTTTGCTGATCGGAGATTGCCTGCTCAAGCTCGCGCTCAGAAACCCCGTTAGTTCCGTTGAGCGCCTTCGCGCGCGCCAGTTCTTTGCTGGTCAATTCCAGTGTTGCCGCGGCGCCAATCAACGTCGATTCGGCCTGGATGAGATCGGGGCTGTCGATTGTGTAAAGGGGCTGCCCCTTCTTCACTTGGTCGCCTAACTGGACAAGGGCTTTGATTAGCTTCCCCTGATAGTTCGGGAAAACATCGACGGACTGGTCGGCGGCCAAACTGATGCCGCCTACCGCATCCTTCTCAACGGGAAATAAACAGCTTCCAGCGGGTTGTACCTTGATCGAGCTCAGCTGGCTCGGTGACAGGTCCACGGCCGCATCGGAGTGCGATCCGGTTGATGTTGCATTTGCGGCCTGCAGCGTTCGGTCAGACTGGGATTTCAAGAACACGACAACGATGGCAAGCACCGCGACTGCAACAGCCGCACCAACTGTCTTGCCATTCAGCAATATTCGACGCTTCACTTTGAATCGCTCCAACGTATGTCGGGCATTAGGTACCCATCAGGATTTGAATCTGCAATCACGCGCCGCCCGTCGTCTGGGTCGCGTACGTCTGCCTGGTGCCCGAAGGGTGACGGCCATCGACCTGGCTCAAAACCATGGTCATGCAGAGATTAGGTGCACGTAGTAGAACAACCTTAGAGAAGTCTATTGGCTGCCACTCGTATCGAATGGACAATCGGATGGGCATTTTTCACTATCTTTAGATAAAGATGTTGAAACCGTGCGATAACGGTCCATATCTTTCGTATAAATCGGTGAGTGGGTATAGCTCCTGGCTAATGAGTGGTCCGATAGTGGTTGCAATGCAGCCGCGCCGTTCGCGAAAAACGCAGAAGCGTCGTTACCGCGCCCGCTATCACGGGTTTCGCACAGTGGTCGAATGGCTGACCATTACATTCGTCATCATTTGCTTAGTCTGGATGGTAGTGGTGCTCATCATGTATGAATGGCACGCTGTTCACACACGCGCAAAATGATTAGGCTCTACTGTGAACGGAAGAACATGGGACGGATTCAAGCGCGTGTCCGTCTACTTCTTGAAGGTTGAATCTTCTCATCGGCCAGTCGATGTCTACTGAGGCAACCGGATCTTCACGCGACGGACGATGGCGTGCGAGGAATGGAACAACTCTCAGTCTTTGCCTTCACGTGGGTGAGTGGCTAGCATTTGAAAATGGAACACAAAGGCGCTGCAACGGTGTATTTCGTCGCTACGACCAGCGTACTAGCGCTGCTGTTGTGTAGTGGCGGCTGCAAGCCGTCTCACTCCTCCTCAAACAGCGGCAACGCGGACAATCTGTCTGCAACTTCGGCACCCGGCGCTTGCATCCCTCGCAGCATCGGAGCAGCTAAGCCAGTCGCCGAGTACCCACCAATGGCGACCGCACAGGGCGTCTGCTCGCAAAAAGCACTGGAAGGGCTTTTCGACGCTTGCTTCCGATCAGGCGGCAACTGCACCGCGTGGGAAATGACAAATCGCGCTTGTGCGCAATGCGCATTCACGCCAGACAGCGACACCGCGCAGGGACCGTTTCTCACACGCAAGAATGCGGTTCCAAAAGTCAACCAGCGCGGATGCTTGGATAGTCTCGCGCCTGGTTGCGGAACGGCATACGAGGCAGTGACTGAGTGCACGCACACTGCATGCGATACCAGCCCCGAATGCAAAAGCGCCACAAGCGCAGAGCGGGCGGCGTGTCGTCAGGCGGCTATGCAAACTTCATGCGCACCCCTTATGCAGCAGTTCTCGGAGAAATGCGGCGTGGGAGGACTCACCGACAAACGAGCGTGTTTTCCAAGGTCCGACGATGCAGCGACTATGCGAGATTACATTACCGGGCTTGCGAGGCGTGCTTGTGGCTCGTAGGGCGAAGAAGCACCGAACTCTGATTTTGCTGAATATCCCGCTTGCTGCAACGGGCGTAGTCCTCGCGTTACTCGTGCTTGGAATGCCGTTCAGCATTTCCGCTGCGGTTGGCTTCATCGCAATCTTTGGAATCGCTGGTCTGAACGGCATCGTTCTGCTGACATACATCCGGGAACTGTGACAGAGTTGGCGACAAGATTCCCGTGTAAGCGCCGCCGAGTTTGGGAAAGATTGAACACGAGTGCCAGCATGGGAGAAGGGAAAGGCGAATGTTCAAAGTGGATTTCGCATTGAATTGATCGGAGCCCCGTTAGGACATCGGCGACGCGGAGATTGAACTCTAAACAACTATATTTCAGTATCTTACAGTTAAACCTATTGATCTATTTACCACGTTTCTGGCACTATGAATTCCAAAATGAACGGGCCGATATGCGAATTGCGTCTTCCCCCACCTTTTGCAGCGCTTCCGTTTTGCTGTTCGCCGCCCTGCTGAGTGTGGTCGGATATTAAGTCGTCCGGCGGCTGAATCTTCATGGTCCAGAGGAGGACGCCCGACTTATAGAAGAAGGCGCAAAAGTCAAGGCTTGGCGGGAAGGGCTGCGGGGAACAGTACACCCGGCGGCGAGCTTAGAATTGTGAGCGAGGTGGACTCCATGATCTACAGCAAGCAATCATCGCGATCTCCTGAAGAAGTTGGGAAGAGACTTGAAGAGGCCGCCGCCAGGCATAAATTCGGAGTTCTGCATATTCACGATCTGAGGAAGACACTCGAATCCAAAGGCATTCAGCTTGGCTCAGAATGTATGGTGTATGACGTCTGCAATCCGGACGCCGCCTCTCGGGCATTGCATACAGATATGAGGGTGTCGACAGTTCTGCCCTGCCGGATCTCCGTTTTCAGCAAAGACGGCTGCTGTTTGATCTCAACGGTCAGGCCGACATCACTATTCGCAGTCACCGGTCTGAAGGGATCTGAAGCTCTCGCCGAAGAAGTTGAGCGAAAAGTCCTGGCAATTATTGATGAATCTGCGTAGCGCAGCGGGTTCTCTCATAATGAGATAGGGCCGAGTTCGAACTCGGCCCTATCAGCAACGCCTAACAAGACGAACCGGTACGACACGGGCGAAGATCTATATCAGTTCGAGCCCAGCCTTGACGCTACCATCTTCCACTTCCCGCCATCTGAAAAGAGCCGCCCGAAAGGAGGGAGGAGTTTGCGTCCTCCCTCCCTGCATTGGCGCAGTACCTACTGGGCGACCCTGTGCGTGAGCATGTCGAGTTTCTGATCGAGCATGGCGGCGGTCTGATCGATGGTTCCGTTATCGAATTGTTTCAATACCACCGATGGTTTGTCGTAGCTTAGGAAAGTCTTGCCGGCAGCGCTCTGGTAGATGTAGACACGCAGGGGCAGGTACAGTCCGGCGGCGGGATCCTTCTCAAACACCTGTTTGCCGACATTGGGATTGCCAACGAGGAACAGCGTTCCCTTCAAACTGAGGCCGGTCATCTTGAGCATGTTGCCCTGATCGACGGTACTCATCACCATCATGCCTCCTTTGCTGACGGCCATCTTGAACGATTCGACTGTCTGCTCGTAGGACTTGTTACTGGGAATGTTCACACGTGCTTCCTGTGCGAAAGTGGTGGCGGCGAAGGCTGCGAACAGCGCAGCGACAAAGGTGGTGCGGCGTAAAAGGCTATTCTTGGTCATCGGAATATTCCTGATCTTGAAGTGATCTCAATACCCTGTCGCAATCTCTTCGGTGACTCTTTTGGTCCGAAGACTGTTACGGGCACTCACAACGAACGATTTCTGGAGACGCGAAACGTTACGGCCTCCGTTCTCGATCGGTATCGCACGAGGGTGTTGGCCCAGTAAACAGGCGAGCGGAATGCATTCATCCGCGGGCCGTTCGCAGGGTGCCACGAACAACAGCAGTAGCCTTCTCTGTAACGTATTTCTTCCTGAGACATCGTTCAGGTTTAGGGGATTCGTTTCCGACAACTCTTGGTTGATCGCAGATCCCTTTGCGCCGTACAGTTGATTCCGAACGAATGGTGATGCTATGGAGACTTTGAACGGACCACGCGACGCTGCTGCTCCGTCACGCCTACAGCGGAAGAAGGACGCAAACTACGTCTTCTATGAGCTCACGCGCAGCATTTGTCCGCAGTGTCGGAAGGTGATCGATGCGAAGATTCTGCTGCGCGATAACAAGGTCTACATGGCCAAGCGCTGCCCGGACTGCGGCCCCTTCGAAGCGGTCGTCTATGGCGATGCGCAAGCCTATACGAACTTCAGCAAATTCAACAAACCGGGCACGATTCCGCTGGCCTATGGCACAGAGATTAAAGAAGGCTGTCCACACGACTGCGGCCTATGCCCTGACCATCAGCAACATGCTTGCCTGGGCATCATCGAAGTCAACAGCGCCTGCAACATGAATTGTCCGTTGTGCTTTGCCGATGCGAGGCCAGGCTTCAGCTTGACGATTTTGTCCGCACCGAGGGAAACCCCGAAGTGGTGCAGTTCTCCGGAGGCGAGCCCACGATCCATCCGCAGATCATCGACTTCGTTCGGGCTGCGCACGCGCGCGGGATTCCTTTTGTCATGGTCAACACCAACGGCAAGCGCATCGCGCACGATGAACGTTTTCTCGAACAACTCGCTGAAGTGCGCCCGTCAATCTATTTCCAGTTCGACGGCTTTGAGCGCGAGACATACCGCATTATTCGCGGCGAGCCAGACATTCTTGAGGAAAAACTGCTTGCGCTGGATCGGCTGGCGTCGATTGGCCTGAATGTCACGCTCGTCCCCGCCATCGAACGTGGTGTGAATGACCACGAGTTTGGAAAGATCATCGAGCTGGCGATCAAGCACCCAGCCATTCGTGGCATCAACTTTCAGCCGGCGTTCCACGCGGGCCGCCACATGCGTCACGACCCGATGCAGCGCATGACGATTCCAGATATCGTCCAGCTAATTGAGCAGCAGACGGCCGGCAATTTTGTGGCCAGCGACTTCATCCCAGTTCCGTGCTGCTTTCCTTCGTGCAACTCCGTCACTTACGCATTCATCGACGGTGATACGGTGACTCCGCTTTCGCGCATCGTGAATGTGTACGACTATCTCGACTACATCACCAACCGCGTCATGCCCGATTTCAGCCTGGAGATCAAGAAGGCACTCGAAGGTCTGTGGTCTTCTTCATCGGTTTCCGGTTCGCAAAAGTCAGCGGAGCAGTTTGCGGTCTCGTGCCAGGCATGCGGACTGCCGGAGAGCTTGACGGTCGGCGACATTGCGAAGAACATGCTCATGATCATGCTGCAGGATTTCATGGACCCATGGACCTTCAACCAGAAGAACCTGATGAAGTGCTGAGCGATATATCGCGGTCTTTGAAGAGGCCGGTTTCGAAATCGAGAGCGTCGAAGACCACAGCGATGCGTTGCTTGAGATGGTGCGACAGGTGCAGGCGAAGCTGCTCGGGGCAGAGATTATGGCCCGTCTCAAGAAGATCGATCTTCCCGGCGTGGACTTTGCCACTGGAAAACAATTTGCCCAGACTGCGTTGCAGGCGACTCGCGACGGCGCTCTTGGCTATGCGGTACTCTCAGCGAGAAAGCCGTAAACTCGTTCATCCGTTCAGCGGACCCAAAGGTATTTTCGGCGGTACATACCCGTCTGGATGGCCCTGACTACTTCGGCAGTTTTCGTCTGAGCGGTCCGAGACGACCAAACTCGACAAATCGACATGAACTCGAAGCCGTGAGCTTCGTCCTAACATAAAGTGGGGCTGCGAACGAGTGTTCAACGGCACGCATCTCGACGGGGAATGCTCGATCACTGGTATCCAGACTCATTATTCACGGAATCCGAACTGACCGAAAGCATGGTCAACGGTTTGGCGGAATCAGAGATGAGTGTGTGTAAAGTGAGGGCCACTGTCGTCATGTCAGTCATGGCAGCGCTGCTCGTTGCAGGGGTTGCCGGAATTCTGTCGCGGGAGGTACACCGCTCCGCATCAAAGACAGTCTCGCCATCTTCAGTGCTGAATCCTGCGCCGACCGCGGCGCATATAGCTATACGGGCGCGCAAACCGCGAAATGCAGTTCTAATTGCAATTCCGGCGGGCACGGTGCAGATCGGTAACGATGACGGTCCGCCCGATGAACGGCCTGCTTTCCAATTCACATCACACCCTATTCTTATGGACCGCACGCCGGTCACAGTGGCGCAGTTCGCTGTTTTTCTCAAGGAAACAGGCTACAAAACCGATGCCGAACGCTATGGCTCCGCTGGGGTGCTAAATGAAAAACCGGGCGCGTGGGTCGCGGTCCAAGGGGCAACATGGCGCCATCCGACGGGACCGAAGGGACCACCCGCACAGGCGGATCATCCGGTGACGCAAGTGAGTTGGTTTGATGCCAATGCATTTTGCAGCGCCTATGGCCTGCGTCTTTCCACGGAGTTCGAATGGGAACGTGCTGCGCGGATGGGGCAGACCCCCGACGGGCATGTCTTCAAAATGGACGACTCCATTGAGCACAACGGCCATTACCTGCTGAATGCCTGGGAGGGGACGTTTCCCCTCCTTGACACAGGAGCCGATGGCTATCGGACAACGTCGCCCGTAGGGGCGTTTGGAACCGCTCCATCCGGGCTGACCGACATGGCTGGAAACGTTTGGGAGTGGACCTCGTCGTGGTACCAGCCCTATGGCGTGTCGCAGCACGAGCCGGCCGATGGTCAGGGCGAGCGCGTTGCGCGCGGCGGTTCGTTCCTGTGTTCACCCCGATACTGTCAAGGTTATCGCGCGAGTGCACGGAATCATACGACGCCTGACACTTCCCTTGAAAACATCGGCTTCCGTTGTGCGTCGGATCTCGGGCAGATTACAACTCTCGCGGGACGAATCGAGAATCGTCCTAAAGAGATTGCAGCCGCTGCTCATTCGCAATCTGCAACTGGAGGAATGCCAAAGTGAGCCATATCAAGAAATTCTTGCGCAAACCGTTACTGTTCGTTGGATCGGCTCTCATCGGATTGGCTGC
>VFSW01002446.1_pt1 | contig 28023 bp, 32 predicted proteins | sample 5358111 | NCBI WGS metagenome assembly VFSW01 (sample SAMN11554181, study PRJNA540505) | mine drainage metagenome | isolation source: sediment from site ElyBrook_90M | place: USA: Ely Copper Mine, Vershire, VT | collected 2017 | reverse complement strand
GGCGCAAATAGCGCGCGATCAGGCGTCCCTCGGCCGATTCCGTTGTGTTTGGCATCGCACGGCGCACAGGCAGATTGTGCTACTCATCTACCAGTGCCGGAACGCCAAAGGAAATGCCGTGGAGCCCTTCGACCTGTACTCGCCCGTGATCGATGCCGATCCGTTTCCGTACTACGCGGAACTGCGCGAGAACTATCCCTGCTACTGGAGCGAAAATGCGCAGCTCTGGATCCTGTCGCGCTACGACGACATCGTCGAAGCGGCGCGCGACTGGGAGACCTTCTCGTCGACCCAGGGCAACCTGATCGATTAACTTCCGGGCCGGGCCGGCGCGACGCTCGGAACGACCGACCCGCCGCGGCATGACCGGCTGCGCGCTCTGAGCCAGGCCGCCTTTCTCAAGCGCAATCTCGACCGGCTCATCGAGCCGACCCTGGAAATCGCCGATCGCGCGCTCGACAGCATCGTCGAGGGAGGGACGTTCGAGTTCGTCAACGACTTTTCCAGCCAGATCACGGTCAGGCTTCTGTTCCGCACCATGGGGCTGCCCGAACGCGACCACGCCGACATCCGTCGCAAAGTCATTCTCGCGGTCTCAACCGACAAGAGCGTGAAAGGGCGGACCGCCGAACACATCGCTGCGTTCAAGGATATGAGCGAGTTTCTCACGGCCGAGGTGGCCGCGCGTCGAGCCAGGCCGACCGACGACCTGATCACCCACCTCGCCGAAGCCGAGATCGACGGCGATCGCCTCTCCGAGCGCGAGGTCGTGCTCACCACGGCGACCTTCGTCATGGCGGGCGTGGAGTCGTTGTCGAGCTTCATGAGCGTGTTCGCGCTCAACCTTCACGATTATCCCGACGCACGGCGACGGCTGGTCGCCGATCCTGCACAGATTGCGCCGGCCATCGAGGAATCGCTCCGCTTCAATACGTCGGCACAGCGCTTCCGGCGATTTGCCACCCGCAACACCGAGCTACACGGCGAAACGATTGAAGCGGGCGACAAAGTCGTACTCGCTTTCGGCTCAGGCAACCGCGATGGCCGCAAATTCCCCGAGCCGGACAGCTTCGATATCGACCGCCGGCCGCTTGGCCACCTCGGCTTCGGCTCCGGCAAGCATTTTTGCCTCGGCAGCCAGATGGCGCGGCTCGTGACTGAAGTGGCGATGCGGCGGTTCCTCGAGCGGGTGCCGGACTATCACCTGACGGCTGAGAAGATCGCCTGGAATTCATCGTCGAACTTCCGCAGTCCGACGGCGCTGCCGTTCGCCTGCGGCTGAACCCGCTCCTACGCGCCGCCTTTGCCCGGAGACGATGAGTCCGGGGGAAAGTCGTCAGCGCGGAGCTGATGAGCGAGCTCACTGAGCACGGCGTTGACCATGCCGGTTTCGTCGCGGTCGACGAAGGCAGAGGCAACGTCGACATACTCGGACATGACGACTTGCGCCGGCACATCGCGCCGGCAAGCGAGCTCGTAAGCGCCGGTGCGCAGGACCGCCCGAAGCACCGCCTCAATGCGTTTGAGCGGCCAGCCACGGGTCAAAGCGGCATCGATTTGCGGATCGAGCCGGGTCTGCTCGTGCAGAACGCCGCCGACAATATCGCGAAAAAACGCCACTTCCGCCGGCCGGTATTGCGCGCCTTCCACCTCGCCGCCGAGCCAATGACTCTCGAACTCGGCCAGAATCTCGTTCAGCCCGGTACCGGCGAGGTCCATCTGATAGAGCGCCTGCACTGCAGCAAGCCGCGCCGCGCCACGTTTGTTGGCTTTACGCGCTTCGCTCGCTCCGGCTGTGGCGGTCGCGCGGGCCATTATTCACTTCCCCCGCGCGAGCCGACGTTTCACCCGGATCAGCGCCAGCGCCGCGCGCGCGGCATCGCCACCTTTGTCCTGGTCCTCAAGCCGCGCGCGGGCCAGCGCTTGCGTGAGCGTATTGACGGTGACAATGCCGTTGCCGATCTGCAGCGCGCGCGCCACGGAAAGCTCCAGCAGTCCTTGGGCGGAAAGCTGCGAAACAATCTCGAAATGAATGGTGTCGCCGCGGATGACGCAACCGAGCGCCACCACGCCGTCGTAATGCCGGCCTTTTTGCTTTGCCGCCTCGAGCGCGATAACAATTGCTGTGGGGATTTCAAGCGAGCCCGGCACTGTGACGCGTTCAATTACCGCACCCGCTTCCTCCAGCACTTTCATCGCGCCGGCGAGCAGCTGATCGGCAATGTCGTCGTAGTAGCGCGCTTCGACAATCAGAATATGGGCGCCTTTGGCGCCGCCCTTCTCACTTTTGCTTCGCCGCGGCCCGGCCATCGCGCACTCCTTGTCGGCGAGGTTCGTAGCAAGCGAGCGGAGCACGAACAAGCGCGGGATTAATGCAGCCGGGCGGTGTCTAGCAGCCGCGCGGCGTAGCGCGCCATTTGGTCGACTTCGAGATTGAGCCGCATACCGGGCCGGAGCGAACCAAAAGTCGTGACTTTTAGCGTGTGCGGAATGAGCAATACCGAGAAGGTCTCGCGTTCGACTTCGTTGACAGTGAGCGAGACGCCGTCGAGCGCGACCGACCCTTTGGGCGCAATAAAGCGGGCAAGCTCGCTCGGCGCGCGCAGCGACAGCCGCGCCATGTCGGGCAGGTCTTCGCGGCTCACCAACTCGGCAATGCCGTCAACATGGCCGCTGACCAGGTGACCGCCGAGTTCGTCGCCAAACTTCAGCGACCGCTCCAGATTAAGGCGCGTGCCGCGTTGCCACGCGCCTGCTGTGGTGACGCGCAACGTCTCGGCAGCTACATCGACCGCGAAGAAGGCGCGATTGCCCTTGCGCCCGCGCTCAACTACAGTGAGGCAGGGTCCCGAGCAGGCAATCGACGCACCGATATCGATGGAATCGGGATCGTAGCCGCAAGCAATGCTCAGGCGGCGCAGGCCTTCGGCCTGTTCGTCGACCTCAAGAACCTCACCTAAGTCGCTGACAATGCCAGTAAACAATGGCGTCACCTTCGCTCGAAAATATCAAATCTGTCGGCTCCGATAGGCTCACTCGTCACGCGGCTAAAAAGCCGTGACTGGGTAAGCGCGGCCAGCGGCATGCCGTCGAGTGCATCTAGGCCGTCAGCCCCAACAATCGTCGGGGCATGAAACAATATCGCCTCATCGACGAGGTCGGCCGCAACGAACGCAGCCGCGAGCGTCGGACCGCCTTCGACCATAAGCCGGGTGATACCGCGCCCGGCAATGAGCTTGAGCACTGCCGCAACGTCGCGACCATCGCCACACTCGGGGGCGCGCAGCACAACCACACCACCCGCCGCCAACGCCTCCTCTGCCGCGCGCGGCGCTTCGGCTCCGGCGACAACCCATACCGGCACCTCGCGGGCGGTTTGTACGAGCCGCGAAACCCGCGGCAGACGCAAGTTCGTGTCGAGCACAATACGGACCGGAGAGTCCTTCTCCATGCCGGGCAGCCGGCATGTGAGCAGCGGATCGTCGGCGAGTGCCGTGCCTATACCCACCATGATCGCGTCGCTTTGCGCGCGGAGCAGGTGGACGCGATCACGCACGTCTTCGCCGGTAATGGCAACCGGCGTCCGGCCAGCCGCTCCGACCTTCCCGTCGGCCGAAATCGCGAGCTTGAGTATGACGGGCGGGCGGCCGTCGCGCATGCGCGTGACGTGGCCGGCGTGATCACGGTGCGCCTCATCGGCGCCGGTCCCGACGTCAACCGCGATGCCAGCCGAACGTAGCCGGGCATGACCCTGACCGGCTACTTCGGGATTAGGATCTTCCATGGCCGAGACGACGCGCGCCAAGCCTGCGGCGACAATGGCGTCGGCACAGGGTGGCGATTTTCCGTAATGCGAGCAAGGCTCCAGCGTGACGTAAAGCGTCGCGCCGCGCGCTGCTTGGCCGGCGCGGCGCAGCGCTTCAACCTCGGCATGCGGCCGGCCGCCAGGCGGGGTCCAGCCGCGGCCGACGATGACGCCGTCTTTGACGATCACCGCACCGACGGCAGGGTTGGGCCACGTGCGGCCTAGTCCGCGCCGGCCGAGCGTCAACGCAAGAGCCATGAAGCGTTGATCGGTCTTCACGGCGTCCGCCCGCGCACTCACTTGCGGGCGATCTCCGCAGCTTCTTCGCCTGATAGTTCGGCCAGCGCCGTCTCGAAATCCTTGGCTTCGCGGAAATTGCGATACACCGAAGCGAAACGGACATAGGCCACGTCATCGAGGTCGCGGAGATATGCCATGACCGTCTCGCCGATGGTCTCCGAGGAGACCTCGCTCTCGCCCTGGCTCTCCAGTTCACGCACGATCTTCGAGACCATCTGATCGACGCGCTCGGGTTCGACCGGACGCTTGCGCAGCGCGATCTGCACCGAACGCAACAGCTTGTCGCGGTCAAAAGGCACACGCCGGCCATTCCGCTTGATCACGATCAGTTCGCGCAACTGTACCCGCTCGAATGTGGTGAAGCGGAAATTGCAGGACAGGCAAACCCGTCGGCGGCGGATCACGGAAGAATCTTCCGTCGGCCGCGAGTCCTTCACCTGGGTATCGAGGCTTCCGCAGCTCGGACAGCGCATGCCGTGCCTTACCCCTCGTAGATCGGAAAGCGGCCGACCAGGCGTGTGACCTTATCGCGCACGTTCCCTTCCGCCTGCGCGTCTTGTTCGGCCCGGTTTTGCGCCAGCGCATCGAGCACCTCGGCGATCATGTCGCCGACCTGGCGGAATTCGGCGATGCCAAAACCGCGGGTCGTGCCTGCCGGCGTGCCGAGCCGCACGCCGGACGTGACCGTCGGCTTCTCCGGATCGAACGGAATACCGTTTTTATTGCAGGTGATGTGGGCACGCTCCAGCGCCGCCTCGGCGACTTTGCCGGTGAGGCGCTTTTTCCGCAGGTCCACCAGCATGAGGTGGGTATCCGTGCCACCCGAGACGATATCGAGCCCACGGGATTTGAGCGTTTCGGCAAGGGCTTTGGCGTTCTCAACAACATTCTTCGCGTAAACTCTGAACGACGGTCGCAACGCCTCGCCGAGCGCGACAGCTTTTGCCGCGATCACGTGCATTAGCGGCCCGCCCTGCATGCCGGGAAAGACAGCCGAGTTGAGCTTTTTCGCCAGCTCCTGGTCGGCGGCGAGGATCATCCCGCCGCGCGGTCCGCGCAGCGTTTTGTGGGTGGTCGTGGTCACTACGTGCGCATGGGGAAACGGGCTTGGATGGACGCCCCCGGCCACCAGTCCGGCAAAGTGCGCCATATCGACCATGAGGTAGGCGCCAACTGAATCGGCGATTTCGCGAAAGCGGCGGAAATCGATGACCCGTGGATAGGCCGAGCCGCCGGTGATGATCACCTTCGGCCGATGCTCCTTGGCGAGCCGCTCGACCTGCTCCATGTCGATCAGATGGTCATCGCGCCGCACACCATACGGAATGGGCTTAAACCAGCGTCCGGACAGGTTGACGGGCGAGCCGTGGGTGAGATGCCCGCCGGCGGCGAGGTTCAGGCCCATGAAGGTATCGCCGGGCTGCATCAACGCCATGAAGACTTCGGCGTTCGCCGAGGCGCCGGAATGCGGCTGCACGTTGGCGAACGTGCACCCGAACAGCTTCTTGGCGCGGTCGATGGCGACCTGCTCGACCACGTCGACGAACTCACAGCCGCCGTAATAGCGCTTCCCCGGCAAGCCCTCGGCGTACTTGTTGGTCAGCACCGAGCCTTGCGCTTCGAGCACGGCGCGGCTGACGATGTTCTCCGAGGCGATCAGTTCGATCTCATCGCGCTGGCGTCCGAGTTCGCAGCGGATGGCATCAGCGATCTCGGGATCGCTTTGGCCAAGCGCCGCTGAGAAAAACCCCTCCGCTGAAAGCGCTGCTCCCTGCGAAACCGACATATTTGCCCTGCCTTTGTGTGTTCCCGCGAGAGCCCGCGACCGCCCCAGCCAACCGCTCGCCGATAGCATACCGGCCGGTTGGCGCAAGCTCTAGGATCGGCGACGCCTAGCCCCGCTATATTTGGGATTTCCGGGCCGTTTCGCCATCGGCGCCGCAATTAGAACGCCCGGTTCACAGCGTGCTGGTCGCCGCCTGGACACCGGAGAGGTTATCCTTGCCGTAGATATCCTCGCGGAATTGCACGACCCCATCCGGGGTTGCCCAGCCGGTGATGTAGACCCAGTGCAGCGGCACCTGTTTCGTCAGCTGGGCGGTTTTCTGCTCGCCCGACTTTATAGCGCGGTCGATGTCCTCCAGCGACCAGCCCTTCATTCCCTCAAGGAGCCACGCGACCAGCTGGCGCACATTCTGCACGCGCACGCAGCCCGACGAATGGAAGCGGAAGTCGTCGCCGAACAGATTTTTCAACGGCGTATCGTGCATGTAGACGCCGTACTGGCTCGGAAAGTTGATGCGGATGGAGCCGAGCGAGTTAAAGCTGCCGGGATCCTGTTTGAACGAGTAACGCGTCGCATCCTCCGAATACCAGTTAATCCGCGACGGCTGCAGTTCCTGGTGCCGCGCGTCGAAAATGCGAATGTGATTGTTGGCAAGATAGTCCGGCTGATCCTGCATTTTCGGAATCAGATCCTTTTGCACGATCGAGGCTGGCACGGTCCAATACGGATTGAAGTTGACCTGAATAATCTTGCTGTTGATCTCCGGCGAGGGCCGGTCCGGCTTGCCGGCCACGGCGGTGTGGCGCGATACCGCCACGCCATTCTCGATCGCTTCGATGCGCGCGGCCGGAATATTGCAGACTACGTAACGCGGGCCGAGATTGGTGCTCAGGCCGCGCAGCCGCCCCAGATTGACTTTCAGCTGCGCCAGCCGCACCGGTGCCGGCACGTTGAGCGCGCCCAGCGTCTCAGCGCGGATCACGCCGTCGACGGTCAGGCCGTGGCGCACCTGGAAACGCCGCACCGCGGCCTCGACGTAGGAGTCGTAAACGTCGTTGCCGACCGCGTTTGGGTCGATGTCGCTCGACGCGACCAGCCGGGCGCGAAGCGCGCTGACGCTGGGGTGGCGGTCGCCGAGGCGGATCACACTGACGCCGGTCACCTGCGGCCAGCCGCCGCGGCCGACGATCGCGGCATAACGGTCAATCGCCTGCTCGGTCGTCTGCGCCGTTGCCGCCGAGACGGTCGGCAACGACTGCTTTGGCATGTGGACGTTCCGGGAGGTATCGTCGAAGCCCTGCCCGAAGCCGCCGCGCTGGGTATCGCCGATCAGCGCGTCCAGCGCGGAATCCTCGGCAAACGCACGGCGTGCCGCCAATCCGGCCCCCGCAATCGTCGCGAGCCCGCCGATCCGCCTCAGCACAGCGCGCCGGTGCAGCCGTTGGGTGCTTTGGTCCCGAGGTTCATCCATCAGGTGGATTTCAAACACGATATGAAGGCCGAATTTGGCCGAAGCCGGCGCCCACCGCCGAGCCGTTCTGCGGAGTAGCAGAACCGGTCATGGAACTAAAGAGGACCTCCTGTACTCTGCCGCCAATGTGAACGTTTGCCCGCAGACGGGTCCGAAGGTGGTGCTGATCTACGCGGCCGTCCTCGTTGCCGCGGCAAGTCTACTGCAAATTTTCACGCCATTCCCGGTTTTGACCTGGGCCGGCAAGATGACGGGAATATTGTCGAACTGATCGCCGGATACGAATCAAAAAAAGACCCCGGCATTTGCGCCGGGGTACAGACACGCCAGTACGATGGAAAATCCTGGCGAAAGACTGCGCGACTTTAGAGCCGGTAGAGAATTTGATCGGTCCAGAAGCGCTCGAGCCGGTGCAGCGCCTTGTTAAGCACGCCGAACTCGTCGGCGGTGATGCCGCCGACTTGCTCAACCGTACGCACATGCTTCTGGTAGAGCGCATCGACGATGTCGCGCACGTCGCGGCCTTTTTCCGTGAGTTTGATGCGCACGGAACGCCGGTCGACGCGGGAGCGCTGATGATCGAGAAAGCCCATCTCGACGAGTTTCTTCAGATTGTAGGAGACGTTGGAGCCGAGATAATAGCCGCGCGTACGCAACTCGCCGGCGGTCAGCTCCTTGTCGCCGATATTGTACAGAAGCAGCGCTTGCACCGAATTGATGTCGGCGCGGCCGCGGCGGTCGAATTCATCCTTGATGACGTCAAGCAGACGCCGATGCAGACGCTCGACCAAGGTCAGCGCCTCCAGATAATGCGGCCGGATATGGTCGAAGCGCACCTCGCGTTCCGCGGCGGGCTCGACCGTCTTTGCGACGGCTTTCATAGTGACGCCTTTCCGTAACTATTTTTGTCTTGTCTTCGACGGGCCCTGTTTCCCGCCGTAAGGCGCCACCCTAGCGGCGAGGGTCTAAGATCAGTTTAAAAGACACACTAAAAATAGGGTTTATTTGCCGTGGTCGAGCTATGATTAAGCCTTGAATTGCAACGCTTTTCGCGACGTTTTGTTCACCTTCACAGACGCGGTTTTCGCGGCCGGTCGCGCCGAAAACGTCGATTTCGCCGCGGTTGACACCGCGTCAGCCCGACATGCTAAACACAGCCCCGGAATCTCGCCCTTTGGCGGGCAATATTCCGTTTCCCGCATCACCCCAATTGCGTGAGACGTGCGGGGGAGTGTCCCGAGTGGCAAAGGGGGCGGACTGTAAATCCGCTGGCTTACGCCTTCGTAGGTTCGAGTCCTACCTCCCCCACCATCCTCATTCGCGCCGAGCGCTTCGCAGGATTTGCACAGCAGCGACCCCGCAGAACACAATGCCGGAAAATCGGCACATATTGCCAAATGCATTCCCTGGAAATTGGCGGCCTTTGTCGCCTTCTCAAACGAACGCAAAGCTGAAACCGGCCGCTCGTCATCCGCGCCTGCGGAGCCGAATTGCCAAGCGCACTTTAGCGTGAAACAACCGCCTCATGCGCGAACGTTCCTGGCAGGCCAAGCCGCGCGCGCAGCGCCGGGATGGCGTGCGGCGCCACCACAATCGCCCCCACGGGAATAAACCCGTCGCGCGACGTGAACGCGACGCCCCGATCATTTTATATGGCTGGCACACCGTCACGGCTGCGCTCGCCAATCCGGCGCGGCACATCCGCAAGCTCTTGGCAACGGAAAACGCCGCGCGGCGCCGGGCCGACGAAGGGATCGCGCTGCCGATCGAGCCGGAACTGGTACGGCCTGATGCGATCGCCGCGCGGCTTTCGCCGGACGCGGTCCATCAAGGCCTGCTTGCCGAAGCCGATCCCCTCGCCACGCCTGAACTGGACGAATTGACGGCTGGCGGCATTGTTCTCGTACTCGATCAGATCACCGATCCGCACAATGTCGGCGCGATCCTGCGCACCGCGGCCGCGTTCGCGGTTGGAGCGATCGTCACCACCGCACGTCACAGCCCGGAGGCCACCGGCGTGCTCGCCAAGTCCGCATCGGGCGCGCTTGAACTGGTGCCAATCGTGATTGTGCAAAATCTTGCGCGCGGGCTTGGATCGCTCAAGGAACACGGATTTCGCATCATCGGACTGGACAGTGACGCGCCCGACGATCTCGCGGCGGTTAGCCTCTCCGCACCGCTTGCGCTGGTGCTCGGCGCCGAAGGCAGGGGCTTGCGGCAAGGAACGAAAGCCGTTTGTGACCAGCTCGCGCGGCTCGATCTTCCCGGCGCGATCAAAAGCCTGAATGTCTCCAACGCCGCGGCGCTGTCGCTTTACGTTGCCACCCGCGCGCAGGATTGAGCGTGCGATTGGTGCAATTTCCCGAAGCGCAACGCGATACTTCGACCGGCATGAGGGAGGGCGTTTTTTCGACACTTTCAGTTTGGCCCGGTCCTGAAACAAGAGCTGAGGACAAATCAAAAAGCGAAGGCCCGCGCGGAGCGGGCCTTTTTCGACTTGCCCGAGACGGCCATAACGTCAGCGGTATAAGTACGGCCGCGCGCGGTAATAACGCGGATGGACGTAAACATGCGCCCGATAGGCGTAGCGCGGACCGCGATAGCCCCCATGGGGAAAATAGCCGGGCCCGCGATAGCCGTAGCGTGAGCCGATATAGGGATAGTTGATGGCCGGGGCGAACGCTGCTCCGGGCGCGTACGATTGGTACGACACCATCATGCCCGGACCAGTGTATTCCGGCCCCTGATTTACGACGTAGAGCGGTGATGCGGCATAGCCGACAGCACGAGCGCAATTGCAGCTGTTAAAGCCCAGGAAGCTGTTGAAGCCGCCGCAGCCGCCAAAGCCGCAGCCGCCGCCGCAACCGCCCAGCGTGCCGCATCCACCCGTATCCCAATGATCGACGGCGATCGGCGCCGGCGCGACCGCCACCGGCGGCGGAACCGGCGCCGGAATATCGTAGGTCGGGGCCGGTTGAGCGTAGACCGGCGGCGCATAGGCGGCGGGAGCTTCAAATCCGCAGCCGCCACAGCCCGCAAAGGCGGCTGAGCTGAGACCGACGGCGAACAACGTGGCGGAAGCCACTAGAATTGCGCGATGAAATGACATGTTACTCCTTACAAGCGTTGCTACGTGGAAGAGGCGGATGAGGACTGGGGCGCGCGGTCTTTCCGAAAGCGTTGGGGTCCTGGTCAGCGTCGAGGCGGTCCTAGATATCTGCCGCCGCCATTCCAGATGATGGGCGGCGCGGCGAACGGCGGATAAGTGGTGACCGGACCGGGTGCTGATTGGCTCGACCAGCTCTGGAAAAAGCTCTCCGCCGGGGGCGGCAGCGGCCGGTTCGGCGGCGGAACTACTTCGAGCCGCCCATAGCCCGGCCGCTTACCGGTGCTAGGAAAGTAGGCCGGCCCGTAACCACGGCCTCGTGCGGGAGCGCCTGGGCCGCGGCCAGGCTCGGGGACCACAACCGCGAAAGGCTGGTAGATCACCGTCGGCGCCATACCAATCGGCCGATCAAGGCCGTAGTCGCCCTCGACCACCGACCAAGACGCATCGATCCCGTTTATGATTACGGGAACGTCCGGCCTGCCTGGAATGACAATGGAGGGAATGCGCTGGGCAAAGGCGGGCCCAGAGCCAAACGCAAGCAACAACGCCGCCGCATGGAGAACGCGCATGACAACCCGCCTCGAACGGCGGGACGTTAAGGGACCGGACCCGTCAAATTCGTTTAGAACCGCCCGATCGGATCGATGAATTGCACGGTAACATTAATTGCCGGCTACGGCGCCGCGGGCCGGTTGTTGTCGCCGGTTGCCTAACGTACCCAGACTTTTGGCTTACGACCTCTGGGGGACAGACAGGGTTCTTCCTGCAGACTAGGCTGACGCAACTGGCGCGGCTTGCCGTGAGACGCACCGCGCGCGTCCAACAACGAACTGGGGGAACGTCCATGACAACCATGGCTATCGGAACGCCACGCGCCGGCGGGATGACGAGCGAACAGCGGCTGGTGATCTTCGCCTCCTCGCTGGGGACCGTGTTCGAGTGGTACGACTTTTACATCTACGGCACGCTGGGCGCGTTTCTGGCGAAATACTTCTTCTCAAACGTGCCGGCGAATGTCGGCTTCATCTTCGCGCTGCTTGCGTTCGCCGCGGGCTTCGCGGTTCGCCCCTTCGGCGCGCTGATCTTTGGCCGGCTCGGCGACACGATCGGCCGCAAGTACACCTTTCTGGTGACCATGACTCTCATGGGTGTCGGCACCTTCTTCATCGGCGTGATCCCCGGCTTTGCCACTTGGGGCATCATGGCGCCGGTGCTGCTCATTGCGCTTCGCCTTCTTCAGGGGCTCGCGCTCGGCGGCGAATACGGCGGCGCCGCGACTTACGTCGCCGAACACTCGCCACCCGGCAAGCGCGGCTTTTACACTTCGTGGATTCAAACCACGGCAACGCTTGGCCTATTTCTCGCGCTCCTCTTGATCCTTGGCATCCGTACCAGCATGGGGGAAGCCACCTTTGGCGACTGGGGCTGGCGCATTCCGTTCTTGTTTTCGGCGGTGCTGCTCGCGGTCTCGATCTGGATCCGACTGAAGCTCAATGAATCGCCGCTGTTTAAGCAGATGGTTGAAGAGGGCAAGCAGTCGAAGCGGCCGCTGACGGAAGCCTTCACGCAGTGGAGCAACGCCAAGATCGCGATCCTCGCTTTATTCGGCGCCACCGCCGGCGAGGCCGTCGTCTGGTATGGCGGTCAGTTCTACGCGCTGTTCTTCTTGACCCAGACGCTTAAGGTTCCGGGCGTCACCGCGCAGATCATGGTCGCAATCGCACTCGTCATCGGCACGCCCTGCTTCATCCTGTTCGGCTGGCTGTCGGACAAGATCGGGCGAAAGCCGATCATGCTTGCGGGGTTTGCGCTTGCGGTCGTGACCTACTTCCCGATCTTCCAGGGCATCACTCACTTCGCCAATCCAAAACTGGAGCATGCGCTTGCGGCGGCGCCAGTGACGGTGACCGCCGATCCAGCTCAGTGCTCGTTCCAGTTCAAGGCAACGGGAACCGAGAAGTTCACCACGCCCTGCGACGTCATCAAGGCCGCGCTGGTCGGTTTGTCAGTGAACTACGAAAACGTCACGGCACCGCCCGGGACGGTCGCCAGCGTCAAGATCGGCGAACAGACGATCTCTGGCGACGCGCCCGACGCAGCCAAGGCCATCGCCGCCGCCATCAAGGCGCACGGCTATCCGCCCAGCGCCGATCTGAACGACCTCAACTACGTGATGACCGTCGTCCTGCTCACGATCCTGGTCGTCTACGTGACCTTGGTGTACGGGCCAATTGCCGCCTGGCTGGTGGAGCTATTCCCAACCCGCATCCGCTACAGCGGGATGTCGTTGCCCTACCACATCGGCAATGGTTGGTTCGGTGGCTTCTTGCCGGCGACGGTGTTCGCTATCGTCGCAGCGACCGGCAACATCTATTCGGGTCTTTGGTACCCGATCATCGTTGCCGCGATGAGCTTCGTGGTTGGGCTCATTTTCCTGCCCGAGACAAAAGATCGCGATATCATGAATATCTGAGGCAGATATTCTATTCGATATAGCGGGACGGCTCATTGGGCCGTCTCGCTTTTTCTTTCTAGCAGCAAACGCCGCCTCAATGGGTGGTATCGCCCTCGACCGCTCCGCCTTTCTGCAGAAACATTTCGCCCAGATGAGCGATGGTATGGGCCAGAACGTTGGCCTGGTCCTCTTCCGGTACGAAGGTCAGAATCATGTCCGCCAGGCTCTCGGCCATCCGGGCGGCAAGATCGGCCGCATCCGGGGTCTCGGTTCTTTCGATGTGCTTTTGCACGATTTCATTGATATCGCAGTGCAGGCAATCCGACATGAAATTACTCGCTTTGTGGACGGCGGGTTCCCTGTTAGATGGCGATTGAGGTCGGAAAAATCAGCCTATCCGACACGACAGTTGTGTGTGTACGTGGTTTGGCTGACTGCGCATAGCCGCCGGGCCGCCCTACCCCGCCTCAGGTCTTTTGCCGCATGAATTCAGCCACGCGCTCGCCGATCATGATGGTCGGCATGTTGGTATTGGCGCTGACGATTTGCGGCATGACCGAGGCGTCGGCGACACGCAGCCCTTGCACACCATAGACCCGACATTCCGGGTCGACGACCGCCATCGGATTATCCGCAGCGCCGATCGCGCAGGTCGAACTGGGATGAAAACTCGAGCCGGTGGCCGCGAGGATTTCATCGTCCGAAATGGCATAAGTAGCCGCCTCGTCGGCGACCAGCCGCCCGGGCTTGATCGCAGCGCCGATCATGGCGCGCCGCAGCGGCGCCGGAGCGGCCAGCACCGCAGTCGCGCCGATCGCCTTCGCCATTCCCGACAATCCGACGTCGTTGATCAGCCGCAGCGGCGCCTGCCGCGGCATCAGATAAATCTCTTCGAAGCAATCGCGCACAACGGGATCGAGCAGCAATCGTTCCGCATGCCGCACCGCCATAATCATCCGTTTTGCGTCGAGCGGATCGGACAGCAGCCGCTGCTCGACCCGCAGCGGCGCATTCGGATCGGCCGAGCGCAGCGCCACGACACCGCGCGAGATCGGCGTATAGAGGCAGGCGGCGACCATCGCCATGCGCAGCCCGAACTGTTTGGGACTGACCCGGCCGCAGTAATAGTGGAACAGATCGCCTTTCGGACAGCCTTCGACGCCGGACGAAAACCTTTGGCTGGACATGATGTAATGCTGGGCGTCGGCGCGAAGGCGCGAGTTCGCCTTGAGCGTCATGGCGAAATGCATTTGCGGATGATTCTGGTAGTTGCGGCCCACACCCTGCCGGTCGGCAGTGATCGCGATACCAAGCTCGCGCAGTTCTGCCGCCGGACCGACGCCTGACCGCAACAGCAAAGCCGGCGAATGAACGGCGCCGGCCGATACCACGACCTCGCGTGCTGCTACCGTTATCGCTTGCCCGGCGCGCTCGGCCACGACCCCGGCGACACGCGTGCCGGCGAAAGTAATGTGCAGCACCCTCGTATTGGTCATGATTTCAAGGTTGTCTCGCGCCCTCGCCTTGGCGTTAAGATAACAGCGGGCGCTGGTCGCGCGCTCGTCATCCTGACTGAGCGGCGTGACAAAGAAGCCGTCGTCGGCGGTGTCATAGATATTGGCGTGCGATGCTATGCCCTGCGCTGCCGCCGCTTGTTCGAGACGCTTCATGTAGAGCGGCCAGCGCTCGCGCGGCAATCGCCGCACGATATTCGGCCCCCGCACGTTGCGCCGCGGCGCCGGCTCGTCGAGGTCGTTGGTCATCGCCTGGAATGCTGGCAGCACATCCTGCCAGCCCCAATCGCGCGCGCCCATCCGTTCCCAGCCGTCATAGTCGGTCGGCAACCCGCGCAGTGCGATCATGCCCATGACGCTCGAGCCGCCGCCCATGACCCGCGGCTGCAGGAACGGCGCCGGCGGCTCGTCCTTGCGCAAGCTCGCGGCAAAGCCTGGCCAAAAATAAGCGCGGTTGATATACGCCGCCGGAAAGATGCTGCGGATGTCTGCCGGCACCGCGCCGGGCGCCGTGTCCTGCCCGGCTTCGATCAACAGCACCCGTCGCGATGGATCTTCCGACAGCCGCGCCGCAACCGTTGCGCCGGCGGACCCTCCGCCCACGACAATAACGTCAACTTCCTGCATGCGCGCTTTCCCCGGACGGCGCATTTCTTCACCGCCTGGCAGCGATAAACGATGCTGTCACCCGTGCCAAATCAGCCGGCTGGCGATGAAATTGCGCACGACAGCGGCACCGGCACAGAGCAGCGCGAAGGCCAGCGCCGCGCTAAAGATCTGCCAAACTGGCCCAAGACCCGGATCGCTGCGATGCAACGGACCGATCGTCTCGAACAACCCTGCGAGTGCACCGATACCGCCGCCATAAGCCGCAGCTCGCGCGATGTTCCAATTGTGCGGACCGTGCCTCGCCGGATAGAGCGACGGAACCGGCATCGCCTATTCCGCCGCCTCGACGTGCGCTGACAGATTTGCCGTGACACCGACAAGATCGGGCAAGACCAGACGCAGCAGTTCAGTGCGATCGCGCGCCGCCATATCGGCGGTTTCGCCCTCGGCGAGGTGAAATGCCGTCAATGGCCGATACGGCTGCTCGCCGACGATGCCGGAGCCTGACAGCACCAGATAAACGCTGCGGGGGCCGGCTTGGTAGCTCGCCCCGCGCACAAGGCTTGTTAGCTCCGCGGCGCATTGGCGCTCGGTGAATACTCCGAGCGGTCTTCTGGCCACGCCGGGTATCCCGGCGAGCGGAAGCCACTCGTAGTTTTCCGGATCGATCATGATCGGATCGCGGTAGCGCGGCTTCGGGTAATCCATGCGCCTGCCGTTCACGTGCTCCCAGATCGCCTGATAGGCGTCGCTATTGCGGCGGCCCGCGCTATCGTCGTTGCGGCGAAAAACGCCGCCCTCGAAGGTGCCGAACTTTTTCAGTTCCTCAGTGCCGGCGGCGACCTCCTTCGGCGACAGATAGCCGCTGCCGCTCGCGCCGCCGAATTGCAGCACGGCCGTGACCGAACGGCCCTCCGAGCTTTGCGGACCATACGCCGCGCCTTCCGGGAAATAGGCAAGAGTCCCGGCCGTCATCTTGCCGTTGCGGTCGAAATTGCTGGTGCCTTCGAGCTGGAAACGGAATTGATCGAAATTGTGCCGGTGACGCGGCGAGGCGAAGTCGCCGTCCTGCTGTCCGATACCGAGATGGAAGTTGCCAGGCGTACCGTTCTCACCCTCGAGCAAGTGCCGGTAATGAAACGTCCCGCCGCGATGCTGCAGGCCGCGTTTCCATTCCACTTCATCGGCGTGAACAAGCTTCATGGCGGAATTCCCAGTTCGGTGGCTCGCGCGGACCGGTTGCTCCAAGATTCCAGTTTCTGAGATTTGCCTCGCGCGCGCAATCGCAATTAGACGTTGCCGCAAATTGGTTTCCGCGTGCGCGCCAAGAGCAGGGCACCAAGCTCTATCAACAACGTTACGCAGCCTCGGCTATCGGCGCTTCGATCGCGATTTGCGGGCGGCATAACGGGCGTCCCTTGCCGCTTTTCGTTCGGCTTCCAGAGCGCGCTCATGATCCGCGCTTTCAGCCTTGGCGCGCTCGGCCGCTATCGCGGCGTCGCGCTCCGCCTGCTGCTTGCGTTCGGCCTCTCGGGCTTTCGCCTCGGCCTTTTCAATCTCGCGCAATTTCCTAACCGCCTCGCGCTCGGCGGCAAGCGCTGTTCGGGCGATCAGCCGGTCGGCGAGCCCCGGATCGGTGGCCTTGGCGCGAAACTTTTCCAGCGCCGCCTTCTTGGCTTTGACCGCGGCCTCTTGCCGCTCGAGTAAATCCGGTTGCTTAAACCCACTCATCTATTTTTGACCTTGCGATTGGAGGCTGCGGATCGGCAGGTTCACGTTTACTGGACCCCATCAACGCACGCGCCAGCCAACCACTGTTGCTTCGATTGGGCCGCTCGTATCCACATTTTGCCACGCACCGCTCCGCCATCGACACAGGAACGGAATGACATAGGTGCCGATGTGATCCTCGCACAGCAGCTCAAGCGGCTGATCCGCCGGCGGCACGCCTTCGTGGATGAAGTCATCGATTCGCGCCTGCCGTGTCGCCATGCGAGTATCCGCACCGCCGCGATTTCGATGCATGCGGCCGACGCTGCGACAGCAGCGCGACGTGCTTATATGATACCGCTAGGCAAGGAATCAACCGGCGAGGATCCGATGGCATTCAAGCCAAACTACGGAAGAGATCGCGCCGAGCGCGCGCGGGCTGCACGCGCCAGGAGCGAAGAGAAACAACGAAAGAAGGAGGAGAAGGCGGCGCAGCGTAAAGCCGAACGGGAGGCATCCGAACCGTCATCGGAACCGGCCGATCCTTCACCGGAGGACGGGCACAGCTGAGCCGGTTCGTGGCCCTGGCCGGATTTCGCATTCACCGGTTTCGCATTCACCGGTCCACAATCGCATGAAGATGTACTATACGAACCCGCAAGCCGGGTTAGCTCAGCGGTAGAGCAGCGGTTTTGTAAACCGTTGGTCGGGAGTTCAATCCTCTCACCCGGCACCGAGTTCATGCGCGCCGGGTAGACAATCGCTCAGTCAGCCGGGCCTTCGAAATTCTTACCCGTGGGCGTCATGGGAAACTCCGGGTCGACTTCGATTGTCAGCGGCGACAAATCGTACCGGGGCAGCGATCGCCGAAGCAACGATTCGACCCTCGGCAGGACGCCGCCTCCAGCTTGGGGTTCTAGTTTTTGTACAGACAAGTCAATAGGACACCGGCAAGATCGTTGATCTAACGTCAAAGCACGGTCTTACCTGCCGAGGAAGCTCAGCGGATAGAAGACGAGGTCGAGCGTCTTCCACTGTTTGTACTTTTCCGCCGGGAGCATTGTGTAGGGTTGGCACTTCCGCAGCGCATCGATTGCACTTTGCATCAGAACCTGCGCTTTCGGCGATGGGTTCGGTCCGAGCAACGTGGGCGGCGACGCTAGAGTGCCGTCGCGGTTGAGGTAAACCCGCAGTGCGACGCTGATCTTGTCGCCGGCGTCGAGCCCTGCCGGCAACGACGAGCACCAACTGACGCGTTCACGGAACGGCGCCGTGAAGTCGTACCCGATCTGGAGCGCGTTGACTTGCGGAGCGTTAAAGCCGCCGCCGAGCGGTCCGCCAATAAGTGCAAGCTCCGCCAGCATCTCGCCCACTCCCGGTTGATACGGTGTGTCCTGAGCGTGCGGCTGGGGCGGGGCCGGTGGCACGTCGGATGACTGAGCCTGTGCGGTTTCAGATTGAGCGGCCTCCGGCCCGGCGTTCTGTGGCCGTTCCACCGCTTCATGAGGGTTGCGCGGCGACTGCAAACGCTGTTGCGATTGTTGCGGCCGCGGCGCCGGCGGCCTGGGCGGCGGCTGAGCGGGTACACTCGCGCTCTTGGTTTTGGATGACGCCTCCGACCCGGACGTCCGAAGCTCCGAAGCGGTACCCTGGAGCCGCGGAGCTTCATCCGGCGGCACGATGTCGACCACCATCGCTTCGGGCGGGATAGCGTTCAACGAACTCGCATTGAAATACAGCAAGCCGACGACCAGCGCCCCCAGATGGGCGGTGGCCGAAATAACCAGCCCGGGGTGAGCAAACCGCTTTAATCCGATCATGGCGGAAAGTATCGACACTGCTGCGCGGGCCAGCCTTATACCAGCCGGCCGTGCAGTGGTGTCGCTTTTTTATTTGGCGGCCGTGACCAATAACCGTGCGCCGCCTTATCGATACGTATATTTTATGGCTGGGTCGCGGCCACCGCGGAAAATGGATGGAACCATGAAAAATGCTCTGGCTTTGATGGCAATGGTCGCCATGATTGCGGCAATTGACGCGCCGGCGACAGGAACGAAGGCTGCGGCCGCCTCGCCGCGATGCGTGGCGTTCTGCAACGGCTGGTGCGCCAGGCATTTTGCCATGAAAAACCCGGCTGCCTGCAGTCAACAATGCTTGGTGAGGCATTGCAAATGACGGCGGGTCTATGCGGCTGACAGCGGCAACGCCATGCCGATAGTCACTCGTCGCACGCTCATTGCCAGCTCGGCTGTGGCCGCGTTCGTGGCACGCGGCGGTCCGGCTGGCGCCGTCGCGCCGCCTACCGGCAAACCAAGCCCCGGCATCTATCGCTACCGGATCGGCACATTCGAGTTGACCGCGCTCTATGACGGCATCTGGTACCGGCCGATCACCGACCAATTCATCCGCAACGCTCCGTTCGCCGAAGTCGAGAGCGCACTGGCCGATGCCTTCATGCCGGCCGACAAGCTGGCGACGCCGTTTACGACGCTGATCGTCAATACCGGCAATAAGGTGGTGCTGCTCGACACCGGCACCGGCGGTCAAATCGCGCCGTCGGCCGGCGTGCTCCGTGACAATCTCGCCGCCGCCGGAATCAACCCGAAAGCGGTCGACCTCATTGTCATTTCGCATTTCCACCCGGACCACATCAACGGCATCAAGGACAAGGACAACAACCTGGTGTTTCCCAATGCCGAGATCATGGTGCCGGCGGCCGAATGGGATTTCTGGATGGATGACGCCAACATGGACGCGGCTGCAGCGGATTTGAAACTCACCTTCCGCAATCAGCGGCGGATATTTGCCGACATCGCGCGCCGGGTCACGCGCTTTGAATCTGGGGCGGAGGTTGCGACCGGTGTTGTGACGCTACCGGCTCCGGGCCATACGCCGGGCCACACCGTGTTCGCCATTCACTCCGGCGATCAATCGCTCCTGGTACTCGGCGACACCGCGCAACATCCGGCGGTGTTCGCGCGTCATCCGGATTGGCAAGCGGCCTTCGATATCGACGGCGATGCTGCCGTCGCCACACGGAAAAAACTGTTTGATCGTGCCGCAGCCGATCGCATGCTGGTGACGGGCTATCACTTCCCCTTCCCGGCCTGCGGCCACCTGGTCAAGACCGTGACCGGTTACGAGCACGTCCCGGTCGAGTGGCAGCCCAACTTGTAGATCACTTTTTCTCGATGACACCGAAGCGTCACGCCAAACCGTCCACGACGCGGTAGAATGCACGCGTTGATCCTGGAGAAGCGTCATGAAGTCATTGCTTTCGCTTGCAGTCGCATTACTCCTTGCCGCTGTTCTCGTCACTCCCGACATCGCTTCCGCCGCGGGCGACGAAAATCCGACGCCGCCGCCACAGAAGCCGTCACAAACCAAGAGCAAACCCAAGGACAGCAACCAGCCGAAAGCGAATAGGGACGAGAACAGCTCGGCTGACGATTTTCTCCGCGGCTACCACAGTGCCTGGACGCTGATCTACGACAAAAACGATTACGAGGCCGGCATCGCTGCATTGCGCGGGCTCGGCTACGACGACAATGCGGACGTAGCGACGCTGCTCGGTTACGCCAGCCGCAAGCTCGGCCGCTACGACGACGCCAAACTTTGGTACGAGCGCGCGCTTGCCGCCGATCCAAACCATGCCGTGACGTGGTCCTATTACGGCATGTGGCAAGCCGAGCAGGGCAACGTGCTCAAGGCCAAGGATGATCTGGAAAAGGTACGTCTGATCTGCGGCAACACCGATTGCCGCGCCTACAAAATGCTGAAGGACGTGATTGACGGCACCCGGACTTATTAAGCTTTGTTGCGTCCGCTTTCGCGTTCGACCCGTTGATGTCTTGCAGCGAAGCATTCTACCGGGCGTCCGACACCCCTTCGGTCTCCTTAACGATCCAGGCGTGGTAATCCGGATCGACGCTTTCGAGCGGGACGACGAGAATCGCCGGCGTCGTGTATGAGTGCAACTCCCTGACGGCGCCGCGCACGGCTTCGGCGAGGCTTGCCCGCGTTTTGATGATCATCACCACTTCCTCGCCGCGTTCGATTGCGCCTTGCCACCAATAAAGCGAGACCATGCCTGGCAGGATGTTGACACAGGCGCATAGCCGCCGCTCAACCAGCACGCGCCCGGCCCGCTCCGCCTCGACAACCGACGGATAGGTCGTATAGACGAACACCGCGCGTTCCATGCTTAACTCCCGCGGCACCGCACCGGCCGCCAATTCGCCAGGATCTTTAGGCGCCTCAAAAGTCCGCCCAACCAGACCGCCCATGCCGCAGCGCCGAACCGCACCCCGCTACAAGAACGTCGCCTTCGTCGCCAGCGACACGCCGCCCGCGCAACGGGCCCGGCGCAGCCTCGTTCGCCGCTACGGCGACGCGCGGCCGGAGACTGCCGACGTCATCGTCGCGCTTGGCGGCGACGGCCTCATGCTCTCGACCCTGCAACGGTTCATGAATTCCGGCAAGCCTATCTACGGCATGCACCGCGGCACGGTCGGCTTCCTGATGAATGAATTCTCCGAACAGAACCTCGCCGAGCGCCTCGCCGCCGCGCAAGTCACCGTGATCCATCCGCTCGTCATGCGCGCGCGCGACGCCGCCGGACGGGTGCACCGCTATAGTGCCATCAATGAAGTCTCGCTGTTCCGCCAGAGTTACCAGGCGGCGCGGCTTCGAATCCTGGTCGACGGCGAGGAGCGGCTTTCCGAACTCGTTGCCGACGGCATTCTGCTCGCGACCCCGGCCGGCTCGACCGCCTATAATCTCTCGGTGCAGGGACCGATCATTCCGATCGATGCGCCGCTTCTGGCACTGACGCCGATCAGTCCGTTCCGGCCGCGGCGCTGGCGCGGCGCGCTGCTGCCCGATCGCGCGCACGTCACCGTCGAAGTGCGCGAAGCCGGCAAACGTCCGGTCGCCGCCGTCGCCGACCACAACGAAGTGCGTTCGGTCCGCTCGGTCGAGATCAGCATGGATCATAAAGCCGCCATGCACATGCTGTTCGATCCCGGGCATAGCCTGGACGAACGCATCCTGCGCGAGCAGTTCGGTTACTAGCGGGAGCGGCGGTTTTTGCCGAACCATCCTCCTATGCTTAACCAGGCCTTAACGGCAAAACCCTAGCTTCGATGCCGCGAGGTCGGGTGCGGTGCATCCGCCTTCGGAGGCTTTATGGTTCGGATTAATTTCAACCGCTTGCGTTTTCTCGTCATCGACGACAACGCCCATATGCGCCGAATCTTGCGTACGCTCCTGCACGGCTTCGGTACCCGCGAGGTATACGAAGCCGAAGACGGCGCCGCCGGGCTCGAAGCCTTCACCCATTACATGCCCGATATCGTGCTCACCGACTGGGTGATGCCGATCTTCGACGGCCTTGAATTGGCGCAAATGATTCGCCAGCCCGGCGCCAACGCCAATCCCTACGTGCCGATCATCATGCTGACCGGCCATTCGGAGAAGAAGCGCGTGGTCAGCGCGCGCGACGCCGGCATCACCGAATTTTTGGCCAAGCCAATCTCCGCCAAGGCGCTGTACGAGCGCATCCTCAACGTCGTCGCCAACCCGCGTCCGTATATCAAGACCAAGACCTATTTCGGCCCCGACCGCCGCCGCAACGTCAACCCGAACTACGCCGGACCGGAACGGCGCAAGGGTGGCAAGATGGATATGATCCGTCAGCAGCCGCTGCTCGACAAAGTCACAAACTGACCGTCAGGAGCGATGACGCACATGGCCCCGCGCAACAACAACACGCCGTCGGTCGCAACGTTCGCGGACCATGAAGTGATCACGCCGCCACACAAGCTGCGCAAGGCGGTGGCGCCGGCGACCGATCCGGACGACGATCCGGTCGGGCGCGCCGAGGCGGCTCTGGCGCGGCTTTCCAGCGAATTCGCCGGCTGGATGCTTGCCGAATGCGAGCGTCTTGAAGCCGCGCGGCAGCAAGTGAAGCAGCTTGGCTTTAGCGCCAAAACCCACGACGAGCTGTTTCGCGCCAGCCACGATATCAAGGGCGAGGCCGCCACGTTCGGCTTTCCCGGCATCACCGGCGCCGCTGAAAGCCTGTGCCGTCTGCTTGAACACACGCCCGAGATGACGCGCATTCCGCAAGGGCTGATCGATCGCCATGTCGATGCGGTACGCGCCATTGCCCGCGAATACGCGCGGCCGGACATCGTCGGCGTTGCCGAGGCGCTTACGCGGCGTCTGCGCGAAGTCACCGACGAGTTTCTTCGCGTCGAGAACAGCGAGCGGCCGGATTATCTGGAAAACATCTTCGCGCCGCCGCTTGCGCCCGGTACTGCCCAAAGCTGACAGGCCGGATCCCGTTAAATCACCGGGATATGGCTCGCCCTGGCACCCGTGGACTACGCCGCTACCGAACAATCCTCGGCTTCGAGCGTGTCGGCAACGAGTCCATCACAGAATAGCCGCGCCTCCTCGCGCGCGGCCTCGGTGGCGAAGCGGCGCAACAGCGTATTCAGCGGCGCGAGTTCACCCAGCACTTCGCTCTTGCAGCGGGAGAGCACGCGCTCGATCACGCGCCGCTTCAGCCGCGCCGCACCTCCCGGTTCGCCCATCAGCCCGCCCTCGCGCATGGCCTCGACCGCTTCCCTGAAGGCGGGATAAGTCGATGGCGGCAGTCGGGCGTGGTCCAACAGCGCCCGCAAACCCGCACTGCGACCGTCATCGAGCAGGCTCGATATGCGTTCGACCGGCATATCAGTAAGTTCTGCCAGCGCTTCCTCGAAGAGAACGATGTTGCCGGATAGGAGCGCGCGCAAAATAAGACCGGCCGTCAGCTGTCCGGTCACGCGCAGATGGCGGATCAACGGCCGCATCTGCTTGGTCGGCGTATCCGCAGCGAGTACGACGGTCGCCTTCTCGCAAGCCTCGCGGGCGATGCGCTGGGCGTGATCGGCATCGAGCCATTGCCGCGCAGCAACGAAACCGGCCAGCGTCTGCGACAGCTTGGCGACCAGCGTCAGGCGCGTCGCCGCCGCGATCCCCTCACGCTGCAGCAGCGGCTCGCGAATCGCGGCCAGATGGCCGTAGCGCTCGACAATCCGATCGATCGAGAACGGCGCGATTTCGGCATTGCCATTCTCCAGAAGCACCAGACACGCCTCCGCCGAGCCGACTTCGGCAATGGCGGCCGCGACCGATCGTGGCAGCAAAGCACGGGTGGCGACCGCGGCCTGCACCGCGCCGCAACCGGTTGCGACCGCATCGACCAGATCGGCAGCGACCAACAGCGGCGAGAGTGCCAGCACCGATGCGGCGATCTGCGGCTGATCGGCTGCCAGCGCCAGCACAACCGCGGGCGGCGCTTTGTCGCTTGCCGCCAATGTGTCCGCAAGCGCGCGGCGCACCAGCGGCGAAGCGTCGTCGAGCAGCATCAATAGCGCACCCTCGGCCGAGGCGGCGTCCTCGGGCGACAAATCGGAATAAAGGTATGCGCGGGCGAGCGCGCCGGTTGCTTCGGCCCTTTTTCCGGCCGGCGCGGTGCGTACCCAATCGAGAAAGTGGCGGACGATCATGGTTTCCTCGCGCCTTCACGCGCCCTTGACCGGCAGATCCGTAAACAGATTGAGCATGCCGCCGGAACTCAATTTCGGTGCCTGATCACCAGTGCCGCTCGCGGTCGCGCTCGGAACGCCCCAGAGCGCACTGACGAGCGGAGCTAGCGGTGCGGTGCGGTCTCGATCCGCAAACAGCCCATGAAACACCTGTTCATTGTGCGCCGGGTGAGGCGGCGTGGCGACGGCGAAGGCGTTGGTGATGCCCGCGGTATCCGGGGCGGCGGCGGCAGCCGCGACGGCCTGCGCTGTTGCGGCTTCTGTTGTCGGAGCCTGTGCCGCCGCGGCCTGCACTGTCGCGGCCGGCTGACCTTGAGTCTTCAGCGCCATTTCATAGCGGGCGGTGAGGATATTGCGCACCTGCGTCACGGTTCGGGCCATCCCCGTCGCCCGGTCGTAGAAGATCGGCGAATTGGCCTGCGCAGCCTCGGGAAAAAGCTCTGCGGCTTTGGCGTTCGGGTTGCTGGCCGCGACATTGATGAGCCGCGCTGCGCTTCCGGCGCCGAGAAAATGCGCAATGTAGAGTTCCCCCTCACTGGGAGCACGGCCGAGCCGATCGCTCAACGCCGCTGCATTCGCCTGGGTAAAAGCGCCGGCCATCGCGGCGTTGGCTGCGGGGTCGGCGCGCAGATTGAGAATCTCATTGCGCAATGCCGGATCGCTGACCTGGTATTGGCCGGATGCAGTCACAGTAATGGCATCCGCATAGCGGCCGTAGCCGAGCGCCGGGCCGGCTTGCTTCATGGTCGCAAGCCAGGTTTGTTGAATGAACTGGTACAATCCGCGGGCGGACGAGGTTGCGGCGCCGGCGAACGCGTTCAGACCGGACTCGACCTGCGCCGTCGCCAAGAGGTAATTGAAGCTCGTTCCGGTGGCCTGTGCCGCCTGACGGATGGCGCCGGTCACCGCCGAGCTTGCGGTGGAATTGCTGGAATCGACCAGCATGAAGACAACTCCCCTGCCGGCTCCCACCGGCGGCCCGTTCGGGCGTTAGGGATGATTAACGACTATGGTAAACATGGACTTAACGGACAATCAGTCAGGGAGGCGGAAATGACCCAGCAAACAGCCACGCGGCACAAGCGCGGCGGACTTTATTTCGAGGATTTCATTCCCGGCGAAGTTGTCGAGCATCGCTATACGCGCACCGTCACGCAAATGGACAACATGCTGTTCTCCAACATGACGCTCAACCCGCAGCCGCTCCATATCGACCGGCATTTCTGCGAGCAGGAGACCGAATGGGGCCAGCCGCTGATGAACTCCCTGTTCACGCTCGGGCTGATGATCGGCATGTCGGTCAGCGACCTCACCGTCGGCACCACGATCGCCAACCTCGGCATGAGCGACGTGAAATTTCCGCATCCGGTGTTCGAGGGCGATACCCTGCACGCGGCCACCGAAATCATCGGCAAGCGCGAATCGAAGTCGCGGCCCGGCGCCGGCATTGTCGAGCTACATCACCGCGCCTTTAATCAGGACAACAAGCTGGTGGCCGAGTGCCGCCGCCAGGCGTTCATGCGGATGCGGCCCAAGTGATGCCAAGTGATGCCGGGCCGTTGATACCCGCGTCGCCCATTTTCATGATCAAGCTTCGTTGAAAGGCGTCCGGATGCTGAGACTTCGCGCCATACCCAGACGGCTTGGGCGACCCCTGCTCGGCATCGTCGTCGCCTACGCGGTCGCGGCGCAAAGCCTTCTCCTCGCATTCGGCGGATTTATTCTGGCCGCACCTACCGACACCGCCGCGCCGGCCTTTGAACTTTGCCTGCACGACGGCCAAGCCGCGCCCGAATCATCGGACGGCGTGCCGAGCCATCCCGGCTGTACGCATTGCATCTTCTGTTTTGCCGGATCGCATCACGCGGCTGCCGCGGTCCCGCCCGCGCTATTTCATCGCATCGACGCCGAATTTGTCGATGTCCCGTGGGTAAGCGATCAACACGCCCTACCGCGTTTTTCCGCTTATTCGGTAGCTCATCCGCGAGGCCCTCCACTTCGCGCGTGAACCGCTGGTGGCCTTAGCTTTCGGCCGCCTCCACAGGTCCCGCGCTCGAATGGAGATTTGCCATGTCCGGCTCGCCGAGGTGTTTGCGCGCATGCGCGCTTGGCCTCCCGTTGGTCCTATTGTCTTTAACCAGCGCTTCCGCCCACTGCTTTGTTGGCGCCAGGTTTTTTCCAACAACTTTGACCATCGACGATCCCTGCGTAGCCGACGAGATGTCGCTGCCGACGGTCGCCTGGTCACGGACCGGCGACGTTCCCCCGGCCAGCGAATGGGACATCTCGGCGGAATTCGACAAACGCATCACCGAGGATCTCGGTTTCGGCATCGGCGATGTTTGGTCGCAGATCCGCACGCCCGGCGGCCCGACTTTGGCGAGCTTCGGCGATCTCGAAACTACGCTGCAATATCAGCTGCTCAAAGACAGTTCGCACGAACTGGCAATGCTGTTGGGTCTGATTGTCGATTGGGGCGGTACGGGCGCCACCAACGCCGGGACGGGAACCCCCTATAGCATGCTGACTCCGACTTACTATTTTGGCCAGGGGTTCGGCCAACTTCCCGACAGTATCGCCTGGGCACGACCGCTCGCGATTACCGGACAAGTCGGTTATCAGATTCCGACCACGTCCTACATCATCTCGCAAAACACATTCATTCCGCAGGTCATGGTCTACGGCGCGTCGCTGCAATACAACATGCCGTACCTGAAATCCGAGGTTCAAGACCTTCAGCTCCCGGACTTGATCAATCATCTGATCCCGATCGTCGAGACCCAGCTGTTCACGCCGGTCGCAAACAATTTCGGCAATCCGTCGACCACCACGGGCACCATCAATCCGGGCGTGATCTATGTGAGCAGTTATTACCAGGTCGGCGTCGAGGCGATGATTCCGGTCAATCGTACCAGCGGCACCGGAGTTAGTTTCCTCGGACAGTTCCACATTTACCTGGACGACATGTTTCCCAAGACCCTCGGGCAGCCGCTCATCGGCGGCAGCTCGCTTGCTGCCGGCAAACCTCCAATCTAAGGAGCCTTTCCATGCGAACACGAACCATTGTGCTGTCACTTCTGCTCGCAACGCTCGGAATCGCCGCCGCGCGAGCGCACGCCTTTCTCGATCACGCGAGCCCGCTCGTCGGCAGCACGGTGCCCACCGCTCCGCACGAAGTCGCGCTGTGGTTTACCCAAAATATCGAGGCGGCCTTCAGTTCGGTTGAGGTCACCGACGCTGGCGGGGCCCGCGTCGATCAGGGCAAGCCGCAGATCAGCGGCAACACCATGCATGTCGGCGTGAAGACGCTGGGGCCGGGAACCTACCGCGTTCGCTGGCACGTGCTTTCAGTCGATACGCACAAGACCGAGGGCAGTTTCTCGTTCCACGTCGGCAACAAATAGCAACCCTCCGCCAAGAAAAGCCGAGGCCGGCGTGAACGACCCGCTGATTTACGCGCGCGCTTTTCATTTCGCCGCGACCATTAGCGTCGCCGGCGCAGTTTTCTTTGCTGTCTTCATTGCCGAGCCGACGTTTCGCCACGCGCCAGACGGCACACGCCTGCCCGCGTTTGTGCGGTCGCGCCTTTGCCTGATCGGCTGGGGCACTCTGGCGGTGACGGTCGTGTCAGGCACCGGGTGGGTCGTGCTGGTGGCGCAATCGATG
>VFSW01002445.1_pt1 | contig 28024 bp, 25 predicted proteins | sample 5358111 | NCBI WGS metagenome assembly VFSW01 (sample SAMN11554181, study PRJNA540505) | mine drainage metagenome | isolation source: sediment from site ElyBrook_90M | place: USA: Ely Copper Mine, Vershire, VT | collected 2017 | reverse complement strand
GCGCTGGCGATCTCGCTGGCGCGGCGGGGCGGGCACACGGTCACGCTGTGGTCGTACATGGCGGACCTGGCGGGGGAGATGACGGAGACGGGAGTGAACCGTCTGTTCCTGCCGGGGTATACGGTGCCGGCGGACGTGCAGGTGACGGCCGATCTGAAGACCGCGGTGACGGGGGCGGAGATTGTGCTGTGCGTGACTCCATCGGAGCATCTGCGCGGGGTGATGGGGCAGATTGCGCCGTGGCTGACACGGCAGCAGATCGTGGTGAGCGCGACCAAGGGGCTGGAGGAGAAGGGCCTGCTGCGCATGTCGCAGGTGATCGCGTCGGTGGTGCGGAACCCCTGCGGCGTGCTGAGTGGGCCGTCGTTTGCGGCGGAGGTGGCGGCGGGCAGACCGACGGCGATTGTGGCGGCGGGGACACCGGCGGTGGCGCAGGCGGTGCAACGGGAGTTCAGTTCGCCGACGCTGCGGATTTATACCAACGAGTATGTGGCCGGGGGGGAGCTGGGCGGGGCGCTGAAGAACGTGATCGCGATGGCCGCGGGCGTAGTGCATGGACTGGACCAGGGATATAACGCCGGGGCGGCGCTGATTACGCGCGGGATCGCGGAGATTACACGGCTGGCGATGGCCTGCGGCGGACGCAGACAGACGCTGGCGGGCCTGTCTGGACTGGGAGACCTGGTGCTGACCTGCACGGGATCGCTCTCGCGCAACCGGATGGTGGGGATTGAGCTGGGCAAGGGACGGGAGCTGGGCAAGATTCTGGAGGAGATGAACGGGAAGGTGGCCGAAGGGGTCGTAAGCACGGCGGCGGCGCTGGGGCTGGCCGCGCGCTACGGCGTGGAGATGCCGATCACCGAGCAGATGGACGCGATCCTGCACCGGGGCAAGAGCGCGAAGGATGCGATCCGCGAGTTGATGATGCGGCCGGGCAAGGACGAGTAGGGGCGGCTTTGATTCAATACATTCCAGCAAGAGCGTCCTGTGCCGCTGCACGGACAGAATGCGGGGAGATGATTATGCAGTTAGCTCCGGTGCTCAGGGCGTGAGAGCCATGTCGAGCGAATGGGCGTGCGCAACCCTATCGGCCGGGCTTTCAGCCCTCGATTTTCTCCTCACTAGCCTTCATGGGGCTGCGCCCCATGCTGGTATAGAACGCGCCGTTGGCGCTTTTGTGGTCCTTCCTGAGCAGACTGGATAATCATCTGCGGGGATTCTCCCCCTTCCCCTTCGACTACGCTCAGGGTCGAGGGTCAGAATGACAATTCATTGCCGGTCTATAGCAATTGGGGAGATGCTGTATAACCGTACGGCAGTGGGTTTACAACTGCACTACTTCACCACTGAATCGACAAACGCCGCGCTGTCGAACGCCAGCAGGTCATCCATCTTCTCGCCCACGCCGACGAACTTCACCGGCAGTCCAAGCTCGGTGGCAATCGCCAGCACAATGCCACCCTTCGCCGTCCCATCCAGCTTGGTCAGCACAATTCCCGTCACGCGGGCGGCTACGGTAAAGAGCCGCGCCTGCTGCAGTCCGTTCTGTCCTGTCGTCGCGTCCATCACGAGCAGCGTCTGGTGCGGCGCGCCGGGGACCAGCCGCTCCGCCGTTCGCCGCATCTTGTCCAGCTCCTTCATCAGGTCGCCCTTGGTGTGCAGGCGTCCCGCCGTATCGACGATGAGCACGTCCGTACCGCGCGCCATGGCCGCCGTACAAGCGTCGTACAGCGCGGCCGATGGGTCACCGCCCGTCCTGGTCTTGACGAGGGGCACCTGCGAGCGCGTGGCCCAGACCTCAAGCTGTTCGATCGCGGCCGCGCGAAAGGTGTCTGCCGCGCAGAGCAGCACTGCCCTGCCCTGCGCGCGGTAGTACGCCGCCAGCTTGCCTGTGGTGGTCGTCTTGCCCGTTCCGTTGACGCCGACCATCATCACCACTTCGGGCGTTGCCGCCGGGAGCGCATCGGCGGTCGCCACTGCGTCGAGCACGGCCTTCAACTCGATCTTCAGCAGGCGTTTCAGCTCCGCGCCGCCCTCGATCCCCTGGCGCAGGCTGCGCTGGCGCAGGTTCTCGATGATCTTGCGCGCGGTTGCGCTGCCGATGTCTGCCGCCAGCAGCACCGACTCCAGCTCCGCCAGCGAGCCCTCGTCCACCTCGCGCGTGAGCGCCAGCACCGAGCCGACCGACTCCGCGAACGAGTCGCGGGTGCGCGTCACCGCCTGCTTCATGCGGTCGAAGAGGCCGGGCTTCTGCTGCGACGCAAGCGCCGACGACGGGCCGCCGCGCGGTCCTGTACCCATGCCTTCGTCTGTTGTTCCGGGAGCGGAGCCGCGCTTGCCAAAGAGAGAAAATGCCATATCCCCTACTTTAGCGGATAGCGTTGGATTACCATAAAACCCAGCGAGGTGTCACCATGGCCACGTCCTCACCGGTCTACGTTCCACGCGAAGAGTACCTCAACACAACCTACCGCCCAGACCGCGACTGGATCGACGGCGAGACCAGGGAGCACACCATGGGCGAGCAGCCCCACGCCAGCGTACAAGGCTTCTTCACGCAGTTGTTCAGGAATAAAGCAACCGACTGGCAGGTCCGGGTCTTTCCCGAGCAGCGCGTGCAGACCTCCGCAGCCAACTACCGCATCCCCGATGTCTGCGTCGTCCGCCGCGCCACGCCGATGGAACCCATCGTCGTCACTCCGCCGCTGCTCTGCATCGAGATCCTCTCCCGCGACGACCGCATGAGCGATATCCAGGAGCGCGTCGAAGACTACCTCACCATGGGCGTGCAGGCCGTCTGGGTGGTCGATCCGCAACGCCGCCGCGTCTACGAGACGCTCCGCAACGGAGCGATGCAACCCGTCCCCACCGAACTCACCCTCGCGGGCACCGCGATCCGCATCCCCGTCCCCGACATCTTCGCCGAACTCGACGAGATGGAATCCGCCCAGCCCTGACCCCGTCAAACGCTAGAGTTTCCGACCACTGCTACTTGGTTGGGGAAATTGTAGATGCGACATGTCACCGCAACATAGAGCAGAATCGGTATTGGTGTGCCCTGCGAGGGAAGACAGGCACAGGCCTCGACGGAGATTCTGGCTTCGCCAGAATGACGACTTGCGGAGTGGACGGCGGCTGGTTGGGTACACCGATTACGATTCTGCTCTAAACTGCACTAACGGATGAAGCGCTGTACATAATCTTCGCCCAGGCCGATGGCTTTGTAGTGACGCTTGGCGGCCTCGATCTTGGTGAAGACATCCTCAAACCCCACCGGGACGTCCTGCGGATCGACGTATGTATAACCACCTGTGTTGTGGAACCAGGTCATCATCTCATCGACGCCATCGGGGACGATGAGGGTATGCGTGTCGCCAGGCGGTTCGAAGATGTAGGAGCCCTGCTCCGCAACCCAGTCGTGCTCGAGGTACCGCCAGCGGCCGCGCAGCACCAGCGCATGGACCGGGCCCGCGTGGCGATGGCGGGACAGAATTCCCTTCTGTCGAACACGCAGGATGTTGACGAAGTAGCCGCTGCTGGCGGCCAGGATGCACGGCTTGAAGGAGACCGTGGGGGTCTGCGGCACCCACAGGCGATCGTCTTCCATCCAGCCGGCAAGCACGCCGGGGTGGACCAGGTCCGGCTGCATGAAGGGGCGTTGCGGCATGGCGCAGAGGATGCGCTCGCCGTCAGAGCTGGAGTTGGGCGGGACGGTGTCTTGCGAAAGCATGGGTTGTCCTCCTATGAATTGACTGGGACATCCCGTAGCGGAGCAGGCATCTCCCATAGCACGGGTTCGACGCAAGGAACCATCAGTCGCCAGATGAAGGCGCCGGCGAGCGCGACCCCCCCGGCGATGACGAAGGCCATGCGCGAATCGCCCTTGCGCTGCACGATCCAACCTGCGACCCATGGCGCCACGATCCCGGAGAGATTGGCGATGCCATTCTGCACGCTGGTCCAGCGCCCTGCCATGGTGGGACCGGCGAGGGTCTGGCTGATGGCCCAGTGGTTGGATGCGTAGGCCCCGTAGCCGACGCAGGCAACCAGCAGAATAGCGAGCGACAAGCCAAGATGTCCATGGACGAGCCCGAGAGTGAGCAGGCTGGAGGCAACGATCATCCCACCGAAGACCACGGAGCGGCGCACGCGGGAGGCTGGAACGCCGCGCGCGATCAAGCGGTCGGAGACCCAGCCGGTGAGGACCGTGGTGCCCGCGATGAGGAAGAAGATCGCGGAGGTGAGGCGCGACATGGGGCCGATCCGCATGTGCGCTTCGCGCACCAGGTAGGTGGGCAGCCATGCGAGGAGGAAGTAGAAGAAGTAGTTGCCGCAGAACGTCCCCAGGAAGGTTCCCCATGCGGAGGTCAAGCGCAACAACTTGCCGACGGAGTGAAGCGCCGCGGCGTTTCGGGGCCGATGAACGCGATCGAAGCGTGGCATGACGTCGATCCACGGCGGGAGCCAGAGCAAGCCCGCGGCCCCGAGCACGGCAAACAGCCAGCGCCAGCCGAGGTGTTCGAGCAGCAGACCGCCGACGAGCGCGCCGATGGCGGGACCGAGCTTGGTCCCGGCATCGATCAACGCGTTGGCGCGGCCGCGGTGCTCCTGCGGCAGTTCAGCGAAGACCCGCGAGTAGCAGGGATAGGCGACGGACTCACCGATGCCGAGCAGCAGGCGCGCGCAGAAGATCGCTGCAAAGCCGGAGACGAGGCCGGTGGCGGCGGTAGCCGCAGTCCAGAGTACATAGCCGCCGGCCAGCACCCAGCCCACGGGCAACCGGTCGGCGAGCCAGCCGGCGACGCCCGAAAGCTGCAGCAGGGCGTACGTCCAGAAGAAAGCCGAGAGCAGCGAACCGGTCTGTACGGGCGACAGCAGGAAACGGCGCTGGATGAGCGGCACCGCCAGCGAGAGGTTGCTGCGGTCGATGTAGTTGATGATGACTGAGACCACCAGCAGGAGAACGACGGTGCGTTCTCTGGGCAACATCTTCAAGGGATGTTGCCGGTCGTGCTGCGCGGTCGCCGTAGCGGGGGCTGCATCACTCATACGAATCTCGATCGGCGTTGGGCCCGCGACTGCGTGGAAGTTTCGCGACGACTAGCGGAGCGGTGCGGCGGCGGCTCGACGCGCGAGACCGGAAAGGCACGCGGCCTTCATCGATACCCCTTGTCGTCGATCTTGTCCAGATCGGTATCGTTCATCACGCCGACGGTCACGATCGCATAGGTGTAGACCTCGTTGCCGGCCTCCATGTGTCCCGCGATCACCTTGTCTGGCGTGGCGAGCGTCATGTGGGCGTGGACGCGGCCGTTGATCACATAGCCGTTGACGCTGACGAGATCGGCCGGCTGCGTGGGGTTCCTGACGAAGGTGTCCTGGGTGGGAAGGTCGCGGTTGGTCACGGAGTGGACCTCGTAGCCGCGCAGGGAGCCAATGCCGGAAAGGAAGACGCCGTTCTGGATGTGCTGCCGCTTGATGACGCTTTCGATGCCGCCCAGCAGATTGGTCCTCGCCTTGAGACGGATGACGACGATCCGGTCGAAGTGGCCGGTGAGCGCGTAGGCGTCGGGAACCGCGGGGCTGTTCTGCTTGGTGTCGTCGCTGGGGTTTGCGGAGTGGTTGGTGACGGTGTGGCGTGTCTCCTGCGCGCGTACCGCGGTCGCAGATGCCAGCACAAGGGTCAGGACGGCAAGGGTGCGTTTGGCGGTCATCATCTTCCTTTCGGTTGGCCCGGACTGCGGCCGGCTGCTGTTGCGTGGGACATGAACGGTTCAAGGCCTCCGGCGGGTCCACGTCGCGTAGCCAGAGAATCCTACTCGCGAAGGGGAAGAGGCTTCAGGTTGTCGAGCTTCCTGAAAGTCGCCAGTTGCGAGAACGGGATGTAACTGCGACAGGCGTGCATGCTGTACGACACCGCGCAGGCATGGCCTTTCGAGGACACGAGACGATCGCTGAAGACGCCAGTTCTCAAGTTGAGCTGGCGGCTGGCGGCAGCGCGACTACGCAATCCGCAAGCTCTGCCACCACGCGAATGGAGCCGGCTATGTCATCGTCACCGTAGCCCTGGGCGATGGCGTCGCGAAAGAGCTGACGCGAGAGCGCGGTGAGCGGGGTGGGTACATTCAGCGCCGCGGAGGACTCAAGCATCAGGGCCATGTCCTTCTCCAGCCACTTGACGGAAAAGCTGGGGTCGAACCTGCGTTCGAAGACGAGTGGGGCCTTGAGGGCGACGAGGCCCGATTTGGCAGCGCTGTTGTTGACGATCTCCAACATGAGGCGCGGATCGACACCGGCCTTGGTGCTGAGGACAAAGCTCTCGTTGAACGCCTGCAGCAGGTTGCCGAGGACCATATTCTGCGAGAGCTTTGCGCTGAGGCCCATGCCCGAAGCCCCGCAGTAATAGAACAGCTTGCCCATGGCTTCAAGGAACGGACGGACCCGCTCGAAGACTTTTTCGTCGCCGCCGACCATGAAGGTCAGCGACGCGCTTTCCGCGCCCGCCTTCGAACCGGAACAGGGCGCGTCGAGGAAGTCAATTCCCTGCTCCGCCAGGATGGATGCGGTCCTCCTGCTCTCGGTGGGAGAGATGGTGCTGCAATCGACGATGGTCAGTGGGCCCTTCTTTCCCGCGGCGATCCCGTTGGCGCCAAGCACCACTTCGGTCGACATGCCGGTGTCGCCCACACAGAGGAAGACGCACTGGCTCCGCCTGCCCACCTCGGCCGGCGTGTCGCAGGCGGTTGCACCTTCTTTGGCGAGGGCCTTTGCCTTGTCGCTGGAATGAGACCACAGCGCCACCTCGTGTCCCGCGCGGATAAGGTTGCGCGCCATCGGGCCACCCATGATCCCCAGTCCAAGAAAACCCAGTTTTGCCATTCTTCTCCCCTGGCTTCGCCGACTCCCCATCGAGGGCCGGTGCCTTGTCTGTGCCCCTCATCTGTCGATCTGTCCCGATCTTTCAACCATGCCGTGCAGGAGTTGCCCGGTCCGGGAAACAGGCGTTGGCGTTCTCTCGGTCAAACGAGGCAATCGTAGATTGGTCTGACCTTTGGCGTCAAGTACAAAAGCGGGTCGCCGGCACGCGGTGCGTGACGGATTCGATGTGCAATGCGGGTCCCATGCGGGAGTCGATCCGCGGATGGTGCGGTCCCAGTACGCTGGCGGCAGTACCGGTGCGTCGGAATATGGGGCGATCAATCCGGTGCTGCTGGGAGTGACGCCATCGGTCGGGCGGAGCGACGCGGCTAGCATCCGCGCACGACCTTCAGTACCGGTTTGAGCGATTCATGCCCCGTTCCTGCAGGCCGGGCTGCTTACTTGGGTTCGACGGCAATCACCCAGAGATCGGTGTCGCCGAGGTTGTGTCCGATGTGAGTCGCGCCCAGTCGCCATACAACTTCGCCGGTCTTGAGGGTAGACGGCTGGATCTGGCCTGAGGGCAGAATGTGCTCCAACTGGGCACCGGAGAGCGAGACGACAACGCGATCGTGATGAGTGTGCAGCGGTTCATAGGTATGCGCCGGTATCTTGATGTCGTAAGCGCGCGCGTACTGGTCTTCGAGCAGCATTTTGTAGTGCGGCGACAGACCGGTCATGCCCCAGGTCTGCTGGCTGCCCGAGGTGAGGAACTCGATGCGCACGAAGTGCAGCGGCACATTGCCGGCATTGCGCAGTGTGCCCACGGCCGCAGGCTGAAACAAGGTTTCGCCGGGACTGACGGGATCTGTTTGACGATGGGCCGCGTCCGTACCGGTTTGGACCGTGCCGGCCGCCATGTACACCACCATGCTGGGAAATCTGGCGGGGAGTTGCTCAGACTCGCCGGGTGCAAGGGTGTCTTCGGTGACCAGTACCTTGGGGTTGCTGATCTTTTCAACGGTGGAGGCGACGAGGACGGGGGCCGACACGGCCAGGAGCAGAGCGGTGCAGATGCGGTAGTACATGTACCCTCCCATGATGCAACTGCGCGGCGGAGCGGTGGCGAGCCTACAACAACACAGACCTGCCACACTTCGCCGGGCTACCGGCCACCGGCGCCAGAGGCATGGGTGGCAAAGAGGTTGGGGGGTGGAGAAGTGGAGACCGCTACGCTTCCCCCTTTCTTCACATCCCCGACCGCGGCTACTCAATCGCAAAAGAAGCTGCGCTACACGAACAACAATCCGGCTAAAAAGATCGGGCAGGCCAGCTCGCTGGCTAAAGCCGCATTGTAAGCAGGCCCTTGCGGCGGGACTGAAGTCGCGCCCTTTCAGAACGGTGGCCTGTTCAGAGATTTCTTACCGGAATTGTATCCCAACCCTTACCCAACTTCCTGAATGGGTCTACACGCACGTTCGCACAGATCGTTGGACGAAATACCCACTAAATCATCAATTGAGCGGAGATTTTCCTGAGCGAGGAGGTTTAGGGAAGTGCGGTATTGGTTGCCCCCCAGGGATTCGAACCCCGATTGATCGGTTCAGAGCCGACTGTCCTACCATTGAACGAGGGGGCAGCGGTGGTGCGGCGCTCACCCGGTGCGCGTTGGCGGATGGCTCCGCTAACTGCTTTTTAGAGTGTACTGAGCGCGATGCGCGCGGTCAATCGGCTGTCAGGGATATGAGCCAGCGATGCGGCGGGTGCAGGGTGGGGTGCGCGGCTGCGGCGATGCAGGCCAGTCCTTCCAGAAGCGTGTGCGCGGGCGTGTTCAGGGACTCGTCCGGGATGCAGTGTACGCGGGCGTTGCGCACGGCGCGCAGAGCCTGCCAGTCGCGCTGGGCGATGACGCGGGCCAGCGGGACGCGGTCGCCTGCGCCACACCATGCGAAGAGCAGCACGTCGGGATCGGCGTCGGCGACGGCCTCCGCAGTGGTATGGGAGCCGGGCGTGCCGAGAAACCTGGCCCCGGCGGCCTCCACCAGTTCGGCGACCCAGTGCTGGGAGTGGATGAGAGGCTTGCCCCATTCCTCGCAGTAGACGAGCGGCTTTTGACGGGAAGCAAGATGCGCGGTGCGGGCCTGTGTGTCTGCGATCGTGCGTTGCATCTGCGCGATGAGGGGCGTGGGATCGGCCTGGACCAACGCGGCGATCAGGCGTATGTCGGCGTAGATGTCGGCAAGCCCGTGCGGAGCAAGCGCGAGAACGGGAACGCCAGACTTGAGGATGGCGGCCAGCGATCCCATGCGGTAGGGCACGCTGGCTACGACGATCTCGGGACGGCAGGCAAGCAGAGCTTCGAGAGTGCCCGGCCGATCGAACGACCAACTGTCCTGCAGGATGGGGAGTGCGCGAGCGGCGAGCGCGGGCATGGCTTCGATGCAGTATCTGGTGACGGCGCACAGCGCGTCAAGGCGCTGCAGCGCGGCCAGAGTGAGGGTGATCGAAGGCTGTAGGCTGGCGATGCGCATAGCTGGAAGAGTATCGCACAACGGAATACCCGTTGACCGCGTTGCGAGAGGTCGAAGGTGCATTCATTGGCCCGCAAACCTCACTGGAGGAGAAATGAGAGTGGAGGATAAATGAAATGACCTTACCCATTCGCCGCGCTAAAGGCCGGGAGGCTATTGTGGGGACAAACTCGCCCTTGCTCAGTCGCGCGCTGTCGTTGTCCCGGCCAGTTCGGCGACGTCTTCGCGGCGCGCATCGCCAGCTTCTTGCAGCACTGCGCGCACCTGTTCGAGGCCCCAGTCCAGATCGGCCATGGAGATGATGAGCGGCGGTGCCAGCCGGATGACGTGTTCGTGCGTCTCCTTGCACAACACGCCGCGCAGCTTGAGCGCCTCGCAGAAGGGACGTGCTGGGCGATCCAGTTGAATACCGATCCACAGCCCCTTGCCGCGCACCTCCACGATGTGCGGGCTGCGCAGCTCTCTGAGGTACTGTAGCGCGTGGTCGCCGAGCGAGGCCGAGCGCGCAGGCAGGTCTTCCTCCACAATGACGCGCAACGCAGCGCGTGCAATCGCGCAGGCCAGCGGATTGCCGCCGAAGGTGCTGCCATGATCGCCCGGCGAGAAGACGCCTAGCACCGCGCGTGAGCTGAGGACCGCGGAGACTGGATAGAAGCCGCCGGAGAGCGCCTTGCCAATAATCATAACGTCGGGCGTTACATCCTCGTGCATGCACGCGAACAGTTTGCCGGTACGGCCCAGGCCGGACTGGATCTCATCGGCCATCAGCAGCACGTTGTGCTCGCGGCAGACCGCAGCGGCCGCTCGCAGGTAGCCAGCGGGTGGCACAATAATGCCCGCCTCGCCTTGGATCGGCTCAACCAGGAACGCGCATGTGTTCGGAGTGATGGCGCGGCGCAGGGCCTCGGCGTCGCCGAACGGGACCTCGCGGAAGCCCGCGGGAAACGGCCCAAAGCCGCGGCGGTACTGCTCGTCGGACGAAAACCCGACGACGGCGATGGTACGACCGTGAAAGTTGTTCGAGGCAACGACGACCTCCGCCTGCCCGGCGGCAATGCCTTTGACCGTCTCGCCCCACTTGCGCGCGGCCTTCAACGCTGTCTCCACCGCCTCGGCCCCGGAGTTCATCGGCAACGCCATCTCGTAGCCGGTCAGCTCGTTCAGGTCGCGATAGAGCAAAGGAAGCTGGTCGTTGCGGAAGGCGCGCGAGGTCAGCGTCACCTTCTTCGCCTGTTCGAGCATCGCCTGGAAGATCGCAGGATGGCAGTGTCCCTGGTTCACCGCGGAGTAGGCCGCAAGGAAATCCAGGTAGCGGTGTCCATCGGTGTCGTAGACCCACGCGCCCGAGGCGCGCTCGATCACCACGTCCAGCGGAGCATAGTTGTGGGCGCCATAACGGTCTTCCAGAGCAATCAGTTCGGCGGCTAGCATGATGCACCTTCGCTTGCAGGGTGTTGGCGCGGCCGCAGATGAGATGCAGCCGGAAAAACACCAACTCACCGCATAATGATACTAGGTTGCATATTCATACAGGTCCGCGATGCAACTATATGCATGAGTCGTCGCCCGGAGTTGCGGCTGCTGGACTGTTTTTGCCTGGGCCGTGCGCGGACATTCGGTGTGGCAAGCGCCGCGCAGGCCTGCGCGGTTTGCGCACCGGCAATCGATCGCCGACAGACACACTGCTGTCGCCTATGCGACCGTCTGTGAAATATTGCCGGCCGCTGCTGCGCCGGCCTCGGAGGAGGAGGAAGAAATATGCAACTGATCGCCCAGTTCCATCCGCGAACTGGAAATGACCCCGCACGGCAGCTCCAGTACGCTGCTCATCTTGAAGCTTACCGAAGTCAACCGGAACGGGGCCAGGCAGCGCCACAGCTTGATCACCTTAAGCTTGCCATCCAGACCCACTACATCGATTTTAAATGCCATGCCAAATGTATGAACGCCGGACGAGGGTCTGATCCACAACCCTCCTCCGGCGTCCAAGCCACTCCTGCCGAGAAGGCCAAACATCCGCTTCAAGGACGTATCGGCCAGCTCAACCTTGTCTCCCACGACGATGCCGCGAGTTGTATTGGTTACCCTGAGCACGAAAACCCTCAACCAGACCGGCACCATAACAGACACAGCACCGTGTCTGTATGCGCACGAACCCATCGCATACTCTTCAGTTCCGTCCTGCGCATCTTTCGGTACGAATCATGCGCCACGAGTCGTTCCATGTTGTCCAAAGCGGGCTTTATGGATGGTTTTCCGGCCTAATCCGGTATCTGAAACCAGTATCTTGCAAACCCGGAAAATGTCTATGGAACACACTCTAGGAAGCTTTGTTCTTCCTGCGATAGATAATGATTCCCAATACAAAGAGCGCCAGTACTCCAGCTACAACTTGAATGACAGTCGGTGTCATAATGTCCTCCTTCCCGATAAGTTTCGGCGTCAAGGCGTAACGCGATGCGACATCAAATCTCTTCTGTATTGCGACATTGAGCAGAACCGATGCTCCCTACTGAACTCTACGACCTGCAGCGCTTCCAATCAACCAGAATCGTGTTTACTACTTTGGCTACGCCAGAAGGCCATCTTCCCGACGCATTGTCCTAGAGTCCTATGCCACACGAATCAGCAGTTCACCGCATCATTCCGAATAAAGGCGCATCTGCATCGCCCAGAGTTCACGCCCAGTTACTGGCCAATACCTCCCAGTCCGTTCGCTATATTCATCATCGCCGGAGCCAGAAGGACTATAAAAATACATGGGAAGATGCACAGAACAAGCGGGAAGATGATCTTGATCTTGGTCTTGGCCGCGGCCTCCTCGGCCCGTTGCCTCCTCTTCGATCGGATATCCTCGGAGAAGCGACTCAATGCGCGGATGATCGGAGTGCCGAACCGGTCGGTTTGCGTCAACATGCTCACAAACGAGTTGAACTCCTCGATCTCGGACCGATCGGCCAGGTTCTTCCAGGCTTCCAGTCTAGGCCGACCGGCACGCTGCTCGAGGTTGACCTGGTTGAACTCCTCAGCAATATCGGGATGGCTCACGGCAAGTTCCGTCCCGATGCGAAGCAGCGCCTGGTCCAGTCCAAGACCTGCATCGACACAAATTACCATGAGATCGAGAGCATCTGGAAGACTCCGGCGAATGCGGTTTCTTCTGCTTGAGGTCTTGCGCTTAAGCCATATGTCGGGGGCCAGATAGCCGATGCCTCCGAACATTGTAACCCATAATAGCAGGTTAGATCCCATAAGACTGCCCAGAACCACTCCCGCGAGCGGAACAAGAAACCGGGCCGCAAAGAGTATGTCGGCACTGGAACTTGAGTGTATGCCGGCCGCGACTAACTTTGCCTTGATATTCGGGTCTTCCGCCAAGCCCAACTGGACACGCAACCGAGTCGCTAAGCCAACCAGTCTGTCCTGTACCCGTTCCTTGTCGCGGATTGTGCGCCGGTCGATCCTTGTGCTCTTCACTAGTTCCAGAATGCGCTGTGCTTCGGGTGACGGACGAAACAGGTCGGGCGTCAGAAGAAGCACAACCACGCAGAACGTGATCAATGCCATCAGGACGTAAAGAATAACGGGCATTGTCCCTATACCTCGATCCCATTGATAATACTACGGATTATGGCGGCACCGACTGCAAGGAGCGTTAATCCTACATATATTATCTTATGACCCATGGGGGTGTTTATGAGCACTGTCGAGTAGCCCGGATTAATCATATTGATCGCAACAAGCATAACCACTGGAAGCGAGCACAGTACCCATCCAGTCATCCTGCCTTGCGCGGTATGTGTCTTGATCTCACCTTGGATGCGCAACCGCTCACGGATTACAGTTGCCGTACGCTCTAGTATCTCGGCAAGATTCCCACCCGACTCCTTTTGCACCAATATACCCGTGACGAGCACCCTAAGATCCTGTGAGGGGACATGGTCCAGCATCTGCGTCAGGGCCTCGCGCAATGGGAGTCCAAAGTTCTGCTGCTTGAAGACTCCGCGGAATTCCGAGCTTACGGGCTCCGCGCTTTGTTCGGCGACTGTGTTGATCGACGATATCATCGAATGCCCCGCGCGCAGAGCCCGTCCCATCATGTCGATCGCATCGGGAAGCCCCGCGTTGAAAGCCGCGATCCTGCGTGAGCGCCTGAACGAGATAATGCCAAATGGCACATAGCCAAGCGTGCATGCCGCCACCATCTGAACGGCAGTAACGGAAATACACATATAGGCCACACTAAACCCAAATAGAGCCAAACCAATACTGAAAACGAGAAGCATGGCCACGGAAATATTGCTATTCGACTGAACGATCCTGGATTTCAGGGTCTTCGACAGGCGGTATTTCTGTAGAAACTCATCGAACCATGCAAGCCTGCTGGCTGAATCTGTTTTGAGCAGTTGACCTATTTGGATGTTGGACGTTTCCCCAGACTTGCGCGCGGTGATGACGCCAAGCCTCCGTTCGAACGCTTTATCGCCATGCGATGAGCCCATCAAGAGGGCCATGAGTGCAAAATTAGCCGATAGTATCACAACGAACACAATTAGAATCACAGTCCCCCCTCCAGGTCAGATTTCAACCAGATGATCTCCCATGTTTGCAGGAACGGGAATTCCAGCTGCAGCAAATTTTTCGATGCACTTGGGGACGATACCGGTTGAAATAAACCGTCCCTTTACCTTTCCGTTTGGACCGATCCCCTGTTTCTCGAACAGGAATATGTCCTGCATGCTAATGACCTCGGAAAACGCTCCGGTCAATTCGGTGATATGCGTGATGCGGCGCGTTCCATCGCTCATGCGCACCACCTGCACGATCATATGTACGGCCGAGGCTATCTGAGAGCGTACCGCCTTCTCCGCCAGCCGGACTTCACTCATCATGGCCATCGTCTCAAGCCGGGCCAACGCGTCGCGTGGAGTATTCGCGTGTATGGTTGTTATCGATCCATCGTGGCCGGTGTTCATGGCCTGCAGCATGTCCAACGCCTCCGCTCCGCGGACCTCTCCAATCACCACCCGGTCTGGACGCATGCGCAACGCATTGATGACCAGTTCTCTCTGTTTGACCCCACCCTTACCCTCTACGTTGGGCGGTTTGGTCTCCAGTCGCACAACATGGTCCTGCTTCATCTGCAGTTCAGCTGAATCTTCGATGGTGACGATCCGTTCCCGGTCGGAGATGAAACCGGAGAGGACATTCAGCAACGTAGTCTTGCCTGCGCCGGTACCTCCCGAGACCACGATATTGAGTCTCGCCCTCACGGCACCGCGCAGTACCTCCAACATGGGTGGAGTCAACATCTGGTTGCGCAGCAGGTCCTCGGCTTCGAGGGGGATCTTGCCAAAACGACGGATGGAGAGGATCGGGCCATCGACAGCCAGCGGCGGAATGATTGCATTGACGCGGGAACCGTCCGGAAGGCGCGCATCCACCATGGGCGACGACTCATCAACGCGGCGTCCAACCGCGGAGACTATCTTATCGATAATATGCAGGAGATGCCGGTTGTCCTGAAATGTAAGGCTCGTCTTCTCCAATACGCCGCGTCGGTCGACATAGATCGAGTTATATGTGTTTACCAGAATATCGCTAATACTGTCGTCTTTCAGAAGCGGTTCGAGCGGTCCCAGGCCGAAGACCTCGTCAACCACCTCCTGGGCAAGATGGTCTCTTTCGGTGGCGCTTAGCGGGACACCTTGCTCATTGATGATCTGCTGGATGACGGAAAAGAGCTGCTGCTGCGCGGCAACAGTCTCCTGCATTCCCGCCAGTTTATCGAGGTCTACCCTCTTGATAAGCTCCTTATGGACAGCCGTCTTGATCTTCTGCTGCACATTATCGCCGATCGACCGGACGACGCGTCCCGTGCGCTCGTTGGACTGACTTGAACTAGACGAGATTGCAGCGATATCAGACATATTGGATGTACCCCGATTCTAGGATGGTTGCTTTCCGGCAGTCACTTCCAAAGAGAGAACAACGATTTTCTGGGCGCTTTTTCCGCGTCTGGCGTGATACTGCCTACCAGGGAGTCTACCCACTTGACGATGGGGACCGAAAAGTTCGACTTCTGTTTCGGGTTGATCGGTTGCCCTAGCATCGCCGAGCGCGTCACCTCCGCATAACCGTTGGGCAGCTTGATGGTGATCGGCAGGCGAATCGCTTTTTCGATCTGCTCGACGGTGAGTGCGTGCTGGGAGGAGAAGCGGTTTATAACCACGTTCACTTTTTCGATGTCGCGCTCACTCTGCGACATGCTGTCCGCATACCTGGAGAGGTCGCGGATGGCACCGATTTCAGGGGTGGCCACGAGATACAACAGACTGGAAGCATCGATGACCGCAAGATTCGTATCGTCCAGAGAAGAGGGGCCGTCGACGATGACATAGTCGTATTCGCCGCGCAGAAAATCGAGCGTCTGCGTAATCGAACCGGGATCGAGTGTCTTCGAGTTGTCGCACACATCGGGTGAAGCGAGGACATCGAGACCGCTGGAATGGGTGGCAATAAAGCCGCGGAGCAACTCACTGTCCAGACGTTTCAGGTTGCGGACCAGCTCATAAAAGTGGTAGCGGCTCCCATCGATGCCAAGATAGATGCACGCGTGGCCCAGTTGCGGATGGTTGTCGATCAACAGGGTCTTCTTCTGGTGGCAGAGCACCAGATACATGGCCAGGTGCACGGCAAGGGTGGTGGTGCCTACTCCCCCCTTGGCCCCGAAAAATGTCACGATATCGCCGCGCAGGAAGTTCTGCGCACCTTTCGAGGACCACTGGCGGTAAAGCCGGACTAACGTTTCGGAAAACGCGTTCTCGTCGAATTCGCCGGCAATGAATTCGCTGCATCCAGCGCGCATCGCACGCAAGAGGACTTCAGGGGCCGGGCTTGTGGACACGGCAACTATCGTCGCCCTGCCTGAGAAGACCTCCTTTATATAACCGGCGGCTTCCGCGGCTTGATCGATGTCCTTGTCGAAATCGATCAGGGCAATGCAGAACGGGGAGGATTTCACATGCTGTGTAAATGGGGGGCGCTTGACGGCCGAGATGTAGCCTTCACAATCGGCACGGTTGACAGCCCACGACAATTTCAAGACGGAGTCTGCGATACTGTCGGCCAGTTCGGTGTCAAGGCCAACAGTAATCAGTGCAACGCTCATAATACCGGGATTGTACTGAATTGGGGTCACGTTCCATTTTCCTCACTGCCGTCTGCAACTTTGTATTCCGTTCAGCGATCGCACAAAGAACTGCCGCTGCAAACTATCTGACGGTCGCATTATAGCCATCGAGAAGCAAACGCTGACGTACTGCCTCGGCATCGGTCTTGCTTGCGAATGGGCCCATTTCCAAGTGGAGGAGTGAGTCCTGTGGGTCATGACTTACCGCGACGTTATAACCGCGGCGCCTCAGAGCGGCAACCATGGACTCAGCATCTTCGGGGTTTGAAAGAGCCATGATCTGGACCATTGTCCGCGCCGGAGTCCCCAGTCCCGCTTGCGGTTTAGCGCTTGGGACAGGCGATGGGGAGGAGGTGTCGTAGACATGTCCAGCAGATGGCTGGGAGGAGACGGCTGCCGGAGCCTGGACAATGCCTTGCGCACTCGGAGGGGCCTGCGCGTCAGCGATGAGCGGTGCCGTCGCGCCCATGGGCACAATCTCCGGACTGGAGGCAGCGTAGTCCGTAGCGCTCTGCGGTGCCTGAGCGGGTGTGGCATTCTGGACCGCCTTGGATGTAGGGGCCGTCACGGGAGCGGGGGCCGGAGAGGCTGTGGGGGCCTGGTTCCCCGTAGGGGGGAGGACTGGATCGACTGTCGGGGCCGAAAGTGGGTTGCCGTACGGAGCGCCTGGATGCAGCGGCGGGGCGGCAGGTTGCGGACTGAGGTTCTTGCCCAGCGACTTGTCGAAGGTGCCTGTATTCAGTGTAGGGATTGGAAGGTCCGGTTGGGCGGGCAAGTCGGCTTCGGTCAGTGGGTCGACCAGGGTTGGGGTGACGATGACCACCAGTTCAGTCGTCGAGTGGTTGATATTCCGCGATTTGAAGAGCGCCCCAAGAATCGGAATGCTGGCGGCGCCGGGGGTCTTGCTCAACAGATCTGTTGTTCTCTGGTCGAGCAAGCCGGAGATTGCGAAGCTCTGGTCGCTGCGCAGTTCAACCTGGGTCTGGGCCCTGCGCGTGGAGATGGCGGGAATGGTAAAACCTCCGATCGTGACAGAGTTGGTATAGTCCAAGGCACTTACTTCCGGGGCCACTGTCAGCCGGATGGTGCCATCGTCGTTGACGACAGGCGTGAATGTCAGTTTGACTCCATACTCCTGGAACTGGATCGTGATTACTGGGGAGGTGCCGACTCCGCCGGGCTGAATCATGGGAAAGGGAAACATGCCACCGGAGAGAAAATCGGCTTTTACTCCGCTGATCGTCGTGATTGTGGGTTCGGCGAGTATCTGGAGTATCTGTTTACTCTCAAGATCCTGAATGGTCGCTCCCAGATTCAACTTTGAACTGTAGAGCATAAAATTCAGCGGATTCGAGGTTGCCAGTTGGCCGATAGTACCAGGGCCCATTGTAGACTGGCTTAGCGTTGAGGTCGAAGGGTACTGCGATGTGGTTGTGGCCGCAAGGAAGCTGGTGTTCCCCCCAGGATTGAAGAGATTGATGCCCTGCTGAAGGGCTTTGGTGCGGTCTACTTCAAGAATCCTTACCTTTAGCCTGACCTGTTTTGGGTGGTCGGGTGCGACAACCAGCGCATCTACGACATCTTTGGAATAGAGCCCGGCCAGTTTTACCGCATTGGCTGCCAGATCGGCGCTGCCCACCATGCCGCTGAGAGTCACACGGTCTCCACTTCCCTCGACGGTGACTGGATCGCCTTGCATTGCCTCGGAGATGGCAGTACGAAGCCCTGCAATATCCAGGTCGGAGGAGACGACATAAGACTGCGTCTGACCAGCCTCGTCCATCAGGACAAGTGAGCTGATGCCCGACGTCATTGCGGTCACAACAATCTGGTTCGGACTGAGCGTCACGGAGTTGAGGATCGAAGGATCGGCCACATACACGCGGCGGAGGCGAGACCTGGTGTTGAGAAACAGGGAGTGCCCAACAAGCACATGAAGCATCTCGGCCCCGGACGTTACGCGACCGATGCCGGCTATAGCGCCCGGTATGGGCGACGCGGCAACGTCGGAGACGGTCGCCATCTCTGGATCTGGCGCAGCTTGCGCTTGGCAGGCGAGCGACATCGCCACGGTCGAGAGCACAACCGCCGCCGCAAGACCGACACGCGCGATGAAGGCCGCCGGATTTTTTATGCTCATTGACATTTGTGGGCTCACTGGAAATCGTCCGTTCTCAGTTTTGAACCCATAATGGTCTCAACCGAATAAGTTTTGACTACAAGCAGTTCCGGAGGCTTGGGAGCTACTTTCACCACGGGTGGCGGCGGGGCAATTCCCGACAGTTCCGCGAGAAGCGCCGGAGGTCCCTTGAACTCCTCCCGGTCAGCCCCATTCCTAAGCACAAAATGGATCGTGCCCTGGTTGCTTGCCAGAACGACCCGTTCCGCATCTTCCGGCTTTACAAGGACCGTGACCACCGTAGCGTTGGTTGGCTTCCCTTCGGGATCTGGCTCGAGCTTCTGTCCAGCCGCCAAGACCTCTACGTCCTGCAGTACCGTGAAGGTGAGCGGGTCCGGTGCATTGCTTGTGTGCAGCGTGACCAGAATATCGACATGAGTGCCAGGAAGGAGAAAACCGTCCACCCCGACGACCTCATCGGTGCGCAGCGAGATGGCGCGCATCCCAACCGGGATCTTTACCGTAATGCCGGTGCCAGAGGTCGGACTCGCCAACTGCCGATCGAGTATCGGTTGCCCTTCCGCCAGGGGATAGAGGACGATGCGTCCGATCAGAGGCCCGGGATTGCTGAATGCGCCGGCCAACGGCATTGCTGCCGGCCAATCGACCAATCGAAGGTCCTCCGGACGGATCACCTGATCTGCCTCGATGTTGGTGGCCGCCGCCACATACTTGCTCTTTGGCGGCGGTGGCGGCGCATGGTTCTTCGAGAAGCGCATGCTGAGCCATAGGGTCAGCGCTCCGGAGACCAGTAGCGCGATCAGGAAAGCTGAGGTGAGTCGACGGTTCATAGCACTGCACCTCGGTCAAGCGACCTGGAAGTAGAGCGTTAGCATGCACCCTCCGGCGATTGCCAAAGCGTATGGCAGCCTGAGGGTATGGGCGTTCGCGATGTTGAGGTCTGGATGGGGCCGCAGGCCCTTGCGCGTGTGGTGTGTGAAGAGTTCGAGCACATTCACCGACGTCTGTTGAAGCCGTCCGCGGACCAGCGCCAGACCGAGCGCCATCACGCCACCGGAGATGGCAGTCAGCACCAGGATGTAAGCGATGTGCGGCAGGCCAGCGATGCACCCGACTGCCGTTATCAGTTTGACGTCCCCGGCACCCATGCCGCCAGCGAGATAGAAGACCAGGAACACCAGGCCGCAGATCAATCCCGCGGCCAGGGAAGCAAGCATCTGCCTCCACCCTCCGAAGACCAGATGCAGGCCGAGTCCCAGCACAAAGGCGGGAACGGTGATCCAGTTAGGTACGCGCCGACTCTTAATATCGGTGACTGAGCCGACGATGGCGCAGGCTGTGGCGATTGCCGGATATGTCGATTCCGATTGGAAAATGGCCATAAGGAGTTCCTGAACGCGACCGATGAGAGAGCACATTACATTGCACGGACGTTTATTGGGATACGCCGAGGAGCGTGGCAACAGTTGCCACCCCAAGATGTCGACTTCCGCGGCGCATCGCCTGTTTGGTGTAGCTGTTTCCGCTTAGTTGGTGTAGCTGTTTCGGTTTATGCAAAGGCCGACAGTTCACATAAGCATTATTGGGTTAGCTGGAGTTTTGCAGCGCGCTGCAACTTTGTTGAACGCGCTACTGGGAGAATATGCAAGCCGCCGATTGCAGCGGCTGAGTCAAGACCGGCCAAGCCGGCCACCAACGAGTACTCGATCAGGTCCTGGCCCGAATCATCCGTAGCCAGGTTCTTCAGAAGTCTGTCCCATGTTCCAATCTGTTCCATTTCGTCAGTCTCCCGTCTAAGTTGCAATTTCCAAGTGTGACGCCGGGGAGGGATCCAAAGGACAATACGTTGTTCCAGCCTGAAGGCATACCCGATGGAGCAGGAAGCAGCTTATGTGAGCGCTGACGTCTGACGCTCACATAAGCTCTGTCCTATGTGATTAGCTAGCGCTGTTAAGCGTGGTGGCGACGTTGTTGAAGGTGTTCCCGATGGCGTTCTTGAGACTACCCATTGCGGCGAGTGCGCCGAGGGCGATCAGGGCCGCTACCAGTGCATACTCGATCAGGTCCTGGCCCGAATCTTCCGTCGCCAGATTCTTGAGAAGCTGCTTCATGTTCTTCATTTTTAGTTTCTCCTCGTTCGATTTTCCGCGGCACTCCGGCGTTGCGAGCTCCAGTGGATAAGGCGAGAGTAGGGCCAGGGCGCAGCATTAGAAATCCCCAAGAAGTGTCATTGAATACCACTTAAGTTCGCCGAGTATCGACGTATCTTTTTGTATCTAAATGTATTTATCCTGGATGCAGAGAGCAGAGACGGCCGAATTGCAATCCGGAGACAAAGCATCCCGGACCGGCATGCTCGTTCCGTGGCCACTTTCCTTCCCGTATGAGGTCTCCCTCGATGCCCAAACTCCCGATATAGTCTGTGAGGTTCGTTTGTCGACGTGCGCATCCTGCAACCGGCAGGGGCCGCGCGGCCATCGGCGTCGGGTTACCGATCCGTTTGGGGCTGTTGCGAACGGGCGGATAACACGAAGATGGGATTATAGAGTCCGCGTTGTCTCCGTATGATGCAATTACGCGAGGTTGTCGTCTTGCATGGAAGGAGCAACCCGCGCCGTTTCAAGGACTGGCTCACGCATACCGCTCTGGCGATCCCGCGGCTTTTGGAGCGAACTACTTTTCCAACCGTCTCCGTATCGAAATAGCGTTGGGGGATTTGCAATGAAAAAAACCGTTGAATCTTTCGGCTACCGGTTTCTGCGGGATGAAAGCGGACAAGCGGTGGTCATCGTATCCGTCTTCATGGGACTGATTGCTCTTGGCTTCATGGCATTCGCGGTGGACACAGGAATGCTCTTCCGTGAAAAAAGGATGGTGGAGTCCGCCGCGCAGGCGGCCGCCGTCGCCGCCGCGGAACAGGCCGGCAGCGGCCAGTCTTCCAATGAACAGGCTGTGGCCAATGCCATGGCCAAGCTGAACGGCTTCGACACGACGCTGGCGACCAATCCCGCCACGGTCACGCTGTCGTCGCCGACCACCGGCAACTTCACCGGCGGCAGCTACGTTCAAGCGACCGTCTCGATGCCGATTCATACCTTCTTCCTGGGCGCATTCTCCAAGGCGTTGGCCAACGTGCCGGTCTCAGCCACGGCGATCGCCGGGGGCGGCGGCATCAGCAGTACCTGTGTCTGCGTGAGCGGGAATTTCAGCGTTTCGGGCGGCTCCACACTGGACGCAAGCGGCTGTGGGATATACGTCAACTCAGCCGCATCCGGCTCGATCAGCGTCAGCGGAGGCTCCACGATCAACGCCAGTTCCCTGGCTGGCGACTCCACCGGCTGGGACGTTCCACCTCCACCCTATCCTCCCGCCTCCAGCATCTACGCCAGCGGCGACACCATCAAAGTGCCTACCGTCGTGCAGGGGCTCGCGTCCACCTGCTCAACGACTCTGCCGACTGCGCCTGCCTTCAACCCGTCAAGTTGTCTCACCACCAACCCTGGGAGCGGCTGGAAGTCACCCGGAACACTTACAGAGGGCCCAACCACCGCCGGCGGCACGATCTGCTACGGCAAGGGGCTTACCGTGGGCGCAAACGGCATGACCGACACACTGACATCCGGCATCTACGTCATCAATGGCGGCGTACTGACCTTCAGCAGCAATAAAAACCTGGGAGGCAACGGCGTCTTCTTTTACCTGACCAACGGCGCCTCACTGGTGATGGACGGCGGGTCGGGCGTCAATCTGGTAGCGGGCGGCAACATGGAGTCGAATGGAAGCACGGCCCCGGGCGTTGGGTCCTACAACGGGATACTGATCTATCAGGACCCCAACGATACGGCTGCGATGACCATAACCGGAGGGTCCAACCCTTATATAAACGGGACTATCATCGCGCCGACGGCATCGTTGACGATCAGTGGCGGCAGCAGCTCTGGCGGGATGCAGGGGGGATTCGACGTGAAGAACCTGACCGTAACAGGCGGGAGCGTCGGCGCCACGGTCGGCACGAGCATGGGCAGTTTGTCCACCCCCAGCTCGGCTCCCACGTTGGTGCAGTGAGCGATGAGAGCGACGACCCAGTCCGATCCAGGCCGTTTGCGGAGGCCGTGTCCGCGCTGGCTGGCGCGTTGCAGGGGCCTGCGCGGCGAAGGCGGAAATACAATGATCGAACTGGCCCTTGTATTCTCGCTGCTGGGCGTCCCGCTGCTTCTGGGAACGGTTGAGTTGGGGTTCGTGGCCTACTACTCCATCGAGGTGTCCGATGCCGCCAACGCAGGGGCGCTGTACGGAATGCAGAACCTAACCAACGCAGCCGATGCCACCGAAATCACAACTGTCGCGCAGGCTGACGCGCCCGTCTTTGGCGCCAATCTGATTGTGACGTCGAATCCCTACTATGCCTGCGCCAGCGCGGTGGGCGGGACCAAATATACCACCCAGTCCGCGGCCACGACAGCATGTACCGGCACGGGCAATGAGGCCCTGGAGTTTATCCAGGTGAGCACCAGCGTCACGGTGAAAGCTCCCATCACTCTTCCTGGACTTCCCAAGACATACACCTTGCATGGCAACTCCGACCTGGAAGTGGAGAAATGAGCATGGCCTTCAATCGGTTGTCCGGGCGGAAGGCGATTGGGCCGGACGATGGCAACAGCAACGCGGCTGGAGGCGAGGCCGGCCAGACCATGATCGAGATGGCGGTGGCCCTTCCTGTGCTGTTCGCTCTGATCTTCTGCTTCATGGAACTGTGCATGGCGTTCTACACATACGACATGATCTCCGAATCCGCGCGCGAAGGCGCCCGGTACGCGATAGTGCGCGGCGCAGGGTGTCCAAACACCACCAGCCCGACCTGCGAGGCCACGGCAGCAGAGGTGGACACCTATGTTAAAGGGCTTGGCTGGCCGAACATCGCAGGCGGCACGATGAGTGTATGTACCTACTACAACGACAATGCCTGCAACACGAACCCCGCCGGCAGCGAGGCCAAAGGCGACCCGGTAAAGGTGACGATCACGTATGTATTCCCGATCACGATGCCGTTTGTGCCGACCCATTCAATCACCCTGACAAGCTCGTCGCAGATGGATATCATCCAATAGATGCCGCCCTCCGCGTGCCATACCGGAAGTCGCGACAGCGATATGGCGGCGCCTGCGACCGAGCGGCTGGAAGAAGGGCCTTCATCCGCAGTCCGTTGTGCGCAGCGGCGTTCGACGGGTGCGATACTTTTTGTTGCGCTGCTTGGCCGCCTGCTGGTGTTGTGGACCGTCGCTACCACTCGTCCGCGCAACTGGCTCTTCTCCCGCCCGTGGGAGATGGGCCTGCTGGCCAACTCACTGCTGCACGGCCAAGGCTTGAGCTCTCCGTTCGGCGTGCCCACGGGCCCGACGGCGATGATCGCGCCGGGCTACCCAACGCTGGTCGCGGCGGTCTTCTGTCTTTTCGGCAGCGACACGTTTGCCTCGGAGATCGCGATCATTGTAGTGCAGATCATGGTCAGCCTTATCACCATCTGGCTGATGATGCGGATTGCGCGCACGGTGCTGGACGAGCGCAGCGCAATTCTGGCCGGTGCCTTCTGGGCCGTATCGCCACCGCTGCTGTGGATCCCCACGATCTTCTGGGAGACGGGCCTCTCGGCCTGCGCGTTGCCTGCGATGGTGCTGCTGGCGCTCAACTGCCGCCGCCAACCCAGCGTGGCCAGATGGACCGCCCTGGGCGCGTGCGGCGGCATCGTGGCGCTGGTCAATCCTGCGCTTCTGCTGTCGCTGCTGGCCATTCTGGGATGGACGGCCTGGCAGACGCGGCGCACGGCGCGCAGCGCACCTCTGGTTGGACTGCTTGTGCTGCTGCTTCTGTTTGCTCCGTGGCCGGTGCGCAACGCCATCCGCTTCCACGCATTCATCCCGCTGCGCAGCACCGCGGGGTTTGAGCTGTGGATGGGAAACCGGCCCGGCGCAACCGGCTACCTCGACGAGTCGGTCTTCCCCATGTACAACCGTGCGGAGCTGGCCAGCTACGTCTCCAAGGGAGAGGTGTCCTACATCCGCGACAAAACCGAAGAGGCCGAGCAGTACATCCGGCTGCATCCGGGGACCTTTATCCGCCTGAGCCTGCGCCGCTACTTCCGTTTCTGGACGGGAACGGGCAACGCAGGCGGGGCGATGCTGTACGAGATCCACGCGCTGCTTACGACCGTGCTGGGATTCACCGGACTTCTGTTCCTCTACCGCAGACGGATGCGGGGCTTCGCCATGTTGATGGCGCTGCCTCTGCTCCTCTTCCCTCTTCCCTACGCCATCACGCACGCTGAGTTCCGCTACCGGCTGGACATCGATCCTCTGCTTACCGTTCTGGCCGCCTATGCGGTCATTCAACTGGCCACGGCGAGGGGTCGCCGAGAGCGCGCCGATGCAGACCCCGAAGCCGTTTGCGAGACCTGACAGACACGCGGTCGGTGGGGTTGGCGGGACGGGCGGCGTTGCGTGCGGCTACGAATATGTTTTTACGAGTCCGGTTCCGGGGACCTGTCCGGAAACTGCTCTTCTCAACTCCGAGAATTTTGACTCGTCATCCTGTGCGCACACCACCTGAGTCGTCATTCTGGCGAAGCCAGAATCCCCGTATTTCGTCGTTGTCTGTTCTTCCTCATCGACAGTTCTTCCGGCATCCAGTGTGAGTTTCATGGTTTATGGACAGACTCTGAGACAAAGTCCGGCGTTCCGGGTTTAGTTTCAGACTTTTCTCCTCCCGTATACGTTATCGAAAAAGTCCCAACCCCGAACGACTTGAGGGTTTCGGCTCTATACCAACCAGAGAATCGCTATAGAATGATGTATCGCATGATTGCCGAACATGGCAATAGGCCGATAGTCTGTTCTTGCAAGGAGACCGGGAATTGAGACCGGGAGACAGGGATTGCGTGGCCGACTCCGCGGGCTTTGTTCTGGCCGGCGGCAGGTCCGCCCGCATGGGCATAGACAAGGCCATGATCCCCCTGGCAGGTCAGCCGCTTATCGTCCATGCGTTGAATATACTTCGTCAGGCCGGGTTGTCAGTGGCGATTGCCGGAGCGCGCACACGGCTGGCCTCGTTTGCGCCCGTGGTCGCAGACTGCGAGCTGAATCGGGGGCCGCTGGGTGGGATCTGCGCGGCTTTGGCCTCGACGACTGCGCGATGGGCCGTTTTCCTCCCTGTGGATATGCCGCTGGTTCCCGCATCCCTGGTGACACTTCTGCTGCAACAGGCTGAGGCCTGCGGAGCTGCCGTGGCGCTGGTTGAGGTGAACGGATTCACGCAGACCTTTCCCGCAGTTGTGGAGCAGGCGCTGCTGCCAGGCCTTCGCATTGCCCTGCAAGATGGAAAAGGAGGCTGCCTTGCGGCATTTCGCGTGGTAGCCAGCGCGCTGGGACAATCGGTAATGGCGCTGCCGCTCGAGATCGCGGTGCAGGATGGAAGGGTGGTCCATCCTGAAGGTCTTCCAGTGGAATGCTGGTTTTTGAATGTCAACACCGCGGAGGACCTCGCTCGGGCGGAGGTCTGTTTGCCGCGCGGTATCGCGTAAGCCGGGAGCCTGACGGCTGGGGCAACTCGAATCAGTCATGCGACGAGTTTGCAGGACGAAAGCACGACGATGAGCGCCCGCATAAATCAACACAGCGTGTCGGCATTGGGATTGGGAAAGGTGTCGAGATTGTCGGCATCGCTGCGGTCGAGACACGCGAAATCCTTTTCCACGGCGAGTTGCAGAGGGCTTCGCGCACCGAGAGGGATCGACGCGTAGACGCCAACCTGGCCGCTGCCGCGCCACTTTCTGATTTCATGGGTTGGGATCAGGACCGCAATCTCCGGCAGATTGAATCGCAGTGTGACACTGTTCGCCGAAGCAACGTGTTGCAATGCATACGTCAGCCGGGACTGGGCATCCGTGCCAAGCCAGACCGTCTCCTCGATGCGTCCGTCGTCCACCAGCGTGTCAAGCTCGGAGCGGGTCACGCGAAATCGTATCGAGTTCCCTTTTATGCGCAGCTTCATCGTGTTCTCCTGAATGCAACGTGATGCCCAACCTCCTGCCGCCGGGTCGCAGGGCATCAGTAGACATCGCGCTGATAGCGCCGGTTGTCCTTCAATGCCTGCAGGTAGCCTTGTGCGTCGTCGTGCGACATGCCGCCCTGCGACTCGATGATGATGCCTAGGGTCTTGTCCACATCCTTCGCCATTCTGGAGGCGTCTCCGCAAACATAGACGAAGGCGCCTTCGTCCAGCCAGGTCCAGAGTTCCTTTGCGTGCTGCATCATCAGGTGCTGTACATAGACCTTGTGCCCGATGTCGCGGGAGAATGCAGTATGGAGTTGCGTGAGGTGCCCATCCGTCGTCATGTCTTCGATTTCCTCGCGATAGAGGAAGTCGGTGGACGCGCTGCGCTCGCCGAAGAACAGCCAGTTCCGTCCGGTGGCCCCAGTGGCCCGCCGCTGGTGCAGAAATGCGCGAAAGGGCGCTATGCCGGTCCCAGGCCCAATCATGACGATGGCAGCCGCAGGGTCTTCGGGCAGACGGAACTTCTTGTTTGGTTGGATATAGAGGGGCAATCGGTCGCCCACCTCGACGCGGTCGTTCAGCAACGCGGAGCATACTCCACCACGGTCCCGATCATGGGCGCGGAAGCGGACCACCGAGACAGTTGTATGCACCTGCCCCGGATGCGCCAGCGGACTCGACGAGATGGAATAGAGCCTAGGCGTAAGCCGAGGCAGCATCTTTACCAGTTCCTCGGTTGTTTGAATCGCACCGGGACATGCCTGCAACAGGTCGATCAAATCGCGGCCATGAATAAAACGCTCCAGCTCCGCCTGTTGATCGGGAGCCATGAGTGCATCCAGCCATGCGCACCGCGCAAGCGATGCGTATTGGAGGACCATCTGTCGCGTAATCCGGGTGATTGCGAATCTCTCCAGCAGCGCCTGGCGCAGGGGCACAGGCCCCGCCTTGGGCACCTCCACCAGCTCACTGCCGGTGAAGGGGAACTGATCGAGAATCGTGTCGACGAGTTGCGGGTTATTCTGCGGAACCACGCCGCAGGTGTCGCCGGCTTCATAACAGATTTGCGAGACGTCGACAGAAAAACTCAGGTGGATCGTTCTTTTAGTCGAGGATGGTGCAGTGAGGGTGCGCTTTTCGACGATCAGCGCTGAATAAGGATGTTCGCGCGAAGGGCGCGGCGCGGAGGACCTGTTGGCAATAACGGCTGTTGCAGTCTTGGCCGTTCCGTTTGCGGTGGGCACGGGGGGCACGGGG
>VFSW01002444.1_pt1 | contig 28027 bp, 28 predicted proteins | sample 5358111 | NCBI WGS metagenome assembly VFSW01 (sample SAMN11554181, study PRJNA540505) | mine drainage metagenome | isolation source: sediment from site ElyBrook_90M | place: USA: Ely Copper Mine, Vershire, VT | collected 2017 | reverse complement strand
CGGAGAGGAAAGGAGGTCGCGGAGAATCGCCAGAGCCATTGTTCGCGGGCGGCCGATCACAACCACGGGAGAGTTAGCCCGGATTGTCAAATCAGCCGCCCCGGCAATGAAACAGGAGCGCATTCATCCGGCGACCAGAACCTTTCAAGCTCTTCGTATTTATGTGAATCGCGAGTTGGACGAGATCAAGGCATTGCTGGAGGCCGCTCCCCGGTTGCTGAAGCCCTCCGCAAGGCTGGTGGTCATCAGCTTCCACTCGCTGGAAGATCGCATTGCCAAAGACAGCCTGCGCGAAGGTGCGCGGCAGAAGATGTTCGAGATTCTGACCAGGAAGCCGATCACCGCCGGCGAAGAAGAGCTGGATCGCAATCCGCGGGCACGAAGCGCAAAGTTGAGAGCGGCGGAGCGAACAGTTGCTAGCTACCAGCTTTGAAGTCGGCTACATGGAAAGTTTGAACAGGATTGCAACAGGGTTGAAGGGAACGAAAGCGGGGCTAGAAGCTGGCAATTAGAAGCTGGCGTTAAAGGCTGGCAGACAGGAGCTGAAAATGGCGGCATGCACGACAACTTATTACGAAGCTGGCCGAAGCTGGAGTGCGCGTGTCTCCGAGCGCAACGCCGAGCTGCTGGCCCAGCAGGCCCTGCGGCGGCGGGGCATGCGCACGCCGGAGTTCGCCTTTTCCCGGCATATTGACAACAGCCGTCTGGTCAAGGCGCCCGATCCGGTGCGCGCGCGGCAGATGCGGGTTTTCAGCGCCGCCGTCACCATACTGTTCTCGCTGACCATGATCTATGGCCTGCAGCACTTCAGCGCTATTGAGAGCGGCTACCGCATTGAGTCGGAGAAGCAGATGGTTGAGCAGTTGCGCGAGCAGAATCGTCAGTTGCGTCTCTCCGAGGCCGAGCTCACGCAGCCGGACCGCATCGACAAGATGGCGCGCGACATGGGCCTGAACGCCCCACAGCCGGGTCAGATGGTGCATTCCAACACCGCGCCCGATGTCTCCGCTCCGGCTCTGGCGTTGGACTCTGCTCCCGCGCTTGAAAGGAACAGCTACTAGCCTTCAGCTTTGCCGCGCGAATGACGAGAGTGTGCGCGTTCCCGCGGTTTTATTCGAGAGCAATGGAAGAGGTAGTCAAACTGTACGCAGCGGGACGATAAGCTGGAAGCTGGCTTTTGGCAGCTAGCATCTGAAAATACGGAGCGATCGTCCATGCCGTCCCCCCCTCGACCCAGCCGGAACCGCAACCCCGCGGCGCGCGCCATGCCTTTCAAGCTGGCGCGCTTCTGGCTTATCTGCCTCTTCTTTCTGGCCTGGGCGGTGGTGATCTCCGTGCGCCTGTTCTGGGTGCAGGTGGTGCACCACAAGGAGTATGTGGAGCGCGCCGACAAGCAGCAGCAGCGGACCTTCGAGGTGGCTCCGCGACGCGGCGTGCTCTATGACCGGAACATGCGCGAGCTGGCCATGACCGTGCAGGTGGACTCCATCTTCGCCGTGCCCTCCGAGATTGACGACAAGCCATCCGCGGCGCAGGCGCTGGCCGCGGTGGTTCACGTGGACCCCGGCGACACGCGCACCACGGAAGCCGAGATTGCCCGGCGGCTGGACGAGGGCCGCAACTTTGCCTGGGTGGCGCGACGTGTGACCCCGCAGGTTGCGGCTCAGGTCCGCGCCCTCATTCAGGCCAAGACCGTCAAGGGCGTCTATTTTCAAAAAGAGTTTCAGCGCTTCTATCCCGACAATCAGATTGCCGCGCAGGCGCTGGGGTACGTGGGCCTGGACGACAAGGGGCTGGGCGGGATCGAGCAGAAGTTCGAGCCGCTGCTGCACGGCGTCCCAGGACGCATGTTCACCGCCATGGATGCGCGCCGCCATGTGCTCGGCTCCACGGAGAGCGATCCGCAGCCGGGGCGCAGCCTGCAACTGACCATCGACGAGAATATCGAGTTTATTGCCGAGCAGGCGCTGGACCACGCCATGGAGCGCACCCACGCGGAGAACGGCACCGTGGTCGTTCAGGACGTGCATACCGGCCAGATTCTAGCCTTGGCCATTCGCCCCACCTTCAACCCCAACGACTTTCGCCACACCACGCCGGAGCTATTGCGCGACCATGCCGTCAGCGACGTCTACGAACCCGGCTCGGTCTTCAAGCTGATCACTTATTCTGCGGCGCTGGAGCAGCACGTCACCACGCCCGACTCCACGATCGACTGCCTGGGCGGCAAGATCACGCTGGCCGGCCGCGTGATTCACGACGACAAATCGGACCACTACGGCGTGATTCCGGTGCACAAGGCGCTGGAAGTCTCGAGCGATGTGGCCGCCGTCAAGCTGGCCCTCGGCGTGGGTCCGGATCGCTTTTACCAGTACATCCGCAACTTCGGCTTCGGCCAGCGCAGCGGCATCGAACTGCCCGGCGAGACGCGCGGACTGCTGCGACCGGTGAGCAAGTGGAGCGGCTCCTCCATCGGCTCGCTGGCCATCGGGCAGGAGGTGGGCGTCACCCCGCTGCAATTGGTGTCCATGGTTTCGACGATTGCCAATGGCGGCGTCTACCTGCCGCCGCGCATCCTGATGCCGGGGCAGGTGGGCGCTGCACTGAGTGCCGGACAATCAGCGCCAACGCTCCAGGCCGCGCCTTTCAAGCTGAATGAAGACTTGCCCGATCCGCTGCCCCCCGGCGCGCATCGCGTCATCTCCACCTTTACCGCCGCCCAGATGCGCAAGATGATGGAGGGCGTGGTGCTGTTCGGCACCGGCAAGCCGGCCCAGCTTGACGGCTACTCCTCGGGCGGCAAGACGGGCACCGCGCAGAAGATTGATCCGCTCACGCATCGCTACTCGAAGACCATGCACATCGCCTCGTTTGCCGGCATTGCCCCGGTCAACAATCCGGTGATCGCCGTGGCTGTGGTGATCGACGACCCCAAGGGCGCGTACTACGGCACGGAAGTTTCCGCGCCCGTCTTTGCCGAGGTGGCCCAGCAGGTGCTGGAATACCTGGGCGTGCCGCACGACATCGATCTGCGCCCGGCCCAGCCCGCGGCGAAGAACAATCTCTCCCTGGCCGAGGACGACGGCAACCAGGATCAAAGCGACGTCAACGCGCTTTACGCGGCGGCCAACGATCTGCCCAGCGACGATCCACTGCGGGGAGGCAGCCAGGAAACCTCGCCGCAAGGCGCAGTTGCATCCACTCCGGCGGCTGCGAATTCTCGAAACGCCACATCACATGCCGCCACGCCCAAAACTTCGCCCGCAATCGCCAACCCTTCGCAACCCGCTGGACATTTCGCCGCTGCTCAGACCAATGCGAATACGCCGCAGCCGTCCGGCGCGCAGGTCATCGTCCCGGAAGGCAAACAGGTGCGTGTTCCCTCCTTCCTCGGCTTGCGCCTGCGCAACGTCATTGAGCAGGCCGCAGCCGCCGGCCTGGTGGTAGAAATCACCGGCAGCGGCAGCGCGCGTACCCAGGCTCCCGCGCCGGGAACCATGGTTGCGCCGGGAACCAAAGTCGTGGTTCGCTGCGGGCGATAAGCGCCTGGCCGCGCTATGCTCAAAGCATGGCGGAAACCCCGTGGTACCCGTTCGAGAATGGCGCCACCCTCGGCCAGACGGGGTCGGAGAGCGGCGTCATCCTGTGCGATGAAGAACATCCGCGGGAGGCGCGCATCACCCTGGAACGCGACACCCAAGTCGCGCCCTTCGCCATCACCTGCGGCATCTACGGGTGCATGATGCATACGCGCTTTTTCAGCCTGGAGAGCGAGGCAAGTGAGCAGTTCGAAGCGATGAAAATTGCCTTGTCCGCGCTGCTGGCAACGGAAAATGAAGGCGGACCCGAAGGCTGTACTTCGTTCCTCGACGGAGTCGCCGCGTTTGTCGAGGCATTTCCGTGAGGCAGGAGCAAAAGCCAAACGCCGTGCAACAAACTACAATAGAACCCGTGATGAACTGGAAAGAACTGATTGCGGATGTGACGGCGGTGGGCGCGGGCGGCGGCTCGGACGAGCCGGTGACGGGCGTGGAGTACGACTCGCGCAAGCTGCGGCCCGGCGCTGTTTTTGTGGCCATGAAGGGCGGATCGACCGACGGCAACCGCTACCTGGACAAAGCCATTGCAGCGGGCGCCTTAGGCATCATCACCGACTCCGTGCAAAAGTTCGACCAGTTGCTGGTCTTTGAAGCCGGGCTGCCGGTGCTGGAGGTGGAGCACGGACGGCGCGCGCTGGCTCAGGCTTCGGCCGCTTTCTTCGGCCATCCGGAGCGCAAGTTGGCCGCGACCGGAATCACCGGGACCAATGGGAAAACCACGACGGCATTTTTGATGGAGGCGCTGCTGAACGCGGCGGCGCGGAAAACGGTTCTGGTGGGCACCATCGAGTATCACGTGGCCGGCGAGGTGAAGCCTTCGGTGCACACCACGCCGGAGTCACGCGACCTGTTTGAGTTGATGGCCGAGGGCGTGGCGCGCGGAGCCACCGAGTTGGTCACAGAAGTTTCAAGTCACGCGCTCGATCAGGGGCGCGCCGCTGGAATCAACTTCGACGTGGCGGTTTTCACCAATCTCACGCGCGATCATCTGGACTATCACCAGACCATGGAAAATTATTTTGCCGCCAAGAGTTTGCTCTTTGACGGCACGGTCTACCCGGCTCCGCGCGTGGCGGTGATCAACGCGCACGACCCGCACGGCGCGCAGTTGGCCGAGGCCGCGCGCAAGGCTGGAGCCGAGGTGCGGACGTACGGAATTGGCACGGGCGATTGGCGTGCGGCCGCGCACACGCTCACCCCCTCGGGCGCGGTGATTGACCTCGAAACCCCGGCCGGCGCAGCCAGGATTGTCTCTCGCCTGGCTGGCGAGGTGAACATTCTGAACCTGCTGGCGGCGCTTGCGGCGGCCCATGCGCGTGGCGTTGCTTTTGCCGAACTGGTGGAGTTCGTTCCTCTGCTTCAGCCTGTTCCCGGACGCTTTCAATCCGTCGATGCCGGCCAGCCGTTCACGGTGATTGTGGACTACGCCCACACCGACGACGCGCTCAGAAACCTGACCGCACTGGCGCGGCAGATGACGGCGCACACCGGCGGGCGGGTGATTACGCTGTTCGGCTGCGGCGGCGACCGCGACCGAACAAAACGACCAAGGATGGGCCAGGCCGCCGGACACGGAAGTGATTTTGTCGTTGCCACCAGCGACAATCCCCGCAGCGAGGAACCATTGGCGATTCTGTCCGAGATCGAGCCGGGTCTGAAGTCGAGCGGCGTACGCTATATTGTTCAACCGGACCGCGCCTCGGCCATTCGCCTGGCGCTCACGGAAGCCGCGCCCGGAGACGTGGTTCTCGTGGCCGGCAAAGGCCATGAGAAGGAGCAGATCCTCGGCTTCACGGCCATCCCCTTCGACGACGCGGAAATTGCCTTTTCGGCGCTCGCCGCGATGGGATATGGTGGAGTGCAATGAAACTCACCCTTGCGGAAGCGGCCATTGGCGCGGGCGCTGTGCTGGAGGCGCCGGAGAACGTGGCGCAGGCTGGCGCGCTGGTGGCCGCGGGCTATTCCATCGACTCGCGCACCGTGGCCGCGGGCGAGCTGTTCTTCGCCGTGCGCGGCGAGCGGCACGATGGTCATGACTTTGTCGCCGCCGCCGTCGATCGCGGAGCCATGGCCGCCGTAGTTTCACGCGCGCGCGTGGCCACGCTGCCGGACGCGGCGCTTTCCATTCCTCTGCTGATCACCGAAGACCCGCTGATCGCCCTGCAGGCCCTGGCCGCGCACGTTCGCCGCCTATGGGGCAAGCGAGTGGTGGCGGTCACCGGATCGGCCGGCAAGACGACCACCAAGGAAGCGATTGCCGCGGCGCTCGGCGCGCGGTTCAAGGTGCTCAAGTCGCGCGGCAATCTCAACAACGGCTTCGGCCTGCCCCTCGAATTGCTGCGCCTGGAAGCAGAACACGAGATCGCGGTCATCGAGATGGGCATGAACCACTCCGGCGAGATCGCCGCGCTGGCCCGCATCGCCGCGCCCGACTGGGGCGTGATCACCAACGTCGGCACTGCGCACGTGGAAAACTTTGCTGACGGACAGGACGGCATTGCCCGCGCCAAGCTGGAATTGGTGGCCGCACTGCCGGAGGCTGGCGTGGTTTTTCTCAACTGCGACGACCCTTACGTCTCGCAGTTTGGCCGCGGGTTTCACGGCCGCGTGGTTTATTTCGGAGCCGGTCCCTGCGCTGATCCGCGGATACTCGACGTGGAGGAAGACCTGGCCGGGCTGCACGTGCGGTATCGGGCGAGAGAGCGCGAGGGCAAGCTGACCCTGAAACTGCTGGGTGCGCACAACGCCTCGAACGGGCTGGCCGGGCTGGCGGTTGCGCTCGAGGCAGACGTTGATCTGAACGCGGCCGTTGTGGCGTTGGAAACTCTCACCGCCGGGGACAAGCGCGGCGAGGTGATGGAACTGCGCGGCGCAACGATACTGAACGATTGCTACAACTCCAACCCCGAGGCGCTGCGCTCGATGATCCGCACGCTGGCGGCGCGGCCCGCGGCTGGACGCAGAATTCTGGTGGCCGGCGAGATGCTGGAGATGGGCGAGCAAGGCCCAGTGCTGCACGCTGAATGTGGCCGCACCGCCGCTGATGCCGGACTCGATCTGGTAGTTGGCGTGGGCGGCAACGCCGGGCATCTGGCCGCCGCCGCCTGCGCAGGCGGTGTCGCCGCGCTCTTTCTGCCCGACGCCGATGCCGCCGGCCGCTGGATGAGCCGAAATTTGCAGCCCGGCGACGTGGTGCTGGTAAAAGGCTCACGCGGCGTCCACCTGGAGCGGGCGATTGAAGCGGTGAAAAACTTGCCGGCGTGAGTAAAGGCCGAAGCCGCCAGCCATGTTCGCTTTACCACCCCAGCCAGAGCAAGGGAACGAGTCCAGCCGCAGCCAGCCCCACCAGCATTGCCAGAGCCTGCACGCCGGTTTTGCGGTCGGCCAGGCAGTAGGCGTAGATCCCTTTGATCAGATTGTTGCTGCTGGCTGCGATGGCCACGGCTGCCGCTGCGACCTTCAGCGGCGTCAGCGTCCCGGCGGCCTGCGTCAGGCCCATGATGAACGGGTCCACATCGCTGACGCCCATGATCGCCGCCAGCGTGTTCACGCCCGTTTTTCCCAGGTAAGTGACGGCCAACTTGGTGGCCACCAGCATGACCAGAAACAGCCCTGCAAAGAGGAACGCGGTCAGCAGGTCGAGTGGATTCTTTGGTTCAAACTCCCGCTTGACTTCCCGCGGATTCTTGTCTGCCCGGCGCGTCCACATCCAGCCGCCGCCGACGGCCAGCACGGCCACGATGAGAAAGGGAATGTACAGCAGCATCATCAGTTGCCGGTTGAAGAGCGCAAGCAAAATGACCAGCCGCACATACATGATGCCGGATGCGATCAGGATGCCGCCGGCGAACAGATGCGGTTGCAGTTCGAGCTTGGCCCGGCGCGCCATCACCACCGTGGTGACTGTGGAGGAATAAGCGCCGCCCAGCAGAGCCGCCAGCACCACGCCGCCCTGCCCCTTGGTCAGTTTTTGCAACACATAACTGGCGTACGAGATGGTGCTGATGGCCACCACCACCAGCCAGGTCTTGAAGGGGTTGATGTGGAATTGGCCGAACTGTTGATTGGGCAGGATGGGCAGAATCACTCCGCTCAAAAACAGAAACTTGGCGAAGGTGAGAATCTCGTTGGGAGCGATGCGCCCGGCCAGCTTTTCGAGCGCCGTCTTCAGGTCCAACAGCAGCAGGCTGGCCACGCCCAGCGTGGTGGCGATCCACAAGTGCCCATAGCAGACCAGCGCCCCCACCAGAAAGGTGGCCAGGCCGGACATCTCCGAGGTGACGCCGGCGGCTTCGGCCGCGGAGATCTTGTGCCAGTATGTTTTTTTTATATATACGGCGACCACCTTTATTTACACGGCCACCGGCAGCAGTTGCGGGCCGGAGACCAGCGCGATGGCGTAACCGATCAGGCCGATCAGCGGAAAGGTGCGCACGCCTCCGAAGGAGTAGGACGCGCCTGCCGCCTTGTGCTCCTCGCGCTCCAGCCCGATCAGGAAGGAAAGAAACAGCACCAGAACAATCTGCACCGCTTCTGGCGGGAGCTGCTGATAGATTTCCATGCGCGTTGAGCCTCCGGAAAGAATCTGCTAGTCAGCTTACACGCTGATGCGGAGGGTAGCCTCGTTAAAAATGCAAAGCGGCGGAGCCGGCCCGCTCCGCCGTTTGCTATTCCTATTGCCGCTACAGGCTACTGGTGCTCGTGATGATCTCCATCGTGATGATCGCCATGATCTCCATCGTGATGATCGCCGCCATGGTTGTCTCCACCGCTGCCATGCCAACGGCCATCTCTTCCATGGTCTCCATGGTCGCCGCCGCGCTGTCCGTCGTGGCCGCGATCATCGTAGCCGTGGACGTAATGACCGTGATTGGCCTCATAGCCCCCGCGGCCGTGATAGCGCCCGCCGCGATCCCCGTCGAAGCGATGGTGTCCCCAGCCGTGGCCATAGCCCCAGCCAGCCCATGGACCTATGCCCAGGAAGATGCCGTGGTAGAAGTATCCCTGCCCGTAGTAGCCATAGGGCGCGCAGTTATACGGCGGATCCTCGTAGTATCCGTATGGACAGGCAGGCGGAGGCGGCGGAGGCTCGCCGATGTTGATGCTGAAGGAAAGCTGTGCCTGAGCCGCTGGCGCGGAGGCCAGGGCTAGACCTAGAGTCAGTGCTGCCGTCCCGAGTAGAATTTTGAATCCGCGCATAAATGACCTCCCTATCGTGTCTGCGGTTGTTCGTGTTGCGTGGAATCTTCTGCTGCCGCGCAGTGAATCAAACAACGACAGCCGCCGTAGGAACGTTGCAGCAGGGAGGCCTACTTCTCCCTTCAACAATCCGAATTCAATTTAGCAGCCGGGTGCAATCTGAGGCAACCGAAGAACGTTGTTCGTGCTGCCCGTCCATATCATCCTGAGTGGTAATACACGGATTTTGGAAAACAGTTGCGCGCCGGGCGAAAATGACTGATTGGCGCCCCGCGGTGGTAGCCTGAATCCTTATGGCTGTGTCTTCTCAGGTTGATTTTCTGGTGATGGGAGCAGGTGTGGCCGGGTTGCGCGCGGCCGTCGAGTTGGCGCGCCATGGCGAAGTTCTGGTGGTCACCAAGGAGTCGGTGGCCGAGTCGAACACGCACTACGCGCAGGGCGGGATCGCCGTGGCCATGGAAGGCGACGAGGACATCGCGCTGCATCTGGAGGACACGGTCAATGCCGGCGACGGCCTGGTGATGCGCGCCGCGGCCCAGGCGCTGGTGGCCGAAGGGCCGGTGCGCGTGGCCGAGCTGATCGAGTGGGGAACGAACTTCGATGCCGAGGCGGGCGAACTGCTGCGCACCCGCGAAGGCGCGCACTCTCTGCCTCGCATTCTGCACGCCAACGGCGACGCCACGGGCGCAGAGATCAGCCGCTCGCTGGCCGCCTTTGCCCGCGTCCACAAGCGCATCCGCTTTGCCGAGTGGACCACGATCACCGGCCTGGTGGTTGCGGACGGGCGGGTGATCGGAGCCGATCTGCTTGGTCGTGAGGGCGGCCTGGAGCGGGTGAACGCGAGCGGCGTTCTGATTGCGGCCGGTGGCGCGGGGCAGGTGTACAGCGACACCACCAACCCCGCCGTGGCCACCGGCGATGGCATTGCCCTGGCCGTCGGCGCCGGCGGGGAACTGGCCGACATGGAGTTCTACCAGTTTCATCCCACTGCGCTATCTCTCGCAGGAGCGCCGCGCTTTCTGCTCTCCGAGGCGCTGCGCGGCGAGGGCGCCATCCTGCGCAACGAGCGCGGCGAACGCTTCATGGAGCGCTATCACCCGCTGCTGGAACTGGCTCCGCGCGACGTGGTGGCGCGGGCCATCTTCCGCGAAGGAATGGGCGCCGAGCAGGGCGCAGAGCCGGGAGCGTCGCGGCTGGTCCATCTCGACATGCGGCACATTCACGGCGTCGATCTGCACAAGCGCTTTCCCGGCATCAGCGCCACGCTGGGGCGCTACGGCCTGGATCTCAGCCGCGACCTGCTCCCGGTGCGCCCGGCGGCGCATTACCTGATGGGCGGCATCAAGACGGATCTCCACGGGCGCACCAGCATGCCTGGCCTCTACGCCGCCGGCGAGGCCGCCTGCACCGGCGTTCACGGCGCCAATCGCCTGGCCTCGAACTCGCTGCTGGAGGGCTTGGTCTTCGGCGCGCGCGCGGCCCAGGCCATGCTCGACGACGGTTTTTCCTTGTTGGCAACGGATGCGCTGGAAAGCATTCCCGCGCCGTTAACCGCGGACGAAGAAGCGCGTGCGGAAAAAATCATCTCCATCCTGCAAGCCGCCATGTGGGCTTACGCCGGCCTATTGCGCGAGGAGTCCACCCTGCGCCTCGGCCTGGCCGCGCAGCAGTCAAGTGCCGCCGCTATCGAGGAGTTGGCCGGACGCGGGAAATCCAGCCGCCGCCTGGCAGAGGCGCTGGCCATGAGTTCGGTGGCCCATGCCATTTTGGCCTCTGCCCTGGCCCGCACCGAGAGCCGCGGCGCTCATTTCCGCAACGACTTTCCGCAGCACGACGACACAAACTTCCTGAAGCACTCCGTCTTCAGCCGCGCTGGTCAGGTTGTTTTCGAGAAATGGTGATGATCAGCTTCTAGTGTAGTGCCTTACGCAGAGGGTCATTTATTGAGGACAGACCGAGCGCGGGTAACTTTTTCCAGGATGCCGTTGGCTTTTGCAGTCCAGATGAAGGGTTTGGGACTCTTGTTGTGGCCATCGATGTATTCTCCGATGGCCACAACAAGAGTCTCTATAGGCAATGCAATCGCAGAAGCTGCACGCATGTCGAGGTTCCCTCATCTTGTGATGATGACCCCGATTATTCAACGACTCTGTTTATGGCGGACACTACTAGCGGCTGGAAGCTGCACTCCACGACACCACCGCGCACACCGCCAGAATCCCGCCCATCACCGCCAGCGAAAGCGTGATCGGCACGTCGATCCAGCGGGCGGTCAGCATCTTCAACGCGACGAAGGCCAGCAGCGCGCCCAGGCCGTAGTGCAGGTAGCGCAGCCGGTCCAGCAGCGCGGCCAGCGCAAAGTAGAGCGAGCGCAGGCCCAGCACTGCCGCGATGTTCGAGGTGTAGACCACGAAGGGATTGTGGCTGACGGCCAGCACGGCGGGGATGGAATCGACGGCAAAGAGCAGGTCGGTGACCTCGACGGCCAGAATCACCGGCAGGAGCGACCCTTTGGCCGGCTGTAGCCGCCGAATCCACTCTGGAATCGCCGCCTTGGCCGAGCCGCCGCGCACCAGCCGCCATGCCGCATACAGCAGTATCAGGCCGAAGATCCAGGTGATCCAGTCGAAGCGCTTGAGCAGCGTGATGCCCGCCGCGATGAACAGCGCGCGCAGCACCAGCGCTCCGGCCACGCCCCACAAAAGCGCCTTGTGCTGCCGCTGCGTGCTGATGCGGAAGCCCTGAAAAATGATCAGGAAGACGAAGAGATTGTCCACGCTGAGCGAGGTTTCAATGGCGTAGCCGGCCACGAATTCGAGCGCCGGCTGATGGCCTTTGGCGACGGCGATCCAGCCGGCGAAGACGGCCGCGGCAAGCGCCAGCGCGCCGGTCCACAGCCACGCGACTTGCTGCACGCGTGGGGATTGGCTCCGATGGCCCGGAAGCAGGGAATCGGCCAGCAGCAGCGCCGCCACCACCGCATGAAACCCCACCCACCAAAGCCAGGAAACGCCAGCAAGCATAGTTTTGATGCTACAGGAAGGCAGCCAGTCCGCGGCTCAAAAGCGTTGCTGAACAAATCTTGCGACGGCTGATGAAATCCGCGAATAAATCCCCGGTTCCGTCCATCCCTGGTAGCAGCAACAGCCGCCGTATCATCGCAAATTCACCAGCCGTATCGTTTCCAGAATCACGTCCCCGTCAATCGTCAAACTCTTGGCGCTGAGCTTGTCCATGGTGTCCTGGGCGGTGTGGTGATAGCTGTCGTTGGGGCCGTAGTCCATGTCGATGATGTCGATGGACGGCACGCCGCGCACGACGAAGGGCAGATGATCGTCCTCGATCGCCTCCGTCTGCTTGTAGAAATAGCGTTGGTCGCCAAACTTTTTGGCCGCCTGGCCCACCAGATCCACCAGCCAGCCGGTGGATTGCGATTCGCGCTGAATGTCCAGGTCCTTGTCGCCGATCATGTCGGTCAGGATGAAAGCCTTGATGCGGCTCAGTGTGCCGTCGCCGCCCCACTTGGCGGCCAGGTGGCGGCTGCCGTAGGTGGAGTCGGAGCGCGACCAGGTCTGAATCGCTTCTTCTCCGTCAAAGAAGACCAGCCAGACCGAGTCGCCTTCGAGCTTGCGGCCCTGCGCGGTCTGGGCGCGCAGCCGGTCGGCAATGGCCAGCAGCAGGCCGGTGGTCGAGCCGCTGTCATTGGCGCCTACGTAGTGAATGTCCTTGAGCCAGTAGTTGGTCTCGTAGTGCGTGGCCAGCACGATCACGCCGTTTTTCTTGCCGGGGAAGCGCACGATGAAGTTGCGCATCGGCGCCGCGCCGATGGGCGTGTCGGCGGTAAAGGCGTCTTCTTCCAGTTGGTCGTGCTTGAAGTGCTCGCGCAGAAAAGCCTCTGCCCTGGCGTGGCCGGGGCTGGTGGGCCAGCGCGGGCCGATGGCTACGAACTGGCGCGTGTACTCCAGTGCTTTCGCGCCGTCAAAGTGCTGCTGCGCGGGGGCGGCGAAGGGAACCAGCACCAATAGCACTGCCGCAAATCTTCTCCAGCACCAAGAACAAATCACTTGACCGCCTCCTTGGCCTTGCGCCTCGCCGGATGCACCCACCAGGCCAAGGCGATGCCGATCACGTAGAGCACCATCAGGGGAATGGCGTAGATGCACATCGTCCAAGGGTCGGGGCTGGGGCAGATGACGGCCGCCACCGCAAAAGCTCCCAGAATCGCGTAGCGGATGTTCTTCCACAGAAAGCGCGGGCTGACGATGCCGAACAGAGCGAGAAAGAAGATCAGGATGGGCAGTTCGAAGCTGATGCCCAGGCCCAGGATCACCGACAAAAAGAAGCTGGAATACTCCTCGATGGTGACCATGGGGGTAAAATTCTTGCCGAAGTCGACGATGAGGATTTGCAGCGCGCCGGGCAGCACGTAGTAGTAGCCGAAGGCCGCGCCGGTCAGAAACAGCCCCACGGTGGCCGCCATGAAGGGGACTACATACCGGCGTTCCTTTTGATATAGCCCCGGCGCAATGAACAGCCACACCTGGTAGAGGATGAAGGGCGAGGAGAGAATCGCGCCGCCGATCAGCGCCACCTGCATATCCAGGTTCAGAGGGTCCATGGGATGTGTGAAGACCAGCGATTTGCCGATGTGGGTGAGCGGGGCCTGGATGAAGGCGACCAGGCGCTTGTAAAAGATGCCCGCCACGACGAAGCCCAGGACCAGGTAAATGAAAGCGTGGACGATGCGGCGGCGCAGCTCGTCCAGATGCTCCATAAGGCTCATGCCGGGCAGCTCCACGCGCTCGCTGACCGCAGCCCGCGCCTTGCTGATTGCGTCGGCGGGATCAACCATGACGGACCTGCTCCTGATCTGTGCTGGTTTCGCCGGCCGACGCCGAACCAGGAAGCGCCCGCGCCTCCACGGGAAGCGGGCTGGAAACGGGCGTTGCGGGCCAGTCCTCGACAGCCGCGAACATGGCGTTGATCTCCGCGTGGCCCGGCAATTCGCCGATGGCTTCAGACGCGTTGGCGGCGCTGTCGCCTTTGATCGTCTCGACCTTTCCCGCGGTCAGCGCCGGAGCTTCCAGCGTGGGCGGCTGGATGGTCTGTTGCGCGGTCTGCTGATTGCGTCTGTCGGCATCCTCGGAGCGGCGCAGCTCATCTTCCATCTGGAACTTGAAGTCGTTGGAGGCCTTGCGGACCTCGTACATCAGCTTGCCGATCTGGCGGGCGATCTCCGGCAGCCGCCGCGGCCCGAAGACCACCAGCGCCATCACCATCAGGATCAGCGAATCCCACATTCCCAGACTGGCAACTTCAATGGACGGCGGCAAGCTCATGAAGAATCATGATACCTGTCCGAACGCAGCGCTCACAAACCACCTGCCACCCGCGGTGGGGCCAGCGGCTCGCTATTCGCTCGCAGGGGGATGCGGCCTTCGAGGTTCGTAGATGCGCATCGGAGAGGAGGGGCCGGGTTTGCGGTTCCCCATCCTTTCACGATCAAGCTGTGGCGGGACGGAGGTGCGCGGCGAAGATGGTTTCCGGTCAAAACATCTTTGTAACCACACATTCGGCAACCAACAGCGGACCATATCAGGCAGCCACTGTGACGTTGCTGCCGCAAACCATCAACGGAACGGTCAGCGCAGTCTCCACGAGCGGCAGCTTTACAACCTATACCGTTTCGCTTGCAACCTTTCGTTTGCAACCTATGACCTGTTCCCTGACCTTGCAGGACAACCCGGTCAGGCCACACTGCTGACAAATCCAAACACGGTCGTCGTTTATGTGGACAGCCATACGCAGCAACTCAACAGCAACCCCGTCGCCAATGGAAGCGTTGTGCGCTTCAATGGGTTGATCTTCAACGGCAATGGAACGCTGCGCATGGATGGTGCCCTGACAAGCGACGGGGTCGCAGAGTAAGCCTGCCCTGCGCGTGGACTCTGTGTGAACCCTGCGTTACAATGGGAGGCAGTGGAAGCGGTTTCTGGCGGGCTGGATTTTCCTCGAATCCGTTGGCTTTGGGCTGCGTCTAACTGTGAAAGGGCTGCAACAACCCCGTGGATGGGGGATTTTCTGGAGGTTCCGGCGGACACACCGAACCAATCCAGCAACGCCAGTGCATCCACTGCCGCCCATCTTGTTTGCTTTCAACATCCCCGTCCGCTGCTCTTCAAAAAAGGGTGAGCTGGACTGAAGGCGGAATACGGTGAACCTGGTTCTTGACGATCTGACGGCGGTCTCGCCGGAGGCTGATAGCAGTTGCAGTCTCGAAAATTATCTGGCCCTCCCCGACCACACCATGGACGAGCGGATTGCGAATGCGCGTACCCGGCTGGGCGCGACCACCCTCATCCTTGGCCACCACTACCAGCGCGACGAGGTGATCCGCTTCGCGGACGCGACAGGCGACAGCTACAAGCTCTCCAGGATTGCCACAGAATCTGACGCAAAATACATTGTTTTCTGCGGAGTACACTTCATGGCCGAGAGCGCCGACGTGCTCGGGCACGCCGGCCAGCAGGTCATTTTGCCGGACCTGAACGCCGGTTGCTCCATGGCCGATATGGCCGAAATCTCCCAGGTGGAAGCCTGCTGGGAGGCGCTCGAAGCCTTGGGCCTGACCGACGAGACGGTGCCCCTGACCTACATGAACTCGGCTGCCGCGATCAAGGCTTTTTGCGGTGAGCGGGGCGGGCTGGTTTGTACCTCGTCGAATGCGCGTGCGGCCTTCGAGTGGGCCTTTGCACGCGGCCGGCGTATCCTTTTCCTTCCCGATCAGCACCTGGGCCGCAACACCGGCTACGCGATGGGGATTCCGCTCGAGGAAATGACAGTTTGGGACCCCTGGGCCGTGCAGCTAGGCCCAAGCCAGGGCGGCCCCACGCGGGAAATACTCGCCGCCAGCCGCATTTTGCTGTGGAAAGGCCACTGCGCGGTGCATCAGCGCTTTTTGCCCAGCCACGTGGATCAGGTGCGCGCCAAGTATCCCGGCATCCAGGTGATCGTTCATCCCGAATGCCGTTGGGAAGTCTGCCAGAAGGCCGACGCGCTGGGTTCTACGGAACGGCTCATCGCTTTGGTCGAGGACGCCCCGAAGGGGTCCATCTTCGCCGTGGGCACGGAGATTCACCTGGTCAATCGCATGGCGCGGCGCTTTGCCGAGCAGGGCAAGAAGGTGATCACGCTGGACGACACCGGCTGCCTGTGCACCACCATGTACCGCATCAGCCCGCAACACCTGGCCTGGGCGCTGGAGAATCTGCTGGAGGGCCGCGTGGTCAACCGCATCCAGGTCCGCTCCGGCATCAAGCACTGGGCGAAGGTGGCGCTGGACCGTATGCTGGAAGTGGCCTGATTTCAATCAGGATGCAAGAAATATCCCTCCCCGGCTAAAGTCCAGGCTCTATCTGTTGTTTTTATGCGGGGGTTGAAGCCCCCGCCTCCCTCCGTCTACGTTTTCCCGCAAGCTGGAGAAGCTGGGAACTGCCCAGCTTGCGGCGGGCTGACAACTGATCCCTGATCTCTGACATCTACCCTTGTAATTCCGACATAAACGGTCGTATACTGAATACGGACTGAAGAAGTCGGATATACCATGCTCAAGCTGACCAAAAAAGCGGATTACGGATTGATGGCGCTCAAGTACCTGGCCGAGCACCCGGAGACCGCTGCGTTAAGCGCAAAGGATGTGGCCGACGCCTACGGAATTCCGGCGCAGTTGCTGGCCAAGATTCTGCAGCAGTTGACCAAGTCCGGGCTGCTGCGCTCTCACGCCGGCATGAACGGCGGTTACGCGCTGGCCCGCGAGGCGCGCTCGATTTCGGCCTACGAGGTGATTCTGTCCATCGATGGGCCGTTTTTCATCACCTCTTGCACCAAGGGCAAGACGGGCTGCGAGCTGACCACCAATTGCACCATCAAGGAGCCGCTGGCGCGGGTGAACGAGACCATCGCCGGGGTTTTGAAGAGCATCAGCATTCAGGATCTGGCGGAGCACGAACAGCCGGCGGCGCGGTTGCACGGCACGGGCGAACTGGTTTCGCTGACCAAGTAACGGAAATTTTCCCCTCCGGGCCGGGCGAGCAGCCGAGCACGGAAAAAGTAGAGATTGAGGATGGAGCACAGATGAGTACATTTTCCAGCAGCGTCGAAGCACCGGCCGGCGTTACGTTGCCGATTTATATGGACAATCACGCCACCAGTCCGCTGGACCCGCGGGTTCTGGAGGCGATGCTGCCTTACTTCACGACGAAGTTCGGCAACGCGGCCAGCCGCAACCACTCCTTCGGGTGGGAGGCGGAGCAGGCCGTGGAGACGGCGCGGGAGCAGATCGCCAAGCTGATCGGCGCCACGGCCAAGGAGATCATCTTCACCTCCGGCGCCACGGAGAGCAACAACCTGGCCATCAAGGGCATCGCCGAAATGTACCGCGAGCGGGGCAACCACATCATCACCCAGGTGACCGAGCACAAGGCGATTCTGGACACCTGCAAGCGGCTGGAGAAGAACGGCTATCGCGTCACCTATCTGCCGGTGAAGGCCGACGGACTGATCGATCTGGAAGACCTGAAGCGGGCCATGGACGAGAAGACCATTCTGGTTTCGATCATGGCGGCCAACAACGAGATCGGCGTGCTGCAGCCCATCCGCGAAATCGGCAAGCTGTGCCACGAAAAGGGCGTGATCTTCCACACCGACGCGGTGCAGATTGTGGGCAAGGCGCCTTTCAACGTGATCGCCGACAACGTGGACGTAGCCTCGATCTCCGCGCACAAGATTTACGGGCCCAAGGGCGTGGGCGCGCTCTATGTGCGGCGGCGCAATCCGCGGGTGCAGATTGCGGCGCAGATTGATGGCGGGGGGCACGAGCGCGGCATGCGCTCCGGCACCTTGAACGTGCCCGGCATTGTCGGCCTGGGCAAGGCCTGCGAGATTGCGTACGCGGAGATGGACAGCGAGGCGGCCTATCTGCGCGGACTGCGCGACCGGCTCCGGGCCAAGCTGGAATCGGAGCTGGACTACGTACAGGTGAACGGATCGTGGGAGCATCGGCTGCCGGGCAATCTGAACATGAGCTTTGTGTACGTCGAGGGCGAGTCGCTGTTGATGGGCATCAACGACATTGCAGTCTCCAGCGGCTCGGCCTGCACTTCGGCCACGCTGGAACCCTCCTACGTGCTGAAGGCACTGGGCCTTGGCGACGATGTGGCGCACAGCAGCATACGCTTCGGTCTGGGCCGCTTCAACACCCAGGCGGAAGTGGATTACGTGGCCGCGAAAGTGATCGACATTGTGAAGCACCTGCGCCAGCTTTCGCCGCTCTACGAGATGGTGCTCGAAGGAATCGACCTGACCAAGATCGAGTGGGCGGCGCACTAATCACCTGTGGAGGGGTCAGCCGCCTCCGGCGCGGGTAGCGGCAGGTTTTGAAAGGGCACGACTTGAGTCGTGCCGCAAGCGGCTGAAAATTCGCGCGGGCTTTGGCCCCTCAAGCAATATCCGAGGTGGCAATCAGTTTTCTGGTTCGGCGGGTACGTTTGCCGAATCAAACCAGTGAAATGCGGCTTCCCCCGCAGAAGGAGTACACGATGGCATACAGCGAGAAAGTGATCGACCACTACAACAATCCCCGCAACGTGGGCCAACTGGACAAGAGTTCGACCGAGGTGGGCACGGGCTTGGTGGGCGCGCCGGAGTGCGGCGACGTGATGCGTTTGCAGATCCGCGTGAACCCCGAGACGCAGATCATCGAAGAGGCCAAGTTCAAGACCTTTGGCTGCGGCTCGGCGATTGCCAGCTCTTCGCTGGCCACCGAGTGGATCAAGGGCCGCACGGTGGACGATGCCCTGGCCATCAAGAACACCGACATCGTAAAGGAGCTTTCGCTGCCTCCGGTGAAGATTCACTGCTCGGTGCTGGCGGAAGACGCGATTCGCGCGGCCATCGGCGACTGGAAGAAGAAGAACGTGGCGCAGACGGCGGATGCCGCGACAGCCGCAGCAGCGCACTGAAGAACCTCTGAACAGGTTGCGTTTTGAAAGGGCACGACTTCAGTCGTGCCGCAAACGAAACAAGAAATGCGGGCTTTAGCCCCTGATGGAAGTTTCTCTGGATCGAGTTACATTCCCTCGGCGGCTGAAGCCGAAGATCGAATCCAGCTCATCACGTACGGGCTAAAGCCCGTACCCTTCCAAGCTGGAAGCAGGCAATCGGAGCAGGCATTTATGTCGAACATGGTGACTATTGAATCGAAGCCGGCGGAAGGCGCCTTTGCGGCGCAGCCGCGGTTGGCCCCACCGCAGGTGGAGTTGGCCCCACTGCAGGTGGCGCAGGTGGCCGCAGGTGGTGGCTTGCAGGTGACGCCGCGGGCCGTCCAGCGGATCCGTGTCGCCATGGCCAAGGAAGGCGTCTCGGCCGAAGAGGGCGGGCTGCGGCTGGGCGTGATGGGCGGCGGCTGCTCAGGGCTTTCTTACTCGATCAAGTTCGATACGCAGCCCCGAGAGCGCGACCGCATCTATGACTTCGATGGCGTGAGAGTCTTCGTCGACCCAAAGTCATTTTTGTATCTTCACGGCATGACGCTGGACTACGAAGAGACGCTGATGCGCCAGGGTTTCAACTTCATCAATCCGAACTCCAAGCACTCCTGCGGCTGCGGTTCGTCGTTCTCCTGAAGAGGATGGATTGAGTGAAGGGTACGGACTTCAGCCCGTACCTCCAGAGCCCAGCCCCCCACGCAGTAGTTTTGGGAAATGCAGCAAGAGTGAAACCCAGAGTGAAGCCATGTTCAAGGTTGTCGATTCCGCCGTTCCCATCGCCTGCTGGTCGTGCTCCATCGGCCACAACGACTCCACGCTTTTCTGTCCGCATTGCAGCAAGATTCAGCCTCCTCCGGGCGGCGATTATTTTTCCGTCTTCGGCCTGCATCCGAAGCTCAATCTTGACCTGCCGGCATTGGAGCATGAGTTTCATCGTCTCAGCCGCAAGCTGCATCCGGACCGTTTTGCCCGTTCTGAAGAGAATGAGAAGCAGTGGAGCCTGGCCGACACGGCACTGTTGAACGACGCCTATCGGACGCTCAAAGACCCCTTGCGCCGCACCGAATATCTGCTCAAGCTGGAAGGCGCGGAGATCGGCGAAGAGCACATTGGGAAAGAGAGAAAAGACACATCACGCGCGCCCGCCGACCTGCTCGAAGAGGTCTTCGAGTTGAACATGCAACTAGAAGAGATGCGCGCGGCCCGCACGGCCGGCGCAACGGACTCCGCTCTCCACTCCAGCGACGAAGACCTGTCGCTTCACCCCAGCGAGCAAAGATCGCTTATTGGGGACCCCGAACCGCTGGGGACCTCGGAACTCCAGGTCAGCCTGGAGCAGGCCAAGAGAAAATTCGACGTTCTGCTGGAAGCCGTGGACGAGGATCTGCGCGATGCGTGGCAGGCATGGGATTCTGGAGACGCTGCCACGCGGCTATCGTCGCAAAAGCGCATGGTGGCGCTGCTTGACCGGCGGCGCTACATCAGCAATCTGGTTCGCGACGTGAACGAAGTTCTGGGAGCATAAGCAAGCATGGGGGAATTGAACTTGATTAGCCGCGTTGTCGGAATCGATTTGGGAACCACGAACTCCCTGGTCGCAACCATGGAGGGCGGCAAGCCGTTTGTGATTCCCGGCGTGGATGGCTTGAATCTGGTGCCGTCGGTGGTGGCGCTGGACCCCATGAATGCCGAGGGCTCCCGGCCCACGGTCACCGTGGGCAACAGCGCGCGCCGGGCGCTGATCGAGACGCCGGAGCGGGTGATCTACTCCGTGAAACGACTGATGGGTCGCGGCCTAGCGGAGATTGAGAGCGAGCTGAAGCTCTTCCCTTTTCATCTGGCCAAGGACATGGAAGCGGGCGAACTGCCGCGCATTCAACTGGGCGAGCTGCGCTTCACCGCGCCGGAGATTTCGGCTTATGTACTGCGTCAGCTCAAGCGCAACGCGGAACGCTTCTTTGGCGCGCCGGTCACCCAGGCTGTGATCACCGTGCCTGCGTACTTCAACGACGCGCAGCGCCAGGCCACCAAGGACGCCGGACGCATGGCCGGCCTGGAAGTGCTGCGGCTGGTGAACGAGCCGACGGCGGCCGCCTTGGCCTACGGTCTGGACCGCGCCAAAGAGGGCGCCATCGCCGTCTACGATCTGGGCGGCGGCACCTTCGACATTTCCATTCTCAAGCTGCGCGACGGCATCTTCGAGGTGCTGGCCACCAACGGGGACACGCATCTGGGCGGCGACGACATCGACAACCTGCTTCTCACCATTGCTCTCGACGAGATTTACGCCGAGCACGGCGTGGACCTGCGTTTGCATCCGGGCGCGGTGCAGGCCGTGCGCAAGGCCGCGATCGAAGCCAAGATCCAGCTCTCCACTGAAGCGATGGCGCGCTTTGACATCGAGCTGCCCAACGGCGACCGCTATCAGCGCGAGATTCCCCTGGAAGTTTTCGAGCTGCTGATCGAGCCGGTGCTCGCGCGCACGACCGGCCCTTGCAAGCAGGCGCTGGCCGATGCCGGCCTCACGCCGGAGCAGATTGACGAAGTGGTGCTGGTGGGCGGGTCCACGCGCATTCCCGCCGTGCGCGCGCTGGTGGACGAGCTTTTTCATCTGAGCCCGCGCGGCAAGCGCCCGCACACCGAGCTGAACCCCGACGAGGTGGTGGCGCTGGGCGCGGCCATCCAGGCCGACATTCTGGCCGGCGCATCGAAGAGCACGGAAGAGTTGCTGCTGCTGGATGTGACGCCGCTCTCGCTGGGGATCGAAGCGCTGGGCGGTACAGTTGCACAGATTATTCAGCGCAACTCGACCATCCCAGCTTCGGCCACCGAGCACTTCACCACCGGCGTGGAAGGCCAGACCAACGTGGCCATTCACGTGGTGCAGGGGGAGAGGGAGCTGGCCGTCGATTGCCGCTCGCTGGCGCGTTTTGACTTGAAGGGCATTCCTCCCATGAGTGCCGGGCTGCCGCGCATCGAGGTCAAGTTTCTTATCGACGCCGACGGCATTTTGCACGTGACCGCGCGTGAGCAGCGCAGCGGCCAGGCGGCGCAGATTGAGGTGAAGCCGACCTATGGCCTCACCGACGAGCAGGTCGAGAGCATGATTCTGGATTCCTTCGACCACGCCGATGAGGACTTCAACAAACGCCTGCTGATCGAGGCGCGCAACGAGGCGGAGACGATTCTGGCGGCGGTGGAGCGCGCTCCGCATAACCCGGCATGGGCGCAGTTGACCGCTGACGAGAAGACCGCCATCAACTTGTCCAGCGAGTACCTGATGAAGGCCAAACAGACAGAGGACGCGGCGGCCATCCGCGAGGCCACGCTGATTCTGGACCGCAATACGCGCCGCTTTGCCGAGCTGATGATGGACGCTGCCGTCTCCGGAGCGCTTCGGGGTAAAACCATGAACACCGCCGGCGAGCAGTTGGATGAGGCCGTCACAGCGCCTCACGCCATGGCTCCGGCGCAGTTCGAGTAAGGCAAGACGATCAGTGAGTGAACGAGAAAGAGATGGATTGTATGAGTGAAGCAACCGAAAAAAAAATTCCCGCCGAGAAGCTGGTGCGGGTGACCTTCCAGCCTGAAGGCCGCACCGTTGAGTTCGAATTCGGTACTCTGCCGTACGAGCATCACGGCCAGCCGATGTCGTTTCTTGACGTGGCGGAGAATTTCGGCGTCTTCCTGGACCACGCCTGCGGCGGCGTCTGCGCCTGCACCACCTGCCACCTGTGGATTGCCGATCAGGCGGGCATCAGCGAGGCCGACGCCGCCGAGCTGGACCGGATGGACATGGCCGCGGATCAGGAGTTGACATCGCGCCTGGGCTGCCAGGCCGTCATCACCCGCCCCGGCAATTATGTGGTCGAGATTCCCAAGTGGAACCGCAACTACGTCTCCGAAGGCAAGCCGCTGACCCTGGTTGAGGGGAAGTAGCGCACGGGGCGCGCTACATCTTGATGAAGTGGGATGGAACAAACCTTACCAAGTTGACGAAGCAGTAACGAGGGAAAAATGCCGCGCGAGATTCTGTGGACCGACGCCGAAGAGATCGGCATTCAACTGCAAGAGAAGTTCCCGGAGCTGGACCCGTTGACCGTTCGCTTCACCGACCTGCACCGTTACGTGACCGAGCTGAAAGGCTTTGCCGACGACCCGGCCAAGTCCAACGAGCCGCGCCTGGAGGCCATTCAGATGGCCTGGCACGAGGAGTTTGTGGACGCGCAGGGGTAGAAAGTTTTAGATTGGCGGCGGAAAAATTTTACAAATTGTGGCTCATCTCCACTCGTACTCGTCGCGCTCGTTCCAGCCAAAGCTGCCTTCGAAGTGCTGGAACTCCTGCTTCTCTCCCGGCACAAGGTAGATGCTGAGCACGTCAAAGCGCGTTGGCGGGGCGGTCTCCTGCGGCAATTGGCGGAGGTATTGGCGGGCCAGACGGCGCAGGGTGCTGCGCTTGTGGGCGTCGACGGCAATCTCGGCCGGATTGGTGTCGCGGGCAGTGCGCGTCTTCACTTCGACAAAGCACAGCAGCGGCCCCTGCCAGGCGATCAGGTCCACATCGCCGGGCAGATCTCCCGACGACCAGCGCCGCGCCACCACGGTATAGCCCTTGCGCCGCAGATGAAACAAGGCCGCATTTTCGCCCGCGATTCCGGTGGCCAGGTGGGGGGCCAAAGACTCTGACCGCCCGCGCCGGCTCACGATCCATGCCAGCCCGGCCATTGCCCGCTCCTCGCAGCCGATCCGCATCTGCTCCAACCGTCCCATGGGAGACCATTCTCCACCAGTGCGGCGAAAGGCGCAAATCGGGCATCCGGAAAACGGTGACGACCGCCGCGCAAAGCATACAAAAACCAGTGCAGTCAAAATAAATATGCAAGAATTGGACTTTCGCGCGATCTGAGGCATACGGTGTTGAAGTCGCAAGATGCCGGACTCTGTACGGAGGGAAGATGAAACTGATTACCTACGCGCTGCTGCTCACTGCTCTGACTTCGTCCGCATTCGCGCAGACCGCGGCCCAAAGCGCGGAGATGACCGGCAAGTGGAGGGCCACCTGGCTGAGCGGCGGACCGCCGAACACCATCCAACTCACCGAGACAAAAGGCATCTTGGCAGGCACCTATCTGGCAGACGGGGGAGAGTCCTGTCTGGTGGCAGGCACACACCTCAATGATAAAGTCTCGCTGCACGTCACCTGCGCCGTCTGGAAGTTCGAGATGAACGGGAAGCTCACGGAAGATGGGGTGGCGGGCGATTACTCCGCCTACGGAAATGTATACGGGGCTTTCAAGATGGAGAAGATTGTCTGCATGTTGCCGGAAGGCTGCGGAAGCAAATAATCATCCTCGGAGTTGCTTTCATTTCTTGCGGGTCCATCCCGCAGAGCTAAACAGGCTGAGGAAAAGCACTGGTTGCGGGTGAAATCAGCGGAGAGCGCGCCTCCGGGGCTAAAGCCCAGGTTGTTGTTGCAGGCTCCATGCGGGAGTTCAAACCCCCGCCTCCCACCGATTTTGCCAAAGTGGGACAGGTGAGTTCACATCCGGAAAGCCTCTGTCTTCCCGGGAAGATTGCCCGTATTCCGCACACCCTGCGGGCGAAGAAATAGGAGAGACTGAAGGCGCACAGGGGGAGAAAAACCGGCTATGTCGCATGGATTGTTTGGAGGAATGTTTTCAACTCGCGTCCCACCGGCGTCACTTGTTCCGCCCGGCGCCGAGGCGTTTTCCAATCTCCCCGTTGCAGCGGAGGCGGATGATCTTTTTGAATATGCGCTGGATGCGCTGCCCGTGAATGCGATGTTCTGCGACCGGGAACTGATCCTGCGCTATCTCAACCGGTCTTCGCGTAAGACATTGCAAAACTTGCAAGAGTACCTGCCGGTTCCGGTAGACAAGATCGTGGGCAATTCCATCCACATCTTTCATCAATCGCCGCCCAATATCGACAGGATTCTGGGCGCCGGGCAGCATCATGGCTCGCACGGTTTGCCCCACAAGGCCACCATCGCCCTGGGGCCGGTGAAGCTGGACCTGGAGGTCGCGCCAGTCACCGACAGGCACGGGCAGTATGTCGGCGCGGTGGTTGTCTGGGGGGTCAACACCCAGGAGAAGATTGAAGCTGTCCGCGCGGCTCAGGCGGCGCAGCAAAACGACATCGAGCACTTGAACGGCAATCTGCAGATGGTGGCCACGGCCACCCATGAGATCGAGTCCAGCATTGCCGAGATCGCCAGGAACGCCGTGGATGTGTCGCGGGCGGCGGAGAAATCGCGCACTGCCAGCGCGGAGAGCAAAACGGCCATCGGCAGCCTGCGGACATCGAGCAGCGGCGTGGCCAAGGTGGCCGAGCTGATCGCCTCCATCGCCACCCAGACCAGCGTGCTGGCGCTGAATGCCAACATTGAGGCGGCCCGGGCCGGAGTGCATGGCAGGGGCTTTGCCGTGGTGGCCAGCGAGGTGCGGAAGCTGGCCGAGCAGACCGCCGCGGCGACGGCCGAGATTCAGGCCAAAGTGACCGCCATCGGCGCGGATCTGACCACCGCCATGACGGCCATCGACGAGATTTCCACGCAGACCGAGGATCTGTCCGGGCTATCCAGCCAGATGGCCGCCGCCGCCGAGGAGCAGCACCTGGCCACCCAGGAGATGGCGAAGAATCTGGAACGGGCCGCGCACCGCACCTCGGAGCTGGCCAATATGAACATCACGGAAAAAGTTATGTAAGCAGCAAGGGCACAGGGGACAGGCTGCAGCGCTAAGGGGAAGGGGCTGGAAGGCTGGTCAACAGAGCGGCCTTTCAGCCCCTATTTTTCTGCTCGCAGATCCGCGCTCAGGCAATTGCCGTGGCATGTTCCTTCTCTGCCGCGGTCAGCGCCTCCTCCAGAATGTCGAGGCCCACGGCAGCTTCCTGCTCGTTCAGGATCAGCGGCGGGCACAGGCGGATCGAGCTTTCGCCGCAGCCCAGGAGCATCAGCCCGCGCTCGAAGGCTAGCGTCTCCACCCGGTTGCGCACGGCGGCCGCCGGTTCGCGGGTTTCATTGTTCCGCACCAGCTCGATGCCGATCATCAGGCCGCGTCCGCGCACGTCGCCGACCAGGGGGTGGGTCTGCTTCCAGCCGCGCAGACGGTCCAGCATGATCGCGCCCACGCGGGCGGCGTTATCCAGCGCCTCGCGCTCAATAATCTCCAGCGTGGCCAATGCCGCGGCAATCGCCACCGGATTGCCGCCGAATGTAGAAGCGTGCGAGCCGGGTGTCCAGTCCATGATCTCGGCGCGGCTCAGACAAACGCCCAGCGGCATTCCCGACGCAATCCCCTTGGCCATGCAGACGATGTCCGGCTCGACTCCGGAATGTTGAATCGCCCACCACTTCCCGGTGCGCCCAGCCCCCGACTGCACCTCGTCGGCCACCAACAGAATGCCGTGGCGGTTGCAGATTGCGCGCAACTCGCGCAGAAAATTGTCCGGAGCCACCACGTAGCCGCCTTCGCCCTGAATCGGTTCTACGAAGATGGCGGCCACCTCCTCGGGCGCGAGGATAGTCTTGAAGAGCTGCTCTTCGATGTACCGCGCGCAGCCCAGCGCGAAGGCTTCCTCCTCCTGCGCCCCGCCGCCGCAGCCGCGATAGGTGTACGGATAGCGGACATGCGTGACGCCGGGAATCAGCGGCGAGAAGCGGCGTTTTTGCTGGGGCTTGGAGCCGGTCAAGGAAAGCGCGCCCATGGTGCGGCCGTGAAATGCGCCCAGAAACGAGATCACCTGCTGTCGTCCCGTGTGGTGGCGAGCCAGCTTCAGCGCGCACTCGACGGCCTCCGCGCCGGAGTTGCCGTAGAAGACGCGGTGCGGACCGGACATGGGCGCAATCGCCGAGAGCTTTGCGGCCAGGTCGGTCAGCGGCTGGTGGTAAAAGTCCGTGCCGGAGATGTGGATCAGCTCGGCTGCCTGCTTCTGGATAGCGGCGACGACCTCCGGGTGGCAGTGGCCGGTCGAGACCACGGCGATACCCGCCGAGAAGTCCAGAAACTCGTTGCCGTCCACATCTTCCACGCGGATGCCGCGGCCGCGCTGCGCCACCAATGGATAAGACCGCGTGTAGCTGGGCGAGATCAGCCGGCCGTCAGCGGCGATGACCGCCCGCGCCTTGGGGCCGGGCAGCGGACAGACCAGCCTGGGTCCATAGCGTGCGTGCATTTCCTGCTTGGTCATTTTTTTGTCTCCTGAGCAAACCCTGGATGGATGCGGCTGCGACAGCATCCAGCAGATGCAAGGTGACGTGCGCCCCGCGCGAACGCGGCAAAAAAGATGGAGAAGGTTCTTTGCTGGCCTGCGATCAGTCGCCGGCGAAGAGGCTGGGCCGCGTGTGGGTGGGCAGCACGCGCAGGCGCCGCCGCGGGCAGAGGATGCGCACACGCGACCAGCTCCGGATGGCCGGTGCAAGCTGCCGGTGGTTAGCGCAGTGGCGCATGGAAATCCCGCTGGCGAGAGGATAGACCATTTTTGGGGGAGATGTACAGCGGGGGACTGTGCCAGCGCAGTTTAGGCGCCGGTTTGGCGACGATTCAGGCGTTACCTCAATCCTGGACCCTGCGGCGTTGGGGAGGGGGTAATCCGTGCCGGGATGGGTTCGTACGATCCCCGGTCAAAAGCGAGACCTGGGGCACTCACTTCTCAGGTGAATCAGCTTCCCGGAAAAGCGGGCCAGGCACCCGCCAGCCAGTGCGCAGATCGCATTCCGGCAAGACGTGATCGGCGTCACTGACTGCGGCCATCGCCGATCCGGTATTTTGTCATTCAACTCAGGAGTTCCGCCCATGGATAAATTTCGCGCGCGTTTGTTCAGTATCGCCCTGTTCGTTTTTCTCGTTTCGGCTGTCGCCGTCCAGCCTGCCATTGCTCAGCAGGATCAAGCCCTGCGTGTGCACCATCGGCTGATTCCAGCCGGGGATACCTGTGCCAGTTGCCACAAGGTGGTGTATGACCAATGGAAAGCCAGCCCGCATGCCGCCAACGGTGTTGAATGCGCCGTGTGCCATGGCGAGACAACATCACAGGACTTCGCGGCCAGGCCGGCGTTAAGCACATGCGACAACTGTCACAGCGATCAGGTGGCGCAACTGAAGTCCGATCCATTCATGAAAGACAAGACGTGTGTGAGCTGTCATCAAGCACACATCTTCG
>VFSW01002443.1_pt1 | contig 28029 bp, 35 predicted proteins | sample 5358111 | NCBI WGS metagenome assembly VFSW01 (sample SAMN11554181, study PRJNA540505) | mine drainage metagenome | isolation source: sediment from site ElyBrook_90M | place: USA: Ely Copper Mine, Vershire, VT | collected 2017 | reverse complement strand
ATTTTTTTTTTTTTTTTTTTTTTTTTTTTTAGATAAAAATTGGTACGTATCCTATACCTCTACGAGTCTAATACATACATCAGACCAAACCGGTCTAACGAGCATTTTTGACTCTGCGGTTAGGGACCGGATGAACGGAATGAACGGGATAAATGGGTGGCACGGTGGAACGGGCGAAACGGGTGTCTCAACAATGGTATTCACACGGACGCGAATGTGTGATATACATATGTTTGCGCCCCGGTCGCGGTCGCGATGGAATTACGATCATGAAATGCCAGGTTAAAGCCTTTGCCGCGCAAGGAAAAAGTATTTCAATGCCCTCTGAAATGGTGGAGGCGCTAATTGCGTCATTCGACTAATCGCCGCATATGGGGAGCTTATTAGACTCCCCATATGCGGCGATTAGGCCGGATGGAGGTACGATCATGAAACAAATTTACTACGCAAGTCGCGGATACATCTCTGCGCGTTTAGCCGGGGTACCAGCACCGTTCGCAGCACGGGCATTCATTTCAACCCTCCGGGCAGGTCTAATATCCAGTCTCGCATTAACCTTCGAGGTCGCATGTTGTGCGACCTTTATTTTTGGTGTAGTGCTGTGCACCCTCGCTATGGGAGGGTTGACATGATCAACTTGACCCAGCACGTTGCGACGCCAGCCCAAGTTTACGCTGGCGTCATCGACCTGCCTGAAGCAGTTGCGGAGTCGATCCGCAATCTTCTGACGGTGGACGAGCGGCCAACGCGGGGAGAGATTGCGACCCGCGCGAACGCAATCGTTGTAGTGGCCCGCAATTATTGCGAGGCTTATAACCTCGACAAGTCCGCTATAATCGGCGGCGCGCCGTGGCTGATGTCCAGCCTTGAGCGCGCGCTCAAGCGGCATGGATTGAAGGCCTATTATGCCTTCAGTAAGCGCGAGAGCACAGATGTCATTCAACCAGATGGATCGGTGCGAAAGATGCAAGTATTCAACCATGCCGGTTTCGTCCCAGCATGATTTTTGGCAGAACAATGGAGGTTAAAATGACTCAATCAACCCCGGCTAAATTCCTCGTATGGCGTGAGCGGCAGCGCAAGATCGCAGACTACGTTGAGATGTTCACACTCCAAGATGAGGTTAATCCCCTCGAGCGCACAGCGCGGTTTCTGCGCATTATGGGTGATACCGCCGCGGCCCAGGCCGATCAATTGAAGCGGCGTGGCGCGGTCACCTCAACGCACAGATCAACGAAATTTGGATATTAGGAGTGTTGTCATGTTTTACAGCACCAAATGCCGCGGGATTGATATCGTAGTCGAATATGTCTTCGATGTGACATTTCGCGGAAGCCCACCAGCGCCTGCCTCACTCAACTATCCGGGGGACCCAGGCGAAGCCACAGAATTCGATCTTACAATTTTGGAGATCGTTTGGGACGGTGGCGACAAGCGCGAAGTGCGCTTTACCAAGAAATACCGTGATGTGATCTTGGCCGAAATGTATACGAGCGATAAGATCGCGCAAGCGGTCGATGATTATTGCCGCGATGATTATGACGATTACGCGGATTATAACAATGAGAGGTAGCAGTGCTAAAACTTACATACCCCATCATCATCGCAGCGATAATCATTTCCATCGCTGCGATGATTGGAGGGAAATGGTAAGGTTACACCCTCCGGGCAGGTCTAAGTACCAGGGCCAAGTCTAACCCCCTCTTTCAATTCAGCCGGGTGTAATTACCCGGCTCGATGGGAAGAGCCCCAGATAGGAGATAGTTCATGGATAAATCAATTCTCGACGCCATTACCCTCCGCGCAGAGCATAGTGCAGCCGCAATGCTCGAGCGAGGGTATTCCACCTATGATCGGGCGCGGATGCTGCCGAGGTTACTTCCAAACCTTAGCCAATCTGCGACTACAGATGAAATCTTATTCGCCCTGCGCGCAGCCATCACGGCTGAACGCAAACGTGCTGGGCATTGGAGTTTTGAGCCCAATAGACTTATCGGGCTCATGCAGGCGCTTAAGGCGGAGAAAAGGTCATGAATATATATCGCGTAACTTGCTCTAAATGGAGCTATGATGACTACGATGGTATGGTAGTTGCAGCCCCAGATGAAGATACAGCTCGTAAAATGGATCCTACTTGGCAGCTAGATACTTGCCCCACATCCAGTGAAGATGATGATTGGGGTGCTTGGCCTGTCTCGAGGTCGGAACTTATCATCACCCTCATCGGTGAAGGCCCAGGGCCGCAACGAGTTATTCTCGCATCGTATAATGCCGGATAGGAGCTACGATATGAAAATCCACCCATCTATCACTGTCGATCGGATAATCTCCGCTGTTGAGTCTTCCCTCACCAGCACGGATAACCCCGGTTTCTGCATAGCCTGTGGCGATGACGCAGACGGCTGCGAACCTGACGCGAGGAGGTATAAATGCGAAAGTTGTGGCTCAAATTCTGTTTACGGCGCAGAGGAACTCCTCCTGCATATATCGTAAGCATCGTAGCGCTGCCGGGGACGGTAGTTTACTGCAACATCCGCCACAGGATAATAGCTGTTGGCATGAATGATAATGGAGAGAAAAGATGAAAGTTTTTCAATCACCGGAAGCACATAATGTGAAAAAACTCAAAGCTCAAGTTCTCGTTTGCGGGAAAGTTGACCCCTTTGTATATTTCTCACTCCGTGTTACAAATAACGAGGGAGGCACTGATACAATTGACCTTTATAGCCGGACTATTCCACTGGCTACATTTGAAGCCATCGCTGCGGCTATCAATGCGGAATTTATAGAAGAGAAGAAGTCATGACCCTTTTTGCCGCACTACCCGAGACCGCTGAAGAAGCGGCGACTTGCACCAGTATCGGCGGATGGGCGTTTTTGTCGGGTTACAAGCACCCATTACCCGCGCTCACAACCATCGTCGGCGAGGCGGATTTGTCGGGTTATCCGCACCCATTACCCGCGCTCACCAAAATCGGCGGCTTGGCCGATTTGTGTGGGTATGAGCACTCGCTGCCCGCACTTACCACCATCGGAGGCGAGGCGGATTTGAGGGACTATAAACACCCGCTTCCTGCCTTGACCAGTATCCGATGCGGGGTAGAGATGGACGGCTCACCACACTCTTTGCCAGCGCTCCCAAGTATCGGCCGATGGGCGTATTTGAGGGGTTATGAGCACCCACTACCCTCACTTACCATCATCGGCTGGGAAGCGTATTTGAGGGGTTATGAGCACCCGCTCCCCGCTTTGAAACGCATCGGAGGGTCAGCGTATTTGTGGGACTACAAGCACACCAACTGGCCATGGTTGATAAATGGTCGCGCTGATAGGCGGGGTTATTGGTTCACAGCCATGCTCGAAGATGGCCAATGGCGGATAAAAGCCGGGTGTCGGAACTATTCAGTTGCCGAGGCTTTGGTTCATTGGGCTTATAATCCGGAATGTCTGGAAATCGTCCAAGAGCTTATTGCAAAAATCGAGGAGAGAAAGTCATGATCGACATCAAGCACAAAACCACAGGACGCGTGCTGAAATCTATAGAGGCGGCGTCATTGCGCGGGGCCGATCTGCGCGGGGCCGACTTGAGCAGTGCCAAGCTGAGGGGAGCTGAACTGCCGCCTGCCCCCGAGATCAAAAACATACATGGCGTCGTGTTCGCCGCGGCATCTCAACCAGAAGCATTGGATATGGGTAGCTGGCATAGCTGCGACGCCACCCATTGCCGCGCTGGCTGGGTGGTTACGCTGGCTGGCGACGAAGGCAAAGCGTTAGCAAGGAAGATCGGCACGAACGCTGCTGCGGCGCTAATTTACATGGCCAGCGACCCTGATCTGGAGAGCGTGCCAAACTGGTATGCGAGCAACGAAGCAGCGCTTGCGGATATGCAGGTTTTGGCAGACCGCGAGAAAATCGTCCGGGGGATTGATACCGAGATCGAGGAGAAAAATTCATGAATAAACCCACCGCAATCACATTTTCGGAGGCAAACAATGCTTCATTTCGCATGAACACTGCGTAAACACACACCACAACGAAGGTCTAGAAAATGAAACTACCTCTCTCAAACCTAATAATGATGTCGGTCATTTCTGTTTTGACCATCCTAAACATTTACACGTATCAGGAGTTGGCTGTAGCGAACAATCAAACTGACCAAGCGAACGATCAAACTGACCAAGCAATCAAGATAGGCACCCAAGTTACTAACGAGTTAAAAAAACTCTCAGTTTCCCTAAAAAAGACCACAGCGTCGCTAAGGGACTGCAATGATTTATTGGAAGCTAGCATGAACACAAGTGTCACTATCAATCCGACAAAATTGAGGAAGTGATGGAAGTCGATCATGAATTGATGGCAGCGACCAATCGTCCCTCATCGAATCTATGGAGCCAAAGCCATGAGATGCCCTGAATGCGACTCAATCCACAACCACGTTATCGACTCGCGCCCCGTCGGAGATTACGCGCTTATCTATCGTCGGCGTGAGTGTAATCAATGTAAAACCATCTTTTCTACAAAGGAGAGTTATCTTTCTCTCACACGGCCAAGTCAGCAGGAGTTCAGGTTTTCATTCAAACCGAAGAAAACTAATGCACCTTAATTCCCCACTTCGTCGGCGCATAGGTTCGCGCCCCATGCTCGAACCTCCAATCGGGATCATTCCGGAGATAGTTGTCGAAAATGCTCGCGCAACTATCCTCATCATGATCTCCCCCACTACCGCTCGATACCTCACCGCGAGCATTGATGACCCGCGGGAGTTTTACCACGAATTATCCCTCAATCCCGAGGAAACCTTAGCCGTATATTTCGGCTGGAATGTTAGGAGCTAGTTATGGATAAGAAAACGGCAGATGCACTCGAAAAGTCCATCAAACATTGGGAGGAGAATGTTGCAGCAGCGAAAGTTGGGGCTGAAGGTGTAGATATTACTACCGGGGCGTGTGCTCTGTGTGATTTGTTTTTTAAAGAGATAACTTCTAGCCATATCGATTGTAGCGGATGCCCTGTGCAACAGAAAACGCGAACTAACTGTTGTTCCAATACTCCATATGTGTTAGTTTCACATATTCGGTCTGAGATGGCATCTTTGAAAAGAAATAATAGCAAGCTTTCCCCCGAGGCTGCGCTGTCAGCCCTAACAACAGCAAATAATAAACTCATCCAAGCTTGCAAAGCCGAACTTACTTTCCTCAAATCCTTGCGGAGCTAACACCATGGACAACGAATGGCTCGAAACCCTTCAAAACCACCTCCACCTCAAACCGGAGTTTACCTCCGTCGTAGCTTTATCCCGCAAAGGTGGTGGAACATACCTCCTCCTGCCGGGGTATATCCGCTTCTCCGATCTCGGTGACGTAATCAATTCCCTTCTCACAACCACCATCCAGCTCGCTGAGGCACAGGGACTCGACCAAGAGTTCATCTTCCGCCTGCAAACAGCCAACGACATACTTACCTCTAAACAAGGAATCCAGCAATGACTCCCACCCCAGAGCAGCTCGCAATCGTCGAGGCCGCGACCACCACGCAGGATAATCTCATCCTAATCGCATACGCAGGTGCCGCGAAAACAACCACCCTCATCCTGATAACCAAGGCCCTCTCCTCCATCCCCATCCTCACCCTCGCATTTAACAAGCGCATTGCGGATGAAATGCGAGAGCGGCTCCCGGATCATGTGAAGTCCGCGACCTTCAACTCCATCGGGCATGGTATCTGGGGACAAGCTTGCGCAAAACGCTTAACCCTTGATACCTCGAAAATGTTCAAAATCACGGGGGAAGTTATTTCCGCACATAAGGAGAAGGCCCAGGCGCAGAAGCAGTTCGGGGATATTCTAACCGCAGCTAAACTCGCCAAAGCGGCTGGGTATATCCCGGAAGGCTCGTTCCCTGGAAAAAAGTCACTTATCTCCCTCGAAGACTTTCTTGCAGGGCTGGAGGATGATATAGACTTCCCCGACATCCTCGACGCAATCCTCATCAAATCAATCACGCAAGCCTACGCGGGAAACATTGACTTCGACGATCAAATCTACATGCCAACCCTCTTCGGAGGCACGTTCCCAAAATTCCCCCTCGTTTGCATCGATGAGGCCCAGGATCTTTCCCCGCTCAACCACGAGATGCTGTCGAAGCTCGTTTACAAGCGACTCATCGCAGTCGGAGACCCCTACCAATCCATCTACGGCTTCCGTGGTGCTATGCAAGATGGGATGGCGAATCTAGCCCTCCGGTTCAAAATGAAAACCTTCAAACTCTCCATTTCCTTCCGCTGTCCAACTTCCGTTGTCGAGGCTGCTCGTTTTCGCGTCCCAGACATGCAATGGTTTGATGGTGCGAAGGAGGGTATTGTGCGCCATATGACCTCTTGGTCTGTATTCGACATTCCAGACAATGCAACCATCATCTGTCGAAACAACGCTCCACTGTTCAGGTTAGCCTTGCACCTTCTCCGAAACAAGCGCAGCGTCTCAGTCCCCGGTAATGATATAGGGCCAAAGTTGCTAAAAATCCTCAAATCCTTCGGAGATCCTAACCTACCATCTCACAAGGTGAAGGCGAAAATTAACGAGTGGACTGCCGCGGAGATAGTGAAGAAAAAGCGTTCCCGTTCCTCCATCGAAGATCGAGCGGATTGTCTCATGGTATTCGCGGAGGCCGCAGATACCCTCGATGGTGCGTTGGCCTACGCAATCCACCTATTCGCCCAGGACGGCACCATCACTCTAATCTCCGGGCATAAATCCAAAGGTCTGGAGTTCGACCACGTATTCCATCTCGACTCCTGGCGCATCCAAGAACATGATGAGCAGGAATTGAATGTGAAATATGTTATCACTACACGGGCGAAATCAACGCTCACACACATTAACATGGAGGATCTGATACCATGAGCCAACATCCGCGCATACAGAAGATCGCCCGCATTTTGCTTGAGATCGATCGAATGGAAAAGAACGAATGGGAGCGTTATTTGATTAAAATTACTCTCGCATTCGTGCTTATAAAAACAACGCTACTTGCGGCGAAAAACCCATCTCAACTAACCGCCCTTTACAAGAAGCAAATCTCAGACTGCGAGGACACCGACAATGCCAGCAACTAGATCCATCATGGCATACTCCGACATATACGAACTGTTGGACAAAGCCGTCGAATCCGAGCGAGGTGTATCTATCTCCGCCCCGGACAAAGCTTCGTTTATAAAACTCCGGCAACGCATCGCATCTGCAATATCCGCGCATCGAGTGCATATGGGGAGAATATATCCCGAGGGGCATTTATTGCACGGTGTTACACTTTACGACAAGCTCTCCATTGTCGGGGACTTAACCACTTTAACTGTACGGGTAGTGCCGCGTGGGACTGGTGAATATGTTGTTAATATGCTGTGATAAGGCATTGACACGGATTATGCGGTATGTTATACGTAACGATACGGGTGCGAAACACAAACCCGTAGCCATACAAGGAAACTCAAATGAAAACCATCTCAATGCACGGCCACGCATTCTCCTTCGAGGAGCCCTACGCGGAAGGCCACACTATCAACGAAGCCGAGGCCAACACCCTGAACCAGACGTTCGGTGAAAATGTGGTCAACAACTTCCGCAGCAAGATCAAAGCCGCGGGCGTTGAGCACAACGTGGATTTCTCCAAAGGCGAGCGACTCCCTGATCACGTCCACAAGGCGCTCCAGGCCGAATTTGCAGCTGCCGCCGACGAGTATGAGTTCGGCGTTAGGTCTTCGTCCGTTTCCACCTCACGGGATCCTGTTCGTTCCGAAGCAATTCGCATCGCCAAGACTCCTATCCGCAACGCCATCCGCAAGGCTATCGCGGATGGCGCGCCTGGTTACGCGGGCAAGACCCTCAAGGACTTCGATGGCGATGCTATCACGGCGGCTGCCGAGCGTTACATCGATTCTCCAGCCGGCGAAACCATCATGGAGATGGCTAAGCGCAACATCGCGGAGAAGCAATCCGTCGGCGATTCCATCCTCGATGGGTTGATTGCTTAACCTCTGGTATCTCGCACTTAGGTCAGAGTTTGGCATTATCATTGACACTGATAATGCCAAACTTCTTGCGCAGAAACTTTACCGTGTGCGGGCAGCTGAGGGAAATGATCAACTCAGTAGTATCACCATCCTCCCCGTCTCTCCCACCGAACTTTGGTTGATTAAAAATGGAAAAGAAACTGGCAAAGCACACCCTGAACCTCTACGAGGGTGACCTCGCTGAGCTTGCAGAAATCCATCCTTACATCGCACCGAGTATTATCGTGCGCAGCCTTGTGCGGAAGCACATTGAAAAGGTGCGGGGGCAAATGGCAACTGGAGCCCCCGCGCCAACCATCACCCCGGAGGAACTTCCACATGAGTGACATCCAAGAACTCTTCGCCCGAGATCCATTATCTTACACACAAGTTGACATCGATCAGATCATCGCTGAAATGCGGCGGCTTCGCGCAAACTACCAATCCAAGCCAACTGCCACTGCCGCGAAAGCTAAGGAAAAGAAAGCCACTGGTCCTGCCATTGACCTCTCACAGCTAGGATTAATCTAATGACCTCCCCCTTTCTCCCTGGAACGCAGAAGCAGTTTGCATGGGACTCCACCTCTCTCGGTTGGCTTAAAACCTGCCCCCGCCTTTATTACTATTCCAAACTCCGCAATCTCACCACCAAGTCCAAATCACCTCATCTCGACTTCGGCATTTGGTATCACAAGGCTCTGGAGAACTACGACCATCTCCGGGCGAAGGGCAACGACCATGAGTCCGCCCTTCGCACCGTGACCGAGTATGTTCTTATCACTACATGGCGCGATGGAAAGCCCTGGGAGTCGGAACACAACCTAAAAAACAGATTCAACCTCCTCCGCACGGTTATCTGGTATCTTGATGAATACCAGCACGACAACGCAGCCACGGTAACCCTCGAGGATGGCCGCGCCGCAGTTGAGTTCTCCTTCGCCCTCCCGGTCGATAACGAGATCGTTCTTTGCGGCCACCTCGATAAGATCGTAAACTTTGGTGGCGACTTCTTCGTCATGGATCATAAGACAACTTCAGTTTCCCCCGGTGCTTATTTCTTCGATGGCTACAACCCGGACAATCAAATGTCCCTGTATTCCTTCGCCGCGCAGATCATACTGAAATCCCCGGTTCAAGGAGTCATTATTGACGCGGCACAGATAGCCGTAGGCTTCTCCGCTTTTTCCCGAGGCTTCACTTTCCGCACCAGACCTCAGCTCGACGAATGGTATGAGAACATGCAAGCCTATGTCAAACTCTCATGGCACTATGCGGACGCTGAGTTCTACCCAATGAACGACAAGGCGTGTAATAACTACGGCAAATGCGCCTTTCATAAAGTCTGCTCGACCGCACCATCCATGCGTGAGACCATCATTGCATCGGATTACATTGAGCAAGATTGGAATCCCCTCATCCCAAGATAGGACAACGAACATGGACGCGAAAGAACTTAAAAAATACATTGAGAAGTTCAGCAAGTTCCTTACCTTCCTCCACGAAGATACTGAGCTTGCAACCAGCCGCAAGGTGCTCTTAATCGCTGAGCTTACCCGCACCCTCACCCACCTTCAGGAGAAACTTCATGCCCTCACTAGCTGATAACGGCCCAGTCCAATTCACCAAGATGCTCCTTATAGGAGACTCCGGCACTGGTAAAACTGGGGCACTTGCCTCCCTGGCCAGTGCTGGATATGAACTACGCATAATCGACTTAGACAACGGATTGAGTGCCTTATACTCCGCACTGAAGGCCAAAGACCCTGAAGCCCTCTCCCGCGTAGAGTATATTTCTATTCGCGACGCACGCGTAGCATCTGCGCTCGGCGCTACCATCCCAGGAGTTCCGAAAGCATTTCCATCGGTCTGCAAAATGCTGACAAACTGGGATCCGACTTCCATCGGGCAGACCGGAACTGCGTTTGGCAAACCATCTGAGTTTGGTGCAAAAACAATCCTCGTCATCGACTCTCTAACCTATCTCGGTGAAGCGGCGTGGGACTGGGCAAAAGCCCTCAACCCGTCCGCTAAAGACGATAGGCAAATCTATGGCCTAGCCCAGGACGCAGTGTCAAATGTTCTTCACCTACTCACCGGCGCTGATATGCACACAAATGTAATAGTCATCGCCCACGTCAACTGGATCGAGCGCCCAGATGGAACAACTCGTGGTTACCCCACAGCCATCGGTAAAGCCCTATCCACGAAAATCTCCACATTCTTCAATATCACGGCTCTAGTTGAGTCGTCCGGAAGTCCGCCGCGCAGAACGATCCGCACGGCTTCGACTGCACTTGTGGATCTAAAATCCCCTGTGCTTATGTCTCCGCAGCTCCCGCAAGAAACGGGACTTGCAGAGTTCTTCTCAACCCTAAGGAAATAAATCATGGTTGACTTTACAGACGTTCTCAACACCCAAGCCGATCTCATTGAACGCCCGAAACCTCTCCCCATCGGCTCATATATCTGCATCGTCGCCGGGCTGCCAGAATACACTGTCCGGTCCACAAAGAACGGCGACAGCCAGACGATAACCTACAAGCTCAAGCCCATCGCCGCGAAGGAAGATGTAGATGAGAGCTCACTTCATGAGTTCGGGGGTATAGCCGCCGCCCCGACATTCACCCACACTATCTGGCTTGGCGGGACTGCGGAGGAGCAAACTCGGAACCTGTTCCGGTTGAAGGACTTCGTTGGGCATTGCGGCCAGGCCATCTCTGGCGTCTCCGCAAAAACTATGGCTGAGTCTGTGGTTAACACTCAGGTCGGTATTGCAGTCACGCATCGCCCAGCCCCCGACGGCAGCGCTATTTACGCTGAAGTCAAGCGCACGTTCGCCGTCTAACCAACTTGGGAGGGACTAATACTCCCTCCCATTTTTCCCACGGAGACCTTCGAATGACTTCAGGCACCTTCAAATCCCTTCCACTATCCAGCATAACAATAAATCGTGCCGGTCGTCAACGGAGGGAGCTAACCGGGATAAAAGAACTCGCGGATTCAATTGCCGAGATTGGGCTGATAAACCCCATTGTAGTAACCCCTGAAGGGGTTCTTATTGCTGGTGAACGTAGGCTCGCGGCAGTGACCTCCCTCAATCACACCTCCATCATCGTTCAGTATTCCACCGATCTTCCCCCGGATGTTCTACACCTTATCGAACTTGAGGAAAACATCAAGCGGGAAGAATTATCCTGGCAGGATAAAGTGGAAGCCATCCGGCGTTACCACGAGCTTCGCCAGTCCACGCAGCCAGATTGGACGGTAGATAAAACTGCTGAAGTCATCGGGGAGACGGTAAGCTCTGTTAGATCACAACTTCGTGTGAGTAAGGAAATTGAGCGCACCCCGGAATTGAAAAATGAAAAGAAATTCTCCACGGTGCGGGGTATAGCCGCTAGGCAAAGTGAGCGCCGGGCGAGTGCGGAATTGGAGGTTCTCGAACTCGAGAAAGCCCCCGACGCCATCCTCAATCTCGACTTCAATGAATGGGCTAAAACTTATAACGGATCGAAGTTTAATTTTATCCATTGCGACTTCCCTTATGGGATTGACCTGTCTAAGACGGGACAAATTGCCCTCAGTGAACATGGTGCATATGACGATTCATTCGTAACTTATGAACAACTCTTTACAACCCTAGGAGACTATCTTTATACCATCATGGAAGAGTCCGCGCATATATTATTTTGGTTTAGTATGAAACACTACGCATACACCAAAACGCGGCTGGAGGATATGGGATTTAAGTTATCCCCCTATCCTCTCATCTGGTTAAAGTCCGATAATTCTGGTATCTTACCAGACCCACAACGTGGACCGCGCCAGATATATGAGACTGCGTTCTTCGGTTCACTCGGTGACCGAAAGATCATCCGTGCAGTATCTAACGCCTTCGCCGCCCCGACGAGTAAAGAAATTCACAACTCAGAAAAATCCACAGAGATGCTGAGATATTTTTTCGGTATGATCGTCGATGAGAACACAACCATCCTTGATCCCACAGCTGGATCTGGTACTGCGTTGCTCGTCGCGAAAGAACTCCGTGCGCGGAGAATGTTGGGGCTGGAAATAAATCCCAGCTTTGCTAAACTCGCAAACAAGAGGTTAACCAAATGAACCGTCAAGAACTCGCTACCTACGTTGGAGATCTTATCTCCAAAGATCGTAATGAAACTCACGGAGATCCCCACGCACAGTTTGGGCTTCAAGTTGATATGCTTAAACTGATCATGTCTCAATGGCGTGGGCCAATTAGCAATACGGCCTATCACGCCATAGAGCAAATAACAACAAAGTTATCTCGTCTCGCAGTTGGCGTCGATCTTCAGGACTCATGGCTTGATATTGCGGGCTATGCTCTAATCGCGGCTGAGATTGCCAAGACCACTTTAACTGAACAAGTCCCAGCCAATGATTAAACTCGCCATAGTAGGTGACGTATGGAACGAAAGTGATGAGCAGTCCCGTTCGAGTTTATCCGGCATCCAAGGGTATGTTCTAAACAAACTACTCGATGAGGTTGGCATACACCGAGCGGACTGTCTCATCACATCTGCGTTCAATCTGCGTCCGCGCCCCGTCAACGATATATCTTCTCTCTGCGTCAACAAAAAAGAGTGCGGGCACGATCTGCCCCCGCTCTCCATTGGGAAGTATATTCATTCAAAATATCTTCCCGAGCTCGATCGCCTTACCGCAGAACTCGATGAGGCTAATCCTCACCTAACTGTAGCCCTCGGTAACGTGGCCCTGTGGGCGCTCACGTATCAAACAGGGTTCACATCCAAGCGGGGCACAGTCCTACACCACAAGCGGAAGATACTTCCAACCCATCATCCACGCTCAATCATTAAGGATTACTCCCTCCGCGCGGTAACTTTATTCGACCTAATGAAGGCCGCGAAGGAACAAGAGTTTCCTGAAATCCGCCGCCCCATTAGGCATATAGTAATCGAACCAACCCTTTCTGAAATGGAGTCTTATTATGAAACCCACCTCGCCAATGCCCCCTACATTGCCTTCGACATTGAGACAGCACAAAATCAGATTACTTGCATCGGTTTCGCACCAAGCACTTCTAGTGCCATCGTCATACCCTTCGTTCATGCAGGTAAACCTGGGAGTTCTTACTGGCCGGATGCCCATGAAGAACAACTGGCTTGGCGGTATGTTGCTAGAGTTCTTAAAAATGCCTCTGCCAAACTCACCCAAAACGGACTCTACGATGTGAATTTCCTATGGTCGAAGTATGGTATCACGGTGAATAATTGGAGTGATGATACCATGTTGCTCCATCACGCGTTGCACCCGGAGATTAAGAAAGGGCTAGGCTTCCTCGGTTCGATCTATACGAATGAGGCCAGCTGGAAAATCATGCGAAATAAAACTACGAAGAAGGAGAATTAAATGCGCCGAGTAATTCTTGAGTCCCCTTGGCGCGGGGACACTGAAGCAAATCGCGCCTATGCCATCAAGGCAATGATCCACAGCATAGGGCTTCTTGAGGCCCCGTTCGCATCGCACCTCTTATACACACAATTTTTGAATGAGGAAAATTCCAAGCAATCCGCGCTAGGTATCCTCCTCGGTTTTGCGTGGTATAAGAGTGCGGAAGCCTGTGTGGTCTACACCGACCTCGGCATTTCTTCCGGCATGATGCTGGGGATAGAAGAGGCTGAGAAATATAAGCTCCCTGTAATTCGGAGGAAGATATTGTGAGAATAATCAACACCGCAGAACTCACAACCACCACCCTTTCAACTTACGATGAGCAATTGTCCGTGTATAACGGACTGGATTGCTGCGTGACCTTGGAAGTTTTTGAGGAGATACGAAAGCAACTCGATCCCATATCCCAACACACATATAACTTCTCCCTCGCGTTGCAGGCCCCGATCCTTGAAATGAATATGCGCGGGTCGCTCGTGGACTTGGAGTATTCTGGGAAGCTTATTTTCGAGTTCAAAGAATTGCAAGATAAAGTAAAACGCAACTTCGACCGCATCACGATCGAGGGTCTTGGCCTATCTATCAACCCACAGTCCCCGGCCGCATTGAACAAACTCTTTTACGAAGTATTGGAACTCCCACCAGTTAAAAAGCGGCGGCCAGATGGAACCTTCGGCGTCACCACAAACCGTGAGGCACTTGAGAAGCTCAAGATATATTCCATCGCGGAGCCGCTTATAAACCACATTTTACTTTACCGAGACTTGGGAAAGAAAATATCTTTTCTTAAAACTGAGATCGATCCCGATTCCAGGATCCGAACTTCATTCAACATCGCAGGAACGGTAACAGGTCGCCTGTCATCTTCACACTCAGACTTCGGTTCTGGCACGAACCTTCAAAACATCGAGAAGAAACTTCGCCGAGTTATTATTGCAGACCCAGGAATGAAGTTTGCTAACATCGATCTTGAGCAAGCTGATGCACGAAATGTCGGGGCACTGCTCATTAACATGTTCCACAACGACCCTATACGTTCCGCGAACTGTTCAGCATATCTCGACGCCTGCGAGTCTGGGGATCTCCACACAGCTGTTTGCCGTATGGCATGGCCAGAACTTCCATGGACAGGGGACAAAAAGTCCGATCGTGAGGTCGCTGATTATCTCGCATACCGTGAACTCTCTTTCCGCGACATGGCGAAGAAGCTTGGCCACGGGAGTAATTATTATGGGCAGCCCCCGACAATGGCCAAGCATACAAAGGTCGATCGCGCCCCGATTGAGTTATTTCAAAAGAAATACTTCGCAGCCTTCCCGCACATTCGTTACTGGCATGATGAAACTAGAAAACAATTGCTTACAACAGGAACATTAACAACTCCCTTTGGCCGGCGGAGAAGGTTCTTCGGTCGTCTCGACGACGACTCAACTCTCCGTGAAGCCATCGCATATATTCCGCAGTCTATGACCGCCGATGAGATCGACGAGGGCATCCTTCGCCTGTGGCGATTAAATAAAGTCCAACTCTTAATCCAAGTCCACGACTCAATCTTATTTCAATATCCCGAAGAACTCGAGTCTACTATAATTCCAATCGCTATGCAAGCACTTCAAATCGAACAAACATTAGTTAATGGGCGCAAGTTTACCGTCCCGGCTGAAGTTAAGACTGGCTGGAATTGGGCAGACTTTGACGAAACAAATCCTGAGGGGTTAATGAAATATAGAGGCCAAGATGTTAGAAGCCGTTCCGCGCCAACTGCCTTCCTGGATAGAATCGTTTATTGAACATACAAGTGGACTTCCATCCCCAACCATCTTCCGGCGCTGGTGCGCGATTAGCTGTATAGCGGGGGCTCTGGAACGTAAGGTATGGATCGACTCATTAGGAGAACCATACTATCCAACGATGTATATCACGCTTGTAGGTGGCCCTGGGGTGGGGAAGACTATCGTTGTGAATAGGATAGGAGATCTCTGGCGGGGTCTGCCGGATCATCACGTCGCACCAAACTCGCTAACAGCAGCGGCACTGATCGACTCATTAGCACTCGCTAATCGGAGCATCGTGCGGCCAACTTCCTTCCCCGCGCATATCCAGTTCAATTCACTTCTCCTCCCAGTGAACGAACTCGGGGTGTTCCTCCCTGAGTATGATGGGCGACTGTTAAACACACTCACAGATATATGGGATGGGAAGCAGTATGAAGAACGCCGCCGGACGAACAAGACTCACCTAAAACTTGAGCGGCCACAGATCCATCTACTCGCAGCAACTACACCAAGCTACCTTAACACAGTCATGCCTAGTGGAGCGTGGGAACAAGGCTTCATGGCGAGAGTGATCTTGATATTCTCCGCCGAGAACATTCTTGTAAATCCCTTTGGTCAAGCGAGTATCGATAGCAAACTTTACCACCTGCTTCAGCGAGATCTAAAAGCTATATCCAACATGTATGGAAAGTTAGATTTCACCGAAGAGGCCAGGGATCATCTTGTGAACTGGCATATGTCCGGGGGACCGCCAGCCCCAGTTCATCCGCGTCTACAGAATTACTCCGCCCGCCGCACGAGCCATCTATCTAAACTCTGTATAATCTCCGCCATCGATCGGGGTGCGGTGCAAATTGAACTCATCGATTTCCAGCGGGCACTTGACTGGCTGATGGAAGCTGAAGTTTACATGCCTGACATATTCCGAGCAATGGGTTCCGGTGGAGAAGTGCGCGTTATAGATGAGACTTGGTTTTACGTGCATCAGGAGTTCATACGTAAGGGTGCTCCAATTCCGGAGCAACACATCGTAGCCTTTATTTCCCAACGCGTCCCAGCGCACTCAGTCTTGCGGACATTGGAGGTTATGGATAAGGCGAAGATACTTTTGAAAGAAATAATTCCGGGGCAACTTTATCCAGTGTATCGCCCCGGAGAGAAGAGGTATTGACGTGGGTTTGAAACCCGCATACGTATCAAATGGGATCTTTCCAGCCAACAGCATAAAGTGTGGGTGTAAATCCCCCGTTGTTTGCCCAATATATATTGGAACTTTCAATTCCAAATTCTGCAGTAGTTTGAGCGCCATCTCCACCATTACTTGTATAGCCTATTGGCGGTGGATTGCTCCCTGTCGGAACGCCATATGTATTGTTAGGCGCCACAATAATTGTGTAGTTTTGTGATTGCGAAACAATAAACTTAACAGCAGATGCCGTCGATGGTGCGAAAATTGGAACTGCAACCCAAGTTGGTGTTGTTATGCTACCCGCAGTCCCTGTTGCCATAACCGGCAATGGTGTTTGAGTAATTTTAATATCGTCGCCCCTTTGCACAGTCTGCAACAACTGCGACGATGCATTTATATACACAGACCCAATTCGCACCAGCGCCGTATATCCACTCGGCAGCGTTGGGGCAGTTGCACTCAGTGACATTAGCAGCGCAAGTGTGCTTGTCGTTGGGTTATATATGCAGAATAGAAAGTAAAATGTGCTTGGGGTGAGTGCCCCTGTATCCAATCCCCCAGCGCCAATCGTGCCAATATTCAGGTTCACATTCGGATTGCGAACCTTATATCCATAATCCAGCGCCGTGATCAGTGAGACAAAAGTCGCCACTACATTTAATGTAGTTGTGCTCGTTGTCTTAATTACCCGTCCAGTTGCGCCAGGTGTCCCGACAAACGGCGAACTCGAAATGATCTGGGATAGTCCTACTCCATTAATGGTAAGCGCCTGCACATCGAGGGATGCATCCATAACTGCAGCCCCGGTCGCTCGGTTGACGCTAAGCCAGTTCCCGATCAATGCACCGAGATCAGTGAACCTCTGCACGACAAAGTTTGACCCAGCGTTACTTCCACTCTCCGCATCGGCGGTCGCCCCGATGCTCCATCGATCAACCCCGCTTGTAGTGAAGTTAAAATACCTCGCGACGCCAGCCGCAGCATCTGTCATAAATTGCGCGAACCTCGCATACATAGTAGGCCCAAGCCCGATCAACCCGACGAATACTGATGCACTGACAGCGCTGAGCAATGTATTTACAAAGGTGGAAACTGGGGTTAGGTTAGCCGAAGTCCCCGCCGCTGCGATGGGGTTACCTAATGAGTCAAACCCAAGGAACGCATTAGCCCGAGTAGCCTCCATCGGAAGATATCCCGAACTTGTATCCCCCGGCGGAAATTGCAGTGTCTTTCCCACCGCCGTCGCAAGTTGCTGCACCTGCATCACACCAGCGTCCAGTGCACTTTCCAACAGAGATAAATTCAATGCTTCTTGATTACTGAAACTCGTTGTCTGCGTGAACGGAAGCACTCGACTAATCGTGAGTTCAATTGTCGGATCGATAGGAGATCCTGCGAGCGGATATGTGATACTACCACCCGCAGGATTCCCTGCACCCGTCACGCCATACAGCGACGGAGCAAGAGTTGTGACAACCCCGGCCTGAAGCAACGTGACTACAATATCAGTAGCCAATGGGATAAGGAAGGGAAAAGCAAAAACTGTCGTTGCATTGTTTCCGGTGTAGGAAATTTGAGACTGTGAAGTTGTAATGGTCATGTTACTCTTTCCTTTCGACGGCCTTACCGTCCAAGATTAACTTCCGCATATCAAGATCAGTGGCGTGACCTGCCATTGAGTCTATTCCTACCTGGCCATACGTTGCCAGTGTGTCAGTGCCGAAACCAGTGCCATAACGAAGCGCCGCAGATAAATGCTCGAACCATGCGGCGGAGGGATCGCCATCTACATCTTTATGTGCCTCCCTCCAGGTTCCCACCATTCTATTAAATCCTTCGGCTAGAGGTGTCAGCGAAACGTCTGAGTTCGTTGCCAGCGCGTTAGCTACATCACGGACAATTGGAATACCTGAAGCGCCTTGTTCAGCTATAGCTTCCAAGGTATTCAAAAGAGAAAAATTATCAGATTTATTATTGCCACGAATAGCTTGATGAACCAGAGCGGGGACAATGAGGTTATACATATAGCCCCGGAAAACCTGAAAAAACGCATTCCGCGCAGCAGGGCTATCCCCATCCCTCCAAAAGTTATACGCACGCCCGGCTCGAATACCATTCTCATGCAGCCGATTGAAGTTATTATTAAACACCCCATAGAACATGGTGAATGCTTGCCAGGGACCATTTTCGTCAAAGATCGACGCCCGATCTGGTGCGGATGCAGTTCCATGCGCGCGTTTAACGGCCATATCGCCTAAATGCGCAGCATCTTCAATACTCATACCTTGTCGAAGTGCGTTGTCCCTCGCGGCGATAAAAGTAGGAACTGCCGACATATAATCAAGTCCTTTAAGCAGACTCAACGCCATCCCTGCCCAAGTCTTTTGCGCGAGTTTGTATTGGCTATGCTGACCAAACGCACGATCTATCGAAGCTTTCAAATCCATATCATAATCTTGACTTCTATTCGGAAGTTCTTTAGATTGAGCATATGCTTTAGCCATTTCCCCGGGACGAGTTGAAGTCCACATTGCTTGAAGAAACTCTTTTTCTCCTACCTGTTGAATTGAGTTGCCAAGCGCTGTCAACGCATGGATAAACGCTGAACTTGGTTTTAACCCGACAAGTTGCACAATTGTATTCGTACGAAGAGTTCCAAGAATATTCTCCCAGCTCGACATCGAACTTGTATCCGGCATCGAACCATTACGCGCGAGATATTTCAGTTTATTATCCCAAGCATCAAGATGGGGTTTGCCTCGAGTATCCATAATTGCACGGCGGACTGAAGTATCCCCCAATACTTTTTTCGTAGCCTCAATCGCATCGTAATGTGTGATCGCATGAAGCACCCCGATGAGTTTATGCGGAAGTTGTTCAAAAGACAAGTCAACCGGATACACGGCACCTGTTCTAGCCTTGAACGCACTGTTCGTGACAAAAGGCTGCATCACTTCCCATTCCCCAGGGTCAAACTTCATATCTTGCGCCATGCGAGATTTATCCGCCATTAAAGGCAAATAGCCGCCCTCAGTTCCATCTTCGAGAATGCGGCCTCTAATCTTACGCACAGGCACGCCACTTTTTTCCCTAGTCACGCGTTGGACTTCAGGCCAGTGTCGCTCAAACATATTCCATATCTTTCGTACGGCAGCCCTATCAGCATCAGTCGCATTTGCACGAACGAAGTCTTCAACATCAGATAATTCCCATTTATTACCTTGGAGTAGAACCTTGAGGTTACTATCTGTCCCCATGTTAGCCATAATCTTGATAAGGTTCCCCCGAGTAAGTTTACGAGGTTCCCCAGTCAAAGTATCCATAAGCTTCGTGTTTGCAAGTTTTGCCTCTAAAGACTTCACCCAGTCTTTATCCTTATACAGATCAGCAAAATCCTCAGCGTCCTCTTTCATCACTCCTTTCAGTGCATAGTCCGCATCGGTCCAAGGCCGCATCACAGCTTCATTCATCGGACCAAGCAAGTTTCCGAAATCGTAATCCCAGGCCATCTGCGACAACTGGCGTAGCGGGGTAATAAGTTTATCTTTTAATTCCAACAATCCAGTATTCGCAACCTTCCCGCTTTTTCTTAAGTTCTCAACAATCGGACCAGTAACTTCCGCGAGTTCCCGCTTCGCATCTCCAAGTTGGATCTTACTCGCTTCCTTACTCACATAATCGAGAGATTGAAGAGTCTTAATCAGCCCTGCCAGTTCAATTTTACTCATACCTTTTATCGGTTTGAAGTTATTCGTCGCCGTAAGATCGTCGAGATAAATAAGCTTTCCATCCTGAATCTCGTTATGAATAAACTCCCCCGGCATAACTCCGTTCACAGTATCGTGAAGTTCCTCTGGAGCACGCGGGACTCTAATCCCAAATTTAGAAAGCAGATTGTGTATCTGGTCAGTATATTCCTGAACACGCCCAGCCGGGGCTTTGTCTTTAGAATAAAACTTAATAAGTTTCTGCCCACGTTCTACAAGTTTCTTAAACGTAACCGCTTCCCTCGCCATAGCAAAGTTAACAGCCTGTTTTTGCTTCAGCTGCAGTGCGAGATCGGGGCGGCGACGGAGAAGTTTCCTCTGCGTATCCAGCCCAAACTTTCCAATTCTTCTTTTGAACTTCTCAATATTCGCAGCTTCCTTAGCGGGGAGTTTATCATGAAGGTCCTCCGCCATCCGTTCAATGCCATCTGAAGTTACTTTTCCTCCGAGTAACTTCATTTCTTCCGCGAGCACATCTAGCTGCGCCTTGCTCATCACATGGTCCAGCGCGGCTTGCATATTTTTAGCGGCAGAGACCTTTCCGTCCGTTCGATCAACTGAAGCTTTCGCCATCTTATCAAGTTCTTTCGAGCGTAGGGTATCCCAGCTATTCGAACCTTTCTTTTTCACAAGTGCCGCAAGATCATCAACCAGGCTTTTTCCTGTATCGTGACCAGTTACTTCTGCGAGAAGTTCTGGGGAAACGCCCTTATCGTCAAGAAATTCCTTCGGTAGCTTTACCCCAGGAGATGCAGCTTCCACGGCACTGGGGTCAAGCTTTATGCCTCCGGTTACCCGTGTAAGTGCATCCAAGTCTGGCCGCAGTGCATCGAGGTTCGGTTCAAACTCCGCCCGTCGAGCAGCTATCTTATCATTATATTCTTCCGAAGTTCTCGCGGTAATCTCGGCGAGCGTAGCATCATACAGCCCCTTTGTCTGGGATTTAGCTAGTTCTCCTAACGCCTTATTATACTGAGTAAAATCATCCTTCGACATATCTCCAATCTTATCCATAATCGGAGACAACCACATTGCCTGCTTTTCCGCGCCTACAGCATTGCCGAGGTGCTCGGCCACCGCAGCTTCTTCTGGCGTTTTTGTTTCGGGAAGTTCCACAGCCGGGGGCTGATCCAACGGACTTTCATTTAGCCCAGCTGCTTCCTCGTTACTGAAGCCAGAGTCCCCGACAATCTTATCTCGAAGCGCGGCATGTTCCTCAGGCGTGGTCCGAGCGAGATAATCCCCCGCTGGGATCTCCACAGAATCCCCGGTCGTAATTTTATCATCGAGAGGTTCAGTAACGTAACTCATCGCAGTCGGATCTTGTTCTCGCAGTGCTGCGATAGCTTCCGCTGGAACATTTACGGTTTTTCCACCCATAGCGATGTTACCGAGCGCCGCCATCATATCCGGGCTCCGCGCGTGGAGTTTCGTGGCCCGCGCGGTATTAAAAGCTTCATCGAGATTGGCAGAGTCTGTTTGGCTCTGATGCGCGACTAGTGCGTCGAATAGAGGGTTAAGGCCAGCGGGCAATGCGTGCATTAGTCCGAACAGTGCAAATCCATTCTCAGCAGAAGAAATGAGGTTGGTAGTAAATTCTTCCCTTTGCGCTGGATCATTGAACATATTCGCAGCACCAGGAGCGAGCGCTGCCACCGACACGGACTTGCCAAAATCACTCGCGGCCTGCATTGCCGCATTAATAACAGCTCCATTAATACCGGCCTTCAGCACGCCAGCTCCAGCCTGCGCCACTGCACTTTTCAGTATCGCACTGGTTGCAAACTTTGTTGCGAGGGAATCAATAACAGGCCCCACCGCTTTCGTCATAGTAGGTGCAATTGTCCCAGCAACGGCAGCAGCCCCACCGGCAACAAGCCCGGTGATAACTCGATCTGTATGCGTGAGGGGTAATCCCTGTGAGTCTCGAAGTTTACCTGTCGCCGCATAAGCCGTGCCTGCACTCGTAGCTGCAATATCCATAACAGCGCCTTTAATGGCCCCAGAGATAAATCCTGCTGCTCCGCCAATGCCAGCACCAGCCAGTCCACCAACAGCGCCACCAGCAACAGCACCACCAGCTGCACCTCCGGCTTCACCAGCAATTTCCCCTGGAATAGCTCCAGCCCCGAGCACTTCCGGCGAAACAGCGGCACCAAGCGCAGCACCACCAACGCCGCCAGCGACACCGCCTACAGCTCCGCCAACTGGAGCGCCGACAGCGGAACCAGTTACCGCACCTGACGCCGCACCAATTGCACCTTGGGCTGCACCAACCGCGGCCATGGTCTTACCCATGCCGTAAAAGTTACCAAGCGCGGATCCAACCCAATGGCTAATAGCAGCCGCAGTTCCATCGGCGGTATAAGGTTGATTTATGGTAGCGAGAGACTGAGCAATAGCATCGTCTGCATTAACCCCAGCCATTTTCCCAGCATTATATATACCATAATCGTGCGAGGCAGATCCCTGTTCAAACCCAGTTCCGAAACTCGAAAACACACCTTGTGGTGCCGCAGCTTTCTGGGCTGAGTTAGCAAAATTCAACTGCGCTTCCGCATCGTCTGTAGACAGTTCCGCTGCGCTTGGGACCGTGGAGTAAAACTGATTAAGCGTGGGATGTTGGACAGCGGCGTTGATCGTGTGCTGCTGCGCGAGATCTTGTGCTCCCTTCGGGTCGAGGTTAGCTATACTCGGATCCATCCCGATAGTTTTCGCGGCATTAAGAGTCTTCGCCACCGCATCCGGATTACTCCCCTGTGCCGCAAATGCAGCGGCTTGCCCGGGGGCTGTATCTGGTGCAGTTGCAGCGAAGAAATCATCAACATTAGGCATCAGAACACCCCTTTCCGACGGAGATAAATCTCACGAAGTTGGCCTTCATTAAATACCCCTTTGCCACCTTGCTTTGTGTATTCTTCCTGAAGAGCTTTTCCGATTAATGGGGTATAACCCAGTGCCGAATCCGAACCGAGTATCCCAGCTTTGTCGGGATCTTCTTGGTAGAAAGGTGATTTGAAAAACCAACCTGAGGTAGGATCTGGCTTTAACAGTGTCTGTGCCATTGTTTTAATCTCAGCGTCCGTTGGATCCCGCTTTTGAATCTGTTTGAAGTCCTCCATGGAATTTGAAAGCGCCCCAAAAAACGCATGCCGACTAGCATCCGTTTTGCCAAACTTTGTAATTCCCCAGTTCTGCAGCAACCGCATAGCTCTATCAGCTTTCGGAGGAGCATTCACGTTCTTAATAATACGCTCATGAATGGAATTGATTTTATTCAGCATGGAAATTGGAAGACCGAGTCCCGTAACAGGGTGCGTATCCATATACTCAGTAAACGCCCTGGGTTGAGTATTCGCCATGCCCACTAAGGTATTATACTTATTTTCCATCTCCGGCGTAACTTCAGTAGGATGCGCCAACTTCGCCATACCATAATTAACTCGTTGCCGATTAATAGGGGTAAGAGCTTCATACGCTGAACCAAACTCAGGGTTTGCTGCCGCTAGTTCATCCACAGTTTTTCCCACATTAGCTGGGTCAAGCGTAACTCCTTGCACTGAGTTCATATTCGAGCGCTGAATTTGATTAGCTTCTTCGGTTTGTTGATACAGTTTAGTCTTAACGATCTGTTCAGTCCGTTCCTTCAGCTGCTGCTGCATCGCGGGATTATCTGGGTAGTTATCCTGCGCGAATTTACTAATTGCAGTATCGGCCTGCGCCAGAAGTTCCGGCAACTGCGCAGGCCCGACTTTGTTATTAAAACCAACTGTGGCTGGATCGAGCGCCGCGAGCTTCTCAGCGTTAGCTACTCGTTCAGTTGCGCCAGATACATTAGCGAAGTTCCCCGTCTCCGAACCCTTCGGGCGCTCGAAACTCATTGCAAAAATCTGGGCAGCTTCCTGTGGGGTTTTTGCTTTTTGCAGCGCCGCAGCTAGGCCAGGAATCTTTTGTATCTCTGTATCTGCAAATTCTGTCTGAGTTTTGAAATCAAACGGACTTTCGCCACGCGAAGCTGCAAATTTCTTAAGATTAGCGGCACGTGTTGAGTTCCATTGAGCCCAGCCGATTGAGTCAGAACCATCAGCCCCGTCACCTTTATCGATAGCTGTTGGATCTAGTTTCCCACCCGATTCCCACAGTCCATTTCCAACAATACCCGCAGCACCATTCTTTCCGTATTTATTAGCAAAGAACGAATAAGCATAATTTGTCCGTCCCTGTGGGGTCGCAGTATCTCCGCCGGAGAGTACGCCAGCAGAAACTGTAGAGGGGATCTGCTGCAACATATGCTCGTTGATCGCAATTTCAGTTCTATTAGCTTCCTGCGCATCCATCTGCGAACGATATTGCTGGAATAATTTATATGCGCCAGGTGCATTAGCGTAGGCCATACTCGTAAACCTAGAACCAAGCGCTTGACTTATATCGAGTTTTGTTTTAGCCGCGGCAAATGCAGGGGCCTGCCCATTCTGTTGTGCTACTTGATTATTCGTAGCCACAATATCATTGATACTCTGCTGGATTTGCTCATCCGGAGCATTAGCTACCGCGTCCTTATTCGCCTGCACACTCGCGGCCGCAGTCTGATTAGCGTAGACTTTGGCCTGTTCGCCAATATGCATCTGGCCATATACCAACGCGTTGCCAGAATATCTCGCCATCTGGGTATCAACGAGATTGCGCGTGTAAGGATCTGGGGCTTGGTTGAGGGTAGAATCCCGGATCCCCTGGATATTCTTTACATATTCCGGTTGATAATTGACTGCGTTCGAACCGGACATGGACGCAAGTTTCGATTGTTCCGCGCCAATCGCCACCTGCCCTTGGGTAACAATATCCCGCGCAGTAGCCTCACTTAAAAGTTTCTTCTGCTGAACTACATAATTCTCAATAACATTTCCAGTCTGGCCTAGCGCAGTGCCAATATCTCCACCGAAAGCGTTGGGGGTGGAGCTTACGTGCTGATATCCCTGGGTGCCTTGCGAGGGTTGGATATTCGGTGCGACTTCCTGAGGAACCTGCATCACATAATCCCATACTGTTTATACATGGACCATTTGCTAGCGACTGAGTTAACGCCACCGAGGAGACTAGAAAACATGGCATTAATCCCAGTTTGTTTATCAATCTGCGCTTGCGCAGTGAAGTCTTGGGACTGCTTTATGAAGTTCTGCGCAGTGTTAACAGACCCTTGTTTAATCCGGGACTGATCAAGCCCGGCAAGCCCAGCCTCTCCACCAAGCACCAGTGGGGCGGAACCTGAATTTACATCAATGCCACTAGCCCCTTGAACAGCTTTCGCCTTCCCCATCTGGGCAGCCTGCTGCATCGCTTGGTCTTGCTGTTTAGCATTGCCCGCCGCGAGCGCCGCAGCAGCGTTTTGTTTAGCCACGATGGAGTTGCGGGCTGCAATTTCAGCTTGATATTGTCCCTGCTGCATAGCACCCATGCCCTGCATAACAGAACCAGCAGCACCGGCCACCATTGCTACAACTGGAAGAAAAGACATTATTTCAACTCCATTCTAATCAGGTTAACCCCAGCGTAAACTGACGTTCCAGTTATCTTAAACCCCAACCACTGCAGCCAGCACCTAGATTTAGAAAAATCTTCCCGAACATAACAGCACATATCACGTCCGCGTATCAATTGCAAGAGCTTTTTTGACTCACGAAAAAATGCGATCTTATGCCGCTCAATCTCGACCGTCCCGATAAACCAGAGCATATAACTCGCGGTCATAAAACATTGAGGGAGAAAGCCAAACGCCGCCGCAGGAACTCCATCGTAAACAATCAGATAAGACTCTCCAACATAAATATTTTCTAGCTCCGCCCCGGAACTGAAAGTATCATACTCAAACTTCCCCGCCTCTGTAAGCCGTGGATACAGCCCCATCATTCCAGTCTCTGTGAGTTTCTCAAACTTAATCATTGATCCCCCAGTGTGACTTCATGGATAACCGCAAGAACAGTAGTTGGCAACGGATAATCTTGTTGGACGCAGATTTGTCCTCCAACAGTATAACCTCCACCAACCAGCACACGTTCGATGGAAGTTATAAGTGGGATCGGGGATACGCCAGTATACTCTTTAACCTCGAACAGTTCAGTAAATGACGTTCCAAGTTTCAGTCCCCGTGAATTAACAACTTTCACGTCCACTGCCGAGATCTTTTTTCGTTTCCCTTGAATCGTTGGCGTGCCAATGTCGATCGGAAGGGTTTGCAGTTGCGCGGAGTATCCCAGCCCAATAACTACACGTGATGCAGGTTCATCTAGAACAATCATCCCATCCACAACAGTTTTAACCGATTGCACTCCAGCATCCGCAAATACCTGCACTGTAGCCCCATTCAAATGGCGGAGTCCATAGATTGTGCTTACCATCGGCGCTAGATTCCAATCGCCGCTAAGTATAGGGGCAAAGATTGGTGTCGGCGCATCCATCACAATGTTTGTGAGCGGTGACGTAAGTGCAACTGTGGCGGTCAGTGCCGTTACCGCAGTAACCACTCCAATCCCGCCACCACCGCGAAAAACATATCCAATATAGCTCGAATTAAAAACTGGGCTATCTGCGGTAAGAACAAGATTAGTAACACCATCACCAGTGCATACAAGGTCGGCGGCCAGCGGTAAGTTACTTGTCGATAGCCCCGCGTCAACAAACCAAGCATCGTCAGCTCCATTGGTTAAATGGCGAGAGGCATCACGCTCAACAAAGCGCATCCACTGACCATTGATAAATCTGCGGACGAGAGTATAAACTGCGTCCTCAGTTCCTTCCTGCACACTCGCGATGGACTCGTAAATACCCTGAGTAGTGTGCCAGGACCAGCCATTTACCTGCTGGGATTTAACATAGGTGAGGGACAGTTTCACCCCATCTTCGCGAATTGCCCAGATTATCTTGTTAGGTTCACGCGCGTAGGTCCACTTCGTAATTGTGTGGGGGTTGAATAAGTGGCTCGATAGAATCGTAGTGTCAACCCCAGTGTAAATGTTGGCGAAAAAGTTATAAGTGTATTCATACACCTTAGAACCCTTCTCTTGCACAACCAACATATTGTAGTTAATAGGCAACGGTTGCACTTCCGCAGCACCGTTATACCCTTGAGGATTAGCTACGATATTCGAAGGTGTTACTGGGACATTTGTGTAGCCACCAGAGATCTGCCATATACCCGCGCCGGTGAAAACAACCAGTCCCCCTGGCATAGGCAGTGCCCAACGAATGTCATTAAGCTCAAGTGCTGCGAGGGTGAAACTGTATGAGTCCCCATCATTAACGGGACTCGACACGTCCATGTTCCCAAACAGCCCGGGTTTCGTGGCCCAGAGCGTCTCAGGTTGGTTCGTGGTATTTGCGTAAATCTTACGCTGCTGAAAGTATGTGGAGAGACTCGGGTTCGTTCCAGTCGCAGGTCCAACAACCGCGGTCGCGGTTGCCCCGGTAACTCCAGTAAATGACACTACAGGCGCAGTGTAATTTCTCCCACCCGACAGCACAAGAACTCCAGTAACAATACCCCCGAGAACAATTGGGATCCCAGAGAACCCAGTCCCCGTCGGATCTGTCACAGTAACAGTGCTCGCGGCGGTAGCCCCAGTCCCGCCAGCTGTCATGTTAATACTGGTTATCTGCGACGGCCCAAATGGATCTTGGTGCGTTGGAGGTGTTCGAGTATAATTCGGGGTAATATTGTTATCAACGAATTCCATCCCCATCGTAGTGCCGATATAGCCAAAAGTTGTGCCAATTGGAAATACTGGAGGAGTCGCAGTATTGCCTACAG
>VFSW01002442.1_pt1 | contig 28042 bp, 26 predicted proteins | sample 5358111 | NCBI WGS metagenome assembly VFSW01 (sample SAMN11554181, study PRJNA540505) | mine drainage metagenome | isolation source: sediment from site ElyBrook_90M | place: USA: Ely Copper Mine, Vershire, VT | collected 2017 | reverse complement strand
AATGCCGGCTCGCGGCGCTTGTCGCGCCCCCCGAGCAGCGACAGCAGCAGCACGAGCGCGGTCAATACCACCATCAACAGACTTAGTCCGTCGAGCGCGACGTCGTAGGCCAATCCCAGCGGAGCTGAGACGACGTGACGAGAAATGAAATCGAAGCCCTGGGCCCCGGCGATGTTGCTCTTGTAGAGGACCGCCACGACGAGAGACAGCACCACTTCGATGCCGCTGACGCCGACGGCCACGACGTACGAAGCGCCGGGTGTCTTGCGCGCGAGCATCGCCACGAGCGCGCCGAGCAGGGGCAGCGCGATGAGTGCGCTCAGCCACAATGAAGAGTGCATGACTACCTCACCCGACCCACGAGGTAGATAACGATGACGGTCGCCCCGAGCACCATCGCCAAGGCGTATTGGCGCACCATGCCCGCTTGAAGTTTACGAATTCCTTCGCCGCTTCGCCGCACCGAACCTCCGAGACCCTCGACCGCACCGTCAATGACACGGTCTTCGACGACGTCGTTCGAGAACTGGGCCACGTGCTCGAGCGGTCGACCAATCGTCGTGTCGTAGGCATCATCCCAGCGCCAGACGTGTTCGAAGAATGGCCGTTCGAAAGTAGCGGACTCGACGGTATTTCGCCAGATGGTGAAGGCGGCGAAGAGGCCGATCACGGCGGCGGCCACGTCGACGAAGGCGAGTCCCGTCTGCATCATCGTGCTCTGCGCCGCGCTGGGCGCCACGTACCCGAACGTCGGCGAAAGGAAGTGCGTCAAGGAGAATCCGTGCGCCCACGGCAGGTCTAGTGCCCCCCCGAGCACGCTGAGCGCCGCGAGGATCAATAGCGGGGCGGTCATCGCCACGGGTGACTCGTGGGGGTCGTGCTGGTGAGTGACTTCGCGGAACCTCTCGGAGCCGCGGAAGGTCAGAATAAAGAGACGGCTCATGTAATAGGCGGTGAGAATCGCCGTCACGATCCCTAACACCCAGAGAGGTTTGTTGTGGACGAACACGTTGGTTAAGACGTCGCCCTTGGACCAGAAGCCTGCGAAGGGCGGCACGCCCGAGATCGTGAGCCAGCCAATGAGGAAGGTGGGGAACGTGAGGGGCAGCCACTTGGCGAGACCACCCATCTTTCGCATGTCCTGCTCACCCCCGAGGGAGTGGATGACCGAACCCGAACCGAGGAAGAGGAGCGCCTTGAAGAAGGCGTGGCTGACCATCAAGAAGATCGCGGCGCCGTACGCGCCGACCCCGACCGCCAAGACCATATAACCAATTTGCGAGACCGTGGAGAAGGCCAGCACCTTCTTGATGTCCTTTTGCGCGGTGGCGATCGTGGCCGCGACGAACGCGGTCACGCCACCAATGATGGCAATCGTCATGCGCCCTGACGACGACAGCGCTAGGACCGGTGACATACGCACCAGCAGATAGACACCGGCGGTCACCATGGTCGCGGCGTGAATCAGCGCGGAGACCGGCGTCGGGCCCTCCATGGCGTCAGGGAGCCAGTTGAACAGTGGGATCTGTGCACTCTTGCCCGTCGCGGCGAGCAACAGGGCGAGCACGACCAGCGTGGCGATCGTTGGTGAGAGCAACGAAGTGGCGGAGAAGATCCCGAGGTAGGTCAATGTGTGGGTGTGCACGAAGAGCAAGAACATCGCCGCCATCAGACCCAGGTCACCAACGCGGTTGTAGATGAAGGCCTTCTTGCCGGCCGATGCTGCCGCGTCGCGGTCGAAGTAGTAACTCACCAGCCAGTAGGAGCACACGCCCACGCCTTCCCAACCCACGAAGGTGAGTACCAGATTATTGGCGAGCACGAGGGTCAGCATCGAGAAGACGAAGAGGTTCAAGTACAAGAAGAACTTGCGGAAATCCTTCTCCCCCTCCATGTACGCCGTCGAATACCAGTGGATCAACGTCGAGATTCCCGTCACGAAGAGTGACATGGTGATCGACAGGGGATCGACCAAGAGGGCGGCGGGTACGTGCAAGGTGTCGACCGAGATCCACGTGAACAGATTGACCGTGACCTCGCGCGAGTGGTCGTGGAGCAACAGCACGAACGAGATCGCACTCGCGACGAAACTCAAACCCACCACGCTGGTCCCGATCAGACCCACCACCTTGTTGCTGAGCGAACGTCCATTAACGAGCACGAAAAGAAAGCCGGCCAGGGGCAAGATCATGATCAGCGGTGCGAGATGCGACATCAGCCCTGCAATTCCGAGAGTTCATCGACCGAGGTCGAAGCGCGACGGCGAAAGACCGCCACCACAATGCCGAGTCCGACCGTCACCTCGGCCGCCGCTACCACCATGATGAAGAACACCGAAGTCTGGCCTCCGATATCGCTCATCGTCCGCGCGAAGGTCACGAAGGTCAGATTCACCGCGTTGAGCATGAGTTCGATGCACATGAACATGATCAGCGCACTACGCCTGGTCAAGACGCCGAACGCACCAATGCCGAAGAGCAGCGCCGCCAAGATCAAGTACCACGAAGCGGGAATGGTCACGACTCCACCTCTTCGGTCTCGTCCGTCGCCCAGTCGTCGACGACGTCCCCCGGGTCCTCGGTCAACTCATCACCTTCGTCGGCCTCGACGGTGCGTTCGCGACGCGCCAGGAGCACCGCACCGACCACCGCAATGATGAGCAGTCCGGCGGTCGCCTCGAAGGCCAACAGGTAGGTAGTGAAGACCGAGTCGCCCAGTTGGGTGACGTTCCCGGAACCCGACGCCAGAGAGGTGCCACCGGTTGAGACGGAGGTGACGCCACTCACCCAGTGCGAATTCGCCATCAAGAAGATCACGCCCGCGACGGTGACAGCGACTCCCAATCCCGCGAACCAGCGCTGACCCACCAGGGGTTCGACGTGAGGATGCTTGGATTTGTCCACGCCAAGGAACATGATGACGAACAAGAACAGGACCACGATGGCACCCGCGTAGACGATGACTTCTACGGCCGCCAGGAAGTCCGCACTCTGCTCGAGGAAGGCCACCGCCACACCGAGCAGGCTCATAATGAGACTCAGCGCCGAATGCACGGGGTTCTTCATCGCGATGACGCCAATCGCGCCCACCAGGATCAAGAGGGTGGCCGTCGCGAAGACGAGCACGTCGGGGATGGCGTACGTCGTGGCCAACATCAATTCGTCCCCTTCGCACGGCGACGAGGACGGCGTTCTTCGAGGGTCTTCATCAATCCTTGCAGACCGCGCTGGTCGAGGGGGACGTCGTCGGGTTCGAGGTGGCGTGAGAACACCTCACGGATTTGCTTGGAACCCGTGGCTTCGTCATCTCGTCGGTCCGACTGACCTGCTTCGGCCGCGCGTACGCCGGCCCCCAGGTCGGCACTCCACTGCGTGACGCCTTCGAAGGAGGCGTCACCCGCTGGTGACGTCGCACGCATCCAACCGCCAGTCATGGCCGCTTCGCCAGGTCGCCAGTCTTCCCAGGGCAGGCGCTGAGGGAATCCTTCGTCGTCCACCAGCAGCTGAGCCTTGGTGTAGATGGCGTCGGCGCGATTGGTAAAGGAGAATTCGAACATCTTGGATTCGGTGATCGCTTGTGTAGGGCACGCTTCGACGCACAGGTCGCAATGGATGCAGCGCAAGTAGTTGATCTCGTAGATGTAGCCATATCGCTCACCCGGTGAGACGGGGTGGTCCGCGGGATTATCGAGTCCTCGAACGTAGATGCAGTTGACGGGGCACACCCCAGCGCACAACTCGCAGCCAATGCACTTCTCCATACCGTCTTCGTATCGATTCAGGACGTGTCGTCCGTGCTGGCGGGGCTGCTTGGGTCGCTTCACCTTGGGATAGGAGTTGGTAACGGTCGGCTTTCCGATATGCGCCAGGGTCAGCTTGAAACCGCCGAAGAAGTCAGTCCAACCAGCCATTACTCCTCCTCGTCCTCGTCGTCCAACGCCTCGCTGACTGCACGGATAACCTCACCCGGCAGCGGACGCTCACCCACTATGGGCATCAAGGCCCCGACACCACTGGCGCGGTCCGCCCCCAACTCAAAGGCGCGACTCAACAGCGTCCACGCCAAAATCACCACGGCCGCCATGGCGAAGCCGTCGGCCGGCTTGACGAGGAAGCCAGCCACGATGAGCATCCAACCCAACGACAGCGGGATCAAACGCTTCCAACCCAATTCCATGACCTGGTCGTAGCGAAAGCGCGGCAGCGCCGCGCGGAACCAGATATAGGAGAAGGCGAAGCCGGTCGTCTTGACCAGGAACCACAGGATCGGGAACACCCAGCGCAGGTGGGGAATGTTGGGCACGTAACCCGCGGGACCGCCGAGAAAGAGCGTCACGATGAGCGCCGACATCGTCAGGGTGTTCATGAACTCGGACAAGAAGAACAGGGCAAAGCGGATAGAGGAGTACTCAGTGTGGAATCCTCCCACCAACTCACTCTCGGCTTCCACCACGTCAAAGGGAGGTCGCCCGAGTTCGGCGGTTATGGCAATCACGAACACGATGAAGGGCACGAATCCGAGGCGGATCAAGTTCCAGTGCCAGATGCCGCCACTCTGGCTGTTGACGATGTCGTGGGTCGACAACGATCCCGTGATCAGTGCCACGGTGACGATGGTCATGCCCAGCGCCGCCTCGTAGGAGATCATCTGAGAACTCGCGCGCACTGAGGAAAGGAGGGGGTACTTGGAACCCGAGGCCCAGCCCGCGAGCATGATGCCGTAGACCGAGATGCCCGACATCGCCAGCATCACCAAGATGCCCATCGGCGGATTGGCGATCTGCAACTGGATGATGTGTCCCGCCACGGTGACTGTGCCACCCAAGGGGATGACTGAAAAAGTGATCAACGCGGGTACCAGCACCAGGTAGGGCGCCAATTTGAAGACGAAGCGGTCCGCCTCGGCCGGCAAGAGGTCTTCCTTGGCGAAGAGCTTGATACCGTCGGCGAGCGTCTGGAGTATTCCGAAGGGGCCCGCGCGCTGTGGTCCGATGCGGCTCTGCATGTCCGAGATGGCCTTGCGCTCGAACCAGATCATGAGAGTGACGGCGCCCATGATCACCGCGAAGCCCACGACCACCTTGATGATAACGATGAGCAGGATCGCCAAGGTGACGTGCACCCCGTTGGAGAAGAGCGGATCGGCGGAGGCGAAATTCATCGCGTCTCCAGTCGTAATTGCGTGACTGGACTTGACACATCAATCATCTGAGCCACGACATTCACACCATTCGCGAGGGTGCCGAGCGGCGCGACGCACGTGCCACGCAGCACCGTCTCGTCGGTCAACACACCAATCTCGAAGTCCGCACCGGCCGCGCGAACCATGACGCGTGCTCCGCTGGCGAGGCCCAAGTGGTCCAGGTCCCTCGGGTGGACGGTCAACGTGGTTTCCGGGATCAGCGCTGCCACGTCGGGCGAACCCTGCATGGCGATTCCGCGATCGTAGAGTCGACGCGCGAGCACGAGGCGTAGCGCGTAAGCGTCGGCGAGCGGCACGTCGACCTGACGGATGACCACGTCGGTGAAGGTCGCACTCGACGTCACGACGCTGTTCGTCGCATCCAACAAGTCCGTCGCTCCCGTCGAGTCAGCCAATCCGACCGTCTTGGTGGAACGAATGCCGGGAAAGGCCATTGGGTCCATTGCGTGGCGCGCGACGGGTGTCACGTTGAGCCCCATCACCACCCCGTCGAAGGCCTGATCCTGCAATACCGACAGCGCCGCGTAACCAGTCGTCTCCTCGATGACCTGGGCTGCCAACTCCACCGAACCCAGCCCGAGGTTCGCTCCCCACTCGAGTGCGAGTTCAGCGGCGATGGCCACGTCGGACCACGCCGAACCCGGCGCACTGATTTTGGGCGCGACGGCGGTGACACGGCCCTCAAGATTGGTCACCGTGCCAGTGCGCTCGTACTGCACACTGGCCGGCAAGACAACGTCCGCGAACGCCAACGTGGCACCGCCGTGGCCGGTGACTGCAATAACGTTCGCCGCGGCTAAGCCCTTGGTTGCCAAGTCCACGTCCACGACGTTGCCCAGAACGCACCCTCCAAGAACCACCGTGGTGCGCTGGATTCCTTGGGCCATGGCGGCGAGTTGAGCGTAAGTGTCGCGACCCGACGCCGCGGCGTCAAAGCCACGGCCCGGACGCAAGCGCGGAGCCAAGCCCATGTCGAGCGCGCCGCGCACGTTCGAACGCCGCAGAGCCACGAGGAACTTTGCTTGAGGTAGCCCTTGGGCCAAAGTGGCGATCGCTTGATCGACAAGGCGCTGATCCTCGGCCATATTGGCCCGACCGACGACGATCACAACTCCGGAACCGTCACCGAGCGCGCTGCGCGCAGCGGCGAGCTCGCTCTCGTGCACTAGGGTGCCCACCGGCAGTGGTGCCCCTACGAGGGCTTGAGCGATGACCGGTGTCTCTCCGGGACGTGCCGCGAGGACGTGCGTGGCGAGGGAGCGCAGCGCGCTCGGTGCGCTCGCGATCTCGATTAGCGCGTGGTGGCGGTGCGCAAAACTCTCGCGCAGGCGCAAGAACAGTACCGGCAACTCTTCGCGGAGGTCTCCGGTCATGGTGAGCACGACGGGCGAGTTCGCCGCGTCGTCGATGGTGGCCAAGGGCAGACTCTGGAGCAACACCGGGTCGAGCCCGTCGCCGAACTGTGCGTCGATGTTCTCGGTGCCAATGGCCCCGCGAAGAAAACGCTCCCAGGCGAAGGCTCCTTCATTCGTCAGCGAGGCGCCACCGATCGCTCCCACGGCGTCCGCATCGCCCGCTTCGTGCAGGAGTCTCGCAGCCTCGCCGAGGGCGACACCCCAGGACACCGGCGTCAATTCTCCGGCGATGCGAACCATCGGCTGGGTGATGCGGGCGGCGGCTGAGAGCACATCCTTCGATTCGGGATTGGCGTCGATCGAATCCAAGGTGAATCGGCCCTTGTCGCACAGCCAACCATGGTTGACGGGTTCAGAATCAATACCCAGGACCCTCGAAAGTCGGTTACCCGAGGACTGTACGGCCACTCGACAGCCGACCGCGCACGTCGTGCAGGTGCTCTCCACCTGCTCCAGGTCCCAGGGACGTGCACTGAAGCGATACGGCTTGGCGGTCAAGGCCCCGACCGGACATATCTGCACCGTGTTGCCCGAAAAGATCGAGTCGAAGGGCTGAGAGGGAGACGGCGCCACCTCAATCATGTCGCCGCGGCCGGCGAAGTCGATTTGGGCGTCGCCAGCGACTTCGCTGGCGAAGCGGGTGCAGCGAGAACATTGGATGCAACGCTCGCGGTCGAGCAGTACCAGCTCGCCGATCGCAACGGGCTTCACGAAGTGGCGCTTCTCTTCAACGAAACGTGTCTCGCCCGAACCGTGAGCCAAGGTTTGGTCTTGCAGCGGGCACTCTCCACCCTTGTCGCAGACTGGGCAGTCGAGAGGATGATTGGCGAGCAAGAACTCCAGGACACCGTCTTGGGCCTTCTTCACCTTGTCGGAGTCGGTGGTCACCTTCATGCCGTCGGCGACCTTCAAATAGCACGCCGGTTGGAGAGTCGCTCCGCGCGGCCCATCGACTTCGACCAGACACATGCGACACACCCCAACGGGCTCCATACGCGGGTGATAGCAGAAGCGTGGGATGTACGAGCCGGCGCGCTCGGCTGCCTCAATCAGCAACTCACCGGGCTGGGCTTCGACCGCGCGGCCGTCGACCGTGATGATCACGTTGGTGCGGGTCACGTCAGTCATGAGGGCATCCTCCGTGGTTCACGTGTGCGACGAAATCGTCGCGGAACATGCTCAGGGCGGAGTGGACCGACGAAGGAATGGACGGGCCTAGAACGCAGATGGTGGTCTGTTGGGGCGGCCAGCTCAGTCCGGGAGCGATGTTGTCGCACAGGTCCAAAAGGAGATCGAGGTCCTCGATGCGGCCCCCGCCGTGTTCGAGGCGATACATGATGCGCTCAATCCAGCCTGAACCCTCGCGACAGGGGGTGCACTGTCCACATGATTCGCGTGAGAAGAACTTGGTGATGCGCCACGTCGCGCGCACCACGCAACTGGCGTCGTCCATCACGACGATCGAACCCGAGCCGAGCATCGATCCCAGTGCGCCGACTTCGTCCTGTCCGAGGGGGGTGTCGAGCTGGTCAGGTCCGAACCACGGAGCGGAGACCCCACCAGGAATGAAGGCCTTGAGCGTGCGTCCTTCTGCCAGGCCGCCACCCAGCGCGGGGTCGAAGATGATGTCGCGAAAGGTGTTCTTCACCATCTCGAGTTCAAAGACCCCGGGGTTCTTGACGTTGCCGGCCAGGGCAAAGAGTCTCGTACCCGTCGAACGTCCGACACCCAGGGCCGCGAAGGCCTCCCCACCGTTGTTGATGATCCAGGGCAAGTTGGACATGGTTTCAACGTTGTTGACCACGGTGGGTTCACCGTAGAGGCCGGTGACTGCGGGAAAGAACGGCGGCTTGATTCGCGGAAAACCGCGCTTGCCCTCGAGAGCCTCGAGCAGCGAGGTTTCCTCGCCACAGATATAGGCACCCGCACCCGGGTGCACCACGATGTCGAGTGAGAAGTCCGAGCCGAATATCTTGGACCCCAATGCGCCGTGGGCGTACGCCTCGTTCAGAGCTTGCTGCACGCGCTCGAGACCGAGAGCGAACTCACCGCGAAGGAAGATGAAGGCCTGCGTGACTTGGAGAGCGTAGGCCGCGATGATGACGCCCTCGACCAACTGATGCGGGTCGCGTTCGACGAGGTAGTGATCCTTGAAGGTCGCCGGCTCAGACTCGTCACCGTTGACGACCAGATAGGAAATCGGCGAACGTCGCAGCATGGACCACTTGCGCCCCGCCGGGAAGCCCGCTCCTCCGCGACCCAACAGTGACGCCTTGTCCACTTCGACCGCGACGGCTTCGGGAAACATCGTGAGGGCCTTACGCAGCGCGCCGTAGCCCCCCGTTTCGAGGTAGCGACTCAGAGTGAAGGAGTCGGTAAGGTCCCGACGCGACGAGACGATGCGGGGGGCGTCGAGGGTGGCCATCACTTGTTCTCCTGCGCCGCTGCGGCGGCGGCCACTTCAGCGCGCGCCGTGCGAGCGGCGAGCGCCTCGGCTCGTTCGGTCGCGATGTCGCTCTTGGACACGCGAAGTCCACCCTGTCGTTTGACGCGAATCAACGTACCGTGACTCGGTACGTCATGGTCGAGTCGTCCCTCGCGCAGATCGTTCACCATCGCGTCGAAAGTCTCGGGAGTTGTGGTGCGAACGTAACGGTGGTTCACTTGGACGCAGGGTGCGAGGTCGCAATCAGCGAGACACTCCGTCTCTTCGAGGGTGAACAGCCCATCGTCCGACGTGACACCCACCGCGCAGCCCAGTGTCGAGGACGCGTGCTCGAGGAGTTCCTCACCGCCGGCCAAGAGGCAGGCAATGTTCGTGCAGACCCCGACCACGTACGTGCCGACCGGTTCCAAGTGGAACATGTCATAGAAGGTGGCGGTGCCGCGTACTTCGGCGGGTGTAGTTCGCGTCAGTGTGGCGACTTCGGCGATGCCCTCGTCGCTTAAGTAGCCGTCTTGCTCCTGGGCCAAGTGCAGCAGCGGCAACATCGCCGAGCGTGGGCGAGGATAGAGAGCAACGAGTTCTTCGGCGCGTTGGCGGATATCGGCGTGAAAATGACTCATCGGTCGACTTCTCCTAGGACGGGGTCGACCGTCGAAATCATGGTGATGGCGTCGGACACCGAGGCCCCGCGCATCAACAACGGCATGGCCTGGAGGTTGGTGAAGCTCGGAGCTCGCACGTGAATGCGGTAGGGCTTGGGACCACCGTCGGAGACCATGTAGCAACCGATCTCACCGCGCGGCGACTCCACCGCCGAGTACACCTCACCGGCGGGCACGTGAAATCCCTCCGTGAAGAGTTTGAAATGGTGGATCAGCGCCTCCATGGACTCTCCGATTCGCGCGCGCGGCGGCGGCGTCACCTTGGGGTCCTGGCTGCGATAGTCCCCGGAGGGCATCTTCTCCACACATTGGCGAATGATGCGAATCGACTCGCGGATCTCGTTGAGGCGCAGAGCGTACCGGTCGAAATTATCGCCGTAGGTACCAACGATTACATCGAAGTCCACTTGGTCGTAGGCCAGGTAGGGCATCGAACGGCGTAGGTCCCAGGCCACACCCGTCGAGCGCAGGAGTGGACCGGTCAGGCTCAACGCCAACGCCTCCTCGGCGGTGATGGCGCCGACCCCGACGAGGCGATTGCGAAAGATGGGTTGGCCCGTCAGAAGCTGGTCGTACTCGTAACTGCGCTCCTCAATGGTGTTGCAAATGACTTCGATGTCGTCCTCCCACCCGTCAGGCAGGTCGGCGGCGACGCCACCCGGTCGCACGTAGTTGAGGTTGAGGCGCAGTCCCGCCGTCTTTTCAAAGAACGCCAGAATCAGTTCGCGTTCGCGCAAGCCGTAGATCATCATCGACGTGGACCCGAGGTCCATGCCGTTCGTGGCCATCCACACTAAGTGCGATGAGACACGATTCAACTCGCTCATCATCATGCGAATCCACGTCGCGCGCTCGGGGATCTCGACGCCGAGCAACTTTTCCACGGTCAATGAGTACGAGAGTTCGTTGATGACCGGTGAGAGGTAGTCCATGCGCGTGACGTTGGTGCCGCCCTGGACGTAGCTCAGGTTCTCGCCGGTCTTTTCCATGCCGGTGTGCAGGTAACCAATCACGACCTTGGTGCGCAGGACGAATTCACCGTCGAGTTCGAGCATAAGTCGCAACACCCCGTGCGTCGAGGGATGCGCCGGACCCATATTGATGATCATGGTCTCGTCGTCGTGGCGCTCGTAGTCGATCTGACGCGGATCCAGGGTCACGCCCTCGAGGCGCAGTACCGCTCCGACCTCACGACCAAGTTGTTCGCTCCCGGTGTCGCGTCGCCGCGTGAGTTCCTGCGCGCCCTCGGAAGTCTCGACGGTCAAGCGATCGGGTCGCTCGGCTATACGGGTGTCGTCACTCATCGCGGTCCGGGTGATTCCTTGAATTGAACCGGTACGTGGCCCACGCCGTAGTCCTTGCGCAGCGGGTGCCCCTCCCACTCCTCGGGCATGAGGATGCGGGTGAGGTCGGGGTGCCCGTCAAAGAGGATGCCGAACATGTCAAAGGTTTCGCGTTCTGGCGCCTCGGTACCGGGATAGACGTGGAACAGCGAGTCCACTCGAGGCGATTCGTTACCGGCCTGCACCCGCACGCGCACTCGTAATTTGCGCGAGAGCGACAAGAAGTTCGCGACGACCTCGAAACGGGTGGGCGTGACGCCTTCGGGGGTGTACCGATCGAAGTGCTCGAGATAATCAACCCCGCAGACATCGACGCACATCTCGAAACCGTCGGCCTTGAGGGCGACCGCCAAGTCCGCGTACTGATCGACAGTCGGAAAGTACGCCGCGTCACACGCGAGCGCATCCTCCACGAGGACGCCTGGGGGGGCCAAGGAGGGAAGGGGGATCACTTCGGCGTGCCCATCCTCACGGTCACCGGAACTTCAGGTGTCCACACGCCAGTCGCGTGGTCGTTCCCTAGGTGTGTCGGCGTTCCCTCCGCACGGCGCTTCATGATTTCGCCCGTGCGGATCTGCTCGTGCAACGTGAGGATCGCGTGCATCAACGTTTCGGGGCTCGGCGGGCAGCCGGGGGCGTAGATATCGACGGGCACGATCTGGTCGACACCCTGGACGATGGCGTAATTATTGAAGAGACCGCCGGTCGAGGCGCACACGCCCATCGAGATGACCCACTTGGGCTCCATCATCTGGTCGTAGACCTGACGCAACACCGGAGCCATCTTTTGACTCACTCGACCAGCGACAATCATCAAGTCAGCCTGTCGGGGAGAGTTTCGAAACACCTCCATACCGAAACGCGCGAGATCGAAGTCCGCGGCCCCGGCCGCCATCATCTCAATCGCGCAGCAGGCCAGTCCAAAGGAAGCCGGCCAGACCGACGCGCGACGGGCCCATCGCACCAAATCCTCGATGGGCGCGGTCAGGAAATTGTGCTGCAGATCTTCGAGGGCCACTACGCCGCCTGGTCGTTATCGACGCCAATGCGCACGATGGTCGAAGAACTGGTGCGGTCAGGCATGCCCAGCGTCAAGTGCTGGCGCGGTCCCCACGAGAGGGCTCCTTCGCGTACCAAGTAGAGCAAGGCGCCGAAGACCGTGAGGGAGAAGACGAGTACCTCGACCAGGCCGAATCCCGCCAATTGACGGAACACGACGGCGAAGGGATACATGAACACCACCTCGATATCGAAAATCACAAAAATCATCGCTACCAAGTAAAAACGAACTGGGAAGCGCTGAGGTGGTTCGATCTCAGGGACAATCCCGCACTCGTAGGGTGCGATCTTGGCGTCAGTTGGGCGCTTGCGGGGCGCCAGCAAGGCCGACGCCACAAACGATCCCGACGCGAAAACCGCTCCCAGAATCAGGAGTCCCAGTATCGGTAAATACTGGTTCACGGATTCATTTCTATCACTCCCGACGATGTCCTTCGAGACGACCACGCAGGATCAAGCGCCTAATCTGTCTCAATGCCCACTCTCCAAGAAGTCGCCGCTCGGTCTCACGTATTTGACGTGGTGGTGGTGGGGGCGGGACCCAGTGGTTCGGCGTGCGCCTACTGGCTCTCGCGTGCTGGCTGGTCAGTCTGCTTAATCGAGAAGAAGGCCTTCCCCCGCGAAAAGACGTGCGGCGACGGTCTCACGCCGCGTTCAGTCCACCAACTCATTGAGATGGGTCTCGAACCTGAGGTCGCCGCTCACGGTCACAAGTATCAGGGTCTGCGCTCCTTCGGATTTGGTGCGTCCCTCGAGATGCAGTGGCCCGAGCACCCGATCTTCCCGAACTACGGCTACACGATCACCCGTTTTAACTTGGACGGGCTGGTGGCCGAGCGCGCCGTCAGCTGTGGCGCCACCTTATTGTCGGGCGTGGAAGCCGTCGACCTGCTCCACGCACTGCCCTCGGCCCACGGGGCCCTGAGCGGCGCTGAGGGCGTGGTCGTGAAGGACAAGGAGACGGGTGAAACGGCGGAGATTCGTGGACGCTACCTCGTGGTGGGCGATGGTCAGAACTCCCGTCTCGGGCGCGCCCTGGGCACGACGCGTAATCGCGAGTGGCCCATGGGAATGGCGCTGCGCGGCTACTACACCTCGGATCGCCACGATGAGCCCTGGATCGACTCACACCTCGACATCCGCGACCCCAAGGGCGACGTCGTCCCGGGATACGGCTGGATCTTTCCCCTGGGTGACGGACGCGTCAACGTAGGCGTGGGTCTACTCTCGACGGGCGGAGCCTGGAAGGGCGTCAATACCACCAAGTTGCAGGAGTACTTCGTCGCGCAGACGGCCGAAGCATGGGGGCTGAACGACGAGACCTGTCTCGGACCCGCCACTGGCGGGCGACTCCCCATGGGCCTGGCCGTGGGTCCGCGCGTGGGACCCAACACTTTGACGATCGGCGACGCCGCAGGCACGGTCAACCCCTTCAACGGCGAAGGCATCGCGTACGGGTACGAATCGGGGCGTTTGGCGGCCGCGGCACTGGGCGAGGCCCTCGTTTCGGGTGACGCCTCGGCGCTCGCGCTCTACGAAGAGTGGATGCAGAGCGCCTACGGCGACTATTACAAGTTGGCTCGAGCTTTCGTGCGCCTCATTTCAGAACCCAAGATCCTCTCGATATGCGTCGGTGCGGGACTTCGCATCAAGCCCCTGATGAATGAATTGCTGGCGGTGATGGCCAACTTGATGAGCAACGACACCAAGGGGCCCGCCGAAGTGGGGTACCGAGCGATGGTGCGTCTCGCGCACGCTGTTCCTGAAGAGGCGTACCGCATGTTGCTCGGAACGTCGTCAGGCGAGTAGCGCAACGGTTGTCGTAATTTCTCACTCACCCATAGGATAAAAGCGTGTTCAATCGGCGTGATCTCGTCAGCCCAACGAAAGAAGTGGCATGATTCCCACCTTCGTCATCTTCCTCCGCGAGGGGATCGAGGCGTCGATGATCGTCGCGATCTTGTTGGCGTACCTCAAGCGCATCGGACAAGCTCAACATTTCCGTGAAGTCTTCCTGGGGGTCGGCGCGGCACTGGCCTTCACGGTACTGGGCGGTGTCGGCGCCTACGTCGCCATCTCGCGCTACTCGGGCTCGAGCGTGCAGACCTACTTCGAGACCGCAACCTACGTGGTGGCCGCCGCATTCCTCACCGCGATGACGTTCTGGATGCACAAACACGCGCACACCATGGCTCACGAACTTCGTGCGCGCTCCGACGCGGCCCTCACCACCGGCAACCGCTGGGGTCTCGGACTCTTGTCGTTCCAGGCGGTCGGTCGCGAGGGGCTCGAGACAATGGTGTTCACCCTCGCCATCCTCTTCGCGAATTCGCACCAGGCCGCCACGCCGGTGCACGGCTACCTGGTACTCCTGGGCGGTGCGCTCGGGCTCGGCGTCGCTCTCGTCCTGGCGGTTGCGATGTACCGCATGGGCACCAAGATCAACTTGAAGATTTTCTTTCGAGTCCTCGGCGTCGTCCTCATGCTCTTCGCGGCTGGATTGTTGGCCGACGCCATGGAGAACCTTCAGCACCTGGGCTGGATCACGTTCGGCTCGCACGTTATGTGGAACACCAGTGGCTTTATGCGCGAATCGTCCAACCTAGGTGACATTATGCATTCATTGCTGGGATACGCCGACCAGCCCACCGTGCTGCAGGGGCTCGTGTGGTTGGCCTACGTGGTGGCCAGCATCGGCATTTTCGTGAGGATCGGACGCCGGCCCCGCACCGACACCACTCGCCGGATTTGAACCACTACGCCGATATCGCGTTCGTGGACGTCACTCGCGCCAACAGTTCATTGCTCAAAGTGACGATGGTCGAGCGGGCCCGAGCCAGATTCGCCACCAACGCGAAGATCGTGACTTCGTAGTGTCCCGCGGCTTCCACCACGACGACCAAGTGCGCCTTGGTTACCTGAAGCGACGGCAGACTGACCGCCACCTCACCGCCGCGTGACCACCCCTTGACGAACGTCGGCGTCGCGAAGTCGTGTCCGTTCGACAATTGGGGTGTCACCCCAGTATTGGCGCCGATCAACTCATCACCCACGGCTTCAGCGAAACAACGGCCAAAGGACGGCCGCGACATTTCGGCCACGTCGAGGGCCACACTCGGCGGGGAATCGTAGTACTGGGCCGTTGACTCGACTTGTACGCCACCCACGTCCGACGAGTAGTACACCGGTGAACTGACCTGGTAACGCGGCGCCGTGCCGGCGAGACCGAAGAGGCGATCATCGATGTTCGCGACATTGACACAGCGTTGGAAGTTGATTCCCGCGAGCGCGAAGGGTGACGCTGGGGGCGCGGCGGTGCTCGTCGTTGCGGGGTCGATGTACTGCACCTGGCCCGGCGCCGGCAACAGCGTGGCCAGGAGCGACGACGACGTGAGGGTCGACGACGACCACGTGCCCGCTACGTCGCGCGAATTCAAATTGAGGCTCTCGAGTGCGGTCACCACCGAGGAAGTACCACGCTGATTCAAGAGCCCACCGAAATATCCGCCGAATGAGGCCAGCGTTACGAGGGCCACTATGGCCACCGCGGTGTTGCGTCGTCCGCGCGAAAGTTCACGCGCGCCGTGCGCCACCAATACCGCGCGCACTTCGTCAAGTTGCCCCCGGCTCATTGGTTCGATTCGCCGCCACTGATAGAGCACGCCCCCCACGACCGCGATGACATTCACCCCCGCGCGCGACCTGACCAGTCGCAGACCGGTCACCTCACTCCAAGGCGTTTGCCAGGCGACGGCCGGGTTCCCCGCTAACTGTGTGAAGCCCGCCTCATCCATCAACAAGGTGACCGGGGCGGTGGGTCCGTTGGGAGCGAAGCTCGGGCGAACGGTCCACCCCTCGGAACGCACCCCACTCACGACGCGAGTGGGGTGCCGGCGGCGGCGCACGCGGCGGCGGCGGCGGCCTCCACCGTACGGGCCAGGTCTTCGTCACTGTGGGCGAGGGAAACGAAAAATATCTCGTAGGCCCCGGGGGCGAGCGCGATGCCCTGGTCGAGCATGGCGTGAAAGAAAGGACGATACAAGCCGTTATCGCACAGCGCTTGGGCCTGGGCGAAGTTCTCGGGTTCGTCGAATTCCTCGTGCGATAGGTACAACCCTAATAGCGGACCGCGCACCGGCACGCGTGCGAAGAGTCCGTTCTCGCGCACCGCCTGCTCGAGTTGCCCGGCGAATCGTGCGACGCGTGTGCCCAATTCGGCGTAGTCCGACGGCGTCACCCGACTCAGCACTTCGGCGCCGGCGGCGGTGGCCAGTGGGTTGCCCGACAAAGTGCCCGCTTGGTAGACGGGACCCGCGGGTGCGAGCACACTGAGAACCTCGCGCGATCCACCGAATGCCCCGACGGGGAGCCCGCCACCGATGACCTTACCGAAGCAGTAGAGATCAGGGGTTACGTCAAAGAACTGCTCAGCCCCCGCGTAGTCGAGTCGAAATCCCGTGATGACCTCGTCAAAGATCAACAACGCGCCCACCCGATCGCATTCGGCGCGTAACTCGGCCAAGAACGTCGGATACGGTGCCACCATGTTCATGTTGGCGGCCACCGGTTCGACCAGCACCGCGGCCACCGATTCATCCAACCTGGGCACCACGTTATAGGGGGCCACGATCGTGTCCGCGACCGCGTTCGCGGTGACGCCCGCCGAACCGGGCAAGCCCAATTGGGCCACGCCGCTACCGCCCGCCACCAACAATGCGTCGGAGTGACCGTGATAGCAACCGTCGAACTTCAGCACCTTGTCACGTCCGGTCGCCCCGCGAGCCACGCGCACCGCACTCATGACGGCCTCCGTGCCCGATGAGACCAGGCGTACCTGCTCAAGGCCGGGGACGCGACTGGTCATGATTTCGGCGAGCACGACTTCGCCCGGGGTCGGCGCGCCGAAAGTGGTCCCCCGGGTCACCGCGTCGCGCAGCCGCTCGACGACTGCGGGGTGGGCGTGGCCGAGCAACGAGGCACCATAGGACTGGACGAAGTCAACGTAGGTCTTTCCCTCAACGTCGGTGACGTAGGCGCCCGCGCCACTCACCACGGTGTAGGGCGTTCCCCCGACCGAGCGAAACGAACGCACCGGCGAATCCACACCGCCGGGGATTACGCGCAACGCGCGGTCGAACCACTCCTGATTGGCACTCATGAATTCAGAGCCTCGCCCACCTCTCGAGCGAAGTAGGTCAGTACGAAGTCGGCACCCGCGCGACGCACCGCCGTCAGTTGTTCCAACGCCACCGCTTCGCCGTCAATCCAGCCGTTGGCGGCCGCTGCCTTGATCATGGAGTACTCCCCGCTCACGTGATAGGCGCATAGGGGCACGTCGACCTCGCGACGCAGATCGCTCAACACGTCGAGGTAGGTCATCGCGGGCTTGACCATCACGATATCTGCACCCTCGTCGACGTCGAGGCGCGCCTCACGCCAGGACTCGCGCCGGTTGCGATAGTCCTGCTGGTAACTACGCCGATCACCACCGTTGGCGATCTCGACGCCCACCGCCTCGCGAAAGGGCCCGTAGAGCGCCGACGCGTACTTGGCGGCGTACGCCATGATGATCGTGTCCGAATATCCCTCGGCGTCGAGGGCCTCGCGGATCGCCCCGACTTGACCATCCATCATGCCCGAGGGTGCAATCACCGCGGCGCCCGCCCGCGCCTGTGCGACGGCAGCCCGTGCGTAGAGATCGAGAGTCGCGTCGTTGTCAACGGTGCCGTCGGCGCGGAGCACGCCGCAGTGGCCGTGACTGGTGTACTCGTCCAAGCACAGGTCGGCCATCACCACGATCTCGTCACCGAACTCGTCGCGCAGCGTGCGTAGGGCCACCTGCACGATTCCCTCGTCGTCGAAGGCTCCGGAACCCAGTTCGTCCTTCGCCTCAGGCACTCCGAAGAGAATCACGCCACCGACTTCCGCGGCCCGAAGCGCACGAACTTCACTCCGGAGCGACGCCAGCGTGTGTTGGAAGTGGCCGGGCAACGAAGCAATGGGGCGCGCCTCCTCACGACCTTCCGCCACGAACAGGGGGGCCACGAGGTCATCGGGTGCGAGGTTCGTCTCGGCCACCAAGCGCCGCAGGGCGCTCGTGCGACGGAGTCGACGGGGTCGTTCGATAGGAAACACGCCCCTAGCCTATGACGCGTCGCGAAAGCCCTAGACCAAGACGTCGGTGTCGATGAAGGTATCGAGCACGCCCAGCACCTGGTTGAGTTCTTCACTGGGTCGGTGACGCTTCCTCAGGGAAAGCACCGTGGTGAGCGATGCCACATCCACCCCCACCCCGGGCACCAGACCGGTCGAAAGATCCTTGATCGCCCTCAGGTGCAGACGGGCGTCGTCGTCGTTGAGTGCGAGAAGCTCCTGCACCGCGGCCAGGACGTCGGCATCACGGAACCCCGAGAGCACACTCATGATCGTGTCGTCAAGAACGTTGCGGAATCGATTCTGTGCCGCGACGGCCTCTCCGTCATTGGTACGCATTGCCGCCAGGACGGTGCCGAGGTACGGGCCAATGGCGGTGACCGGTTCGACCAGCACGCACCCCTCCTTGACGGCACGAAATTCGTTGCCGGCGTTCAATATGGTGTAGTCGCAGGTCTCCTCGATGAGAGCCTGGGCCCTCCGCGGGGTCGCACCTAAATTCTCAATGGTCATCTCAGCGAGAGAGAATCCCTGACGCGCCAAGATCTCATAGGCCACGAACGCGAAGCCCGAGATCGCCACGTCGACCCCCAAGCGCCCAGTTCGCGTTGCCGGGTCCACGCGAGCGCCTCGATAGAGCCCGAGTCCGAGTCCCCGATCAACGCCAGCGAAGACCCGCAGGGAGAGCAGCTCCTTCAAGGGATTATCCAGCAAGAACTGGTACGCGATGATGTTGTCGGTGTTGGTGAAGACGACGTCGTAGTCGCCCTGGGACAGGGAACGAAACTGCTGAGGTGACGACGTCACCGATTCCTCGATCACTTCGAGATCCGCGTCGGCGAAACGCCCATCGCGACGTGCCAGTGCGATCAGAAACGACGGGGTGAAAGTGCCCACGGTGAGTTGGCGAGTCATCGGCTAACTCCTCGGAGGCCAGGTGGGGACCGCGCCGTGACCAGAGGGGAAACGGACGTTCTTCGCCCGCACGAACTCGTGCAAGGTGTCCGCGGAGTACTCGCGACCGTACCCCGATCCCTTGACACCGCCGAAGGGTGAGCCAATAAACGTGCGACGGGTGTACTGGTTCACGAACACCATGCCCACCTCGAGGCGAGTCGCCAATCGGGCGGCGCGGGTCTCGTCCGAGGTGCAGATGGCGGCGGTGAGCCCATAGTCGCTGTCGTTGGCGATCGCCACGGCCTCATCATCGTCGCTAAAACGCATCAGGGCCGCGACGGGACCAAAAATCTCTTCTTTGGCAATCGTGTTCTTGGGTGTGATGTCACCAAAGATCCGCGGAGCCACCCAGAATCCATCTCGCCATTGGGGGTTATCGGGCAGCGTGCCCTCAAACAACAAGGGCGCCCCTTCAGAGATGGTTGTCGCAACGTACGCCTCGACTCGCTCTTGTTGGCGCCGGTCCACGAGTGGACCGATATCGGTCCCCGCCTCGAGCGGCTCGCCCACTCGAAGATCGCGCGCGGCGGCGACGAATTTCGCCGCGAACTCGTCGTAGAGAGAATCGTGCACGAGGATGCGCGACGTGGAGGTGCAAGCCATGCCGTTGTTGTAGAACATTCCTTCGATCGCTACCGTCACGGCGGCATCGACGTCGGCGTCGTCGAGGACCAGCAGCGCATTCTTGCCACCGAGTTCCAGGGTCACGAACGTCAGGTGCTCGGCCGCGGCTTGCATGACTTTGCGACCGGTGGCGGTGGAGCCCGTGAAAGTGACTCGTTCGATACGCGGATTGGCTATCAGCGCCGGTCCCGCGCCCATACCGTTGACCGCGTTGATCACTCCCGGCGGCAAGACCTCGTTCGCTAGTTCGATAAGTCGCAATATCGCCAGCGGAGCTTGTTCGCCGGGCTTGACGACGACGGTATTGCCCACCGCGATCGCGGGGGCGCACTTCTTGGCGAGGTGCTGCACCGGCCAGTTGAAGGGCAGGATTGCGCCCACCACTCCGTAGGGTTCATAGACCACTCGTGCTTCCACGGGCCCTTGGTGGATGATGTCGCCGTGCACCGTATCAGCGATGCCCGCGTAGTAATCGAAGTTCGTGTGGCTCGATACCACGTCGACGCGTAACGCGTCACGCTTTGGTTTGCCGACCTCGCGCGCGCACAATTCGGCCAACTCATCCGCGTGCTCACGGATCTTGGCCGCGACTTGACGCATAAGTCCTCCACGCTCGCGTGGTGACATATCGCGCCACACGGACTCGTACGCGCGACGTGAATCGGCGACCGCCGCCGCCACGGTCTCGCCACTCGCATTGGCGACGCGCGCCATCACACGTCCGGTGGCGGCCTCGAGCACCTCAAAGCTGTCAGTCTCTCCCTCGACGAAGGCGCCGCCAATGAAGGAACCCCAGAGTGGACGCGCGCTCAGCAACGCGTCGGTGGCCGGAGCGCTCGTATCGGTAATGCTCATGACGCCATCCCCCACAGTTGACTAGTAAATCGAAGTTAGTCACATTTCGTAGGACCTACGTCACTTGGCGGGGTGAGAAAAATTCATATACCACTAGATATTGGTTCACGTTGCGCGATTGCCTCGGTCACGCGCTACGTCGTGCGACGTTTCAACTCGCCGTCCTCCCTGACGGGCGAGGCCCCGCGCAACTTCGACACGTAGGGCATCCACCGTGCGGAATTGATCAGAGGGCGATGCCAGCACTGGAGTAACTCCACAGTCAGCACGCTCTCGTGGCGCTCGACATTGCCACGGGGCCTCGTCGGCGTGGGGGCTCGGCCTCTTGGCGTTGCGGGCACCGACGCGGCGACTATCACCGACACGCTGCAAGGACGACGAAGGACCAAGGGTGGTCGCCGATGATGAGCGCCACCGCCGTGCCAGGAGAGCGAACCCCGCGGCCGGGCTCCGCCGCACACCGGTTCGGGCACGAGTGTCAAACTTCGCGCGCGACGACGGGCGAACGGCGCCTAACTCCCCGCGAAACGGGCCGCGGTGAATGCGATGGTCGTGGGGACGCTCACCCCGAAGACCACGAGCATTCCCGACACGAGAGCCAGTGACGAGCCGCTGGTGTGGTTGCGGATGAAGGAGAACTCGATGATCCCCGCCTCCACGACGTAGGCCAGCAGAGCCCACCTGAAGACCAGGGCGAAGGTCGACCACGCGAAATCGCGCAGGCGAGCGAAGATCACAACCACGGTGACCAACAGCGCCGCCGCGAGTCCCAACAGGACCGCGACCAAGCCGAGGGGAGCGCGCCGTGGAGCGTAGGACGCCATGACGATGCCCCCAACCACTACCAGTGCGAGGGCCCCCGTGGTGAGCCAAGCGACCGGCGGGAAGTGACGGTCCACGTTCGCGCTGGCTGCGTCACTCACTGCGTCGCCAATCTCGTCATAATGACCAACGTCGCGAGTTGCATCACGCCCGTGATGCCGGCGCTGTACACAAAACGCTTCATCAATCGACCGATACGCTCACCATTCGGCGCGGGCTTGTTCATCTCGAAGAGCACCGCAATGTTCGCCGGTTCCAATACGCCGAGCGCGATGGTAGCCATGATGCCCACCACAATCATCGAAGAGATGACCCACGAGTGATTGGGGCTCGAGGGACTGAGATTGCCCAATTGGCGGGCGAGTTGGAATCCGGACCCGAGATTCATCGTCACCAGCGTCGGCATGATTACCACCATGGCCGGCATGAATTTCGACGCGAACTCCGCCCGAGCCGGAATCGACAATCGTCCCATGATGGGCCCTATCACGAGGCCGACGAAGAGGTCAATGGCTGTCCATAACCCTCCGCCCGCCACGTGAGCGAACATCAAGAGCCATCGCCAGTTCGTCGCAATCGCGACGATGACGAGCAACACTGCCGCGCCGGCGAAGGGCAGACCCTTCAAGGGCACTATCTGAATCTTCGCTCGCCCGGCTGACGGCGGGGGCGGTGCCTGTACCACATCATCAATTACCTCGGTCATCAACATCCCCCCATGCCGTGTACCGCGTAGAAGGAATAGTAAATCGTCGTGACACAACAATCAATATCAGGGGCTCGATTTTTCGCGAGTCCCCGCGACCAACTAGGCGTTGCTCGACACGACCTCGTGCCACGCATCCGCGAAATCCTCACCCCAACCGACCAAGACGCGGTGGTGGTCGCTCCTCACCGCGGCCAAGGTCGTCTCACCTGGGACCAGAACCCAGGCGCCATCATCCACGATGGTCCTCGCCACTCGCCAGGCGGAGGGTGCGCCGATGAACACCACCTGAGCCGAGCGCAGTTGCTCCCTCTCGCGGTGATCAAGGTCGACGCTCGAAGTCGAATAGCACTCGACCCGGTCCGGGTGAAGGGAACGCGCGGCCAGTGCTTCGCTCAATTCGACCCGACCCCCCGCCGCCGCGAGCATGAGGACCGGGCCCTCGATGATGAACGCCGCGAGGTCGCTCGCGGTACCTGAGGACTCGCGAGTCACTCTTAGCCCGAGTCGTTCGAGCACCTCGCTCGTGGCGGGACCGACACTGAAGATATCGGGCGTCGTGGCGCACGCTTCGCGAGCGAGCGCCACGTAACGCTCGCATCGCGCACTGGTGACCACCAAGGAGCGAAATTCACCGTAATGATCGAAGGAGCGGATGTCACGGTCGACGTCGCGTGGGGGGCGAAAATGCGTCGCCGTCAACGGAAGCTCGACCACGTCAGCCTGGTCACCCACCAGCCCTCGAAGTTCCTCGTTGTGACCGCGCTCGCGGGTGAGGGCGACCAGCACGTCAGCGTCGCCATCCCGGTAGCGACGCACCGCCACGGTCATCGCGCAGAGTCCGGGCCAGCTCGTACCCAAGGTCGTGAGGATCACGACCGCTCACCCGATGCCGAACACTTCGACTGCCGTCGTAGGCGATCATCAACCCCGACACGTGAAGCTCACCGCCGTTCCACGTGGCAAAAGCACCGGCGGGAACCGAACAGCCCGCGCCGAGCTCTCGAAGGAACGCTCTCTCGGCGGCGAGCGCCTCGAACGCATCGAGGTCGTTGATCGGGGCGAGTGCGAGAGCGGATAATTCATCGTCACGCCGCGTCTCGAGTGCGAGGGAGCCCTGACCCACTTGGGGTACGAACCAGTCAGGGTCGAGGCGCTGGGCCACCCGCGAGATCTCACCCAATCGCTCAAGCGCCGCCGCGGCCGCCACGACCGCGTCGACGCCGCCGCGGCCCGGTCTGGCGAGGCGCGCGGCCATGTTGCCGCGCAATTCGACGATGTTGAGGTCGGGCCGACGTTCGAGCAGTAGGGCTCGTCGCCGAGGTGAACCAGTGGCCACGGTCGCCCCAGGTCCGAGCCCCGTGAGCGAGCGTCCGACGAGCACGTCGACGGGGTCGCGGCGTTCTGGTACGCAGGTGAGCACCAATCCCTCGGGCGTCGTGCTCGGCAGGTCCTTAGCCGAATGCACTGCCACGTCGGCGTCGCCGCGCAGCACGCAACGCTGCACTTCGACCGCAAAAGCCCCTTGCCCTCCGAGACTGGACAGGGACACGTCGGTACTCACGTCCCCGTGGGTCTCGACGGGCACCAGTTCAGAAGCAATTTCGAGCGCGAGCAGGCGTTCTTGGACGTAGCGGGCTTGCAGCAACGCGAGGGGGGAGCGCCGCGTCGCCAGTCGAATGCTCATTAGATGTCGAACAAAGTACGAACGGCCTCGGAGAGGCGCGCACCCTGGTCGGTTCCGGCAGCTTCCTTCAAGGCGGTGGTGGGGCGGTGGGCGATCTTAGCCACCACCGAACGCACGACCGAACGCAGGAGATCTGCTTCCTCGTTGCCAAGTGCTTCGATCTCCGAGGCGCGTCGCGAGAACTCCGCCGCGGCCAACGAGTCAAAGTGGGCGCGCAAGTCCGAGACGATCACCGCTGCGCCACGCGCTCGCTGATCCTCGAGGTACTTCTCGACGTCCGCGGCGACGATTCCTTCGGCGGCGGCCACGGCGTCGCGGCGGTCGTCGAGCGCTTGGTTGACTCGAGCGTGCAGCGTGCCGATGTCGATGCGCTCCACACTGGCCAGTGTGTCGACGTCGCGCGCGACACCTCGGGGTACCGCCAGGTCCATCGCCAATAACGGCGCGGTGCGAGCGCGCAGGGTATCAAGAGTGATGATCGGTGCGGGTACCTCAACGGCAACGACCACCGAACGCGCCAACGCCACCTGGTCGTGCAACTCCTCGAACGACGACACGATGACGCGCTCGTCGTTGATCCCCAAACTGAGATCCTGGGCGCGCGTCAAGGTGCGATTGCATATCACCACCCGGCCAATCCCCACCGGCGACGCCAGCAGGCTCTTCACTACGCCCGTGGCCAACTGTCCCGCACCGACCACGACCGCCGTGGACGCGCCGGCCTCGGCGCCCAACGACTCGATCGTCATCTCGACGGCGGCGTGGGCGAAACTCGTCGTGCCGCGCGCGATGCTCGTCTCGTTGCGCACGCGCCGTCCAGAGGTGAGTGCTTTTTGAAAGAGGTCCGTCAGCGTCGGTCCGGCCACGTGCTCATCACTGGCGAGTTCGATGGCGCGACGCAGTTGGCCCAGGATCTCGAATTCACCAGGCACCACCGAACGCAGTCCGGCGGCCACTGAGAAGAGGTGGTTGGCGACCCCGCGATCGAAGTGCACGCTCAAATGCTCCTCGAACTCCGCTGGCGCGAGGCCCGTGACCTCTGAGAGGGTCGCGGTGATCTCGTCAATGGCGCCGTGGAATCGGTCGATGACCGCGACGACCTCGGTACGCAGGCACGTCGACACGAAGACGGCCTCGTGAATATTGCGGTGGCCCACCAGGGTGCGCAACACCTTGACCCACTCGTGCTCAAGGACCGTCGCGCGTTCCAGGAGATCCAGGCTGGCGCCCTCGTGGTCGAGACCGACCGCAATCAGTGCCATGTTGCTCGCCTCACCCCGTTGATTCTACGGGGTTCGCAACGGGTTGGTCGCGGCGATACCCAAGGAGTGCAGGAGCCCCCCGCCCAATGGTCCAGTGCCGTTGTTGAGGTGATACATGAGGATCTGCAACTCAATCGAGAAGTCGACGTAGTGCACGGCCGTGCCGAGGGGCACGTTGAGCACTTGGGGCGCGAAGTTAAGGAGTGCGTGCACGTCTGCGGCGACGAGCTTATCGGCGACCTCTTGGGCCCCTTCGGGCGGCACGCAGATGACGGCCACGCTGGCCTTCACCAACTCGTCGTCGATGGAGCGCACCACGTGTCCTGCGATCTCGGTTCCAACGATGTGCGGATCACTGTCGTAGAGGGCGGCCAGATTGGCCCCACGAATGAGGAAATTGCTGGAGTTCACCAGCGCGCGACCCAGATTGCCCATGCCCACCACCACGACCTGGTAGGAGCGGTCGTGGCCCAGGGCCTCACCAATGCGCTCAACCAGAACGTCGACCTCGTACCCCGAACCGCGCGTACCGAGCGTGCCGAGACCAGCCAAGTCGCGGCGCACGGTGGTCGCCGTCACCCCGGCGAGTTCACTGATCTGGCGCGAATCGATACTCGTTTCTCCGCGATTCTGCCAGCCTTCCACGATCCGTTGATAGACGGGAAGACGCGAAATAGTAGGTTCTGAGAGTTTGCGTGGCCGTAGACGAGGGGGCGCCATTACCTAACGCTAGCCAAAGCACCCGATAAACGATAGTGTCCTAACGCCCCAATTGGCGTGAACGTTCTGTCGCGGCGGCCACTGCTTCTAAGAAGGCGGCTCGTACCGCACGGCCTTCGAGCATGCGCAGCCCCGCCGCAGTCGTCCCGCCCGGACTGGTGACCTGGGCGCGCAACTCCTCGGGCGACTCCCCCGTCTGCACGAGCAGCGCGGCCGACCCTTCGAGGGTGCCCACCACTAGCTGGCGTGATACCTCGCGAGAAAGGCCCTGGTGAACCCCCGCCTCGATCATCGCTTCGACGACTAAATATACGTACGCCGGACCCGATCCCGAGAGGCCGGTGACGGCGTCGATGTTTCGTTCACTGACTCGCACCACGCTGCCAACGGCGCCGAGGATCGACTCAGCCCAGTCGAGGTCGCCCGCGGTGACCTGCGAACCACCCGCGATCGCGCTCACACCTTTTCCCACGAGTACCGGAGTATTGGGCATCGAACGCACCGCCGCCACGGGACCCGAGAATGCCGCTTCGATCCGCTGGGTCGAGAGTCCCGCCACCACCGAGAGAAGCCGTCGCACTCCACACGCCGCCGCCACGCGCGCCACGCCTTCGGCGTAATCGGGCTTGACACTCAACACCACACCAGTCTCGGGGCCCACGTGCTCGAGCTCGAGCGAGGCGATGACCGAAACGCCCGAGAACTTCTCGGTCAGGAGGGCGCGTTGCGCCACCGCGCTCTCGACGATGGCGAGTCGCCCGGGCGCACACCACTGCGCGTTCAATAACCCTTCGGCCAAGGCGGAGCCCATGCGCCCACCACCAATGATGACCAGTTCAAACGACATGGTCGTACGTTACAAGACACCTCGCCAGCGAGTCCGCGGGTGACCGGGCCGGTTCGCACCAGCTTCAGGCTATGGCGATGGTCACAATGTTCGCGGGAGAGGAGGTCACCGACGAAATGCTGACCTTCACTGTCGCCGTGCCCGTGAAATAGCGGGCCACCGATGCCGCACGGGCCTTGGCTAGTGCCGCATCGTTCAGTGCATAACCAACGATGGTGATGCTCACTGGTTTTGCGAATGTCGAGGCCAGGGCCACCAGAAGGGCCTTCGTGGTGGGCGAGAGTGCGCTACCCCGCGCCGAGACGCTGATCGTCACCGAGATGGGGGCTCGAGGCGCGGGCGGACCCGACATATGTACGACGACACCTGTAGAGACGCCCGCGGGAGTACCGTCGTGCGTGGCGCGATACGCGACCACGATGCACGTCCCGGCCGTCAAGGAGCGTAAGACGTCACCCCTGGTGTGACAACCGCTGGCCGTGCCATCGATGGTGAAGTACTTGGTCGTCGCGCCCGAAGGACCGCCCATGGTCCTTAGATGCACCAGCGTTCCCGCGCCGCCTGCTCGTGGAAGGATCATCAGTAGCGGTGCCCTCGGGGTCACCACGTACGAAACTCCCGACGCGTTCCCTTGACCCGCGACATTCGTCGCTGTCACGCTGAACGTATAGCTATCCCCATTGGTGAGTCCGGTCACGGTGCACGCGGGTGCAGCGGATCCACTCGACGAACACGTCTGCCCGCCGTTCGCCGAGCGAGTGGCGTCCGTCGCTGTCACCGTGAATTTCGAGATTGGCGCACCCCCCTCGTCCGAAGGTGGTCCCCAGGTAACGGTCGCTTGGGCATTGCCCACTGACACCGAGCCAATGACGGGCGCGCCCGGCGTATTCACGACACCGGTACCTCGAATCGCCAGGCTCGTCGCGGGATAGCCGTCCTTGCTCGCGACCACCCACGTATCGCTGAATTCTCCGGGCGCGCTAGGAGTGAAGCGCACCGTCTCGGGCACTGAGGAGTTCGCCGCGATGATCGTGTTCGCCGCCAGGGTGGTCGTGGCGATGAAACCGACACCGAGAGTCGGTGGGGACGACGAGGTGATCGTCAGCGGGAGGGCCGAATTGTTCTCCACGTTGAATGTCAACGTCGCGCTCTGGCCGACTTGGACGCGATTGAAAGTGAGCGCCGTCGGCACGATGCTCAACGGACTGGACGAAGCGAGCAACACCGGACCCGGCGAACTCGACGGTGCACCGCCGCTCGGTGGACTTGACGGCGCGCCATA
>VFSW01002441.1_pt1 | contig 28048 bp, 23 predicted proteins | sample 5358111 | NCBI WGS metagenome assembly VFSW01 (sample SAMN11554181, study PRJNA540505) | mine drainage metagenome | isolation source: sediment from site ElyBrook_90M | place: USA: Ely Copper Mine, Vershire, VT | collected 2017 | reverse complement strand
CCGCCTGGTAGGCGGCATACTGCCGGTTCCACTGTTCCAGCCCCCAATTGTACACAAAGCGGCGGGTGCCGGCAGCACGCTTCAAGTAGCTCACTTGCTCAGGGGTGGGATGCATGCGTATCTGGTGGGCTGTGATCAGGGTTGCCATCTGACTCCCCCTGCTGTTGGGTAAATTGGCGCAAGGTCCACACGATTTCCCCATTCAAGGATCGATCATGTGCCTCAGTTCATCGGCGTATCCTATCAGCAACAGCGACGGGAATACGTACCGTGATCTTGATCTCATCCATGCCGTTACTCTACCAAAAGTAACGGCATGTCAAGCAAGGATATCCGATCACTTTTGGGGACATTCGTACAGCATTTTCGCTACCTCGTCACTCCTCCCGCTCTCCTGAATTCGCGCCGTTGCACGTCAGAACTCCTCATTTTGCATGCGCGTCACGAGCAGCTCATAGAGCATGTTGAGCTCGTTCTCGTTCGAGAAGGAAATCGTCAGCGATCCCGCCCCCTCTTTGGTGCGGCGCAGCGCCACGCGGAGCGCGATCGCGCGGGTGAACTCTTCTTCGAGCTGGCGCAGATCGGGTGAGTCGCGCCGGCTGCCCTTGCGGTCCTGGCCAAGACGCAGCCCCGCCTCTTTATAGCCGCGCGCCGCTTCCTCGGCTTCGCGCACCGTCAAGCCCTGGCCGATGATCTGGTTCATCAGGCGGATCTGATCTTCGACGTTGGGAATGCCGGCCAGCGCCTTGGCGTGCCCGGTCGTGAACTTTTCGAGGCCCATCGCCAGCTTATCTTGAATTTCCGGCGGCAGCTTGAGCAGCGCGATTTGATTGGCGACGGTGGAGCGATCTTTGCCGACCTTTTGGCCGACTTCTTCAGGGGTCAGGCCATATTCCTCGATGAGCATCTGATAGCCGTGGGCGATCTCGATGGGGTTGAGATCTTCACGCTGCAAATTTTCGATGAGCGCGATCTCGAGCATCTGTTGCGGCGTGGCGTTTTTGACGACGACGGGCACCGTCTTGTGTCCCGCCATCCGCGCCGCCTGCCAGCGCCGCTCGCCCGCGATGAGCTGATAGCGCGGGCCGTCGGGGCTGGGTCGCAGCACTACGATCAGCGGCTGGATGATGCCGTGCTCGCGCACCGACGCGGCCAGCGACAACAGCGCCGCGTCATCCATCGACTGGCGCGGCTGGCGCGGATTCGGCTCGATGGAGTCGATCGCCACTTGCAGCGTATGGGTGGGGGCCACGCTGTCGGCGAGCGAAGCCCTGTCGCTGGTCACTTGTGCCTGGGTGGCGCTGTCGCCGAATATCGCCCCCAGCCCTTTGCCCAATCGCGAGTTATCCACGGCTGATCACCTCTTCTGCCAGCGCCTCATAGGCCTTCGCCCCAGGCGATGTCGGGTCATATTCGAGAATGGACTTGCCGTGGCTCGGAGCCTCGCTCAGCCGCACGTTGCGCCCGATGATCGTCTGAAAGACCTCGCGCGGAAAGTGCGTGCGGATCTCGCGCACCACTTCGGTTGCCAGCCGCGTGCGCGGATCGAACATCGTGAGCACGACGCCGCCGATCTCCAGCGTTGGATTGAACCGCGCGCGCACCAGCTTGACGGTGTTGAGCAATTGGCTCAGGCCCTCTAACGGCAAATATTCGCACTGCATGGGTATGAGCACGCCATCTGCCGCAGTGAGCGCATTGAGCGTCAAAAGCCCTAAAGATGGGGGGCAATCGATGAGCACGTAATCATAACGCCCGCGCAGCGGCTCGATCGCTTTGCGCAGCCGGTACTCGCGCTCAGGCATATCGACCAGCTCGATCTCGGCGCCCGCCAGATCGACGGTGCTGGGGATGATCGACAGGTTGGGGCGCGTGTTGGGCACAGCCACGTCGTTGAGCGACACGCCCGACCGGACCATGACGTCATAGATCGACGCCTGCCCCGGCTGCGCGACCCCTAGCCCCATCGACGAGTTGGCCTGGGGGTCGAGGTCGATGAGCAACACTCTGCGCCCCGCAGCGGCGAGATAGGCGGCGAGGTTGATCGAGGTGGTCGTCTTGCCAACCCCGCCTTTCTGGTTCGTAATCGCGTACACTTTCGACACTCGCGTGCCCCTTTCCGCCGGTCGCGCTCCACGTCGCCTGAGGTGCGCGCCAACCGCGCCGCGCGCCTTTGGCCGCACCCTGCCTGACACCCCTGGCATTGTAGCAGACGCCCCGCACACAAGCAAGAACGACAGGCCCACACGGCTAGGAGTTTTTTCCTATAGGGGACGGCATCCTCACTCTCGGATGATCGCCAGCGCCTCATCGCGTCCACGCTCCATCAGCGCGCGGGTGTCGCCCTCGACATTGAGACGCAAGAGCGGCTCGGTGTTGGAGCCGCGCACGTTGAACCACCAGTCGGGAAAGCTCACCGTCGCGCCGTCGAGGTCGTCGGTTTGCGCCCCCTTGGCGGCGAAGACGCGCTGGATCTCCGCGATCTTCGCCAGCACAGACTCTCTCGACGGCATCTTGGTGTTGATCTCGCCGGACTGGAAGCGCGAAGTAAAGGGCTTGACCAGCTCAGAGACGGGCTTGTTTTCCACGCTCATCAGCTCGAGCACGTGCAAGAGCGCGATGAGGCCCGAATCGGCGTAGAAATTCTCGCGGAAGTAGAAGTGGCCCGAATGCTCGCCGCCGAAAATGGCGTTCTCGGCACGCATCTGAGGCTTGATGAAGGAATGACCGACGCGCGTCCGCACCGCTTTGCCGCCGGCGCGCTCGATCGCCTCGGGCACGCTGCGCGAGCAGATCAGGTTATAGAGAATCGTGGCGCCGGGGTTCTTGCGCAGCATGCTCGTCGCCACCAGCGCGGTCATGGTCGAGCCGTCGATGAGGTCGCCCCGCTCGTCGGTGATGAACATGCGATCGGCGTCCCCGTCGAAAGCCACGCCGATATCCGCGTGCCGCTCGCGCACCAATTGTTGCAGATCGGCCATGTTTTCCGGCTCGATGGGGCTGGCGGGATGGTGCGGGAAGTGGCCGTCCAGCTCGAAATAGAGCGGCAAGAGCGCGCACTGCGGCAGCCGCGCGAAGACATCCGGCAGCACCAAGCCCGCCATGCCGTTGCCGGCGTCGGCGGCGATGACCAGCGGCTTGATCGCGCCCGCGTCGATGAAAGAGAGCGCGTGGCGCACGAAGTCCGGCAGCACGTCGCGCTGCTCGATCGTCCCCGCGCGCGTGGGCGCGGGCAGGTTGCCGGCGACGATCAGGTCGCGAATGTCATTCAGTCCACTCTCGTCGCTGAGCGGAATCGCCTGCTCGCGGCACATCTTAAGGCCGTTGTAGCTGCCGGGGTTGTGCGACGCGGTGATCATGACGCCGGCGGGCGCGTTGAGGTGGCCCACCGCGAAATACAGCTCGTCGGTGGTCGTGAGGCCGAGATCGACGGCGCGCGCGCCCTGGTCGGCGATGCCGCGCAAGACCGCCTGGGCCATGCCTGGCGACGAGAGTCGCATGTCGCGGCCCACCAGCACTTCATCGACGCCGAGATAGGCCACCAACCCGCGCGCCACCTGATAGGCGATATCTTCGTTGAGGGCAGTGGGCACGATGCCGCGCACGTCATACGCCCCAAAGATCCGCTTGATGTCGTCTGCGCTCGCCATGCCTGTCGCTGCCAGCCTTTCCTAAAAGAGATTCGGAACACGAAGAACACGTACAATCTCTTTCGTGTCTCGCACCTCATCTTATTCCAGCACGATCGCGTCCCAAAAGCTCGTCCCGGCGGCAAGGCGCTCGCCCAGCCCTAGCGCCGCCGCGATGGTCGCGCCGAGATCCGCGAAGCTCGATCGCGTGCCCAGATCCACGCCGGGGCGCACGTTTTCGCCCCAGCCGAGCAGCGGCACATATTCGCGCGTGTGGTCGGTGCCCGCCACCGTCGGGTCTGTGCCGTGGTCGCCGGTGATGAAAAGCGCATCACGCGGGCCAAGTCGCGCCAGCACCTCAGGCAGCCATCCGTCGATCGCGCGGAGCGCGGCGGCGTAGCCGGCGGCATCGCGCCGGTGGCCCCAGCGCTGATCGCAGTCCATCAGATTGACGAAAAGCAGCCCGCGAAAGTCGCGCGCCAGCCAGTCGAGCGTCGCGTCCATCGTCGCCGCGTCGCCGGGCGTGTGCTCGTCGTGGGTCAGGCCGCGCCCGGTGAAAAGATCGCCAATCTTGCCTAACCCAATCACATCATACCCCGCGCTCGAAAGCGCATCGAGCAGCGTGCGGCCAGGCGGCGGCAGCGAGAAGTCGCGGCGTCGCGGCGTGCGCGTAAAGCCGCCCGGCGACCCTACGAAGGGGCGCGCGATGACGCGGCCCACGGCGCACGGCGGCGCCAGCAGCGCGCGAGCCAGCGCGCACCAGCCATAGAGCTGATCGACGGGCACGACTTCTTCGTGAGCGGCGATCTGAAAGACGCTGTCGGCTGAGGTATAGACGATGGGGAACCCCGTCGCCAAGTGCTCGGCGCCGAGCTGCTCGATGATGGCCGTGCCCGACGCCGCGACGTTGCCCAGAGCGCGCCGCCCGATCGCCGCCTCGAAGCGCGCGATGATCTCAGGCGGAAAGCCGTGCGGATAGGTCGGAAAAGGCGTGTCGAGCGGAAGACCGGCGATCTCCCAGTGGCCGGTGATGCTGTCTTTGCCCGGCGAACGCTCGGCCATGCGCCCAAAGCAGCCGCGCGGAGGGCTTGCCGGCGGAGTGCCCTGAACGTCAGTGACGTTGCCCAGGCCGATCGCTCCCAGGTGCGGCAGCGCGAGGCCACCCACAGCGCGAGCCGTGTTGGCCAGGCAATTCGCCAGGGGATCGGCGTCGGGCGGGCCATAGCGCCCCGCGTCGGGCAGCGCGCCGGCGCCCACACCGTCGAGCACCAGCAAGAGGACGCGATCGAGCGCGATCATATCACCCGCTCGGCGCGCAGCTCGGCGTGCTGCGGCAGCGGACCGCCGATGAGCGGACGCGCGTATTCCAGAAACGCTGGCGTCACACCGGAGCCGTCGGCGCTGATATAGTCATCGGGCAGCACTTTTTGCGCGTTGGCGATGTGGTCGAGATCCGTCAGGCCCGTCTCGCAGGCATAGCGGGGGCCGGCGGCGCGCACCAGCGTCACCATCTTGCCGGTGACGCCGCGCACGGCATAGCGCATGGCCATGCGACCCGTCAGATAGGCCTCGTCGCGGTCCGTCTCAGAGAGGTGCGCGATCGACATGCGCTGCGCGTCGCCCGGCTTGTCGAAGCGCGCGCGCACGCCCAGCTCGCTGCGCACCCAATCGACCAGCGTTTGAGCCACGCCCGCCACCAGCGGGTGCCCAAAGGCGTCCACGCCCTGCGCCTGCGCCTCGCCGATCTGATGGCCCGACGCATCGGTCAGGTGCTCGGCCACGACCACGACGCAATAGCCTTTGCGGCGCAGCACGGCGCGCACTTGCTTGATGAATGTGGCGGGGTCGATCGGCCTTTCCGGCAGCAAGATGAGATGGGGCGGATCGTCCGGGTGGCGCTTGCCCAGTGCCGCCGCGCCGGCCAGCCAGCCGGCATAGCGCCCCATCACTTCGATCACCTTGACGGGATAGTGCCCCGGCATCGCCTCGGTGCAACGGGCGGAATCCATCGTCGTCTGCGCGATGAAGCGCGCGGCGCTGCCATAGCCAGGGCAGTGATCCGTCACCGGCAGGTCGTTGTCGATCGTCTTGGGGATGCCGATGACGCGCAGATCGTAGCCCGCCGCCTGGGCGGCCTCAGCCACGCGGTGCGCGGTGTCGGCGGAATCATTGCCGCCGATGTAGAGGAAATAGCGCACGCCCAGTTCGCGCAAGAGGCTCACCACGCGATCGGGATCTTCGGCTTTAAGGCGATAGCGGCACGAGCCAAGCGCCGCCGAGGGGGTCGTCATGAGCGCGCTGACCGTGCTGGCCGGCTCGCGCCGCAGGTCGATGAGACGCCGGTCGAGCAATCCCTCGATGCCGTTTTGCGCGCCATAGATGCCGTCTACCGCGTCGATGCGCTGCGCCTCGTGAATGGCGCCGACAAGACTCGCGTTGATCACCGCCGTCGGCCCCCCCGACTGGCCGATGACCACATGTCCGCGCTCCGCGTGTTGCTGTGCCATACGCTTTGCTTGCCGCCTCCCACGCCTGACTTGTCACTTGGCTTGACTTTTGGATTATAGCGTATCTGAAACATTGTCGGAAGTCAGCAGTAGAAGGAGGATCTGTCGCGTGGCCCGGCCTCACGCTTGCGCGATCGTGGCGCTGCCGGGGCCGCCCCCCGCCGTGAAGCGGTGAATGGTTGGCTGGCGGCCGGTGCGCGCGGGATATTCTCGCGCCAGGCGCGCGGTGATCGCGTCGAGGCGTCCGCTGGGGGCGACGATCAGCGCGCCGCCGCCAAAACCCGCGCCGACGAGCCGCGCCCCCAGCGCGCCGGGAGCGCGAGTGGCGATGGCCACCACGGCGTCCAGCTCGCGACAGCTCACCGCGTAATCGTCGCGCAGGCTCGCGTGCGAATCCAGGAGTAATTCGCCAAAACGGGCCGCGTCACCGGCGCGGAGCGCGGCGGATGCCTGGATCGCGCGCGCGTTTTCGCTGACGACGTGACGCGCGCGAATGCGGGCGGGCACCGTCAGGTCGCCGCCCAGCCGGGCCAGATCGTGCTCCGTCACGTCGCGCAGCGCGGTGATGGCGCGCTTGTCACCCTCAGCTTTGAGCGCGGCGGCCAGAACGGCCACGGCCTCCTCGCATTCGCCGCGGCGCTGGTTATACGCCGAGGAGGCCAGCGACCGCTCGACGCCTGTCTCGCAGATCATCATGCCCACGCCCGGCAGCGCGAATGGTATGTAGTCATACGCCAGCGTGCGGCAGTCGAGGAGCACCGCCTGCCCCGGCTTGCCCAGGATGGACGCCGCGTGATCGAGAATCCCCACGCGCACGCCAGAGCCGCGCGTCTCAGCGCGCTGGCCGAGGCGCGCCAGATCGAGCGGCTGGCGCTTGAGGCCGAGAGCGGCATCGAGCCACGTCAGCGTCGCCATGATGAGTGCCGCCGACGACGACATGCCCCCACCCAGCGGCACATCGCCCGCGATCGCCGCCACCAAGCCGCGCAAGCTCACACCAGCGTCGCGCAGCTCGCCCAGCGCGCCGGCCACATAGCGCGCCCACAGCGGCTGCCCCTGCGGATCGCTCGCCGTGGGCAGAGAGTCTAACTGAAACGTCGTCGTTTGGCGATGATGCGCGGAATAGAGCCGCACCGTCCGGTTGGCGGAGTCGAGTTGCACTTGCCCGGCCAGCGCCACCACGCGCTCGATCGCCACCGGCAGCACGAAACCGTCGTTATAGTCGGTGTGCTCGCCGATCAGATTCACGCGCCCCGGCGCCCAGCCGACCAGCAACGGTCCCACCACGCCCAGCTCGCCGCGCGCGTGCTCGATCGCCATTTGGCCGGGCAGGGGAATGATCATGGGCGCTGTTCCCTTTCCAAATGGGTCCGTGCCAGCGGCGTCGCTTCATGCGCGAGCGCGGATTATTGCCCCGGCGGATCGATGGCGGTGACGAGGCCCTGGCGCAAGGCCACCACGGCGGTGTCTTGCTGGCCGGAGCTCCAGTCGCCGCCGGGGCCGGCGACGCGCATCGTGACGACCCACGCGCGCTCCGGGGGAGAGCCTAGCGCTCGCGTCACGAAGCCCCATTCGCTCGCGCCCAGCTCGCGGGCCGATTCGAAGCGGCTGATCGCTTGCCAGCGCCGCGAGGTCCACATCTCGGCCTGGGCGCGCACCTCGCGCATCGTCAGATCTTCGGTGCCGATAAACGTGTTGCCGACGGGCACGTAGGGCCGCGCGTCGTGCACCGGGGCCATGCCCGCCGGCACGCCGGCCAGCGCCGGGCGCACCACCGGAATGGCAGCCGTGCCGATCACTTTCTCGACGCCGCGCCCTTCGGCGCGATGCGTGCCCGTGACGGGCCGCTCGGCCACCAGATAGACGAGATACGCCACCGCCAGCGCCGCCACGACGCCACCGGCAAAGAGCAGTGGATTCGTCGGCAGACCGGCATGCTGTGAGAGCCACCAGGCGGCGATCAGCGCCAGCACCGGAAAGTGCGCCACGTAGAGCGAATAGCTCATCGCACCCAGGCCCAAGAGCGGCTTGCACACTCGCGCCATGCGCGCCCGCGTCACCGGCCCATGCTTCGCGGCGCAGAGCCAGCCCAACGGGCCGGCGAAAGAGAGGATCCACAGCAAGAAGACGAAATTGACATCGGTGTCTTGCGGATATTTGAGCATGACGATGGCGGTGCCAAAGAGCAGCACCAGGCTGCCGCCGGCGAACCAGTTCCACAGGCGATCGGGCACGCGCACGCGACCGGCGCGGGCGTCGGCGATGAACATGCCAAAAATCCACGACGGCCACAGCGCCAAGAGATCCAGCGCGTGCACGTTGAGGCCTAGGCCCAGGAGCAGCGCGACGCCGCCGCCCAGCACGCTGAAGGCGAAGAGCGACCTGGTCGGGCCAGAGCGACGGTTCACCGCCAGCACGATGGGGTAGACGAGGTAAAAGAAGCCCTCATACGCCAGCGACCAGAGCGGCACGTCGGTGCCAAACTCACGCGCCAAAAAGCCCTGGGTGAAGGTCAGGCAGCTCACGAGCGACTGCCAGGTGAGCGATTGATTGCCGCCGAGATCGAGCGCGGGCGACGTGCCGTTATAGAGTGCGGGGTACAGATGCGCGCCGATGCTGTCGCAGATCGCGGTAACGACCAGCGCGGCCAGCAGCGGAGGATAGAGACGGCGAAAGCGGTGAAAGGCATAGGCGCGCCAATTCATCTCTTGCAGCTCGCCCTTGGCCAGCTGAAAGGCCTGGCGATAGTGAATGGAATAGCCGCTCACCAGAAAGAACGCCATCACGGCGGCCACGCCATAGCGCGTGGTGGCCAGCGCGTAGACCTCGTAGTGCGTCAGGCGGCCCACGCCCACTGTCGCCGCCACGCTCGCGCCGATGAAGAGCAAGAAGCGCGCGTGGCCGAGCATGACGTAGGTGGCCGCCAGACCGCGCACCGAATCGACGAATTTCGTGGGCAGGTGCTCGCGGTCGCTGACGACCTCCGCTTCGGCACGCGCCGGGGCACGCGCGGAGGCCGGAGGCGCCAGATCGAGCGGGCGCGCCGCCTGCGCGGGCATGTTGCCGGCGGAATCTAAGCTCATACGCTCTTTCCCTGGTCCCAGTGAGTGTGATGACTATACCATAGCGCGTGGCGTGCCGAGGTCGCCGGGGCAAACCAGTTCTCTCGCCCCTGCATCTTACCTGATGCGCCGCCCACGCGCAACCGCTGAATGAGACAAAGTGCCATCTGGTCACGAGGCGTGAATCGTGCTATTCTGTCTGCACGACTACTCGTCGCGGCGCCCGATGCGTATGGAGTGCGCGCCGCATCTTCGATCGAAGAGGCTTTGCTATGCCGACGCGCATTTCCGCGACCACACAATCAGACCCGGGACGCATTCGCGAGCGCAACGAAGATTCCGCACTCGCGTTTATTCCAGCGCCCCCCAACAACGATCTGGCGCTCTTGGTCGTGGCGGACGGCATGGGGGGCTATCGCGCGGGCGATCAGGCCAGCGCTCTGGCCGTGCGAACGATCCGCGAGGTGATCGAGCCGGTCTTCGCGCCGTCGAGCAGCAGCCAGCCAACCGTGAAGCTCGGCGGGCAGCCGACCGTCAAGCTCAAAGGGCGGCAAGAGACCGATGGCGAGCGCACGACTGTCGAGCTGCCCGAAACCGCCGACAGCGACTATTACGGCCAGCTCATCACGCGCGCCGTGCGCCACGCCAACGACGTCATCGTCAGCTATGGCCAGGATCACCGTGAAGCGCGCGGCCTGGGATCGACGGTGACGATGGCGCTCATCATCCGCAGCCGGGCCTATTTCGCCAATATCGGCGACAGCCGCTCCTACCTGTTTCGCGACGGCGAGCTGCGCAGCATCACGCGCGATCATTCGCTCGTGGCGCGTCTCGTCGAGGCTGGCGAGATCGACCAGGAAGACATCTATACGCACCCCAAGCGCAACCTCATTTATCGCTCGCTGGGCGCGGACCGCGGCGACATCGAGGTGGATCTCTTCGAAGAAGAATTGCGTGCCGGCGACGTGTTGCTGCTGTGCTCGGACGGCCTCTGGGAAAAAGTGCGCGCGCCTGACATCATCGCTCTGTTGCAGGGCGACACCGATCTGGCGGCCATTACCGCGCAGCTGATTGCCGAGGCCAACGCCAACGGCGGCGAAGATAACATCACGATCGTGCTGGCGCGCGTCGAAGCGGCTGATGATGCCGTGACGGAGCCGGCGAGCGAGGACATCACCGAGGTCGATACCGGCGAGATCGCGACCGTCACCCCTGACGCCTAGATCGTTGGGCAAGCTCACCCATTTGGGCTATATCCGCTTGACGGCTCGCGCACGCAACGCGACAATATCTACTATCGCGCTGTGTGCCAGCGACACAGCGTTTGAGAGGAGCCGGGGTCATGGTGTGCCCAAAATGCGACGCATCGCTCAAGCCGACCGCGATCTTTTGTCACCGTTGCGGCCAGCGCTTAGTCGATCGCCCGCCGGCCGCCGTGTCTGCCGCGGAACGTGAAGCGCCAGCCGCCAGCACGGCGAGCGACGACGATCACGCCACTCAGCCAGTCGATCACGTGCCCCCGCCACTCGACGATCAGTCCCTCGACCAGGTGGTGGCCGCCGAGACGCGCGAATTGCCGCTCGGCGCGCTGGGCACTCATCAGCGACCGGCCACGCTCGCTGAAGGCGCGGTCATCGGCGAGCGCTATCGCGTCGAGCGCGTAATCAATGACGCCAGCCCCGCGCGAATCTATGAGGTCGTCGATCTGTGGGCGTCGGAGCGGTGCTGGGCCTGTGGCGCGCCGTGGCACGACGACGACGACGATCGCTTTTGCGAGCAATGCGGCGCCGAGCGGCGCGGCAAGTTGCTGCACCTGCGCGAGCTGCCCCTGACCCCCGCGCTTATGGCTGAGACTTCTGACGATCCCCAGGCGATCGTCAGCGGCCAGCTGATCTATGTCATCGCCAGCGCGCGGCCAGACACAGCCAAAGCGGCTGAGGGATCAAGCGACGAGCGTGATTCCGAGCCATTCGCGCACAGCGTCGAAGTGGATCTCAACGCCGCGACGATGGTGCTGACGGTGGGGCCATCCTCATCGGGGCTGCCTGACGCCCCGACGATCGAAGATCCGCTGCTGGGGCTGCCTGATCGCGTCGCGCGCTCGCGCGGCGGTCTGACGGTGCGTGTGGGGCAGGCGAGCGATCGCGGGCGGGCGCGGGCCGATCGCCCCAATGAAGACACGGCGCTGGCGATCACGCTGCGCTATGCCGGTGAGGATACGCCACCGCCGCTGACGCTGTGTGTCGTGGCGGATGGCCTGGGCGGCCACGACGCGGGCCAGCGCGCGGGCCGCATCGCCGCGCGCGCGATCGCCAGCCACGTGCTGGCGCGGCTCTGGCTGCCGTCGCTGAGCGGACAGACAGCGCCCCCCCATGACGCGGTCTCGCTGGGCGAGACGTTGCGCGGCGGGATTTTGGCGGCCAACGACGCGATTCTCACCGTCAACCGGCGCGAGAGTTGCGATATGGGCTGCACCGTCACGAGCCTCATCGCGCAAGGCGACGCCGCTTGCGTAGCGAATGTCGGCGACAGTCGCACCTATCGCTTCGTCAACGGCGCGCTCGAGCGCGTCACCATCGACCATTCGCTCGTCGCGCGGCTGGTCGCCAACGGCATGCTCAGGCCCGACGACATCTATACGCACCCCCAGCGCAGCCAGATCTATCGCAGCCTGGGCGACGAAGCTGAGGTGGTCGTCGATCTCTTTCCGCGACGGCTGACGGTGGGCGAGTTTTTCGTGCTCTGCTCGGACGGATTGTGGGAGATGATCCGCGACCCCGATCTCGCGCGCGCGCTCCTGACCTTCCCTGAGAACGATCCGCAGATGATCGCCGAGCATCTGGTGCACCTGGCGAACAACAACGGCGGCGACGACAACGTCACGGTCATCGTGGCGCAGGTGGTGTGCTGATGACAGGCTTGCCGCTCACCATCACGTCGCAGTTGGCGCGCGAGCCGCTCCCCGTCACGGGTGAGCGCCAGCTGGCCTATCTCTTGGTCGAAGTGCGCGCCAGCGAGAGCGCCGGCCTTCCCCTGCCGCTGAATCTCAGCCTGGTGCTCGATCGCTCAAGCTCGATGCGCGGCCCCCGGCTCAGCGCGGTCAAAGACGCCATCGGGCGCGTGGTCGATCTGCTGACGCCCGATGATACGCTCTCGATCGTCACCTTTGACGATATGGTGGATCTCGTAGCGCCGGCTCAGCCAGTGAGCGACCCGGAATCGCTCAAGGCGGCGGCGGCGCTCATCGAGGAGGGCGGCGGGACGGCGATGTCGCTGGGCATGAGCCTGGGGCTGGCCGAGCTGTCGAAAGTCGCCGCCCCCGAGCGCGCCAGCCGCATGATCCTCTTGACCGACGGCACGACGCGGGGCGACGCGGGGCAATGCGAGCGGCTGGCAACCGAAGCCGGCGCGGTGGGTGTCACGATCGTGCCTCTGGGCTGCGGCGCGGAATGGGACGACACGCTGCTCGAAGCGATCGCCGCCAAAAGCGGGGGACCGCCGCCCGACTATCTGCGCACCGCTGGCGAGATCGCGCCCGGCTTCGCGCGCCACACGCTGACGGCGCGTGAGATCATGGCGCGCGGCGTCACGGCGGAGGTGCGCTTCGTCGCGGGGGTCATGCCCCGGCGGGTCACGCAGGTCGCGCCATTCGTGCGGCTGCTCGACAGCGCCATCGACGATCGCTCGCTCACCGTGCTGTTGGGCGATGTGCCGCGCTTGACACCCCACGCGCTGCTGATCGAGCTGCTGATCGAGCCGAAGCGCGGCGGCACCTTTCGCGTCGCTCAGATTGAAGTGAAGGGACCAGGGGAAAGCGAGCCGGTGCGCGCCGACGTGGTGGTCGTCTTTAGCGCCAGCGCGGCCAAGCGTCCTCAGGTACGGCCCATCGTGCTGCACTACGTCGAGCGAGCGGTCGCCGCGCGCCTAGTGCTGCGCGCGCTGGCTGACGGCGAGACGGCGCGCCCGACTTTCGCGCCGAGCGTGCTCGATTTATTCGAGAGTGAGGCGCGCGAGCAGCTCGACGCTCTCATCGCCGGCAGATCTCTCTCACCCGAAGGGCGCAAAGCGCTCATCGCCCACGTGCGCGAGCTGACCGGCGCGCGCCGCAGTCTCGTCTCATCCTAGGTCTGGCGCGGCCCGTGAAGGACGGCAAGGGGAATGTCTATGGCAACGGTCTGTGGCAACGGCCATGCGAATATCGACGGCGCGTTCTTTTGCGATCAATGCGGCGTGGCGCTCGCGCCGGTTGGCGGTGACGCGCTGGTGGTGCGCCTGTGCCCGCGTTGCGGCTCGCCCAACCAGGCGAGCGACGATCGCTGCGCCTATTGCGACACGCCGCTCGCGGGCAGTCGCGATCAGCGCGACACGAAAAAGATCGAGCAGCTGCGCCCCCGCATCGTGGTCATCGCCGACGGCGCGACATTCGATCTCGACGGCAAGACCGAGTTCGTCATCGGGCGCGCGGACCCCACGTGCGATCTCTTTCCCGACATCGACCTCACCACGCACGGCGGCGAGGAGGGCGGCGTCTCGCGCGTGCATGCCCGGCTGCGCCGCGACTTTGGCGCGTGGATGGTCGAGGACCAGAAGAGCGTCAATTTCACCTTTCTCAACAAACAGCGGCTTGAGCCGTACACCCCGACGCCGATCAAGGCCGGTGACGAGCTGCGCCTGGGGCGCGTGGTGCTGCGCTTCGAGGTGCTGCTGTGATCCAGCCTGAGCGTGCGCCGGCGGCTGGAAGCCGCGCCTGTGGGTCCGCGGACCACGAAGCCCCGCCTTCGCGGGGTTAGGACGAGGAGCACCTGATGCATCGATGATTCTCGACGATTTGGTATGAGATCAGGTGGGCGCGTCGCTTCACAGCGCCAGTAAAGGCTCGAAGCGCTCCGCCGGTGGCAGGGGACCGATGGCCGCCAGCCGCGGCGCGTCCGCGCGCCAGAGCCGTCGCGCCACACGCTGGATGTCGGCGGCGGTGACGGCATCGACCTGCGCCGCGATGGTCTCGATCGAGCGGAGCGACCCGCGCAGCGCCATCTGCGCCGCGCGCCACGACGCCACGCTATACGTATCTTCCAGCCCGATGACGAGCCGCCCGCGAAAATACTCCTTGACACGGCTCAGCTCGGCTGCCGTAGGGGGGGCGTCGCACGCTTGGCGCACTTCGTCGAGCACGGCGCCAATCACCGACACGGCGCGATCGGGATCGCATCCCGCCGACACTTCGAACACGCCCGTCTCATAAAAGCTCGACACCGAGCTGCCGATGTCATAGGCCAGGCCGTGCTCTTCGCGAATGCTCTGAAAGAGTCGCGAGCTCATGCCGTCGCCCAAGAGCGCGTTGAGTAGCGCGAGCGCCGTCGCGTCGGGATCGTCGTGCCCCAGCGCCGGCACCGCCAGGCAGAGTGTCGCTTGCTCGGTGTCGCGGCGGCTGACGGCCACGCGCGGCCCGTCGCCGGCGGGCACGCACGGCGTCCAGCGCGGTGGGGTCGCGGCGGGCCAGTCACCGAAAAGGTCGGCGATCTTACGGATGGCGGCGGCGTGCGTCGTGGCTCCGGCCACGCTGACGATGAGATTCGCCGGTGTATAGGACGCCGCGAAAAACGCCGCCAGGTCGTCGCGCGCCAGAGCGGCGAGCGTCTCGCGGCTGCCGACGACCTCGCGACCCAGCGGCGAATCGCGAAACAACAGCTCGTCGAGCATCACCTGCACCCACTCTTGGGGCGTGTCTTTGAGCATGTTCAGCTCTTCGATGATGACGCGGCGCTCTTTTTCCACCTCTGGCGGCGCGAAAAGCGGCGCGCGCACCAGCTCCGCCAGCACGGCAACGGCGCGGTCGAGCTTGTCGGCGCCGATCTTGACGCTATAGATGGTCGTCTCTTTATCCGTGCTGCCCATGAGGTCGCCGCCGACGCCCTCGATCGCCTCGGAGAGCAAGCGCGCCGTGGGATAGCGCCTGGTTCCCTTAAAGAGCATGTGCTCGATGAAGTGGCAGATGCCCGCCTGCCCGGCGCTCTCGTACCGCGAGCCGACGCGAAACGTCAGCACCACGCTGACCGATCGCAGATAGGGCATAGGGGACGTAATGACGGTGATGCCGTTGGGCAGGGTGCTGACGTCTGCGTGCATGCGTTCTTCCTGTCGTGGGGGAGTTTGAGTGGGGATTTTCTCGTTGTGCTGACAGTATATGTCATGCCAAATCGTCTTGATCACAGGACCTCTGTGGAAAGAGGAGGAAAAAAGGGAGTTTGTGGGGACACCCCACACCCCGGCAAGGCGGGCTGCGCCCCCTTGCATCTCCTGCTCTCTCCCTCGTGGCCTGGCGTTATGATGGATTAGACAGGGCGGCGTGGGCTATACTGCATTCCAGTAAGCATCATGTTGTCGTGATATTTGAGAGGAGCGCACCATGACCACCTATCATACCGTCTTCATCAGCTATTCGCACGTGCAAGCAACAATCGTTGATCGCTTGAAGCAAGACTTGCGGGGACAGGGTATCCATGTGTGGATCGATCATGAGAGCCTGACGCCGGGGACACGCAGCTGGGAAGCCGCGATCCGCAAGGGCATTCAGGCGACGGATGTGCTGCTCTATCTGGCCTCGCCCGAAGCGTTGGCCTCGAATAACGTGCAGGGTGAATTGGATGTGGCGGAATATTTTCAGAAGCCGGTCATCCCTCTCTGGGTGGCGGGCGAGCACTGGGTGCAGGCAGTGCCGATGGCGATGAGCAAGATGCAGCATATCGACGCGCGGGGGGCGCGTTACGCTCAAGCCGTGCAAGAATTGTGGCGCACGTTGGGCATCACGGGGACCGGAGCCGCTCCTCTTCCTGTCCCGGTCCCCATCCCTCAGCACCCCAATTGGGACGAGATCGCCATCCCCACGCGGCTGGACCGGCTGGGCTTCGCGGGCTGGCGTGACAAAAAGACAGGCGTATCGTTCATTATCGCGCCGAACTGCCCGGTAGCTGAAGGCAAGTTCACGATGGGCAGCGATCCCAGCGATCCCCAGGCGTCTGATAGCGAGAAGGGACAATACAGCATCCCCGTCGGCGCGTTCGAGATCGGGACGTATCCAGTGACGGTGGCCGAATATGCGCTCTATCTGCAAGCCAATCCCAAAGCGGCCAGGCCGCAGGATCGAGAATATCCCAAGGATGCTACGTGGGTCGCGCCGGAATGGCGCGGCAAGACGCTCACCTGGGCGCTGCAACAGCAGCGGGCGGACCATCCGGTGGTGTGCGTGTCGTGGGCGGATGCCCTCGACTACACGCAATGGCTGGCGCAGGCGACCGGGCAGCCGTGGCGCTTGCCGACCGAGGCGGAATGGGAGAAAGCCGCGCGGTGGGATACCTCGGTGAACCCGCCGCACGCGCGCATCTACCCCTGGGGCGACCAGTGGGACAAAGCGCGGGCCAACACCGCTGATGACGGGCCAAAGCTCACGACGCCGGTGGGCGCGTATGCCGACAAGGGCGATGCCAGCCCCTCTGGCGCACACGATATGGCGGGCAACGTGTGGGAGTGGACGAGCACCCTCTGGTATACGAGACCGGAGTACTATTCCAGTAAATATGAAAATGATAGTGATAGAACATCTTATCGTGTGCTGCGTGGTGGCTCGTGGAGCAACGTTCCGCATAACGCGCGCGTGGCCTGCCGCAGCTACATCGACTTCGACGTCGGGGGCTGGGGTTTTCGGCTCGCTCGTGGTCGGCGGTGAGGCCGGCGGGTAAACCCGCGCCTGGGTTGACGAAGGCCGCCTTCGCGGCCTGATCGCGGTGCCGCTTCCGCACTCCTTGCGGCCCCGCCCTGCATGATGCTCTCCCTTTATGATCGTCTTCCTCCTGGCAACCTCTCCCCCTACGATCGTCACCATCTCGATCAGGCCGGCTTGGCCGGCCTTCTTCAACCCAGGCGCGGCTTCCAGCCGCCGGCCCCGATCGCGTCGCGCGGAGCCGCCGGGGGATGAACCCCCCGGCTCGAAAAACGAAGCCCTCCGGGCTGCTGTCGAGGATGAGTGCCGGCCTTGCCAAACATGCTTGCCTGAATCAAGGGACACCGAGCGAAAGCCCTATTTTTTATCCCGCGCTATCGGCTTGCCTCGCCCTTTTTGCGCTCTGACGCCCGGCTGCGATATACTGATGGGTAGCGCGCGTCGGCGCCTCGATGCGGAGCCACTGACGAGAGCGAAGCGCCTGAAGGAGAATCACGGACAGCCATGTCGAGTTCCGCCACAGAGGCTCGCGCCGCGGATGCGCGGGGCCGCGTCCACACCATTCACTATGAGATGAGCTACATCCGGCAGGGCCGACCGGACGGCAGCGACACGCCGGTCATCGTGCTGTTGCACGACTTTCCGGGTGACGCGACGCTGTGGCAGAGCGTGATGCCCGCACTGACGGCCTACCCCGTGCTGGCGTTCGACCTGTTGGGCTTTGGCCAGTCCGACCGCCCGTGGCCCGCCGACACCTCAGTGTGGGGGCACGCCGACGCGATCAATCTGGCGCTGCGCGAGATGGGGGTGCGGCGCGTCATTCCCGCCGGCTTCGGGCTGGGCGGCGGCATCGCGCAGATTCTGGCGACGCGGCTCGCGCCCGATCTGGTGCGGGGCATGGCGCTCATCAGCTCGCAGGCCTTCCAATACGCCTTTCAGGCGAACTGGCCTATGACCGAGATGGCAAAGCGACAAGATCCCGAGGCCGCCATGCACACGCCGACCGCCGAGGTCGAGGCCGATCTGCGCCGGACGATTCCGCAGGGGTCGGCGGACCCCGCCAGCATCAGCGGCGCCGCGCTCGATCGCTACGTCAAGCCGTGGCTGGACGACCTGGGCAAAGAAGTCCTCTTTCAGCAGGTGCGCAACCTGGTGCCCTATTATCTGAACGCCGTTGGCGACGATTTGCGCCATATCGACGCGCCGACGCTGATCGTGTGGGGCGAGCGCGACACGGTGCTGCCGGTCAGGCTGGGCCACTGGCTCAATCGCACGATTCCCGGCAGCCAGATGGTCGTCGTCCCCAACGCCGGGCATCTCATGCTCAACGACGCGCCGGCGGCGGTGGCCAGAGCGCTGGCCGACTTCACCGCCAGGCTGTAGAGTTCGATGCGGATTGGCTTGCTGGAGGGGATGAGGGCCGCCATCGCCCCGCGAAGTGTGAATAATACCGCTCGCGCGAAGCAACCTTGAGCGCCGCGAGTGCGTATTATGTATAACGTTGGCGCGGCACCTCGCGCGATCGCCATCGAGTGCGACGCGCGCCGCTCATGCCAGAAAGAGAGCTGCATTCCTTGAACATGAACTTTGACGAGACGACGACGAGACGCTTGCCGGTCTATCTGCTGCTGGACTGTTCGGGGTCGATGGCGGGCGCGCCGATCGTGGCCGTCAACAACGGCGTCGGGCTGCTGTATCGCGAGCTGCTGAATAATCCCAGCGCCGTCGAGACCGTCTGGATTTCGGTGATAACCTTCGCCAGAGAAGCGGAACGCTATCCGCTGACCGAGCTGGTCAAGTTTACGCCGCCCGAGCTGAAAGCCGGCGGGCCGACCGCGCTGGGCGGCGCGCTGCGCGAGCTGAATCGCGCGCTCGACACCGACATCATTCCCAACTCGCCCGATCGCAAGGGCGATTATAAGCCGCTGGCCTTTTTGCTGACCGACGGCGCGCCCACCGACGAATGGAAATCCGCCGCACAGGCGCTCAAGAGCCGCCAGAAAGCCCCGCTGGGAACGTTCGTGGCGTTGGGCTGTGGCGATGAGATCAAGCAAGACGTGCTCAAAGAGATCACCAACCAGGTGATGCTCATGCGCGATATGCAGGCTGATTCGCTGCAAGAGTTTTTCCGCTGGGTGTCGGCCTCGGTCAAACAGGCCAGCGTCGCCGCCGCCCGCATCGGCAGCGGCGATTCGCTCATGCAGATGCCCCCGCCGCCGCCCTCGATCGAAACGCTATGACGCTCGCTGTAGAGGAATAATGATGGCCCCTGAGCCAGCGCGCCGTCGCTCGGCGCTGATCTTCGCGCTCGACGTGACCGGCGGACCCGACGTGGTGTATCGCGTCGCCGTCTATCTGCAATCCCTGGTGGGCCAGCTGGCGCAGTTTCCAGGGCTGAGCGAGCGGGCGCGCATCGATCTGCTGCTGATCGACGGCAGTGGCGCCGCGCAGGTCTCGCCTGACGATTTGCTCGCCCAGGCGCGTGGCGCGGCGCAAAGTGCGTCGAGCGCGCACAGTGGCGCGTCGCTCGGCGCGCTGATCGCACACCTCAAGATGCTCCCATTCGAGGGGGGCGGCTTTCACGTCTTATTGCTGCTCACGCGGCCGCTCGCCGCCGGCTGGAGCCATCAAGTCGAAGAGCTGCGCGCCCTGGTCGGCTCGGTGACGGGGCTGTGCTGCGGGCCGGACGCCCCACCCGACATCGCCATCGCCATCAGCAAAGATCCGGGCGGCACGCGGGTGGTGAATCCGCTCGACGCCATCAAAGCACAGTTTGATTCCATCGCGGCGTGGCTGGCGGCCAGCTTTGGGGATTCGTCCGCGCCGGTCCCCGCGCCGTCCGCCGCGCCGCCGCAACCGGCCTCGGCGGCGCAGTGGCGCGTCGTCGAGCCGGCGGATAAATCGGACCCCAGCGAGCATCTGCGCTCTGAGGCCATCACAGGCGCGCCGGGATGGGGCATCGTCGCCGCCAGCCGTCGCGGCAAGCTGCACGCGCACGAGGGCACCTATCGCGACGACGAATTCGCGGCGGGCGCGCATAAAGGCTGGAACCTTATCGCCGTCGCCGCCGGGGCCGGCTCGTGCCGCCTGTCGCGCGTCGGGGCGCGAGTGGCGACGGTGGCCGCCGTCGCCGGCCTGCGCGCCGGCATCGATCGCTTCTGGCACGGCACGCCCGCCGATGCGCCCGACACCCCCGATGACGCCATGCGCGCCGTCATGCGCGCGGGCTTCGAAGCGGCGCACGCGGCGGTCTATACCGAGGCCGGACGGCGCGCCATTCACGTGCGCGATCTCTCCTCGACGCTGCTCGTTTTGGCGCACGGCCCGCACGCCCCCGGCGCGACACCCTGGCTGGCGGGCGGCCAGATCGGCGACGGACTCTTCCTGGCGGTGCTGGGTGACGCCCCACCCGAGGTGTTGGGCAGCGCCGACAAGGGATTCTACTCTGGCGAGACGATCTTTTTGCCCTCGCTCCCCATCGCTGAGTGGGAACAGCATATCTGGGCGATGCCGGCGCCCCCGGACGTCACGCTGTTGCTGGCGATGACCGACGGCGTGGCCGACGATCTCGTGCCCATCGGGCGCAACGCCCCCACGCTCGTGAGCGCCGTCGCTCAGGTCGTCGCCGGCCCGGCGCCCGCGCGCGATCTGCTCGAGACGATCGGCTATGACAAGCGCGATTCCGCCGACGATCGCACGCTGGCGGTCATCTATCGCACCAAAGGACGCTCATAAGGAATGGCAGCCAAACAGCCGCATGATCCCAGCAAGCGCACCGCCGGGCAGCCGCACGTCGCGACCCAGGCCGTCATTACCCCCATGCGCGTCACGCTGAGCGATGGCCGCCATGTCGATTGTCACCACGAAGCGTTCAACTCCGGCTCTGAGGGCCGGCTCTATTTCACGCTCGACAACAAGCACGTCGTCAAGGTGTATTCGCGGCCCGAAGCGTGGCGCCAAACCAGCCTCGAAGCGATTATCAAGAAGCGCGTCGCCGTCATGTCGGGGAATCCGGATTATTGGTCGCGCTATTTCTGCTGGCCTGAGGCGCTGGTGATTCGCCCCAGCCTGGGGATGCTGATGCCACGCGCCCGCCCGGAATTGCGTCCCTTTTCGCACCTGCTCTCGCCGCGCTTTCGCCAGCGCTTGCGCGCGGAGCGCGGCGACGCCGCCCTGGGCACGTGGATCGGCCATGTGGGCATTCTGATCAAGCTGGCGCGCGTCGTCAACCGGCTGCATCTCGCCGGATTGTGCCATTCCGACCTCTCGACCAACAACGTGCTGGTAGACCCGCTGAAGGGCGACGCCATGCTCATCGACTGCGACGGCCTGGTCGAGACCGGCTCGACGGTGCTGCTGCCAACGGTGTTAGGCACGCCGGACTATATGGCGCCTGAGCTGGTGCTCGCTCTCAACCCGTATTCGCAGCGACCCATCACGCAGCCGACGGTGGAAACCGACCGCCATTCGCTGGCCGTGCTCGCCTATCAGGGATTGCTCTTTCGCCACCCCCTGCGAGGCAGCGCCTTTCACTCGCCGGACCCCGACGAAGACGAGCGGCTGATGCTCGGCGCGCGCGCGCTGTATATCGAGCACCCGACCGACCACGCGAACCGGCCTAAAAAGCCGTTTCTCTCAGCGGCGATATTAGGGGCGGAAGTCCACACGCTCTTTACGCGCGCCTTCGTCGACGGGCTGCACCACCCTGAGGCACGGCCACAGGCGGCGGAATGGGAGCGCGCCCTGGTGCGGCTCTATGACCAGACGGTGCCATGCTCGAATCCCGCCTGTGAGGCCAAATCATTCGTGCTGGTCGACGGCGGCGCGGCGCTGTGCCCGTGGTGCCGCACCGAACTGCGCGGCCCGCGCCAGATCCCCATCCTGACCTTTTTCCGCGCCGACGGCAAGAGCGCCACGACTAAATTCACCGCTGATTTCCGCCTGGTCGGCTGGCGCTTGCGGACGCTGCACGCCTGGCACGTCGAAGTGGGCAAGCTGCCGGGGCCAGGGGTGGATGCCGCCCCGCTGGCGACGTTCGGCTGGCAGATCGCCGCGCGCGGAGAGGAGCACTGGACGCTCGCCAACACGGCCATCGCCCATGCTTTCGTGCTCAAGCGCGACGGCAGCCGCGTCGCTTTCCCCCCCGGCGCGACCGTCGAGCTGAGTGACGGCTTGCGGCTGCTCTTCATTCACGGCGAGCATACGCGCCTCGCCGAGGTGCGCCTGAAGCAGATTTAATGCTCTTTCTCAAAGAAAGAGAGAAAGAGGATGTGGGGACACCCCACGCCCCGGCAAGGCGGGCTGCGCCCCCTTGCATCCCCTCCTCTCTCCTTTGCGGATGGTGTCTTACCGGATTTGGTATAAATGGATAGGATCCGTGTCGCGCTACTCTGGGAACTCTTCTTGGGGAATCAAGCCCTGGCGCAGGCCATAGATCGCCGCCTGCGTGCGGTCGCGAATGCCGAGCTTCGAAAAGATGTTGCTCAGATAATTCTTGACGGTCTTTTCCGAGTATGAGAGGCGGTCGGCGATCTCACGATTGCTCAAGCCAGCGGCGACGTAACGGATGATCTCGATCTCGCGCACGGTGAGCACGCTCAGGCCGTGAGCCGGGTCGGCGGTTTGCGACAAGCGGCGATATTCGGTGACGACCGTGCCGGCCAGCGTCGGCTCGATGAGCACGCCACCCCCGCGCACGGTGCGAATGGCCGAGAGCACTTCGGAGGCCTGGGCGCTCTTGAGCAGATAGCCGCGCGCGCCGGCGCGCATCGCCTGCAACACCTGGTGGTTATGCTTGTACATCGTGAGCACGATCACGCCGACATCGGGCATTTCTTCGGCGATCTGTCGCGTCGCCGCCAAGCCGTCCACGATGGGCATATTGATATCCATCAGGATGACGTTGGGCTTGAGCTGGCGCGCCTTGTTCACGGCGTCGATCCCGTTGGTCGCCTCACCCACGATGTGAATGTCGTGCTCCATCTCGAGCACGCGGCCCAACAGCTCGCGAAAGAGGCCGTGGTCATCGGCCAAAAGCAGATTCGTCGTCTCGGTCGCGCCCTGCGGCTCAGGCGGCGGGCTGGTCTTGCGCGACGGCTCTCGCGCCCCCTCGGGCTTCGCGGTCGATCCTGGCATGTCGGTCACATCCTCTATTTCCGAATGCGGTGGCGCTGTGGCCGGTGTCAGCGCGTGACGCGCCGAATGATTCCATGCTACCCGGCGTCTTCATATACATGCCGGGGCGCACTTCTAGAATCAGTATGCTCTTGCCTGCCAAGTCGCGCTCGCGACTCACACCACAGCCACCCTCCCCCACTGCACCGATTCCTGGCGATCTCAGCGGGGGACGGGTAGCGATAGATGTGCGCCGGCTGATGACAGCGCGGGCATGCCTGGTGATCGTAGCCGCGCCTTCGGGCGACGGCATCGCGCTTCAGATGCGGTTGACTGTCTTGCCCATGAGCTTGGCGAAAAACTTATAGGCGAGCTTGCGGAAAAAATAGCGCTCCATGCGCTTGGGGTTTCCGCTGGCGATCACCTCACCCATATAGATGGAGCTATCGACTTTGCGCACGCCCTTGGCGACCTTGTGCTCGTCGGCGACCAGATGCTCTTTTTTTGGACCCTTTTTAGCGGCCATGATTCGTTGCAACCTCCTGGTATCGTCGCCATTCACGCCTGGAATGGCGGGAACTCGTCGCCGGCGACCAATCGCGCCGTCGCCGCTGATGTCTTGTACTACGGTACACTTTACGCAAGACAGGTGTCAAACCGGCTAGTACCTCTTGCGGACGCGGGTACTATCACCGAACGCGATCCGGCGGATGACGCAAGCCAATCAATTTTCCACGCTTACACCCTCCGTGAGATATGACGCACTCCTCACTAAATGTTTCCAGCGAGCATGTTGACAGCATTGCTATAATGGGCAAGACAAGCATAGCCTTGTCGCATCTTTCACAATGGAGGATTCATCCCTCGTGAACAAATCTCTGACACGCACCCTTTTCATTCCCGGCGTCATCCTGGAAATCATCGGATTCATCGTCGCGGGCTTGAGCGTCAGCGGTGCGACTACCAGCGCAACTGGCGTTATTACGGGAGCCAACTCCGGCGAAGCGACCATCGCTGTTCTACTCTATGCAGTGGGTGGCATCCTGGTTTTTGTCAGCTATATCGGCTCGCTCATCAAGGCCGCGCAGCTCAATCGCTGGGGCTGGTTCGTCGGCATCTTGATCGGCGCTGGCATCGGGCTGCTGCTGTGGCAATTCATCGGACCTGAGACCAAAAAAGTCTAATTCCGCGCACATCGCGCAATGACTGAACGGCTCGCGGCGACGCTCGCCACGAGCCGCTTTTTCGTGCCAATGATTGACAGACAAGACCGCGACACGTATGATGGGGGGCATCCTGACCTGCACATGGGAGGAGAGAGCCAGCCATGCCGACCTCACCGGCCAACACGGTCGATAGCGAGACGGTGCCCCAGCCGACGCCGGCATCGCACCCCAAAGGCGCCGAAGCCCAGGATCTCATGCGTCGCGCGCCGATGGGCTATCTGTGGAACCAGATCGGCTCGCTGCTGCTCTTTGGCTCATCGTTCCTCTTCACCATCGCTGTCGCGCGCACGCTTGGCCAGAATAGCTACGGCGTGCTGGCCGTCGCGCTGACGGTCTATAACACCGCCGTCTACGTGACCGCCTTTGGCCTGGAGGACGCCTCGACCGTCTTCGTGCCGCGCACGCTGGCCGAGCAAGGCCGCGCCGCTACTGGCGCGCTCATTCGCCGGGTGCTGGCGACGCGCGCCGTCGGCGTGCTGGCGGTGACGCTGGCCTTGGTATGGGGCATTCGCGCGCTGGCCACGCTGATGCTGGCGCTGCACCTGCCAGGTGGGTCGTGGCTCGACGGCGTGATGCGCGTGCCGGGGCTTGACGCGCTGGCGCTGCCCGTCGCGGCTTATGCGGCGGGCACGGGCATCATGAACCTGCTCGGCTCGATCTTCACCTCGATCTTGCGCACGCGGCTCACTACGACCGTCAACGGTCTAGCCCAGGTGGCGAATCTGGCGCTGGCTGTGCTGGCGCTACGCGCGGGTGCGGGCATCGCCGGCGTGCTGTGGGTGCTGGCTCTGGTGCAATGGGTGGGCGCGGTCGTCTACCTGGCGCTGCTCGCGCCGTTCTTCGTGCGTCGCGGACCGCGCCAGCCGGTGCAATCTTTCGCGCCGGTGCTGCGCCTGGGCGGCGCCGCGTGGATCACCAACCTGATCAGCGGCGCGCTGCTCAAGCAAAGCGCCATCTCGCTACTGCAATTTTTCCTCATTAGCTATGCCGCCATCGGCTATTTCAATCTCGCCTTTCAGCTCTCGCACGCGGCGGCGGCGCTGCTCATCGCGGGCCTGGGGGGCGTAGGCATGGCGGCTATGTCGGCGGCTTATTCCGGTGAGGATCGCGCCGGGCTGGCCTTTGCCTGGCGGGCGGTGAGCAAGGTGCAGATCTTGCTCGCGGTGCCGCTGCTGGCTTTCTGCTTCATCCATGCCGGCGCCATCGCCACCGCGCTCTACGGCGCGCAATACACGGCGGTCGGCCCGTTGATGCAGATCTTTCTCGTCTTCAACATCGCTCAGCGACTGGCAGGCGGCGGATCGCACCAGGCCGCGCTCTACGTGCTGGGGCGGCAGCGGCTGGTGCTGATCACGCAATACGCCGGCATCGCGGCGACAATCGCGCTGTGCTTGCTGCTGATTCCGCGTGGAGGCGCCATTGGCGGGCCGGCGGGGGCGCTGATCGCTGTCGGCATTGGCCAGGTCGGCGTCGAGACGGCGCAGTTAGTGATGGCGTGGCGCTTCTTGCGGCGCAAATATCCTTTGCGCTTCGGCTTGCGCGTGTGCCTGGCGCTGATTTTGCCGGTGCTGCTGGCGGTTTTCTGGCACCCCAGCGCGTGGCTGCGCGCCGCGCCGCACCTGGGGCCGATTCACGTCTCGCTGACGCTGACCGATTTGATTATCTCGGTCATCGGCTTTGGGCTGGTGCTCGTCGTCGGCCTCTATTTCGCCAAGCCTATCGAGCACGAGGATGTCGATCTGCTGGCCCAGGTGAATCCGCGCTTGCGGGGCATTTTGTCGCCATTCGCCAGCGGCGCGCCCAGCCCGCGCAGGCGTATGCGCGCGACCCCCACCCGGCGGGGGTTTTACCCGGAGCCGACCCATAATCCCGACTTGCCCCCCCCGCCGCGCGCGCGAACGACGCCGCCCCACGACGCCACGCCACCCGCCCCGGGCGGGCGAGACGGCGATTAGAGAGAGTGTGCCATGAGCTTGCACGCGCGACGCACGAAGATCGTTTGCACGATCGGCCCCGTCACCAACAGTCCCGATCAGATCGCCCGGCTCATCGACGCCGGCATGGATGTCGCGCGGCTCAACTTTTCGCACGGCACGCACGACGATCACGCTCGCGCCATCGCGGCGATCCGCGAGGCCAGCGCCCACCTGGAGCGCCCGATCGCCATCCTGCAAGATTTGCAGGGGCCGAAGATTCGCACGGGGGCGCTGGCGGGCCATCAGCCGGTGACGCTGGCCGACGGCGCCAGCGTCACGATCACCACGCGCGACGTGCCCGGCGACGCGACGACGCTCAGCACGACCTATGCCGCGCTGGCCGATGACGTGCGCCCTGGCGATCGCATTCTGCTCTCGGACGGCCTGATCGAGCTGCGCGTGACGGCGGTCGCGCCCCCCGACGTGACCTGCGCGGTCGTGCACGGCGGCGAGCTGGCCGAGCACCAGGGCATCAACCTGCCGGGCGTCGCCGTCAGCGCCCCCGCGCTCACCGGCAAGGACCGCGACGACCTGGCCTTTGGCGTCGCGCAGGGGGTGGACTATATCGCCCTCAGCTTCGTGCGCCGCCCGGAAGATCTGGCCGAGGCCCGCGCGGCGATTCAGGCCGCCGGCGGCGACCAGCCGCTCATCGCCAAGCTCGAGAAGCCCGACGCCATCGAACGGCTGGACGAGATCTTGCGCGCGTCGGACGGCGTGATGGTGGCGCGCGGCGACCTGGGCGTCGAGCTGCCGCTGGAACAGGTGCCGCTCATCCAAAAGCGCGTCATCATCCAGGCGAATCTGCTCGGCAAGCCGGTGATCACCGCGACGCAGATGCTCGAATCCATGATCATGAATCCGCGACCGACACGGGCCGAGGTGAGCGATGTCGCCAACGCCATTCTGGACGGCTCGGACGCGGTGATGCTCAGCGGCGAGACGGCGGTAGGTCGCTTTCCGCTCGAAGCGGTGCGGATGATGGCGAGCATCGCCCGCGAGACTGAGGCGAATGGCCGCACGGCGCGCCCGGTCGTCACTGACGCGCCCGCCGAGCCGCCCCAGGCGATCAGCCACGCCGCGCGCACGCTGGCCGACGAGGCTCAGGTGCGCTACATCGTCGTCTTTACGCGCAGCGGCGGCACCGCGCACCTCATCTCGAAGGATCGCCCGACGGTGCCCATCATCGCGCTGACCACCGACGAGCGCGTGCTGCGCCGGCTGGCGCTGTGGTGGGGCGTCGATCCGCGCCTGTCGAATCTGATGGAGACGACCGAGGCGCTCATCACCTGGGTCGATTTGCACTTGCAGGTCGAAGGGCTGGCCCAGCGCGGCGACCGCATCGTCATCCTGGGCGGCATGCCGGTCGCGCGCCAGGCCAAGACGAATTTCATTAAGCTGCACCGCATCGGTGACGCTTGAGAACCTTTCTCTCTCTTATCTCCCAGGCATTTACAGAAAAGGGCCGTGAAAGCCCCTCGGCTTGAGCCAGGGGATGAAACGGCCCGTCGCACGACACGATGCGACCCCGTAGCTGGTGCTTGAGCTGGCAGCCATTATATGGTAGAATGCTGCTATGGAGAAGAAACCAGAGGTCAAGCGCGTCACGCTGCTTTTTCCTGTGGAACTGTGGGAAGCATTGCGTACCCTGGCACAGGCTCATCGGCGGCCCCACGTGGGGGAAATCATCTGGATCGTGCGAGAACACCTCAAGCAACAGGACAAGACGTAGCCGATGCCCACCGTCAGCAAAACGTTCAAATACAAGCTGGAGCCGACCAGCGAGCAAGCATACGTGCTGGCGCGGACGGTGGGGTTGT